>Ga0209024_1000416_pt1 | contig 74252 bp, 68 predicted proteins | sample AutmiccommunBRH5_FD_187380 | JGI IMG/M metagenome (GOLD analysis project Ga0209024, IMG submission 187380) | Deep subsurface microbial communities from Mt. Terri, Switzerland - Autotrophic microbial communities BRH/5 (SPAdes) (version 2) | ecosystem: Environmental > Aquatic > Deep subsurface >... | reverse complement strand
GCGGCGGCCCTCCGGGAGCCACTGTGCTGGCGCGACTCGGCGTTGCGTTTCTTGGCAAGGGAACAACCATTCCCTGCGAAACGCGCCTTGATTCGCACCAGCACAGTGGCTCTGAGTGTTACCTAATTAGCCGCGTGGCCCACTGCACCGCCTGGCCAGCCCGAAGCGACCGGAATCTGTGATTCCGGGCCGGCAATCCGAACGGTGGCGGCAGCGAAGCTGGCGCACCCGAGAGGATTCGAACCTCTGACCTTTGGCTCCGGAGGCCAACGCTCTATCCAGCTGAGCTACGGGTGCGTATAAACTTGGCGGTACGATTCTAACCCGTCCCTGGCGCCGGGTTCCGGCCGCGCCCTCCATGGCGCGGCGTGTGCCGGGCGGCGAGCCGTGCTCGCCTCACCCCGCCCGGCAGCACCCAGCTGAGCTACGGGTGCGTATAAACTTGACGGTACGATTCTAACCCGTCCCTGGGGCCGGGTTCCGGCCGCGCCCTCCATGGCGCGGCGTGTGCCGGGCGGCGAGCCGTGCTCGCCCCACCCCGCCCGGCAGCACCCAGCTGAGCTACGGGTGCGTATAAACTTGACGGTACGATTCTAACCCGTCCCTGGGGCCGGGTTCCGGCCGCGTGAAGCCGCAGCGCCCCCGGAAGCGGCGCGCATGGTAGCAGAATCCTGCCTTTTGTTGCGCCGCGTCATGTACCTGGGCGGCTCGCGGTCTATAATATCGCCGCGCGATCGCGCTTTATCCTGCAGCAAAGGAGATCTGGCTGATGAAGAGAGTCCTCGGGGTGACAGCTCTGGTAATGATGAGCGTCACATTCGGTGCCTGCGGGGCGAAAGAAGACACACAGCCCACACCACCGGAAGTCGAAGCGCAAATCGCCGAGCGAATTGCACCTCCCGGTGAGGTCGTCGCCCAGGGAGCTACCGCCCAGGCGTCGAGCGGCGGCGCGCGTTCCGCCGAGGAAATCTACCAGGCCAAGTGTTCGACGTGCCATGCCAGCGGGGTGGCCGGGGCACCCAAGCTCGGCGACGTCGAGGCCTGGAAACCTCGCATCGACAAGGGCATGGACACCCTCTACGCCAGTGCCATCAACGGCTTTCTGGGCATGCCGCCCAAGGGCCTGTGCATGGATTGCTCCGATGCGGAGCTCAAGGATACGGTCGACTATATGGTGGAAAACAGTCGGTAATACCCCTGGGCCTATACCCGTGTCCGTGTCGGGGCCGCACTTGCGCGGCCCCGACCATTATCGCGGCAGCCGTCGGCCCACCGCGACGTCAACAGATCGCTGAAAAACCACCTGCGTTGCGTCTGGCGCGTTGAAAATGACCGCAAAGTGCTCATTTACCACCAGTGAACTCCGCCTGTTGGGCCATTTCTGCCTTGCATTCGCCCCCTCGCCAAGGCTTTTCAGTAGGCCGTCAAACCCCACAAGCCGCTGCCGGTAACTTGCCGTAACCCCGTGACACTGGTAGAACGGACGTAGTCCAAGGTCCGGAGTTTCATGGCCACCAGCAGCCGTCTCCTGTTCTTGCTGATCCTGTCGGCGCTCGCCGCCGCAGTCATCGGCGAACCTTCGCCCGAGGAAGGCGATGGCGCCGTCCTGCTGTCCATTGAAGGAGCCATAGGGCCGGCAACGGACGACTATCTGGAGCGGTCTCTGGAGAAAGCGCGAGAGCTCGCGCCCCGGGTGATCATTCTGCGCATGGACACCCCAGGCGGCCTGGATACCGCGATGCGCGCCATGATTCGCCGTATCACTGCATCGCCCATTCCCATCGCCACCTATGTCGCGCCCACCGGCGCCCGCGCTGCCAGTGCCGGCACCTATATCCTCTACGCCAGCCATGTCGCCGCGATGGCGCCGGGCACCAATCTCGGCGCCGCGACCCCGGTGGCGATCGGCGGGCTGTCACCCGGGCAGGATGAACCGGATAGCCAGGCGGACAAAACCTCGGATTCCGGCACCGAGGACGGCAAGAGCGCCATGGAGCGCAAGGCGATCAATGATGCCGCCGCCTATATCCGCGGCCTCGCGGAACTGCATGAGCGCAACGCCGACTGGGCGGAGCAGGCGGTACGGGAAGCCGTCAGCCTGCAAGCCAGCGAAGCGCTGGAAAACAATGTCATCGACCTGATCGCCACGGATATCGAGGATCTCCTCGAGCGCATGGACGGCCGGGTGGTAACAGTGAACGGCCGCGAGATGACCCTGCATACCGCGGGGCTCCAGGTCACCGAACTGCTGCCGGACTGGCGCTCCCGGCTGCTGGGCGTGCTGACCAATCCCAATATCGCCTATCTCTTGATGCTGGCGGGCATCTATGGCCTGCTGCTGGAGTTCTACAATCCGGGCGGGCTGATCCCCGGCATCGTGGGGGCCATCTGCCTGCTGCTGGCGCTCTACGCCTTCCAGATGTTGCCCGTGAACTACGCCGGCATCGGCCTGATTCTGCTCGGCATCGGCTTCATGATCGCCGAGGCCTTTCAGCCCAGTTTCGGCATGCTGGGTATCGGCGGGGTAATCGCCTTCGTGATCGGTTCCATCATCCTGATGGACACCGAGCTGCCCAGTTTCCGTATCTATCTCTCGGTGATCGCCACCACGGCCGTCGCCTCCGCCCTCGCCCTGGCCGCGATTCTGAGCATGGCGCTGTCATCCCGGCGCCGCGCCGTGGTCTCGGGCGTCGACCAAATGCTCGGAGCCAGCGCCCGTGTACTCGACGATTTCGAAAACGGCCAGGGCCGGGTGTTCGTCCACAGCGAATCCTGGCGCGGTCGCTGCCGGACACCGTTGAAACGCGGCGACTATGCCAGGATCACCGCGGTCGACGGCCTGACCCTGGACCTGGAACCCGAAGGGACCGACACCACGGAGACATCCCCATGATGCAATATCCGCTCTATACCCTCTTGCTGCTGCTGGTGGTCTTTCTCGCCAGCGCGATCAAGATTCTCCGCGAATACGAGCGCGGCGTGGTGTTCACTTTGGGGCGCTTCTGGAAGGTGAAGGGACCCGGATTCATCATCATCATCCCGGGCATCCAGCAAATGGTCCGGGTGGATCTGCGCATCCTGGTCATGGACGTGCCCAGCCAGGACGTAATCTCCCGCGACAATGTTTCGGTCGAGGTCAACGCGGTGGTCTATTTCCGGGTCATGGACCCGGAGCGCGCCATCATCCAGGTGGAGGACTATCTGGACGCCACCAGCCAGCTGGCGCAGACCACGCTGCGATCGGTGCTGGGTCAGCACGAGCTCGACGAGATGCTGTCGCAGCGCGATCGGCTGAACGTCGACATCCAGAATATCCTCGACACCCAGACGGACGCCTGGGGCATCAAGGTCAGCAACGTCGAGATCAAGCACGTCGACCTGAACGAGACCATGATCCGCGCCATCGCCCGGCAGGCCGAGGAAGAACGCACCCGACGAGCCAAGGTGATCCATGCCGAAGGCGAGCTGCAGGCGTCGGAAAAGCTGCTCGCAGCGGCCCGCATCCTGGCTCAGCAGCCCCAGGCCATCCAGCTGCGCTACCTGCAGACCCTGACCGGCATCGCCGGTGAAAAGACCAATACCATCGTCTTTCCGCTGCCCATGGAGCTGATCGAGCAACTGACCGCCGGGCAACGGGAAAAGCCGACCGGCGATAGCTGACCGACATTCAGATCGGGGTGATGCCGCGCCGCTTGAACGGATGACCCGGACGGCGCTCGCGTGCGAGGTCGAGCGCCTGAATCAGCACCCGCCTGGTGTCGGCCGGGTCGATCACATCGTCGACCAGGGCCGCTTCGGCGGCGGGCAGAATGCCGATCTTGGCGCGAAACTCTTCGATCAACTCTTGCTTGCGGCGTTCGCCATCTTCCTGCTGCGCGAGCTGCTTGCCGAACAGCACCTCGACGGCATCGTCCGGAGAGATGGCACTGAACGACGCCAGCGGCCAGGCGACCAGCAGGTCCGGCCGCATGCCCAGGCTGTTCATGCCGTAGTGGGCCAACCCGTAGGCCTTGCGCAGCATCACTGTAAAGCGCGGCACCGTGGCATGCTCGATCTCGTAGAGCATCCGGGTGGACCAGCGGATGATGCCGTCCTCTTCGGACTGGGGTCCGGGATAGAACCCCGGGATGTCCTGCAGAAAGATCAGCGCGAAGCCGAAGGCATCGCAGAAGTTGATGAACCGGCAGATCTTCTGGCAGGCCTTGACGTCCAGGGTCCCGGAGATGTGATTGGGCTGGTTGGCGATGATGCCCACCGCGCGGCCGTCCATATGCGCCAATGCGGTGACGGCATTGGGCGCGAATCTGGGCTTGAGCTCGAAACAGCGGCCGTCATCGACGATGCTGCGTACCACCTTGCGGACGTCATAGGCGTAGCGCAGGTCCGCCGGCACCAGCTCGAGCAGTTCGTCACAGCGCCGGTCGGGGCGATCCCGGGTCGGGCGGCGCGGGGGCGCCTGGTTGCAGTTGTCGGGAACGTAGGACAGAAACTCCTTGATCCGCTCGATGCAATCGCGGTCGTCCGCGACCATCAGGTCCGCCATCCCGGAGCGCTCGACGTGTTTCTTGGCGCTGCCCAGCTCTTCCAGACTGGTGTCTATGCCCATCTTGGTGCGCAACAGCTGGGGCCCGGCGATCATCATGCATGCGCCCTGGGTCATGGGGACGAAATCCCCGATCGCGGTCAGGTTGGCGTGGCCGCCCACGCACAACCCCATCACCGCGACCACGATGGGCACATAGCCGCTCAGCGCAACCAGGTTGGAAAACTGCGGATTATCGTAGGCGCCCTGGGAGCTGACCTCCTCCTCCAGGCGCGCGCCGGTGCCCTCGGTCAGGACCACCAGGGGAACGCCCTGCTCCTGCACCATGCGCTTGAGCCGGGTGAACTTCCACTCGCAGACCTTGCCCATGGAGCCGCCGCGAAAAGCCATGTCATAGGCGGCGACCGCCACCCGGCGGCCGTCGACCTTGCCATAGCCGACCACGATGCCGTCGCGGGGCGTCTCCCCCGGCTTGGTCTGCTGGGCCAGGTCGCTTTCCCGTGCCAGGGGCGCGATCTCCAGAAAGGTGCCCGGGTCGAACAACAGATCCACTCGTTCACGTGCCGACAGCAAGCCTTTGGCATGGCGCCGCGAGTAGTCGATCTGCTCCAGCGCCCGCTTGCGCTCGGCGAAGGGCTCCAATGCCTGGGACAGGGTCTTGCCGTCGCTCATACCGGCCTCTCAATTCAAGCTGCGCGCGCACAAGAGACAACTGCGGCGCAGGGGCGCCGGACTGTAGCCCGATTCTGCTGCCGCCTCAAGACAAGGGGACCGACGGGGCGGCCAGCGTCAGTCGGCTGCCGCGCGCAACGCCCGTGCGGCCGCGACCATGGCCGCCAGTGCCGGCCGCACTTCGTCCCAGGTCCGGGTCTTCAGCCCGCAGTCCGGATTGACCCAAAGCCGCTCCGCGGGAATCCGCCGCCTCGCTTGGCGCAGTCGATCCAGCAATTCGGCCGGTTCCGGAAGGTTCGGCGAATGGATATCGTAGACCCCGGGCCCGAGCGCTCGCGGGAAGTCGAAGGCCCGAAAGGCATCGAGCAGGCGGCCGTCGGAACGGGCGCTCTCGATGGTGGTGACATCGGCGTCCATGTCCGCCACCGCGGCGATGATGTCGTTGAAGTCCGAGTAACACATGTGAGTATGGATCTGGGTATCGTCCGCGACGCCCGCGGCAGCGAGCCGGAACGCGCGCACCGCCCAGTCCAGGTAATCGGCCTGTTCGGCTCGGCGCAACGGCAACCCCTCGCGCAGGGCGGCCTCATCGATCTGGATGATGCCGGTACCTGCGGCCTCCAGATCCCGCACCTCGTCGCGGATCGCCAGGGCGAGCTGCAGGCAGGTGAGCGCGCGCGGCTGGTCGTCGCGCACGAAGGACCAGTTGAGCAATGTCACCGGCCCGGTCAGCATGCCCTTCACCGGCCGGTCGGTCAGCGACTGGGCATAGCGGATCCAGTCGACCGTCATGGGCCTGGGACGGGCCACGTCGCCGACGATGATCGGCGGTTTGACACAGCGGGAGCCGTAGGACTGCACCCAGCCGTTGCCGGAAAACACGAAGCCTTCGAGCTGCTCGCCGAAATACTCCACCATGTCATTGCGCTCGGCTTCGCCATGCACCAGCACGTCCAGCCCCAGCGCCTCCTGCTCGCGGATCGCGGCGGCAATCTCGGCGCGCAGAAACTCCCGGTACTCGGCGTCGGTCAACTCACCAGCGCGCCAACGACGGCGCGTCCGGCGGACCTCCGGCGTTTGCGGAAAGGAGCCGATCGTGGTGGTCGGGAACCTGGGCAGACCGAACCGCGCGCGCTGCAGCGCGGCGCGCGCACTGCCGCCGAGGGCGCGGCGCTCGTCCTCCGGGGTCAGCGCGCCGACCCGCGCCGCCACTTCCGGCCGGTGTACCCGCGGAGATACCCGGCGCTCGGCCAGGGCGGCGCGGGAAGCCGCCAGCGCCTCGCGCACCGAGGCGCCGCCGTCCTCCTCGGCCAGCGCGGCCTTCAGGATCGCGAGCTCCTCGAGCTTCTGCGTGGCAAAGGCGAGCCAGGGCCTGACCTGGTCGGGAACCCGGTCATCGAGATTCAGGTCCACCGGCACATGGAGCAGGGAGCACGAAGGCGCCAGCCACAGATCGCCGCGGCAGCGGTCGCGCAGTCGCTGGACAAGGTCCAGGGTGCGGTCCAGATCCGTGCGCCAGACATTGCGGCCATCGATGACTCCGGCGGACAGCACCCTGCCCGCCGGCAACCGCGCCGCCGCGGCCTCCAGCGCTTCTTCGCCGCGAATCCCGTCGAGGTGGACACCGGCGACGGGTAAAGCGCAGACGCGATCGAGGTGATCGCCCAGGCGACCGAAATAGGTCGCCAGCAGGATATCGGGGCCGCTCGCCGACAGCCTCCGGTAGGCGGCGGTCAGGGCGTCCAACCAGGGGGCGGGCAGATCCGTGACCAGCGCCGGCTCGTCGAGCTGCACCCAGCGGACCCCCAAGGCCGCCAATCGCCCGAGCAGTTGGCCATAGATCTCGACCACCGCCGGCAGCAACGCCAGCCGTGCCTCGCCGTCGTCCTCGGCGGCCCTGGCCAACCACAACCAGGTGAGCGGCCCCACGAGTACGGGTTTCACCGCCAAGCCCAGCGCCAGCGCCTCCGCCGTCTCGTCGAGCAGTCTGGTACTGGACAGGCGCAGTCGCTGGCCCGGCTCCAGCTCCGGGACCAGATAGTGGTAATTGGTATCGAACCACTTGGTCATGGCGCAGGCGGCTACAGACTGCCTGCCGGCCGCCTGGCCTCGTGCCAGCTGGAAGTACAGATCGAGATCCACGGTCCCGCCGGGCCAGCCGAAACGTTGCGGAATCGCGCCCAGCATGGCGGTTACATCCAGCACCTGGTCGTACCAGGAAAAATCCCCGGCCGGGATCAGATCCAGACCGGCCTCGGCCTGCAGCCGCCAGTGGTGGGCGCGCAGCTGGCGTCCCCGGTGCTCCAGTTCGGGGCGATCGATATCCCCCCGCCAATAGGACTCCAGAGCCCATTTCAGCTCACGTTGACCGCCGATCCGGGGGAAGCCCAGGTTGTGTGTGAGGGTGGAAACCGCCATGACCGAAACTCGCTGTGAGGTAGGGCAGTGATTCTATTCCCCCTGGATTTTCAATAAAATCTCAAATCAATACCCTTAAAATGAAATTATATTCATGATGATCGACCGCAAGCACCTGCGCGGCCTGCTCGCGATGGCCGATGGCGGCAGCCTGGCGCGGGCCGCCGAGCAGCTCCATCTGACACCTTCGGCGCTCTCCCATCAGGTCAAATTGCTCGAGGACTACTACGGCGTGGCCCTGTTCCACCGCCATACCAAACCCATGCGACTGACCGCCGCCGGGCACAGATTGCTGGTGCTGGCGCGCGACACCCTGCCCAGATTCGAGCAGGCCGAACGGGATCTGGCGCGGATCGCCACCGGCGATGCCGGCCGCCTGCACCTGGCGATCGAGTGCCACGCCTGTTTCGAGTGGTTGATGCCCGTGCTGGAAAGGTTCAAGACACTGTGGCCGGCGGTCGACGTGGATATCCGCCTGGGGCTGGCCTTCGATTCACTGCCGGCGCTGCGCCAGGGAGATATCGACCTGGTCATCACCTCGGATCCAGTCACCGCCCCGGAGCTGGCATTCCTGCCCCTGTTCGCCTATGAGAGCCGACTGGTATTGCCCACCGGCCACCCGCTGGCAAAGCGCGGGCACATCCTGCCCAGCGACCTGGCCGACCAGACATTGATCACCTACCCGGTACAGCGTGCGAGAATGGATGTATTCCGTTATTTTCTGCAACCTGCCGGTGTCGAGCCGGCGGCTGTGCGCCAGGCAGAGCTGACCGCCGTGATCCTCTTGCTGGTGGCCAACGCGCAGGGCGTGGCGGCGCTTCCCGACTGGGTGATGCGCCATACTCCCCACCCTCGCGGCCTGTGCACACTGCCTCTGGGCAGCGACGGCTTGCACCGTTCGCTGTTCGCCGCGGTGCGCACCGCCGAACAGACCCTGGGCTACCTGGGGGATTTCATTCGCCTCGCCGGCGAATATCACGCCGGTGAACCACCCGAGAGCACAAGCCGTGCCCACTGACGACCGCGCCGAGACGCGTATCACCGCCGGCTGGCACCGCCACGGCCCGCCTCCGTGCTGTTCATCGCACAGCCGGATTGACGGGCACCGGCCGGATCGGCGTCCGGCGCTTACAGATGGGCGAGGACGTTGTCCGCGGAACTGACCTTGAACTGGCCGCCTTCCTCGATGAAGGCCTCCTCGACCTTGCCGTCATTGACGATCAACGCAAAGCGCCGGCCGCGCATGCCCAGGCCGAACCCGGTACCGTCCATGACCAGATCCAGCGCCTTGGTGTAGTCACCATTGCCGTCGGCGAGCGTCAACACCTTGCCCTCGGCACCGGCCTGTTTACCCCAGGCATCCATGACGAAGGCATCGTTGACCGCCATACAGGCGACGGTGTTCACGCCCTTGGCCTTGATCTCGTCCGCCTTTTCGATGAACCCGGGCAGGTGATCCCGAGAGCAGGTGGGGGTGAAGGCGCCGGGCACCGAAAACAGCACCACTTTCTTGCCGTCGAACAGTTCCTGGGTACTGATCGAACCCGGGCCGTCCGCTTTCATGATATTGAAGCGCCCTTCGGGCATGGTATCGCCAACTTGGATGGGCATATAGAGCCTCCTGTATTGAGTGGAATCCCGGGGGAAACGTCCGCGCAAAGTGCGCTGAATTATCGCATAGCCCCGGTGGTGAAAAGCCGGTTACTCCCCTATCCGGCCGAGCTCGCCGGCCTCGGGTTGAACAAGCGCGCATTGCGGTGGTGCGCGGCATGGTACAACACCCCGAAGCCGACCCGGTTGACCAGTCGGTGCCAGGGGCGCGCACAGAGATCGACCGCATGGTTGCGACCATCGACCCCCGGCGGATGGGTGTAGTAGTTGATGACCACGTACAGCCACCAGCCGGACAGCAGAATCGGCATCCACACTGCGGCAAACCAGGTCGGTCCCAACAGCAGGTACCAGCTGAGCGGCATCAACGCAAAGCCGGTGAATGCCACCACTCCGACCAGGAGGTAGAACCAGGACGACATGCCGTGCAACTCCTGATGACGGGCATGGAGATAATGAGCGTCCTGCATGGAATTGGCATAGGGCCAAAATCTCATGGTTCCGGGAGGGTGGGGGTCGCGCTCGGGGTCGTCAGCATATCTGTGGTGGTAGTAGTGCACCATTTTCCAACCCAGCAGATTGACGCGCAGACACCAACCCGCCAGCTCGCCGACCACGGGATTCAGCCAACGGGGCCGGAATTGATCGTGACTGGCATTGTGAATGAACACCGCCAGCACGACGCCCAAAGACCAGGTGACCGGCAGCAGCAGAACCAGCCACAACAGAGTCGTCCCCGGCTCCGGGCTGAGCGCCAGGGCCGGAATCAACGCCGCCAGCATGGCGTCGAACCTGGTGCTGATGACCAGGGCAATGGTCAACGCGAGCAGCCAGCCGGCAGCCGTGCTGGGCGGCGGCGACCATAACAGCGCCGACAAGGCACCGAGCACCAGGGTCCAGACCAGCATATAGCGGAACAGGTACCAGGGTTGGTCGCGGAATTTCCTGAACATCGAAAGACTCCCTGATGCGCGGCTCGGGATCCGCCGACGAAACCGCCCCAGTGTACCCCGGAAAAGAAGCGCCTTGCCGCCGCTATTTGTACGCCACGCCGATCGGGCCGATGGTCTCGCGGGCAATGATGGTCTTCATGATATGGGCGGTGCCGTCGCCGATCTGCAGTCCCATGACGTCGATCATGCGCTGCAGGTGCGGGAGCTCCATACCCCAGCCGTAGTGGCCGTGCAGCACCAGGCAGCTCTGGATGATGTCGGTGCCCCATTTCGGACCCATCCACTTCACCATCGCCGCCTCCTTGGTGTGGGGCAGCCCGCGATCGCGCGCCGCCAGACCCTGGTAACACAGGGCGCGCACCGCGGCGAGCCTGCTGTCATGCTCCGCGAGCGGAAAAGTGGTGCCCTGAAACTTGGCCAGCGGCCGCCCGAAGGCCTCGCGCTGCTGGACGTATTGCCAAGTTTCGTCGACCGAGGCCTGGGCCGCCGAGACGCACTGCAGGGCGATCAGGAAGCGGCTCAGATCGAACCCCTGCATCACCTTGGTGAATCCCTCTCCCAGATTGCCGACCATTGCCGTGTCGGGCAACTCGACATCATCGAAGAACACCGAGCCACGCCCCACGGGCCGGCTGCCGACATCCTCGAACCTGGTGCAGGTCACCCCGGGGAGATCGAGCGGCACCAGGAATGCCGTGACCCCGCGCGCGCCCGGAGTATCCGCATCGGTGCGCGCGAACAGCAACATCATCTCCGCCTGGGCACCGTAGGTGATGGACGTCTTTTCCCCGTTGAGAACGAAACGATCGCCCCTGGGGGTCGCGCGCAGGGCGAGGTTGGCGGCATCCGAACCGCCGCGGGGCTCGGTGAGCCCGAGCTGGATCATGATTTCGCCACCGGCGAGCTGCGGCAGCACCTCGTCCTTCATCGCCTCGCTGCCGTGCTGCTGGATGACGCCACCGACCAGCGGAGCGATCATGGGCACATAGCTGACATTGATGTCGGCGTAGGCCAGCGCCTCGCAGATGAGTCCGGCGACCACGCTGGAGGAACCGATGCCGCCGTAGCGCTCATCCAGGGTTGGCGCGATCAGCCCCAGCTGACCGAGTTCGCGCATCAGTCCGCGGTCGATGCACTCCTCCTTGCTGCGCGCCAGGTAACCCTCGGCCAGGCGCTCACGGGCGAAACGCTGGGCGGTCTCCTGAATGAATCTTTCGTCTTCGGTCAACCAGGGCAGGCTCATGAGGCTCCTTTCAGCACTTGTGGACGACGGAACTGCTTGGCGATTTCGCGCAGTTCGAATTTCTGGATCTTGCCGCTGGCGGTGCGCGGCATGGCCTCGACCACTTCGAGGCGCTCCGGCAGGTAATTCCTGGCGATGCCCTGCTGGCGGAGAAAATCGATCATTTCCGCGAAGCTCAGCTCGGCGCCGGGATTCAGCGTCACAAAGCAGCAGCCCAGCTCTCCGAGCCGCTCATCGGGCATGGCCACTACCGCGCAATCGGCGACTGCCGGATGTTTGTAGAGCAGGTTCTCGACCTCGATCACCGGGATGTTCTCCCCGCCGCGAATGATGATGTCCTTGGATCTGCCGGTAATGCGGATATAGCCATCGGCATCCATACGCGCCAGGTCGCCCGTCTCGAAGAAGCCCTCGGCGTCGACGTCGTAGGCCTCGGGACGTTTGAGGTAGCCGATGAAGGTCGCCGGCCCCCGCTGTTGCAGGCGCCCCTCTTCCCCGGTCGGCAGCGGCCGGCCTTCCTGGTCCACCACCCGCACCTCGCTGCCGGACACGATGATCCCATCGGTACCGAAGACCTTCTCGGGCGGATCGTCCAGTCCGGTCATGGTGACGGCCCCGCACTCGGTCATGCCCCACACCGCCATCAGCGAGATTTCCAGCTGTCGGGCGGCGTTCTCCGCCAGCACCCGGGGAATGGGCGCGCCCCCGCAGACGAACAGCCGGAAGCGGTCGGAGTTGTACCGCGGCGCCGCCTCGGAATGGGTCAGGTCGGCCAGAAACGGCGTGGCTCCCATGGCGAAGGAGGTGCGCTCCTCGCCGATCAAACGCCAGGCGGTTTCGGGCTGCCAGACATCCTGCAGGACCATGGTGGTCTGCAGTACCAGGGGCATCCACATGCCGTACAGAAAGCCGGTGAGGTGGGCCAGCGGCGATCCCATGAAGATGACGTCCTCGGCGGTCAGTGCGCAACGCTCGATGACTCGCGCGATGTTGTAATCCAGGGTGTAGGAGCAGTGCATGACACCCTTGGGCGTGCCTGTGGTACCCGAGGTGTACATGAGCAGCATGACTTCGGACGGATCGGGACGCGCCGCTCCCCGGGATTCCGCCGGCGCTGCCACTTCGGCGCCCAACAGCGCAGTCTCGAAGGCATTGGCTCCGCTGCCCCCGACCACGAACAGGTGTTCGAGGCGGGGCAACCTGGCGCGCATCCCCTCGACCATGGCCTCGTGATCAAAGCCGCGGAAGCGGCCGGGCACGATCAACACCCGGGACTCCGCAAAATCCACCATGAACTCCAGCTCGCGCTCCCGGAAGATTGGCATCAGCGGGTTGCTGATGGCACCGAGCTTGAGGCACGCCAGATGGATGGCGACGAATTCCCACCAGTTGGGCAACTGAAAGGACACCACTTCGCCACAACCCACGCCCACCGCAGCCAAGCCGGCGGCGATCCGGCTCACCCTTGCGTCGAGTTCGCGGTAGCTCAGCGCGTGGCGGATCCCGCTCTCCGTCCGATGATCCACCACCGCGGTGCGATCGGGAACCGCGGTCACCGCCGCTTCGAAATGTTCGAACAGGTACCGGTCCTGCCACCAGCCGGCAGCGCGCATGTCACGAATACGCTCCGGGGTAAGCATCGAGTCTGGTTTCATTATTATTCTCCTCAGGTCTGCCCCCCCCTGGCGTCGCAGCGGCACATGAGGCCCGCAGGGGGAGGTGGGCTGCGGGCGGTCACAAAGGCTGGCAGAGCGTCGACGGACTGCTCTGTCAGGTCATCTGCGGCGCCGCGCGCTGCCCGCCTTGCCGGCGATCCTCCTCCCTGAGCCTTGCAAAAAACAGCTGCTGGATCAACGGATCAGGCGCTCGCGATAGTAGCGCAGTTCCTCCACCGAATCGCGGATATCCTCCATGGCCAGGTGACGCGCCTGCTTCTGCAGGCCCGGCAGCAGCTCCGGCCGCCAGCGCCGCGCCAACTCCTTGAGCGTGCTCACATCCAGGTTGCGGTAGTGGAAGTACGCCTCCAGCTCCGGCATTTCCCGAGCGAGAAAGCGGCGATCCTGACAGATCGAGTTGCCGCACATGGGAGATACACCACCGGTCACCCAGCCGCGCAGGAACTCCAGGGTCTCGAGCTCCGCATCCCGGGCGCGATGGCGACTGGCGCGCACCCGTTCCACCAACCCGGACCTGGCGTGCTGACGGGTGTTCCATTCATCCATCTGCGCCAGCACGGAATCCGGCTGATAAATGGCGATACTGGGGCCCTCGGCCAACACGCTGAGTTCGGCATCGGTAACCAGGGTGGCGATCTCGATGATGGTGTCGTTGACCGTATCCAATCCGGTCATTTCCAGATCGATCCAGATCAGGTTGAGATCCTCGTGGGCGATAGTTGCCATGCCGACTCCGTCAACGGGACACCGCGCAGCGGGCGGAACCAATGGGGGACATGCGCGATATCCTATATGCTAAGCGCCCGTCAACACAGGGCCAAATCTGAATGGGCAAACGCCGGTTGTCACTCCGCCAACAGCGACGCATAGGGACCGGGCACGCGCAAGCCCTGGCGCAGAGCCAGGAAGCTGCAGATTCCGAGCTGCGCGAGGGCGTGGTGACCGCGCGCTTCGGCAAGGACGTCGAGATCGTCGATGCCGGCCACCTGGACGGTCCGGCGAGACGTTGCCACCTGCGCGCGAATCTGGAGCCTGTGGTCGGCGACCGGGTGCTCTGGCAGGCGGAGCAGAACCAGGGCGTGGTGACCGCACTGGCGCCACGGCGCAGCCTGCTGAGGCGCCGCGAAAACAGCCGGGTGCGGGTAATCGCCGCCAATATCGACCGCATCGCGATTGTCATCGCCCCCCGCCCTGAACCCCATGCCGCGCTGGTCGACCGCTTCCTCGCCGCCGCCGAAATCGAGCGCATCCAAGCGTTACTGGTAATCAACAAATGCGACCTGCCGGGCAGCGAGCTCGCCGAGGAAATCGGTGAATCCCGCGCCAGTATCGGCTATCCCCTGCTCCGGGTCTCGGCACACACCGGCCTCGGGATCGACGACCTGCGAGCGCACCTGGCGGGCAGCCTGAGCATCTTCTGCGGCCAGTCGGGCGTGGGCAAATCCTCGCTCCTCAATCGTCTGTTCCCAGACGCCGGCGCCGCCGTGGGCGAGTTGTCGCAAGCCGCTGTCAAGGGGCGCCATACCACCACGGTCGCTCGCTTCTACGCCCTGCCTGGCGGTGCCGTGATCGATGCACCGGGGATTCGCGAATTCGACGTCGCGTGCGCGGACGACGACCACCTGCTGCGCGGCTTTGTCGAGCTGTTGCCACTCGCCTCCCGGTGCCGGTTCCGTAACTGCGGGCACCGGGTCGATGCCGGCTGCGCCCTGATCGAGGCGGCACGGCGCGGCGAGATCGACCCTCAGCGCCTGGAGAGCTTCCATCAGCTGCGGCGGCCGGAACGGACTGCGCACTGAGGGAGACGCCACGCGCTTGCCGTCATCCGCACGCACTGCCGAGACCACCAATGATCCCACTGCCCGATCCCCTGTATATCGCGCTGCAACGATTGTTGCCCCAGCATCTGCTCAGCCGTCTCGCCGGGCAGGTGGCCGCCTGTCGTCGGCCCTGGGCGCGAAACCTGCTGATCCGCGCCGCGATTCACCGTTACAGTATCGATCTCGGCGAAGCTGCGGAGTCCGACTGGCGGCGTTACGACTCATTCAACGAGTTCTTCACCCGCGCGCTGCGGGAAGGCGCACGCCCCCTGGCCGGCAATGAACGGACCCTGGTCTCGCCGGCCGACGGCACGCTCAGCGCCGCCGGCATACTCCGCGACGACTGTGCGCTGCAGGCCAAGGGGCACGCATTGCCGTTGCCGGCATTGCTGGGCGAAACCGGATCCCGACTGGCAGCGCTCAGGGGCGGCAGTTTCGCCACCATCTATCTGTCTCCGCGCGATTACCACCGCGTCCACCTGCCGCTGGCAGGTCGCTTGCTCGCCGCCAACTATCTGCCGGGCCGGCTGTTCTCGGTCAACCCGCGGACCGATGCTGCCCTGCCCGGACTCTACGCCGGTAATGAACGCTTGGTGTGCTGGTTTGCCACCGCCTGGGGAGAAATTGCCGTGGTGATGGTGGGTGCGCTGCTGGTCGCAGGCATCGAGACCCGCTGGCAGGGATACTACCGGCCCGGGCTGCAACACCGACGCCAATTCGACGCCGAGGATTCGGCACTCGCCTTTGACCGCGGCGCTGAACTGGGCCGTTTTCGCTTCGGTTCCACGGTAATCGTCCTCACCCCGCCGGGGATGGCCCTGACCGCTACTGTCGGAGCGCAGATTCGCACCGGGCAAGCACTCGGAACAGCGTAGCAAGAATCCTGATTGCAGTGCCGGATCGAGCGATGCGTCTCGATCAGGAGTTGCCGCGGAAACGGTCGCGCAACTGCTCGAAAAAGCTCGCCTTGCGCTCCGCCTCGGCCTGCATGAAGAGGGTCGAGATTGCCTTCACATCGATATCGTAACCAGTGGGCTCGAGATCGCGCGCAATGGCGATGCGCTCGGTGCCCAGGCCGCCATCCCGCCCGCCGGCCATCAGCAGTTCACGCGCCGCGTCCTGCTCCTTGAGGTCGATCAACAGAAAATTCCGGTTCAGATCGCCGCCGTTCTGGTCCAGCACAGCGACCTGGGGCGTCAATCTGGACTTGGGATGCTGTTCGACCACGATACCGATGTCTCCAGTGGTCAGTTCCACCAGGGTTCCCGCGGGATAGAGTCCGATGGACTGAATGAACTGTACCACCAGATCCTCCTGGAACTCGGTGGCACGCATGTCATAGAGCAGGCTGACCGCCTTGGACGGCGCCACCGGTTGTTCCGCTTCGAGTGGATTGCTGATCGCGTCGAATACCGTGGCGATACCCGCGATCCTGGCCAGCAGCGGGATCTTGCTGCCCATCAGGCCCTCGGGAAATCCGGAACCGTTCATGCGCTCGCAGTGGTAGCGCACCACCGAAATGACCCGGGGTTCGACGTCGCGGGTTTGGCGCAGCATGTCCACCCCATGCATGACGAACTTCCGGTACTCGGCCTCTTCTTCCGGAGCACGGTTGCGCTTGCGCAATATCTGCGCGGGCACCCGAATCTTGCCGATGTCCTTGAGCAGCGTGCCCATGCACAGGGTAGCGATCTCCCGCTTGTCCAAACCCACGAAACGGGCGAACTGAACCGCCCAGAGCGCCGACCTGAGGCTGTGGCCGTGGACGTTCTGGTCGTGCTGACGCAGGCGGATGAGCCAGGTGAAGGCGTCGGGGCAGCGCAGGATGCTTTCCACCATGCCGTCGACACTGTGCTTGAGCTGATCGTAGTCGGCGAGCCGGCCTTTGGCGATCTGTTTGGCGGCCTGCACCAGTTGCGCCTGCAGCGTTCGGAGCAACGCCTGGGCATGGCGCATTTCCGCGCGCAGGGATACCGTGGTCGTGTAGATACCCTTGCGGACCACCAGGGGGCTGGGCTCGTTGGCCTCCAGGCGCCGCTGTCCCAGCGCCTGCAGGGACCCCTGGCGATTGCGGGGTCCGCCTCCGGACAAGCCGGCAACAGGAGGCGGTTGCGCGTCCAGGGGGCGCTTCCCCTTGGTGGTGTCGATGAAAACATAATCACAGTAATGCCGAACTGTGTTGATGTCTTCGGTGGTGCGGATCTGAAACCCTTGCAGCGGGAAAGGCGTGTGGGTCCAGGCGCGATCGAGCTGGGACACGTACATGCCGATAGTCAGATCGTTGACGCTGACTTTGACCTGTTTGATAGCCATGACAAATCCTTCCGGCCTCGCTGCCCTGCTGCATGCAAACGCCTGGGCAGCCACCGGGCAGCCCGACATTCCCACGACTACTGGAGCATAGGCCAAACGCGCCTTTTTGCAACCGGACGCGGCTTATCGGTAGTTTTTGCCGACAAACGCGCCTTATTTGTCGATATGTTGCCTTTTGTTGGCGGACATTGTGTGAACCGCGTCAACCAGCGCCGCCACTCGAGCCGGCTCGATATCGGGACTGATTCCGTGACCGAGATTGAAAACATGGCCCGGACCCGGGCCAAAGGCATCGAGCACTGCGCCCACCTGCTGGCGGACAACGGCTTCAGGCGCACGCAATATCGCCGGATCCAGGTTGCCCTGCAGGGCGACGCGGCCCCCGACCCTGGCCCGGGCATCGCCAGGATCGGCGCACCAGTCCAGCCCGAGCGCGTCGCACCCCGAGGCCGCCATCTCCTCCAGCCAGGGCGTGCCACCCTTGGTGAACAGGATTACCGGAACCCGGCAGCCATCGGCGGCAGGCCTCAACGCGGCGACGATGCGCGCCATGTAGTCCAGCGAAAAGCGCCGGTAGGCCGAGGCGCTGAGCGCGCCCCCCCAGGTATCGAAAATCTGCACCACCTGGGCGCCGGCGCCGATCTGGGCGTTCAGATAGTCGATCACCGAAGCGGCCAGCTTATCGAGCAGCAGATGAAGCACCTCCGGCTGCCCATAGAGCAGCGCCTTGGCCCGAACGAAATCGCGACTGCTGCCCCCTTCGATCATGTAGGTGGCCAGTGTCCAGGGACTGCCGGAAAACCCGATCAGCGGCACCTGGCCGTTCAACTCCCGGCGGATCAGGCGCACCGCATCCAGCACATAGGGCAAGTCCCGGGCGGTATCCACGACGCCCAAGCGCTCGATAGCCGCGGCATCCCGGAGGGGGTGGCGAAATTTGGGGCCTTCGCCTTCCTCGAAGTACAGCCCCAAACCCAGGGCATCCGGAATGGTGAGGATATCGGAGAACAGGATGGCGGCATCCAGGGCAAAGCGGCGTAGCGGCTGCAGGGTTACCTCGCAGGCTCGCTGGGGATCCCGGCACAGGCTCATGAAATCGCCCGCCGCAGCTCGCACGCGACGATACTCGGGCAGGTAGCGGCCGGCCTGACGCATCAGCCAGACGGGCGTCATGTCCACCGGTTGGCGGGCCAGCGCCCGCAGCAGGCGGTCGTTCTGCAATGGTGTCGTCACCTGTTCTCCCCCCGTCGCTGACCGTTCGCCCCACGCCGTCCCGCGAAGCCGATGTTTCCCCGCTGCCACGCAACGCGAACCCGCAGCTCGGGTCCAGCCCCCGCGCGTCCGGCACCCCGCGCGCCAGGGTCTATTCCGAGCCCTGCGCTATGCCGGCAGCGTCGCCACCCGATCTACGCGCAACACTTCGTCAAGCTCACCCTGTGGGTAATCCAGGGTGACTTCGGCGTCACCGATACGGTTGAGCAGCACCAGGCGAACCTGCCCACGCTCGACCTTCTTGTCTGACGCCATGCGCTGCCGCAGCTCGGCGGCCGCCACCTCGACGGGGGCGCCCTGCGGCAGACCGGCAGCCGCCAACATGCCCAGAATGCGTCGGTAATCGACCTCCGCCAGGCGGCCCATGCGCAGCGACAGTCGCGCCGCCATGGCCATGCCGGCACCGACCGCCTCGCCGTGCAACCAACCCCGATAATGCTGCGCGGCTTCTATGGCATGGCCGAAGGTATGGCCGAAATTGAGCAGTGCCCGCATCCCCTGCTCGCGCTCGTCGGCGGCCACGATGCTCGCCTTCAGCTGGCAGCAACGCTCGATCGCCGCCTCCAGGATCTCCGGAGATCGGCTGCGCAACGCCGGCATATTGGTTTCCAGCCAGGCGAAGAAGTCACCGTCGGCAATCAGCCCGTACTTGATCACCTCGGCCAGTCCGGCGCGCAGCTCGCGTTCCGGCAGGGTCGCCAGTGTTCGAGTATCGGCCAGCACGCAACGGGGCTGATGAAAGGCGCCGATCAGATTTTTGCCCCCGGGGTGATTGACGCCGGTCTTGCCGCCAACCGAGGAATCCACCTGGGCCAACAGCGTGGTCGGCAGCTGGACGAAGTCGATGCCACGTTGGTAGGCGGCCGCGGCAAAGCCGGTCAGGTCGCCGATCACGCCGCCACCCAGGGCAGCCAGGGTCGTGCCGCGATCGTAGCGCCCCTGGATCAGGGCATCGAATATTCTGCTCAAGGTGTCGAGGTTTTTGTGGCTTTCGCCGTCGGGCAGCACCAGGCTCGCGGTCGCTTTGCCCGCGAAGGCCGTCAGCGCCTGCTCCAGGTACAAAGGCGCCACCCGATCGTTGCTGACGATCAACACCCGTTCGCCGGCGACATAGGGGGCAAGGCACCCGGCGCGGGACAGCAGACCCTCCCCGATCAGTATCGGGTAACTGCGCTCACCGAGTTCGACATCGACCTGTCGCATTGCCAGAGGGCGGAACCAAGGGGAAAAGGATGCGCGGCATTGTACGTGATGCCGGCCCGATCCGGGGTATCCGGGCCGCCTCAGCCGTGGCGGGCTTGGATGGCGCGGAGGATCTCCTCGGCAGCACCCCGGGCGCCGCGGCGGCCACCACTGTAGGTCAGGGTAGCGACCTCCCGGTACAGGGGGTCCCGCTCCGCCACCAGGCGGTCGATCACCGCGCGCCTGTTGGGCACCTGCAACAGCGGGCGGTGGAGGTCGTTGCGGGTGCGCTCGTACAGCTCCCTGGGCGTGACCGACAGATAGATCGCCAGGCCATGCTCCTTGAGCAACAGCCGGTTCTCTGCGCGCAGCACGATACCGCCGCCGGTGGCGACCACCAGACCCTGCCGGCCGGCCACCTCCTGCAACAGCGCACTCTCCCTATCGCGAAAGCCCTGCTCGCCCTCGACGTCGAAAATCCAGGGGATATCCGCGCCACAGCGCACCTCGATCTCCGCGTCCAGATCAACAAATTCGCGTTGCAGGAATTTGGCCAGGTGGCGGCCTATGGTGGTCTTGCCGGCCCCCATGGGGCCGACAAGATACAGGGTTTCCGGCGGGATCATTGATCGAGTAACGGATCGTTCAATATCCTCGGGGTGATGAAAATCAGGATTTCCCGCTTGGTCTGATCGGTCGACTTGTTGCGGAACAATTTGCCTATGCCCGGGATATCGCCCAGCACCGGCACCTTTTCGATGGACTCCAGGGATTCCACCTCGAAGATACCGCCCAGCACCAGAGTCTGGCCATCACCCACCAGTGCCTCGGTCTCGATATTGGTGGTGTCGATGGTCGGCACCAGTCCACCGATTCCAGAGGGCACGAACTGACCGATCGAGTCCTGTTGCACGATCAGCTCCATGACGATCCGGTTGTCCGGGGTGATCAAGGGCGTCACTTCGAGCTTCAGGGTGGCGTCCTCGAACTGGATATTGGTGTTGCCCGCGGAGCTGGCCTCCAGAAAGGGGACCTCGGTTCCGGACTCGATCAGCGCCTTTTTCTTGTCGCTGGTCAACACCTTGGGCTGCGAGATGATCTCCCCGTAGCCATCGTTCTGGAGCGCGCTCAACTCCAGGTCGAGGAAGGTATTGTTGCGCAGCAGGCCAATCGCGATGCTGCCGGAAGGGTCTGCGACCCCCAGATCCACGGCCAGCGACTCTCCGATATCCAGGGTTCCGCCACCGAGAAAGAACTCACCAGGATTCCCCGGCTCACTGTCCAGCCCCTCCCGGGAACCAATGATGTTGACCAGGCTGTCGCCGTGCGTCCGCACCGCGGCCGCCCCCCACCGCACGCCTATTTGCTTGCGGAAGTCGGTATTGGCGATCACGATGCGCGCCTCGATCTCGACCTGCCGTACCGGGATATCGATCTGCTGGACGATGCGCCGGAACTCGGCGATCTTCTCCTCGGTATCGGTGAGAATGATGGTGTTGGTCCGCTCGTCCACGATGACGGCGCCCCGGGGCGAGAGGATCGAGCCAGTGGAGGTCTCGCTGCGCCCGCCGTTCCCTGTGCGATTGTCGAAAAGGTCGAAGAGCTTGCCGGCGTCGGCGTAGCGTATGCGGATATACTCGGTCCGCAGCGGCGCCAGTTCCTGCAACTGCTTGTTGGCCTCCACCTGCAGGCGCTCGCGCTCGGCGATTTCCGCCGCCGGCGCCACCATCAACACATTGCCCTCGACGCGTTTGTCGAGCCCCTTGGCCTTGAGAATGATGTCGAGCGCCTGATCCCAGGGCACATTCTTCAGCCGCAGGGTGATACTGCCGGTCACCGCGTCGCTGGCCACGAGGTTGAAGTCGGTGAAGTCGGCAATCAGCTGCAACAGAGCGCGGACCTCGATGTCCTGAAAGTTCAGCGACAGCTTCTCCCCCGTATACTGGAACTCCTTGCGCCGCTCTTCCTCCTGCTCGCGGGTGAGCGGCTTGACGCTGATCACATAGTTGGAGTCGGCCTGATAGGCCAGGTAATCGTATTCGCCCACGGCCTCGATCACCATCTTGACGGCAGAACCGTCCGCCACCGTATCGATGGACTTGACCGGTGTGGCGAAATCCAGGACATCCAGTTTGCGGTCCAGTGGCTCCGGCAGCTCGGTGCGATAGAACATCGCCACCACGTTCTTGCCGACCTGCGAAATATCGACCGCGACATCGCGACTGCCGAGACCGACGGTGATCAGGCCCTCGCCGCTTTCGCCTCGCTGGAAGTCCACCGCGGTGAGCCCCTGGCCGCCTGCTGTCTGGGGCGCACTCTTGCCGGCACCGGCATATTGCTCCCGCGTCGCGACATTTCCCCGACCACCGCCCACCACGATCGCGACTTCGCTGCCCCGCGCCGACAGGTCGTAGTTGGCAGCTTCATTGAGATTGATGATCAGCCGGGTGCGGCCCTGGGAGGAAACGACCACCGCGCTCTTCGCGAGATCAAAGGACAGGGCGTACTTTTGCTGGGACAGCGCGCTCTCGGTGTCCGGGAAATCGAACACCATGCGCGGCGGCGATTCGATCACATAGCCATTGGGGGTCTGCGGATTTCCGGAAAAGTTCAGCTTGACCTCGAAGCTGCCGCCCGGCAGAGAGGCGAAGGCGATGTCATCCAAGACTGTGGCGTCCGCTCGCGCCAGGCCCGGCGCCATCAGCCAGAACGCCATCAGCCAGCCGAAAAGCCGGACCGGGGCGGTGCAGGACCGGCCTGGTGCGGCATTGGATCGTGACATGCTTCTCATTGGCGCTTCTCCTTGAGAGAAAGGGTGCGCGGCCGCTCCACCCAGCCGCCTTCCCCATCCGGAATGATTTCGATCACATCGATTCGGTTTTCGGTGACCCTGACGACCCGACCGTGGTTCTTACCCATGTAATTGCCCACCGTGATTCTGTGTATCTGGCCTGCGCCATCGTCGATCAGGCTCCAGCGCCTGCCGTCCCGATCCAGCACCCCGACCATGTTGAGGGCCGCGAAATTGTAGTTCTCCAACACTTCCCTGGGACGGCTGCCGTCGGGAGCGGAGGCGGGCTTGCCGGCGACGCGCTCCGCAGTGACGGTGGCGGGAACGTCAAAGGGACTGCGCAGCGCCATGGCGCCATACTTGAAGCCCTCGTAGGGGGGAAAACTGGGAATCGGTTCGATCTTGCCACCCGGTTTGGCCCGGGCCTTGGCCATGAAATCCTGCAGATCGCGGAATTCCCGATCACCGCTGCAACCGGTCAGTAACGCCGCCAGCAGCAGAAGCCCCGTACATGCGCGCTTGGCCGTCATGACCTAGAGATCTCCCTTGTAGCGATAGGTCTTGGCGTTGATCGACAGCCGGAGCATATTTCCCCCCGCCTGTTCGATGGTGTGATCGTGCAGGGTGACGATGCGCGGCAATCCCGCGATACCGCTGACGAAGACACCGAAATCGTGGTAACCACCAGTGACGACGATATTGATCGGCAGCTCGACATAGAACTCGGCGGCCCGCTCGGGCTGCAGCGTAATGCTGTTGATCGTCAGGCTGCTGCCCAGCCCCAGCTCGGTGATATCCTCGAGCAGCCCGGGGACCTCGGTATCGGCGGGCAGTTGCGCCAGCAGGCCCTGGAAGGATTCCTCGATCTGCTCCATCTGCAGTCGGTAGACCTCGAGATTGGCAACCTCGAACGCGCGATCCTCGTAGTCCTTCCTGAGTTTCTGTTCCCTGGCCAGTGCGCGGTCAAACTCGGCATACAGATCCTTGACCTTGACGTAGTAACCCAGACCGAGCAGCAAGGAAAAAACCAGCACCAGCACCAGCGCCTTGACCAATCGCGGCCAGACACCGATGTTGTCGAACTCGTAATCCGCCCGGTCAAAGGTTCTGACCTCGTCGATGATGCCGCTTAACGCCATGGCCTCGCCCTCTCAGTGTGATGCCGTAACGGCATCAACCCGCCTGTTCCGTTGCGTTCGCCTTGACAACCTTGATGCGCAGATCGAAACGATTGCCCTGCTCGCCAAGCCTGCGGTCGGCCACTACCTTGGTCAGGTTCGGATCCAGAAATTTGTATGACGCCTCGATGGCACGCATCAGTGAGGAGATGCGGTTGTTGGACTCCGCGTAGCCCACCACATTGATGTTGTCGCCCCGTCGCGACAGGTTTGCCAGATAAACGCCTTCGGGGAGCACCCGAACCAATTCGTCGAACACCCGCACCACGTCCGGGCGATTGACTTGCAGATCCTGGATGACGCGCATCCGCGACAGCACCTGTTCACGGCGCTGCTTGAGCGCAGTGATTTCCTTGACCTTCTCTTCCAGCGCGGCGATTTCCCGGGTGAGCAGTGCATTGCGCGCCTGCTGGGTATCGATGCGCTGGTTCACCAGGTAGACCCAGAACACCACTGCCACCAGACCGGCCAGCAGGGTAATCACCAGGTAGGCGAGAAACTCGCGTTTTTTCTCCCGACGCAAGTCCTCGCGCCAGGGCAATAAATTGATATTGGCCATGTTACTGTTACTCGAAGCCTCTCAGCGCAAGTCCGGTGGCGATCAGCATTGCCGGCGCATCGGACGCCAACGCCACCGCATTGACTTTGCTGCCGATGGCCATATTGGCAAAGGGATTGGCGATCGTGGTGGGTAGCCCCAGCTTCTCCTCTACCTCCCGCCGCAGGCCGGACATCGCCGCCACACCACCGGCGAGCACCAGTTGGTCGACATAGTTGTACTGGCTGGACGAGAAAAAGAACTGGAGGGATCTCTGGATCTGCTGGATCAGCGCTTCCTTGAAGGGCTCGAGGATCTCGGTCTCGTAATCCTCCGGCAGCCCGCCCTGCTTCTTGGCCTGGCCGGCCTCCTCCATCGACAGCCCATAGCGGCGTTGGATTTCCTCGGTCACCTGACGGCCGCCGAACAGCTGCTCCCGCGTATACAGGGTCTTGCCGTCGACCAGGACGCTGAGCGTCAGCACCGTCGCGCCGATATCCGCGATCGCCACCACCTGATCACCGATGTCCTCGAACTGCTCTCCGATCAGCCGGAACGCCCGCTCGATGGCGAACACCTCGACATCGACCGCCCCGGGGCGCAGGCCGGCCATCTCCAGCGCCGAGACCCTGGTGTCGACATTTTCGTGTCGGCATGCTGCCAGCAAGATCTCGACCTGATCCGGATTGGCTTCCGAGGGCCCCAGCACCTCATAATCCAGAGCCACCTCGTCAAGGGGATAAGGCACGTACTGGTCAGCCTCGGTCATGATCTGGTTTTCCAGGCCGAGTTCGCTGAGGTCGGCTGGCATATCGATGACCTTGGTGATCACCGCCGAGCCCGCCACGGCCACAGCTACGTCGCGCACCCGCGACTTGGTCTTGGCCACCAGCTTCTTGAGAGCATCGGCAAGTGCCGGAACATCCTGAACGTTCTTCTCGACCACGATATTGGGCGGCAGGGGAACCACGCCGTAGGAATCGACCTTGAATCGGCTGCCGCTGCGGCTGAGCTCGAGAAGCTTGACCGAGGATGAGCTGATGTCGACCCCGAGAAGTACTTTGGCCTTCTTGTCGAACAACTGGATGAGTCCCATCTTTTCTAGTTGCTTCCCTTGGTTAGCCGAAATATATACCAAAAAGCTTGAGCCTGACAGTGCGCACAAACTATGCTTTTGTCCGATCCCGGGCCCCAGCCCCTCAGCTCATCGAGAACCCCATTGACCAGACTGTTGCGCATCTTCGCTCACCTGCTTTGCCTCATGGCCGGCGGATTTCTCGCCGTGGCGGCCGCGCTGTACTTGTACCTTAGCCCCAAGCTGCCCTCAGTGGAAGCCTTGAAGACAGTGGAATTTCAAACGCCGATGAGACTTTATTCACAAGACTTGAAGCTGGTTGGCGAGTTTGGCGAGCAACGTCGGAACCCCATCAGCTTCGAGCAGATTCCGCCGCAGTTCATCGAGGCGCTGCTGGCGGCGGAAGATGACCACTTCTACGGTCACATCGGCATCGACTTCAATGGCTTGTTCCGAGCCGCCTTCGAGCTGGCCCGGACCGGCTCCATCCAGTCCGGCGGCAGCACCATCACCATGCAGCTGGCGCGCAACTTCTTCCTCACGCGCGAACAGACGTTCGTCCGCAAATTCAACGAGATCCTGCTGGCCTTGCGGATCGAGGACGAAATCGACAAGAACACCATCCTGACGCTGTACTGCAACAAGATCTTTCTCGGCAATCGCGCCTACGGCATCGCCGCCGCCGCCGAGACCTACTATGGTCGGCCACTGGCGGAACTGGAGTTGCCGGAGCTGGCGATGATCGCCGGTCTTCCCAAGGCTCCCTCGGCCTACAACCCCGCCAACAGCCCCGAGCGCGCCCGGGCCCGCCGCGACTGGATCCTGGGGCGCATGTACCGGCTCGGATACATCGATCTGGACAGCTATCGGGCCGCGCTCGCCGCCCCGGTTTCGGCCGAGCTGTATCAGACGCGGATCGAGATACCCGCCACCTATGCCGCAGAGATGGCGCGCCGCGAAATCCTCTCCTGGTACGACGGCGACGCCTATTCCGATGGCCTGCGGGTGATCCTGACCCTGGACAGCGAACTGCAGCGGGCCGCTGACCGCGCCGTCGCCGACGGCCTGGTCGCCTATGACTTGCGCCAGGGGTATCGCGGTCCGGAAACCCATTTTCCCGATCCCGAACAATGGCTGCGGCGCCTGGCGGGGACGAGGAAAATCGGCGGGCTGGAACCCGCGGTGGTCCGCACGGTCAGCGCAGAGCGGATCGTCGTGCTGGTGGCCGACGGCAGCGAACTCGAACTGAGCACCGCCGACGGCCTCGCCGACGTGCGGCTGGCCCTGGGCGGCGGCCGTTTCAGCCATCGGGTGCGCGACTTCACCGAGGTGTTCGAGCCGGGAGACCTGATCCGCCTGCGGCCGGATCGCGAAAACGGTTGGCGGCTGGCACAGATCCCCGAAGCCCAGGCCGCGCTGGTCGCCCTGGATCCGGAGGACGGCGCCATCCGCGCACTGGCGGGCGGCTTCGATTTCGCGACCAGTCATTTCAACCGCGCGGTGCAGGCCCACCGTCAACCCGGATCCAGCTTCAAGCCGTTCATTTATGCCAGCGCCCTGGAACACGGTATGACCGCCGCATCGATCGTCAACGACGCCCCCATCGTGTTCGACGACTCCGGCCAGCAAGACGCCTGGCGGCCAGAGAACGACAGCGGCGAGTTTTACGGCCCCACCCGGCTGCGCGAGGCCCTGTACCGCTCGCGCAACCTGGTATCCATCCGCGTGCTGCAGGGCATCGGCATCCACAATGCGATTCGCAGTCTCACCCGATACGGGTTCGATGCCGATGCCCTGGCGCCCAATCTCTCGCTGGCCCTGGGCACCGCCGCTTTCAGCCCGCTGGAAATGGCCACCGGATTCGCGATCTTCGCCAATGGCGGCTACCGGGTCGAGCCCTATCTGGTGGCTCGGGTCGAGAACGCCCAGGGCGAACCACTGTTGACAGCGCAGCCGCCGCGGGCGTGCCGCGACTGCGCCCCCGAGCAGACTGCGGGGACTGCGGGGACTGCGCCTCAGGTCATGGACCCGCGCATCGCCTACATCCTCGACTCCATGCTCAAGGATGTGATCCGGCGCGGCACGGGCACTCGTGCCCTGCAGCTGGGCCGCGCCGACCTCGCCGGCAAGACGGGCACCACCAATGGCCCGCGCGACGCCTGGTTCTCGGGCTATCACCCGACGCTGGTGACCTCGGTCTGGCTGGGCTTCGACGACAACCGGGTGCTGGGCTCCCGCGAATACGGCGGCACTGCCGCGCTGCCCATCTGGATGGACTTCATGGGCAGCGCCCTGGCCGGCGCCCCGGAGCGCCTCCCCCCCAGACCGCCGGGCATCGTCACGGTGCGCATCGACCCCGACACCGGACTTCGCGCACCGTCCGGACAGCAGCGCTTCGTGGAAGAGCTGTTTCTCCGGGAATCCGTACCCCAGACCTTCGCCCCAGCCCCCGGCGACAGACCCGGAGTCGGCGGCGGCGCCCTGCCCGAAGACCTCTTCTAACCGCTTCTAACCGCGCGCGCCTGGCTCAGTCGGGCAGCACTTCCCGCCAGCAGTACCCGGGGTCGCCCAGCACATAGAAGTGCGGGTTCAGCAGATCCGGCTTGGCGTTGTAGCGCATCGGTTCGAGATCCGCGGTCAGCACCTCACCGCCGGCGGCCTCCACCACCGCCTGGGCCGCCGCGGTATCCCATTCCGCCGTCGGCGCCAACCGCGGGTAGATATCGGCGCTGCCCTCCGCGACCAGGCAGAGCTTCAGCGAGCTGCCCATATTGCGTGTTTCGATGGCGCCGACCCGCCCACCGATGGTCTCCAGCCACTGGGCCACCGTATCGGCGCCGTGGCTGCGGCTCGCCACCACGGTGACCGGCTGCGCGGCCGAGCCCCGGCCGTGCATGCTCCGGGTACGGATCGCGTTGCGTCCGCTGCCGTCGATGCGCCAGGCGCCGTCACCCCGCACACCGGCATAGGTCATCTCCAGCGCCGGCACGCCGACCACGCCCAGCACCGGCAAGCCGCCCTCGATCAAGGCGATGTTGACGGTGAACTCGCCATTGCGCTTGATGAACTCCTTGGTACCGTCGAGCGGATCCACCAGCCAGTAGCGCTGCCAGCCGGAACGCTCCGCCCAGGACGGCTGGGCCGACTCCTCGGACAGGATCGGTACCCCCGGGGTCAGCCGGCCGAGCCCAGCCACCAGAACGCGATGGGCGGCCAGATCGGCTTCGGTCAGCGGGCTGGCGTCGTCCTTGCGGGACTCGCCCAGGTCCTCGCGCCGGTACACGTCGAGAATCGCGGCGCCCGCCTCCCCGGCCAACGCGATCACGGCATCCAGATGGGTCATGCAAAACTCCAGGGTGATTGAGCTCACGCCGGCCCGTCCCGGGTCGCGAGGTGTTGCCGGGCCAGGCACAGCGCGGAGATCGACAGCGCGTCACAGACCTCCTCGCCGGCCAATAGCTGCCCGAGATCCGCCAGCGGCCAATGCCGGGCAGCCAGAGGCTCCGGCTCGTCACCGGGCAGGGATTCGGGATAGAGATCCTCCGCCAGGACGATATCGAGCTCCCGCTCCATGTAAAAAGGATTCAGATAGATACGCTTCAACACCGTCAGCCGCCGGGCGCCATGGCCGGCCTCCTCCTTGAGCTCGCGGTTGGCGGCGACCCGTACATTCTCGCCCGGATCCACCGCGCCCTTGGGCAGCCCCCAGTGATAGCGATTGGTGCCGGCGGCGTATTCGCGCACCAGCAGCACCTCGCCGTCGCCGTTGACAGGCACGATCACCACGGCGCCGTAGCCACTGCCGCCGAGCCGCTCATAGACCCGCTCGACACCGTTGGCAAAACGCAGATCCAACTGCTCGATACGGAACAGTCGTGAACGCGCGATGATTCTGCGCTTCAAAATTCTGGGTAGGGTGGGCATACTTTCTCGTACCGATCGCGGCGCGGAGCATTATGTTGGATGATCGACTGGAGCGCCATCGACACTGTTCTCCTCGATATGGACGGCACCCTGCTCGACCTCCATTTCGACAATCACTTCTGGCAGCACCATCTGCCCCGCCGCTTCGCCGAGCTGCGCGGCCTCGACCCCGCAACCAGCCGCGCGGAATTCCTGGCGCGCCTTGATCGCGAGCGGCACCGACTGCAATGGTACTGCACAGACTACTGGTCGGCGCAGCTGGCGGTGAATGTCACCGAACTCAAACACGAGGTGGCGCACCTCATTGCCGAGCGCCCCCATGCCGGCACCCTGCTGGCCCAGTTGGGCGCGCGCGGCCGCCGGCGCATCCTGGTGACCAATGCCCATCGCGACAGCCTGGCGCTGAAGCTGGATCGCACCGCCATCGGCGCCGGCCTCGACCGCCTGATCTCGTCCCACGACTACGGCGCCGCCAAGGAAGACCCGGCATTCTGGCAGCGGCTCGCCCGGGAGATCAGCTTCGACCCCGACCGCACCCTGTTCATCGACGACAGCGAGCCCGTACTCGGCGCGGCCGAGGATTACGGCATCCGCCATCTGCTCTGTATCCGTCAGCCGGACAGCAAGGGACTGCCCCGCGATGGCCTCAGGTTCGCGGCGCTGTCGTGTTTCAGCGACATCCTGCCGGTACTGTGACAGCCATGGCCGAACAGCCCCGGGTGCGCATCGACAAATGGCTCTGGGCCGCCCGCTTCTTCAAGACCCGCTCACTGGCCAAGGCTGCCATCGAGGGCGGCAAGGTCCGGGTCGACGGCCAGCGCGCCAAACCCAGCAAGGAAATCGAGGTCGGGGCGGAACTCTGCGTCCGCCAGGGGTGGGAGGAAAAGACCCTGGTGGTCACCGCCATCTCCGACCAGCGCCGCGGGGCTCCGGAGGCCGCCCTGCTCTACCGCGAGACGGCAACCAGTCGCGCCCGGCGCGAGCAGCAGGCGGCGGAGCGCCGCGCCGCGCGTATCGCAGTGCAGTACCCGGAACAGCGACCGAGCAAGAAACAGCGCCGCGACCTGCTCCGCTTTCGCGACCTGAACCTGCCGGAATGAGCCGGGCACCGATGGCCTCCGGGAACCGCGATATCCGCCAGCGCTTGCTGTTCGAGGATTGCGACATCCGCGGCGAGATCATCTCCCTGGAAACCGTGCTCAGCGAGGTCTACACCCGTAATCCCTACCCCGAGGTACTGCGGGCGCACCTCGGGGAATTCCTCGCCGCGGCGGCCCTGATCAGCGCCAATCTCAAAACCGCCGGCACCGTGACGATACAGGCGCGCGGCGACGGCCCAGTACCCCTGCTGATGGCCGATTGCACGGATCGTCGCGACCTGCGCGCCATCGCCCGGATGCCGGACCCCAACGCCCCCCTGGCGGCCGACTTGCGGGAACTGGTGGGCAGCGGACACCTGAGCGTGACCGTCGCCCTGCCCGGACGCCAGCGCCATCAGGGCATTACCCCACTGGAATTCCCCCGCCTCGCCGACTGCCTGTCCGACTACTTTTCCCGCTCCGAGCAGCTCCCCACCCGGTTCTGGCTGGCCGCCGACGACCGCTCCGCTGCCGGTCTGCTGCTACAGGCGCTGCCGGCGCAATTGCAGAGGCAGGATGCCCGCGACCGCAGCTGGGAGGAGCTCAGGGTGCTGGCCGATACGCTCTCGCCCGCCGAGCAACTGACGCTCGACCACCAGACCCTGCTCCATCGACTCTTCCACACCCAGCGCGTGCGCCTCTATGACCCGGTCGCCGTACGCTTCTCGTGCAGCTGCTCCAAGACCCGGATCGGCAGCGCCATCGTGGCGCTCGGTACCGACACCGTGGCCGAGCTGTTCGACACCGGGCCGGTGATCGAAACCCAATGTCAGTTCTGCCACCAGCACTACAGCTTCACTGCCGAGCAGTTGCGCGCCGAGGCGCTGGGCGGCGGCACCAGCCTGCACTGACCGCAAAACCCGGCTGGCTGCCGGCCGCGCGCCGCGCCGCCTGTTGCCGGGACAGATTTTTGGCATAATTGCCGCCCCTCCGACGCCCACACGAGCCGCCAGTGACCCAGCGACAGGACTCCTTGACGACGCGGATCGAAATGACCGCAGTCGCCACCCACACCGACCTGAACAGCGCGGAACTGATCGAATTGGCGCTCAAGCGCGGCGAAGGCACGCTCACCGACCGCGGTGCCCTGCTGACCACCACCGGCCGTCATACCGGCCGCTCGCCCGCCGACCGCTTCATCGTCGAGGAGCCGAGCACCGCCGACGATATCGCCTGGGGCCCGGTCAACCGGCCGTTCAGCCCGGCTCGCTTCGACGCCCTCTGGGCGCGCGTCGAAGCCTATCTGGCGGAGTGCGAGCGATTCGTGTCACACCTGCACGTGGGCCAGGATCCCGAGCACTATCTTCCGGTCAAGGTGACCACCGAAACCGCCTGGCACAGCCTGTTCGCGCGCAACATGTTCATCCGCCCGGCGCGCTACAACCCGTCGGGGAAAGCCCAGTGGAAGGTACTGCACGCCGCCGGCTTCAGCTGCGACCCGGATCGCGACGGCACCCACAGCGAAGGCGCGGTGATCATCAACTTCGCGCAACGCAAGCTGCTGATCGCCGGCATGCGCTACGCCGGCGAACTGAAGAAGGGCATGTTCTCGGTGCAGAACTTCCTGTTGCCGGAAAAAGACGTGATGCCCATGCACTGTGCGGCCAACGTCGGAGAGAGTGGCGACGTCACCCTGTTCTTCGGCCTCTCCGGCACCGGCAAGACCACCCTGTCGGCCGACCCCGACCGTTATCTCATCGGCGACGATGAACACGGCTGGACCGAGGGCGCGGTATTCAACCTGGAGGGGGGCTGCTACGCCAAGACCATCAATCTCAGCCACGAGAACGAGCCGGTCATCTGGGACGCCATCCGCTTCGGCGCCATCGTCGAGAACGTGGTGCTGAACGAACACCGGGCGCCCGACTACACGGATACCTCGCTGACCGAAAACGGCCGCTGCAGCTATCCGCTCGAGCACGTCGCCATGCGCTGCGTGCCCAACCGCGCCGGGGAACCGGCGGCGATCATTTTTCTCACCTGTGACGTCAGCGGGGTGCTGCCGCCGGTCTCGATCCTTTCCAAGGAAGCGGCCGCCTACCATTTTCTCAGCGGCTACACAGCCCGGGTCGGCTCCACCGAACTGGGCGCCGAAGCCGGCATCAATCCCACGTTTTCCACCTGTTTCGGCGCGCCCTTCATGCCACGACCGGCGTCCGTGTACGCCGAACTACTGATGAAACGCGTTCAGAACTTCGGCAGCCGCGTCTATCTGGTCAATACCGGCTGGACCGGCGGTTCGGGCGCCCCCAGTGGAACCGGACAGCGCTTCCCCATCCCGGTCACCCGGGCGGTGGTAGCCGCGATTCAGCGCGGTACGCTGGAAAATATCGAGACCCTGACCCTGCCGCTGCTCAACCTCCAGGTGCCACGCCGGGTGCCCGGAGTCGACGACCACTACCTGATTCCCCGCGACACCTGGGCGGACCCGGAAGCTTACGACCAGCAAGCCCGCAAGCTCGCCGGTCTGTTCGTGGAAAACTTCAAGAAATTCGAGGTGGCACCCGCCGTCATCGCCGCTGGCCCGCAACTGTAGGAGCGGCGCCCCCACCGCGATGGTGGGAGCGGCACCCCGCCGCGATAGGTGGACTCCCGCAACGGCATCGGGCCGAAGGCGGCCCTCCTACAGGCGTTTTGCCCGCGAGGCCGGCCCGCCGGCAGCGCATGGTGCCGCGCTGGGGAAGCGGCGCCCCGCCGCAATTGTAGGAGCGGCACCCCGCCGCGATAGGTGGACCCCCGCAACGGCATCGGGCCGAAGGCGGCCCTCCTACAGGCGTTTTGCCCGCGGAAGGCCGGCCCGTCGGCAGCGCACGGTGCCGTGCCGGATGCGCCTGCGGCTTATCCGGCGGCCTGCAACCATCCCCGGCGGGGGCGGCACCCCGCCGCTTATCAGGCTGGCGAAGCCCCCACTGCCTGCCGATAGCAGCGCACCGCGCCCAGTTGATCGCCGCTCGCGCTGAGCGTCGCTCCCAATTCGGCGTAGATCTCCGACCGCTGTGTCAGCCGCAGGGCCTGCTCGAGGTAGTCGCGGCTCTTGCCGCGAATTTCCAGGCGCTGGCAGAGGCGCCCGAGCACCAACAGCAACTGCCAGCACGGCTCTCTTTCGCGCAGCCAGCGCTCGGCCACTGCCAGTTGGCCACGCGGCTCGGGATCACCTCGGGTCGCCGCTTCCCAATCCAGGACCAACTCCGGATCCCAATCCCGCTCCAGGTAGCGGCGCAGCTCCCGCTCGGCGCGCTTGCCGTCACCCAGCGCGATCAGTGCCCGGGCATGGGCCCGCAAGCAATCGGGATGCGATTTCAACGCCCGGGGCACCTGTGCCCAACGCGCGGCCAGCTCAGCGGCAACCTCTGCGCCGTCACCGGATGCGCCGTCACCGGACGCCGCCTGTGCCGCTGCGGCGAGCCGCCCGGCATGCAGGCGCGCTTCCAGTGCACCCAGGTCGCCGGTGCCTGTGCGCCGCAGCGCCGGCAGCAGCTCGGCCAGGCCATCCCAATCTTCCAGGCGCACCAGACAATCGCGCAACAGCTCCAGGATGCGCGGTTGCCGGGGATGCGCCGCCCACCCCCGGCGCAATTCCGCGACCGCGCCCGCAATATCTTCCCGGCGCAGCGCGATCTCCGCCCGCGCCAAGGTCAGCGCCGGACTTTCAGCGGGGATCTCCCGTTCCGCGGCCTGCAACAGTTCCTGCGCTGCCTGCTCCTCACCGGTGCGGGCAGCGGCATCCGCGGCCAGTACATAGTTGAGGCCGGGGATTGCGGATCCCTTGGCCGAGCGCACCAGCGCGGCGCGGGCGCGCTGCCAGCGGCCCTCGTAGTAATCCGCAACGGCAGCCAACAGTTCGCGCTGCTGCCGGGCCGCACGACGCTGCCCGCGCCCCCGCCAGGTGCGGACACCCGGGCGTACCAGCATGGCCAACAAGCGCCAGCCCAGCCAGATCACGGCCAACAGCAGCACCGCCAGCCACAGGCTGATCTGGACCATGTGGTTGCCGACCGCGATCAGGATGAAACCGCGGCTGTAGTCCAGCGCCCAAAACAACAGTGCGCCGGTCACCAGCGCCGCGGCCAGCACGAACAGTGCCCGCCTCATTGCGGCGCTTCCCCGGCAGCTGCGGAGTCACGGCGCGCCAGGTAGTCGCGCAATCTCTCCCTGGCGGTGCGCAGGTCCGGCAGCGGCGGCGCGATCTCGCGCGCGCCCAGTTCGGCCAACTCGGTCGCCACCGCTGGGGTGCGTGCATCGGCGGCGAACTGCTTCACCAGAAGATCCTCGGCCTGCTCCAGGGCGGTGCGATAGATTTCCGGCCGCCGCTCGAGCAGGGCGAGCTGCGCCTGCGACAGCAGCAGGCTCAGATATTGTCGCAGGCGCGCCTCCTCCGCTGCGGTGAGCAGCGCGGGCGGCGGCTGATCCAGCGATCGTATGCGCAGGTGCTCCGCACTGAATCTGCGCAGCGCAGTCCAGGCATTGGCCAGCAACTGGTGCCAGAACCCCTGCGCCTCGGTGCCGGCCCGCGGGGCCTCGCTCTCGCTCACCTCGGGCTGTGGCGCGGCACGCAGCTGCGCAATTCCCTGCTGCAGCGCGCCGATACGCAGATAGATTCCCTCGATGTCCGGCTGCGGGGCAAGTTTCAGCGCGGTAATATCTGCGGCAAGGGCTTCCCGCACCGGCTCCAGGCCGGGAGCGGCGAGTTCCGCCAGCAGGCGATCGGCGCGGCTCAGCAAGGACATCACACCCTGGGGCGAACGGCTGATCCACAGCCGGTGCGCGGCGAGGCGCAACAGCTCCTCGGCTTCCAGAACCTGCAGCAGTTCCCGATCCGGCGCCATGGCCGGCGCCGCGGCCCGCTCCCGGGCGCTCGCCAGTTCCCGCTGCAGCGCCGCCAGACGCTCGCCGAGCGCGCTCTGCCCCCGGCGCTGCTCCTGCAGCTGAGCCTGGAGTTCATGCACCAGGTTCCCGAGCATTTCGACCTCGACGCCGGCCGCGCCGCCCGGCTGGACCCGCTGCTGACGCGCGGATGCCGGGGGTTCAGCCCCCGTCTGGTCGGGTTGGTAGTAGTACCGCCAGCCAACCCAGGCGCCGACCGCCAGCGCCGCGATCACCAGCAGCCACAGCAGCACGCGCAACAGGCGACCGCGGGGGCGCGCGGCTTCCTCCCCGCCCTGCGTTCCGTCAGCTGCGCTGGCTGCGTCCTCTTTGGGTTCCGTTTCTTCTTCCGCCACGCTCCCGTCCTTATGCCCGCTTTGCTATGCAGCCGGAGTGTACCAGCGACGTACCTCCCGCTCCATTTCCCCGGCCAGGGCGCTGGCCGCCACCAAAGGCTTCAAACCCAGCCGCCGGGCAGCGGCGGCGACCCGGGCACCGGGCACCAGGCAGGGAGGGACGGGCGTGGCAACGGGCATTTGGCCCAGCACCGCGCGCAACGCGCGCACCAGGCTGCCGCTGTGGGCGACCGCGACCAGGGGCCCCGGGCGGGCCAGTTCGGCGCAGATACGATCCCGCCAACGGTGTTCCGCAACCTGTCGATAGACCTCGCAACAGGTCACCCGGGCGCCGCGCGCGCGCAGCTCCCGCGCCAGGACATCGCGCCCGCCGACACCGCGAAAGATGACGATCTCCTGGCCGCTCAGCGCCCCGGCCTGCAGATCCGGCAGGGCCAACAGACCCTCGGTATCCGGTTGCGGCGGGTAATGAGCTGCGATCCGCCAGTCCGCGCGCAATGCCGCCGCCGTGGCGGCGCCGACCGCGTAGACGGTTCTACCCGTAACGCCATGGCCCGCGGCCGTCACTGCGGCCATGCCGTGCAGCACGGCGTGGCGGCTGACGAAAATCCACTGGGCCGAGGCGGCGGCCGCGAGCCCCGCAGGGTCGGCGGGCACCGGCTCGATGCGCAACAGCGGCAAGCACAGCACTTCGGCACCGGCCGCCTCCAGGCCGGCGACGAGCGGATCCTGGGCCCGCGGGGGACGCAGCATCAGCACCCGCAGGCCCTCCAGCCCGCCGCCGGTCATCGCAGTTCGGCGAGCAGCTCTCCCGCCCCCTGTGCGAGCAATTCCTCGGCGAGCCCGACACCCAGGACCTCGGCATCGGCGGCCGGCCCGCAACGTTCGCCGCGCAGGACACGACTGCCGTCCACCGCGGCCACAAGGCCGCGGAGCCGCAACCGCCCCTGTTCGAGCCATTCCGCGAAGGCGGCCACCGGAACCTGGCAGCCGCCCTGCAAACGCCGGTTGAACGCGCGCTCGGCAGCGACGCAGATCGTGGTATCGGCATCGGCAAGAGGAGCCACCAGGTCTCTCATCCGGGCATCATCGAGCCGACATTCGATACCCAGCGCCCCCTGCCCGGCGGCGGGCAGCGACCATTCCGGGTCCAGCCGCGCCGCGATCCGGTGCCCGAGCCCCAGGCGTTCGAGGCCGGAGGCTGCCAGCACGATGGCATCGAAATCGCCCCGGTCGAGACGACCGAGCCGGGTATTGACGTTGCCGCGCAGCTCCTCCACCCGCAGCCGGGGAAACCGCGCCAGCACCTGCGAACGCCGGCGCAGGCTGGCAGTCCCGACCCGGGCCCCCGGCGGCAACTCGGCGAGATCGCGGCAGCGGCCACTGACCAGGGCATCGAGCGGATCCCCCCGCGCGCAGATCGCCGTCAGGCCCAGGCCCGGGGGGAAATCGACCGGCACATCCTTCATCGAATGCACGGCGATATCGGCGCGGCCATCCAGCATCGCCTGCTCCAACTCCTTGACGAACAACCCCTTGCCACCGACCGCGGCCAGGGTCCGATCGAGCAGGCGATCGCCCTGGGTGGTCAGCGGCAGCACCTCCACTGTCAACCCGGGGCCGTGAATGCGCTCCAGCTCGGCGCGAATGTGACTGGCCTGCCAGACAGCGAGCGAGCTGGCGCGGGTGGCGATACGGATGGAAAAGGACAACTGGGACTCTCCGGAAACAAGATGGCGGAAATCAAATCTGGTCGAGCAGTTTCTTGAGCCCGGCGATGTGCCGGCGACTGACCTGGGGCCTGATATCCAGGTCTTTCAGGCGCACGAACTGCCGGCCCTCCTGGCCGCGCTCCAGGCCCTGGATATGGGCGATGGAGATCAGCGCATTGCGGTGGACGCGGATGAAGCGCCCCTCGAACTCCTGCTCGAGATCGCGCAGGGTCTCGTCGAGCAGGGATTCGCTGTCGCCATGATAGGCCGTGACATACTTGTGATCGGCTTGGAACAGGGCGATCTCCGCGACCGGCACCAAATCCGTACCGCGCCGGTTGCGCGAAGTGATGTGAGTGCGGCCCTCGAGCATCATCCCGGGCAGCTGGCGCAACTCGGCCAACTGCACTTTGTTGACCCGGCGCGTGCGATTGAGCGCGGCGGCAAGATCCGCCTGGCGCACCGGCTTGAGCAGGTAGCCGACCGCCTGCGAGGAAAACGCCTCGACCGCATAATCACCGTAGGCGGTGCAAAAAATCACCGCCGGCGGCGGATCCAGCTCGGCCAGGTACTGGGCCGCGGCCAGCCCATCCATGCCGGGCATGCGCACATCCATGAAGACCACATCCGGACTCAACTCGCGCGCCAGCCGCACCGCCTCCTGGCCGTGACTGGCCTGCCCGATCACCCGAAAGCCGCCCAGCGCCACCACCATGCGCGCCAGGCGCTCGCGGGCCAGGGGCTCGTCGTCGACTATCAGCACATTCACGGCATTCCCTCACCAAGTCAGGGGGTAGCTGAGCGTGGTCACATAATGATCGCCGTCGGCGGTCAACTCCACCCGCGCCCGAGGCCCGAAATGGGCCTGCAGGCGATGGCGCACGTTCTCCATCGCCGACCTGCTGCCCTTGTGGTGGCGCATGCGCGGATTGAAGGGATTGCGCACCGAAACGCTGACCCGGTCGCCGGCGCGCTGCACCCGCACCTCGACTGTACCGCCGGCGGGCAACAGTTGAATCCCGTGGTACACGGCGTTTTCCAGTATCGGCTGCAGTGATAGACAGGGAATCTGCACGCCGGCGCCATAATCACCGATTTCCCATTCGGTGCGCAGGCGATCCCCCAGACGCATCTTCTCGATCGCCATATAGCTGCGGCACAGCGCCAGCTCCTCGCGCAGCGGCACCAGAGTGTGGGCGTCGGCCAGCACGCGGCGAAACAGGTCCGCCAGATCCTCGACCACCCGCTCGGCCTTCTCTGGATCAGAGCCGATCAGACTGGCGATCATGTTCATGCTGTTGAACAGGAAATGGGGGCGAATGCGCGCCTGCAGCGCCTGGATGCGGGCCTCCAGCTCGGCGCGCTGCTGAATGCGCAACTGTTGCTGCAGGTAAAGGTAGCGCAGCAGAATGCCCGCTGGGATCGCGGTCACCACCACGGCATCGAGCGCAGACCCGAACTCCGGTTGGTGTCTGCCACTCCACGCCAGTGCCAGCTCCCCGGCCACCGCCACCCCGGCGGCGACGGCCAGCAGCGCCAGGTAACAGATTGCCGCAGTCCAGGCGTGGCCCACACCCACCAGCCAGCGGTTGCCCTGACAGAGCGCCAGTGCACCCAGCAGGGCGATCCACAACGCCATGAAAGCGATGCCGGCAAAGCCGGTCCAGTCGAAATCGATAATCCCGAACCGCGCCACGGCCACCAGCAGCGACAACAGCAGGGAAAGCACCACGACGCCCAGGAGACCTTCGCCGCGGCATAGATCAGGCAGAAAATAATCCGCCTCATAGAGCGAGATGGGCCGTCTCGACGGCAACCACTTGTCACGCCAGCGCAAACGCTCGCTCCCTCTTGCGATCGTCATTGACAGCTATAATACGCGCTCACCGACCGCCCCAGCAGCGCAGCGCACCGATTCCGCGCCAGGACCTCAGCATGGATCACAAAAAACCCGTCAATCAGGCTTGGGGCGGCCGCTTCGGCGAGGCCACGGACGCCTTTGTCGCCCGCTTCACTGCCTCGGTGAGTTTCGACCACCGCCTCTACCGCGAAGACATCCGCGGCTCCATCGCCCACGCCGAGATGCTGGCGCGGGCCGGGATCCTGACCGGCACCGAGCGCGACGCCATCCGGCGCGGGCTGGAAACCATCGGCGAGCGCATCGCGGCCGGCGATTTTCCCTGGTCCGAAGCGCTGGAGGACGTGCACATGAACATCGAGGCGGCGCTTACCGAAGCCATCGGCGCCGCCGGCAAGAAGCTGCACACCGGACGTTCGCGCAACGATCAGGTAGCCACCGATATCCGCCTCTGGCTGCGCGGCGAGATCGACGCCATCGTCGCCGAGATCCTGCGCCTGCAAGGGGCGCTGGTCGACCTCGCGGAACGCGAGGCGGACACCATCATGCCGGGGTTCACCCACCTGCAAACCGCGCAGCCGGTCACCTTCGGCCATCATCTGCTGGCCTGGTACGAGATGCTGGCCCGCGATCGTGAACGCCTGGGCGACTGCCGCCGGCGGCTCAACCGCTCGCCGCTGGGCGCAGCCGCCCTGGCCGGCACCAGTTACCCGATCGATCGCGAACTGACCGCGTCACTGCTGGGCTTCGACGGCCCCACCGCCAACTCCCTGGATTCGGTCAGCGACCGCGATTTCGCCATCGAATTCTGCGCCGCCGCCAGCCTGATCATGACCCACCTGTCGCGGGCCTCCGAAGAGCTTATCCTCTGGGCCTCAGCGCAGTTTCACTTCATCGACCTGCCCGACCGCTTCTGTACCGGCTCGTCGATCATGCCGCAGAAGAAAAACCCCGACGTCCCCGAGCTGGTCCGCGGCAAGACCGGCCGCGTCACCGGCCATCTGATCGCCCTGCTCACCCTGATGAAAAGCCAGCCGCTGGCCTACAACAAGGACAATCAGGAGGACAAGGAGCCGCTGTTCGACACCGTCGATACCCTGCGCGACTGCCTGCGCGCCTTTGCCGACATGGTGCCGGCACTGCAGGTGGACGGCGCCGCCATGCGCGCCGCGGCCAGCGCCGGCCATGCCACCGCCACCGACCTGGCCGACTACCTGGTGCGCAAGGGCCTGGCCTTCCGCGACGCCCATGAGGCGGTGGGCAAGGCGGTGGCCGCGGCCATCGCCGGCGGCCGGGAACTGGCCGAATTCCCGCTGGACGAATTGCGCGGCTTCGCAGAGCTGATCGATGAAGACGTCTACCAGGTCCTGACCCTGGAAGGCTCGGTCGCCGCGCGCGACCATATCGGCGGCACCGCGCCCGATCAGGTCCGCGCCGCGGTGGCCCGCGCCCGGGAGCAGCTGGCCAAGGCACTGGCGAGCCAGACCTGAAGCTGAGGCGGAAGCAGAGCCCGCCATTCGCACCGCCGGGCGGGCGGCCGTTATAATGGCGCGCTCTCCCCGCCGTCGAACCTCTACCATGCCGCGCTTCTCCGCCCTCGCCCGCGCCCTGCTGCCGCTGACCCTCCTGGCCGGGCTGGCGACCGGCTGTGGCAACAAGGGCCCGCTGTTTCTACCGCCGCCCGCGGTCCACGAGCCCGAGGGCGCTGCGCCGCCGGCCGCCTCCCCGTCCACCACCGGAGATGCCACTACCGAAGATGCCGCCAGCGGCGAGGCCGAATCCCAGGCGCCCGCGATCAGCGGGGACTGACCCGCGCCGCCCATGGACCACTTCCACAGCGAACACAACGAACTGTGCTGCGAGAGCGTTCCCCTGACGGCGATCGCGCGCGCCCTGGGCACGCCCACCTACGTCTACAGCAGCGCTGCGCTTGCCGCCAATTACCTGGCCTACGCCGAGGCCCTGGCCGGCACGGATCATCTGATCTGCTACGCGGTCAAGGCCAATTCCAATATCGCGGTGCTGAACCAGTTGGCGCGGCTCGGTGCCGGCTTCGACATCGTCTCCGGCGGCGAGTTGGCACGGGTGCTGGCCGCCGGCGGCGATCCCGCCAAGGTGGTCTTTTCCGGAGTGGGCAAGAGCACTGCGGAGATGGCCGAGGCGCTGCGCGCCGGCATCCACTGCTTCAATGTCGAATCCGCCGCCGAACTGGAACGGCTCGACCGGGTAGCCGGCGAACTGAGCCTGCGCGCGCCCGTCTCGCTGCGGGTGAATCCGGACATCGACGCCGGTACCCACCCCTATATCGCCACCGGCCTGTCGGAAAACAAGTTCGGCCTGCCCATCGGCGAGGCCCGGGCGTGCTATGCGCGGGCCCGGGCGATGCGCCACATCGACATCAGGGGCGTCGATTGCCACATCGGCTCCCAGCTCACCGCGCTGGCCCCCTTCCAAGCCGCGCTGCAGCGCGTGCTGCTGCTGATCGCCGAGCTGCGCGCCGATGGCGTGCCCCTGCGCCATCTCGATCTGGGCGGCGGTCTGGGGGTGCGCTACGGCGATGAAAACCCGCCGCCACCGGCGGACTATGTCGCCGCCCTGCGCCGGCATACCGATACCCTGGGCCTCTGCCTGCTGATCGAGCCCGGGCGCTCGATCGCGGCCAGCGCCGGGGTGCTGCTCACCAGGGTCGAATATCTGAAGGAAAACCAGAGTCGGCATTTCGCCATCGTCGACGCCGCCATGAACGACCTGCTGCGCCCCGCGCTCTATCAGGCGTGGATGGCGATCGAGCCGGTGACGCCGCGGCACGACGCGCCGGAGCGCCGCTACGACGTGGTCGGCCCGGTCTGCGAAACCGGCGATTTTCTCGGCCGCGGCCGGAGCCTGCGCCTGGCGGCCGGCGACCTGCTCTGCGTGCGCGGCGCCGGGGCCTATGGCTTCACCATGAGTTCGAACTACAACAGCCGGCCGCGCGCCGCCGAGGTCATGGTCGCCGGAGACCGCTTCCATGTGATCCGCGACCGCGAGACCACCGCCGATCTGCTGCGCGGCGAACGACCGCTGCCGGACTCCTGAAGTGCTGCTGCGCTTTACCAAGATGCACGGCCTGGGCAACGATTTCGTGGTGCTGGACGGCGTCACCCAGGAGCTCGCCGTGACTCCGGAAATGGCCCGCCACCTCAGCGACCGACATTTCGGTATCGGCTGCGACCAGTTGCTGGTGGTGGAACCGCCGCACCACCCGGACGTCGACTTCCGCTACCGTATCTTCAATGCCGACGGCAGCGAGGTCGCCCAGTGCGGCAACGGCGCGCGCTGCCTGGCCAAGTTCGTCCGCGACCAGAGGCTCTCGGCCCGGCACAGCCTCCGTGTGGAGACCAACGCCGGCGTGCTGGAGTTGGCCAGCAAGGGCGGCAACCAGTACCAGGTCAATATGGGCGTACCGCGCCTGGAGCCCGCCGAGATCCCCCTGGCGGTAGCCGCGCGCGCCCCCAGCTACCATCTCGACATTGAGGGTCGCGCACTGGAGTTCCGCGCCCTGTCGCTGGGCAACCCCCATGCCGTGTTGCTGGTACCCGAGGTGGCCGGCGCGCCGGTCGCCGAAATCGGTGCCCGCCTCGGCGCCCACCCCTGGTTTCCCGAAGGGGTCAATGTCGGCTTCATGGCCATCCGCGATCGCCGCGAGATCGACCTCCGTGTCCATGAGCGCGGTAGCGGCGAAACCCTGGCCTGCGGCAGCGGCGCCTGCGCCGCCGCGGTGGCGGGCATCCTCGGCGACCTGCTAAACTCGCCGGTGCGCGTCAACCTGCCCGGTGGCGCCTTGACCATCGACTGGGCCGGAGAGGGCGAGTCGGTGTTCATGACCGGACCCGCCGTTACCGTGTTCCAGGGACGCATCCGCTATGAGCCCAAAAAATTCCGACAAGGCCTCCCTCCGGGTTGAAGAAGCGCGCGTCATCGAGCATCTGCGAGCCCATCCCGATTTCTTCGAGCGCCACCCGGAAGTGCTGGAACAGCTGCAACTGCCCCACCACAGTGGCACCGCGGTCTCCCTGATCGAGCGCCAGGTCGGTGTCCTGCGCGAGCGCAACCTGGAAATGCGCCAGCGACTGAACGCCCTGCTGGCCACGGCGCGCGACAACGACAAGCTGTTCGAGAAAACCAAACGCCTGGTGTTGGCACTGCTGGAGGCCAAGCAACTCTCGGAAGTGGTGGATGCCCTCTACCACAGTCTCGCATCCGACTACGACGTGCCCTTTTTCAACCTGGTGCTGCTCGGTGAGGCCACAACCCTGCCCGCGAGCAACGCCCGGGTGGTGGGGCTCGATCAGGCACACCAGAGCATCGGCGCCCTGCTGCGCAGCAACCGCGCACTGTGCGGGGTACTGCGCAGCGAAGAGTTGCAGTTCCTGTTCGGCGACACAGCCCAGCAAGTGGGCTCGGTGGCGGCGGTGCCGCTCTATCACGGCCGCGTATTCGGCATACTCGCCATCGGCCACCCCGATCCCAATCACTACCGCAGCAGCATGGGCACCCTGTTCCTGAGCTACATCGCCGAAGTGCTCAATCGCATCTGCCCGCGTCTGCTGGCTTGACACCGGGCCGGATCCACAGTGACCGGAACCCCAGATCCCCAACAACTGACCGCCTTCCTCCGCCACCTGAGCGCCGAGCGGCGCTGCTCGCCGCACACCGTGGCCGCCTACCGGCGCGATCTCGAACTGTTGCGGCGCTGGTCTGCAGAACAGGAGTTGGGCGCGCTGGATGCCCTCCGCCACCACCATATCCGCCAGTGCCTGGCTCAGCTGCACGGCCGCGGGCTGTCCAGCGCCAGCCTGCGGCGCTGGCTGGCCGCAGTGCGGGCCCTGTTCCGGTTCGCCCGCAGCCAGGGTTGGGCGCCAACGGACCCCTGCCGCGGGATCCGCGCCCCCAGGGGCCCGCGCAGGCTGCCCGAGGTGCTCGATGTCGATCAGGCGCAGCAACTGCTCGACGCGCCGGCCGGGAACCAGCCGCTGCAAATCCGCGACCAGGCCATGGCCGAGCTGCTCTATTCATCGGGCCTGCGGCTCGCCGAACTCGCCGCGCTGGATCTGCCCGAACTCGATCTGGCGGCCGGGATGGTCCGCGTCACCGGCAAAGGCAACAAAACCCGGCTGCTGCCGGTCGGCGCCCAGGCGCGCGCCGCCCTGCGGCACTGGCTGCGGCTGCGCGAATCCTGGTGTGGGCCCGAGCAGCGCGCGGTATTCGTGAGCGCCGGCGGTCGCCGCCTCGGCCACCGCGCCATCCAGACCCGCCTGGCGCTGCTGGGCCGTCGCCACGGACTGCCCGGCCGCCTGCACCCGCACCTGTTGCGCCACTCCTTCGCGAGCCATCTGCTCGAATCCAGCGGCGACCTGCGCGCGGTGCAGGAGCTGCTGGGCCATGCCGACCTCGCCACCACCCAGATCTACACCCACCTGGATTTTCAGCACCTCGCCAAGGTCTACGACAGCACCCACCCGCGCGCCACGCGCCGCGTGCCTGACCCGGACGAATAGACCCATGGCCGCGCCCGCCGGGCATCGCGGCGGGGGTGCCGCTCCTACAACCGAATCGGCACCTGTAGGAGGCCCACCCCCGGGCCGATGGGTTCGCGGTGGCATCAACGCCTCGCCATCGCGGCGGGGGCGCCGCTCCCACAAGCGCGCCGCTGCAAGGGCGCCGCTCCTGCAACAACCGAGCACAACGCCTGTAGGAGGCCCGCCCTCGGGCCGATAGGTTCGCGCTGGCACCAACCCCATGGCTATCGCAGCGAGGGCGCCGCTCCCACAAGGACGCCGCTGCCACAAGCGCGCCGCTGCAACAACCGAGCACAACGCCTGTAGGAGGCCCGCCCTCGGGCCGATAGGTTCGCGCTGGCACCAACCCCATGGCTATCGCGGCGAGGGCGCCGCTCCCACAAGGACATGGCCCCAGCGGATCGCGCCTTCCGCGGGCAAAGCTTGCTCTGCTTTATATCGTGCGTGATATTTTTATCGAGTAGGCCACTTGCATGCCTACATTTATCACGAACGATAACTTTTCTTTGCCATCGGCCGATCCGGCTGCTATTTTTTACCGTACGATACCTTTTAAAGGCGCGGCCATGACAGAAGAAGAACGCCTGTACGGCGCGGTTCAGACCGCCGGGGAACTCGGCCGCCTAGCGCGCGCCCACCGCAAACAGCGGCACCTGACGCTGGAGACGGTCTCCGGGCTCGGCAACCTGAGCACGCGCTTCCTGTCGGAGTTCGAACGGGGCAAGGAGACGGCCGAGATCGGCAAGGTCCTGAAGGCGCTGCGCACCCTGGGGCTGGAGGTCATCATCCAACCGCGCGGGCGGGCGACGCCGATCCGCGGTACCGGCAAAACCCGTTAGGCGACCCCATGAGCGACGGCGACACCCTCAACCTCTGGTGCGAGCAGCGCCGGGTCGGTCAGCTCTGGCGCAATCCAACCGGAGCCATCGGCTTTCGCTACGATCCCGAGTGGATCCCCGGCGGTGGCTTCGCCGTCTCCCATTCCCTGCCGCTGGCGATGGGGGAATTCGCCCCGGAGGAAGGCATCGCCCAGCGCTGGTTCGCCAATCTGTTGCCCGAGGGGACGGTGCGCGAGCACATCGTCCGCGACCTCAAACTGCCGAATACGGATTTCGACCTGCTGCGCGCCATCGGCGGCGAGTGCGCCGGCGCGCTGTCGATTCTGCCCGCAGACCGACAACCATCGGGCCGGCGGCAGTACCATCCGTTGACGGACAAGGACCTGGCCGACCTGGCGGCGCGCCGGGGACACATCTACGCGGCCTGGCCGGCGGAAGAGCGCCCGCGATTGTCGCTCGCCGGCGCCCAGGACAAATGCCCGGTACTGATGCGTGGCGATCAGGTTTTTCTGCCGCAGGGCGAGGCGCCCTCCAGCCACATCCTGAAGTTCGAGCTGGCCGACTACCGCCATCTGCCCGCCTACGAGACCTTTACCACACAGCTGGCAGCAGCCATCGACTTGCCGGTCGTGGACATTGCCCTGCGCACCGTCGGGCGAACCCGCTATGCACGGATCGCCCGCTATGACCGCGTATGGGACAAAAGCGGCGAGGTGCAGCGATTGCACCAGGAGGATTTCTGCCAAGCCCTGGGGTACGGGCACGAGAAGAAATACCAGGAATACGGCGGGCCGTCCTTCGCGCAGTGCTACCGTCTGGTGCAGGAGGTCTCCAGCGAGCCGGCCATCGATGTGCAACACCTGCTGCGCTGGCAGATCTTCAATGTACTGGCGGGCAACTCGGACGGCCACGCCAAGAACCTCTCCCTGTTGCACCTGACCGATGACGCGGGCCGCCCGCAGATCCGATTGGCACCGTTCTATGACCTGGTATGCACGCGCGCCATCGAGCGCATCGATTACCATCTCGCCTTCGATGTCGGCGGCGAACGCAATCCCAGTATGATCTCGCCCGCGCACTGGGAAGCGCTCGCCAGGCAATGCGACGTGCGGCCGCGATTCCTGGCCAACCTGGTACAGGAAACCGCGGACGCGCTGCAGGAGAGGATCGGCCCGGAGCGAGAAGAATTCGAGGCACGTCATGGCACCTATCCAGCGTTGCAACGCATCGGGAAGGTTATTGCCACACAGTGCCGGCGTATCGCGAAGCGGTAGCGGACTCACAGCTTGCCAGCCTCCCCGGTCTGAAGGCCGGTGACGCCTACCCCATCGCGGCGCGGGCGCCGCTCCCACAAGCGCGCCGCTCCTGCAACAACCGCGCACAACGCCTGTAGGAGGCCCGCCCCCGGGCCGATAGGTTCGCGCTGGCACCAACCCCATGGCCATCGCGGCGAGGGCGCCGCTCCCACAAGCGCGAGATCACCGCCGCAGCAGACGGCGCGCCGCCCGCAGCGGCAATGCGATCACCCACCGACCCCATCGCCCCAGACGACCAGTGCCGGCGATCTTTTCCAGCAGATAATCGAGAAAATCCTGCGTCACCCGCAGCGCTCCCGCTTCCGGATCGACCGCGAATGTCCGGTGCGGCACGAGCGGGGGCTGGGCTCCGGGCTCGGGTCCGGGCCCGGGAATCCCACTACCCAGGGGTAGCGGCATGGCTTCCCGGTAGGCGGCGGCCATGGCCGCCGGGGTCCACACGGGCAAGTGGGCGATCTCAGCGCGCACCGTATCGAGTCGGGCGCGATCCCGGTCGAGTTCCCACAATCGCGCCAGCAGGGCGCCGGCGTCCGGCTCGATCAGCCAGCCGGTGCGGCCGTCCTCGATGCGCTCGGCGAAGGCGCCGAGCCGGGTCGCCACCGGTGGCACCCCCAGCATCCACAGCTCGCTCAGGGTGTAGCTGAAGGTCTCGGGTACGATCGACAACAGCAGCCCGGCATGGGGCCCAATCTCCGTCAGCAGGGCGGGCAGGTCTTCGAGTTGGTAGGACCGCGTTACCTGCACCCCGGGGATACCCTCGAACTCCCGCCCCTCGTCGCCGCAACCGAGCAGGAACAGATCCGCGAAATCCGTCAGATCGGCCAGCGCTGCGCGCAGGATTCCCGCGCCTTTCTGCGCCGCCAGGCTGCCCAGCACCAGCAGGCGCAATCGCCCCTCGGCGGACGGCGCGGGCAGCCGCGGCAAGGGGGAACTGCCATTGGGGATCACGGTGGCCGGCACCTGCGCAATCGCCGGCGCCAACTGCCGCAAATGGCGGAACACGGCCTCGCTGGGCGCCACCAGGTGCACCCCGGGGCGCTGCAACAGCTCCAGATAACGGGCGCGGATATCCAACCAATGCCCGGGTTCGGAATCGGCAAAATAGCGATTGAGCGGATTTTCGGCAAAACAGGCGCTCAGCCGCTCGCGGTCGCAGTTCCCGCACACTCCCCCGAAGTGGATCGACAGCGCGGGACAGAAGGGAAAGAAATCGTGCAGCGCCACCAGGGTGGGCAGTCCGCTGTCGAGGGCATCCAGGGAATGCCCGATCAACGAGGACACCAGCACCAGATCGACCTCGAAGTCGCGCCGGATCTCGGCCAGGATACGCCGGTAGTGATAGTGGGTGGCGGCGACCGAGCGGATCGGCAAATCCAGCTTCCATTCGCGCAAGGGCGCACCAGGGCCGGCGCCCGCGTAGAGCGCCAGTCGGTAACCGAAGGCACTCCAGTCGCCCAGCGAGCGCAGCACCAGATGGTGGCGTTCGCCGTCTGCCGCACAGAGATCGCGCACCCAGCGCCCCAGGCCACCGCCCCAGCTGTGGGTGACGTGCAACACCACCGGCCTCAGTGCCGGTACCGGCGGCGGCACCACCGCCGGGCCGCCGCTCAGGGCATCGGCCAGCTGGCGGCGCAGCAAATTCAGGGGGTGATGGGCATTGAAGGCACGGACGTCGGCGTCTTCGGGAGGCAAGAATGCCTCCAGCCTGCCGCCGGGCCAGTGAGCCAATGTCCAGTCGCAGGCCACCGCCGACCAGCCCCGGGCGCGCAGACGGGCAGCGATATTGCCCGCCTCGGCGAGCGCACCAGCGGCGGCAAGATCGGCCAGGGCTGCGGCGCGGAACAGACCACACACCGGCAACACCAGCGGCACCTCGAACATGAGATCGCGGGTAAACCGCGCCAGCCAGGAGCGTAGCTGACGGGCCTGGATCCAGCCGGGCCGGGCGCCCGCGTAAGGCGAGAACAGCTGCAGCGCATCGCACAGCGGCATGGCCACACCGACCTTCGGATCCAGGCGCAGGGCACGCGCCAGCAACGCCACCCAGTCGTCGGACAGCTCGGCACCGCCGCGTACATAGGCGATATCCCGCTGCGGTCGGGCAGCGTGTGCCGCGGCGAGCGCGGCGGCCATATCCGCTTCGGGCGGCAGCGGCAAGGTTGCATGGCCCGCCGTCGCTGCACTGCCGGCAGGCCCAGCCACCAGCACCTCCAGTTCCGGCAAGGCAGCGTGCCAGGCGGCGATGGCGCGCTGCACCGCAGCCGCCTCTGTCTCTCCCCGCAGATGCAGGCAGATCAGGGGTGCAATCGGCTCCGGCACGGGTCAATCAGCCCGGCAGCAGGCGGGTCAGACGCCGCACCAGCGCCAAGGGCGCCAGCAGACAGGCGCGGCCCCAACGGCCCAGGCGCGGCGAACAGCGTACGCGCACTGCGGTGTAATCGAGAAATTCGCGCAACACCTGCCCATAGGGGGCGTCGGCCGGCGCCTGGAAACTGCCGGCGGCGGCGTCCGAAGGCCCGCTCACCCGCCACCACTGCAGGTAGCTCGATTTGGGGTCGGCGGTGGCGAAGGGGTCGGGAAACGCCCGTTGCAGATCGGTCCGGGAGCGATACACCAACCGCTGGCGGGGCTCAATCGGAGTGCCGTCGTCGAACTTCGACCAGCGCGCCACGCACCCGCCGAGCTCCGCCTGCCCCTCACGCGCACACTGGTCCAGATACCACTGGCGCAATTCGAGGAGCGCGGAATTATCGCTGCCGTACTTGTTCAGCATCAGCTCCTGGGCACCACTGTCGAAACCCGAAAAATGGTAGAAACCCAGGGGAGCGCCATTGACCAGCACGCCGGTTGCCAGACTGCCGGTTACCTGCCTGTGAGTGAGATTCCAGGTCGCCACATTGAACCCAGGGTCGCGAACGATACCGACCTCCGGGAAAAAACAGGGTGCCAGGTCCATCCAGCGCTGGTCGGTAAACAGCCCGCGCGAGAAATCGTCGTAACAGAAGCGCCGCAGGCGCTCCGCCCACCAATCCACCAGCCGCCGCCCCTCAGCGTCGCCACGCGCACCCAGAAAACCCAGGTTGAAGACCCCGTGCTTGAGGCTCGCCAGCTCATTGTCGATCACGGCCTGCAGCGTCTCTTCGGGCGCGCACTGATGGGGCGTAAGAATGGCACTGTGCCTGTCGAGTTGCGCGCAAAGCTCGTCCAGGCGGCCGAATACCACGGTATCCGGATCGAAGTAGAAAACCTTGGCGGCACCGCAATGGTCGAACAGATACTGAAAAGCCGGCCCCTTCACCGCAGTGCACAGCTCCACCAGGGTATGGGCGAACAGCCACTGAGGGTCCTCTCCGAAGCCCAGCTCGTCGAGACCGATCAGGCTGTCGAAGGGCTCGTCGGCCAAGGCGAAGCCCTGTGGCGGATCATCGCTCAGCACCAGGTGAAAACGGATCTCTGGGGCGAGCCGCTTGATGGACCGCGCCAGTACCCGTGCCTTGGGCAGGTAATTCGCGGTGATGCTGGTGAACGCCTGTACGGGTGAATCCATCAATCGAGCCTCAGCAGGCGCCGGAGGCGCCGCGAATACCGCCAGGTCCGGGAATTGAGCACCGCCTCATGGCGAGCCTGGAGTTCGGCAAACTGCTGCTGCACTACTCCAGAACGCGCCTGCAACTCCTCAAACCGCTGCCGCTCCACCGTCAAGCGCTCTTGCAATCGGCGGATATCCGCCTCGCGGTCGCGGACAAAGCGCTGGGCCTGAGCAAGCGCGGCGGAAACCTGGGCGACATGTTCCCGGACCCGCGCCAGTTGGTCACCCAGCCAGGCGGCACGGCCGTCGCGCTCGGCGATCAATTCTTCCACGGCGGTGCCGCAATCCGACAGCAACCGCCTGCCCCGGGCCCGGGTGACATTGTCGCGCCACGGATGCGCCGGATCGGTGCGCAGGAAATCCATGACCAGAGCGTGATACTCCGGGTGGCGCTCGGCCATGGCCGCGGCCCCCTCCGCCATCAGCGCTTCTCGCTCCGTGCCGAAACTCACCGAGCCCTGGTGGAAAACGAAGACGTCGGCGCAGAGCACGTTGCGCCAGCCGGCCTTGGCGGCGCGCATGCAGAAATCGGTCTCCTCCCCATAGCCGCGTGGAAAGCGGTCGAGGTCGAAGCCGCCCAGGGCCGCCCAGCAGGCGCGCCTGAGGTACAGGCAGAAGCCGACCCCGGTGGGCAGATCCAGGCATTGGCCGGCATTCACGGTTGCGAACAGGGCATCCAGTTCCGCCAGGGTCCAGCCCGCTGGCAGGAGGTTGGCCTCCAGCATATTGGGATAGCTGCAGATGGAACCATTGTTGGAAAAGGGCGTGATGGTGCCGATCCGGACGTCGCCCTGGGCGCAGGCCCACAGCCGGTCCAGCCAGTCGTTGACCACTTCGGCATCACTGTTGAGCAGCACCGCATCGCGCTCGGGATGCAGCGCCATGGCGCGGTTGACGGTGGCCACGAAACCCAGATTCTCCGGGTTGCGCTGCAGGCCGATGCGCCCGGCCGCGGCCTGTTCGTCCAGCCAGGCCGACAGCTCCGGCTCCGGGCTGGCGTCATCCACCACCACGAGCTCGAACGGCGTCCGGCAGCGGCTGCCCAGCACGGATTCGATGCAGCGACGGGTGACCTCGAAACCGCGGTACACCGGCACGATGACATCTATGATCGGGGCCATAGGTTCCCTGTCGGGGCGAAAATCGGCGAGCATTGTAGCTGGTGCGGGCGTGCCGGGCGGCCGATCACGCCGGGCGGAGAGCAGCGCGACTCACGCATAGCCGAACTGGCGGCAATAACGCGACCTGAGGTGCTGGGCCCGCAGGGCAGCCGCCTCCGGCCCCGCGCAGACTGCCGCGACCACCTGTGCGTGCGGCTTTTCGCGACTTTCGTTGACCCGCTCCAGCTCAAAGCCTTCCAGGCCCAGGCGCTCGGCCACCCAGCAAATGCCCTCCTCGACCCGCTCATAGCGCAGTACATAGAGCTCGCACCAGCCGGGCGCCGCATGGAAACAGAGCCCCTGTTCCACGCTCTCCAGTTGGTCGACTTCCGCGCCGACCGCGGCGCCGAAATGGGTATAGAACCAGCTGATGGGCCGCAGCGTCATGGCCGCGAAGGTCTCCTGGAACAGGTCGCTCTCGGCGTCCCCGGTGGACTCGATCAGGCGCGACCAGACCAGTGGGCCGGACAGGAAGGCATCCGGGCCGCCGGCCTCGTCGAGCCTGGCGGCGATGGTCCCCAGGAGGCGGGGCAGCACCGCGCGGATCAGCTCCTCCTCGCCATCCGGGTTCAGGCCCCAGTGGCGGCCGAGCGCGGCGAAGCCGGTCAAATAGCCTTGCAGATCCTGCACCAGGCTGGCCCGCAGCCAATCCAGGGGTTCGCGGGTCACCGATACCAGGGTGAGCCGGGTGTCCGGCCGCAACCCCGCGCGAAAGGCGTTGATCTCCCGGGTGACGCGGATATTCTCGACGAACTGCCCCAGCCTGTGTTGGTAGAAATAGTCCGCGCCGCCGGGATACAGGAGTTGCCCCAGCATCTGTTGCAGTATTTCCGCGCCCAGGAAATGCGACTGCACCGCGGACACGCCGGGCAGGCGGTTCAGGGAATCGACGACGGCGCTGCTGGCCACCTTGCCGAACTGGTAGACCACCACATAGTGGGCCGGCGGATCCCCAGCGACCGCTCCCGTAACCGAGGGACTTGTGCCAACTTCCTCCGGGGCTGGTTCCGGCTCCCCACCTGGCCTGCGCGCCGACAGGATCCGGCCAAGCATGCGTTTGGCGAAACGAACCGGCGCGAACATCAGGATCCTATCCGCAAGCTGCATGGGTGCCTCCTCCAGCGAGCGGGCCAGCCGATGCGCTCACCTCCCCTACCATCCGCGCCCGGGCACGATCATTCAGCCCAATGCGCATCCAGGCAATCGGCGGGCGCTCCAGCAGGTGCCAGGACAGCGCCTCCGCTGACATGTCCCGCCACTGTTTGAACGAAACCCGATAGCGCTTTTAAGATTCCAACTGTATCGCTCACGCGGCATTCAGTGGTTTGATGCGGGCCACCTCTTTCCCGATTGCCTCCGCGGCGTCCCACAGATCCACTGCTCGCTGGGCATTGAGCCAGAATTCCGGTGTATTACCAAACAGACGCCCCAGCCGCAAGGCCATTTCCGGGCTGATACTCCGACGCTGCCGCAGTATCTCATTGATCGACTGCTGCGAAACACCGATGGCTTCGGCCAAGCCGGCAACAGTAAGCCCATAATCGGGCATGAAATCTTCGCGCAGCATTGCCCCCGGATGGGTTGGCCGACGCTTGATCCCGGTGGTATTCGAAATGCTCATAGCACTCGCCTGGTTCAGTGCTGATCGCAGACTTCCACGTCATAGGCATCACCGTCCGCAAACATGCAGCCGATTACCGGGCGGGACCTTCAGGTCGCGCAGCCGCGTAGCCGCGTAGCCAAATCCACGTACTCCAGCTTCCGCGCGGCCCGGCAACCTCCGTTGGAAACCGCCTGGCTTTGCCCGTGACATGCAGTTTCTAGGTGCGCTGGTCCGCGTAGGTCCTGGCGGCTACCGTCTTTCATTGCCGCCGCCCGAAGCGCCGCCGAACCAGCCCGATCAGCGGCCGCTCCACCAGGTGCCAGGACAATGCCGCGGCGGCCACTGCAGCAGCGGCGACTGCCGGCAGCAGCCAGGGCAGCGCATAACCCTCGGCGGGCGGTACAACGCTCTTGATCCAACGGAGCAGCGGATTGTGCCAGAGGTAAATGCCATAGCTGATTACACCCAGATAGTGCATGGCCCGGTTGGCCAGCAGGTACCGCAGGATCGCGGCGCCGCCGGCCGCGGCCAGCACCACCGCCGCGACGGCGGTACAGAACAGCGGCGTCCACAAGAAGGTGATGGGGGCCAGCGTCCAGTACGCCCGGTAACCGAAGTGCATCCAATAGAGCAGCCCACCTGCCAGCACCAGCCCGGCCACGGCCAGCAGCTCCAGGTGCCAGCGCCGAGCGGCGAGCCAAGCGTGCACCTCGGGATTGCGAAACAGCAGGGCGGCCGCCATGCCCAGGGCAAAGGAATCCAACGAGCCCGGCAGCTGGTAGCCGAACAGAAAGCGGCCCCCGGGTGCCAGCTCGGCGGCCCATACCTCGATCGTCAGCCAGCGCCAGATCAACATCGCGGCAAAGGCGACGCCCAACAACGGCCAGAGCCAGCGCCGCTGCAACAGCACCGCCAGCAGCGGCAGCGCCAGGTAGAAGGAAAACTCGATCGGCAGTGTCCACCAAACATCATTGAGCATGGTCACGCCCAGCGGCTCGGGCAGGAACGCCATGCCCAGATACCCCACCAGCTCGCCGAGACCACCGATCAGCCAAGCGCCGTCGACCTGCCAGGCGATCAGCAGCAGGATCAACAGCTGCAGGTAGTAACCGGGCAAGACGCGCGCGCAGCGCCGAGCCAGATAGGGCGGCACAGGGGGCCGGGCGCGGCGCCCCGCGCGCCAGTCGACATAGGGCAGCGCGAGCAGGAACCCGGAGAGCACGAAGAACACCTGCACCCCGGCCCAGCCGATGCTGAACAAGGGCGTGAAATCCAGGCTCAGGCCGCCCAGCTCCAGGGTCATCCGCCGCGGCCCGGCGGCGCCCCAGACATGAAACAACAGCACCCACAGCGCCGCGAAGCCGCGCAGCCCGGTGAGCGCGGCGATTTCGCCGTCGCGGGGCGGGGCGTCGGCGGCGGTCAAGCCAGGTTTCCGCGCACCGGCAGCGGGTGCAGCAACAGCTCGCCGAAGCCGATCCAGGTACCGCCGTGGACCCAGTGCTGGATGCGCCGCTCGGCGGCGTGGCAGACCTCGACATCCGCTGCGCCGAGCGGGTACCCGCAGCGGGCCGCGAGCTGCAGAAACAGGGTTCCCAGATCAATCGGCTGACCGCGGGCCGGCGCCGCGCAACTGGATACGCCCAGCAGCGACAGCATCAGCCCCCGGTAGAACAGATGGCCGAAGTCCAGGCCGCCGTCGAGAGTCCATTCCAGGTCGATAAAGGTGCCGGCGGCGCCGTCGACCATCAGATTGCGCGGCACGGCGTCGAGCAGGTGGCCGTCCAGCCGCACATCCCAGCCGATATCAGCGCGCGGCAGGCCGGCGTGAACCGCCAGATGCTCCAGCCAGACGGCAGCCCAGGCGGCCACTTCCGCCGCTGTCCAGCCGGGCTCGTTGAGCACCTCCAGCAACCGGCCGTGCCAGAGCCTGCCGGGCGCGAATTCGGTATCCGTCAGCTGCTGGCGCAGCGGCAGGTCGGACGCCGCGGCAGCGGGCGCCAGGCGGCGGCTGTCCACCCGCCAGCGCGGGGTCGTGGGTGCGGCGGTGCGGCGCCAGAACCGGCGCCGGGGCGGCGGGTTGGCGTCGCGGACGGCCACCTCCTTGGCGAACTGCGGGCGGCGCTCCACGGCATAGTGGTGCGCCAGCGCCGTGGCCGGCGGCAGCGCCTCGGCCGCCGGCGCCGCGGCCACCAGAAAGGAATTGGCCAGGTCGCCGCCCAGCCGGTTGCGCAACACCGCCCGCCAGGCCTGTTCCAGGGAAAACAGCCAGGCCGGCGGCAACTGGGGGTCGGCGGTCACCGTAGCGGCGACCAGCGGCGTCAGGTCCAGGCCGTGATCCCCCGCCACTGCGGCCTCCGACAGCACCGCCACCGGCAGCTTGTAGTCGGGGAAGGGATACCACCAGCGGGTCGCGCCCAGGCCCGCCGCCGCCAGCCGGGCGCCCAGCTCGGCGCGGCCCAAGGTCACCACCCCGTCGGGGCGATAGCGGTCCTCGATGCCGAACATGGTCTCCGCTACATGATCCTCCGCGCAGCCGGCGAAATACTTGAGCCCGAGCGGATTCTCGATCGCCAGCAGCAGCGCGCCGCCCGGCGCGAGCAGCTCCCGCACCCGCGCCAGCATGGCGTCCACCGGATCCGCGTCCGCCCCGGCCGGGAACAACAGCCGGGCGTACTCCAGCACCCCGACCAGGGTGACCAGGTCGAAGCCCTCGGCCGTTGGAAAGTCCTGCAGGGTCTCCGCCACCACGGCCACGTTGTCGAGATCGGCACAGCGCGCCGCGGCGACCGCCGCGCGGCGCGGGCTGCCTTCCAGGGCCAGCACCCGGGCGCCGGCCTCGCCCAGAAAGCGCGTCAGGGCACCGCAGCCGGCGCCGATTTCCAGCACCGAGCGTCCCGCCAGCCAGGCTTCGAAAGGCCGCAGCAGATTGGCCCGCCTGGGGCTCAGATGATAGCGGCTCGGCCAGTCCGTAACGGCCGCGCTCAGCTCGGGCGAAAGCACGCTGCGATCCTCCGCCGCGCGCACCCTGGCCAAGAGCGCGGCTTCCACGGCGTCGCCATCGGTGTAGGCGAATTCCGGTCTGTCCCCGGCGGGAAGCCAGCAACGGGTTTCGGCGTCCAGCCGGTAGCCGCGAGTCGACAGCCAGGCAAAGGGCGCTGCCTCCGTCATCGGTGGCTCAATCCCGGGTCATGGGGTTGGCATGAGTCACTACGATGACCTCCGACGGGAGCGGCGCCCTTGCGGGAGCGGCGCCCTCGCCGCGATAACCACCGCGAACCCATAGGCCCGGGGCGGCCCTCCCACAGCCGCCGATTCCGGTGTAGGAGCGGCGCCCTCGCCGCGATAACCACCGCGAAAACCCATCGGGCCGGAGGCGGCCCTCCCACAGCCGCCGATTCGGTTGTAGGAGCGGCGCCCTCGCCGCGATAGCCATGGGGTGGGACCGCCGCGAGGCCGGTGCATCCGGCGCCTGCCCCGTCACCCTCATTTCTCGATCAGGTAGTAGAGGCTGCCGCGATCCTCGGGCCGCGGATTGCCGTCGAGGGTATTGAACAGCGTATCGACGATGTGCCAGCCGCGGCCGCGGATCATGCGGTCGAAGGAAGCCCGCGAGAAGCGATTGCCCCAACTCAAACCGGGCGCGGGCCTTTCGAAATAATCCGCTTCCTCGCGAGCCAGAGAGACCACGGTCTGCACGATCAGATAGTGATTCGCCATTCGATAGGACAGATCCAGCACGGCTTCCGGGTCGTCGACATGATAGAGACCGCCGACGTTGGCGACCACATCGGCCCGCTCCTGTGGGGGAATATCCTCGATGCGCGTGCGCCGAAAGGACGCCTGGTGCAAGCCCAGCAGATCGCGCATCCACTCCGCATTGGCCAGATGCCCCTCGCGGTCGTCGTCATAGCCGGTGGAGCACGCCGCGCCGAAATGGGCCGCGAGCAGCGCGTAGAAGCCATCGGCGCAGAACAGCTCGGCGAAGCTGATCTCTCCGTGGCCGCGACAGCGCAGGCGGGCGAAGGCGGTGAGCACATAGGCCGCGAGCACCGGCGCCTTGGCCTGTTGGTTGCGCGCATAGATTCCGGGCAGCTGCGCGGTGGGCATCCCCAGCCAGGCAAAGTCGTGGTACAGGGGCCCCGGCGGCGGACGTTGTTCGTTCATTTCCACAGTCTCTCCATCGCCGGCCGGGCATGGGCGGAACCAATGCCAACGCCGCCCGACCAATCACCCCGCCACCTTCTGGTGGATGCGCCTGCGGCTTATCCACCCTACAAGGCTCGTCCATCCCGTAGGCCGCATCCGGCGATCCCCGGTGAGCCAGCCTGCAAACTTTCGGTGGATGCGCCTGCGGCTTATCCACCCTACAAGGCTCGTGCATCCCGTGGGTCGCATCCGGCAATTCCCGGCGAATCGCGCTGCAACCTTTTGGTGGATGCGCCTGCGGCTTAGCCACCCTACAAGGCTCGTGCATCCCTTGGGCCGCATCCGGCGATCCCCGGCGAATCGCGCTGCAACCTTTTGGTGGATGCGCCTGCGGCTTGTCCACCCTACAACGTGCCCATCCGGTAGGCCGGATAAGCCGGCCGACAGGCCGCGCATCCGGCGTATCCTACAGCCGCTGCGCCACCGCCTGCAGGTTGGCCAGACCCACAGCACCGGAGCCGTCCCGCACCTCGAAATGCAGGCAATCGTAGCGTCGGTCGAGGGGCACGATTTCCTCGCCCTCCTCGCTGGACACGCCGGCCGACAGCAGGTAGGGGCCGGCTCCCAGGTGCAGTTGCAGGGCGAAGACGATGCACACCTCCTCGCCTTCGGCAACGGCCAGGGGCGCAGGATACACCGCCGCGCTGCGGGTACTGTTGCCGAACACGGTGACACCATCCGGCGTCTTGATGAACAGCCCGAAGATGGCCCGCTCGCAGGCGCGCTCGAACCGGGCGCGCAGCACTACCTCGACCGGGCTGCCGGCTTCCAGGCTGGTGCGGTGCCCATCCTCGCCGGCCAGGCTGATGCGGACATCCGCCAGGCAGGCGCCGCCATTGCCCCAGCGGTACTCGCTGGAGAAATAGCCGGGGCGCTGCTCCAGCGTCTCGGCCCCGCTGGCGATGGGTCCGGGCCGCGGCGCCGGCGGCGGTTTGCGGGGCTGGGGCTGGTTCCGGGCGGCGTCATCGGTGCCCAGCATCAGCTCCAGGTACTGGTTGGTCACCGCGCGGGGCTCGCCGTCGGCGATCAGGCGGCCGCCTTCGAGCAGCAGCGCGCGGTTGCAGTGACGCACCACCTGCTCGGTGGAATGGGTGACCAGCAGCACGGTACGCCCGCGGCCGACCAACTCCTCGAAGCGGCGGAAGCACTTGGTCTGGAACTGCACGTCGCCGACCGACAGCGCCTCGTCGACGATCAGCACCTCGGGATCGACGCAGGAGGCGACCGCGAAGGCCAGCCGCACATACATGCCCGAGGAATAGAGCTTCACCGGCCGCGCGGCGAACTCGCCGATGTCGGCAAACTCGAGAATCTCCGGCAGGCGTGCATCGATCTCGCGGTTCGACAGCCCCAGGATGGCGGCATTGATGCGCACGTTCTCGATGCCCGTGAACTCCGGGTTGAAGCCCGCGCCCAGCTCCAGCAGGGCCGCCAGCCGGCCCTGCACCCGGAAACTGCCGGTGGTCGGCTTCAGCACCCCGGCGAGGATCTGCAACAGAGTCGATTTGCCGGAGCCGTTGCGGCCCAGCACTCCCACCACCTCGCCGCTCGCGACCCGAAAATCCAGGCCGCGCAGGGCACTGTGTACCTGATAGTGCGGACGCCTGCTGAAGAATTGCAGAAAGCGGTCGCGCGGGTGGGCGAAGATGCGATAGTCCTTGGTCAGGCCACGCACCTCGATGGCGCTGCCAGCCGCCGCCTCAGAGGGCATCGGCGAAGCCGTCCCGCAGCCCGCGAAACACCCCCAGCCCGGCCGCCGCGCAGGCCAGCGCCGCGCCCCAATAGGCCAGATAGCTGCCCATCGCGGGCAGGGTGCCGTCGAACAGCAGCCCGCGCAACGTCTCGATGGGCAAGGTCAGGGGATTGACGTAGAGAAAGGGCCGCACCGCCTCGGGGGCGGCCTCGATGGGATAGAGGATGGGCGACAGGAAGAACAACGCCGTCACCACCAGGCCGATCACCTGGGCCAGATCGCGGAAGAACACGGTCAGCGCGGCCAGCGCCCAGATCGCGCCCAGGGCCACCAGAGCCAGGGGCGCCACCGCCAGCGGCGCGAGCAGCACCGTCCAACCCGGCAACCCGCGCTGGACCACCACGAACACCAGCAACACGCCAAAGGTGGGCAACAGGTGCGCCAGCGCCACCAGCAGCTGGGACACTCCCAGCACTTCGAGCGGAAAGGGCGTTTTCTTGACGAAATTGACGTTGCCGAGCACCAGCGTGGGCGCCCGGGCCAGACACTCGGCCAGAAAACCGTGCAGCAACATACCGCTGAACAGGAACAGGGCGAACTCCCCGGCGCCGCCCTCGCCGACGCCCTGCCAGCGGTGCTGGAGGATGACCGCGAACACCAGGGTGTAGATGGATAGCAGCAAGAGCGGTGCCAACACCAGCCAAGCCAGGCCGCCCAGGGAACCACGGTAGCGCAGGGCTACATCGCGGGCCGCCAGTTGCGCGGCCAGCCGCCAGGGAAAGCGCCCGCTCATCGTAGGCCGGATAAGCCGCGCAGCGGCGCATCCGGCGATCCCCGGCGAACTGCGCTGCAACCTTTCGGTGGATGCGCCTGCGGCTTATCCACCCTACAAAGTTCGTGCGTCCCGTGGGCCGCATCCGGCGATCCCCGGTGAGCCAGCCCACAACCTTTTGGTGGATGCGCCTGTGGCTTATCCACCCTACCAGGCTCGTGCATCCCGCGGGCCGCATCCGGCGATCCCCGGTGAGCCAGCCCACAACCTTTTGGTGGATGCGCCTGCGGCTTATCCACCCTACCAGGCTCGTGCATCCCGCGGGCCGCATCCGGCGATCCCCGGCGAACTGCGCTGCAAGCTTTCGGTGGATGCGCCTGCGGCTTATCCACCCTACAGGGCTCGTCCATCCCGTCGGCCGTATCCGGCGATTCCCGGCGAACCACTCCGCAACCTTTTGGTGGATGCGCCTGCGGCTTAGCCACCCGACAAGGCTCGTGCATCCCGTGGGCCGCGTCCGGCAAGCCCCGGCGAACCGCTCGGCAATCTTTTGGTGGATGCGCCTGCGGCTTATCCACCCTACGACTACAAGGCACGCTCATTCCGTAGGCCGGATAAGCCGCGCAGCGGCGCATCCGGCAAAACCCCGGGCGCCCGGTCGCACCGCCGCATTCCCCGCGCACGCTGCTACTCGGTCGCCTGCTCATCCTCCGCCGGGGTCGATTGGGCACGGGCGCCCTTGAAGTCGATGGGACGATACAGACTGATCAGGGCGTCGTAGTTGGTCTCCACGCCTTCCAGGTTGCCGATGCGATCGATCTCGCGGTTGACGATGCGGGTGCGGAATTCCTCTTTGTGTTTGGCGATCAGGCGCTCGCGGACGTCCTCGAAGGGCACCAAACCGGCCTCGCGGCGGTCCTCGAAGCGCAGTACGTGATAGCCGAATTTGGTCTTCACCGGGGCGCTCAGCTCACCGGGCTCGGTCATGGCGAAGGCGGCCTCCTCGAAGGGCTTGACCATCTGTCCGCGCTGGAAGAAACCCATGTCGCCCTGGTTCTGCGCTGCCGAGGGGTCGTCGGAATATTCGGCCACCAGGGCGGCGAAGTCGGCACCGGACTGCGCCTTGGCCAGCGCTTCCTGGGCACGGGCCAGGGCCTCGGCATCGCTGCGCTCCTCGCCGGTCTTGACCAGGATATGGGAGACCTGCACGGCTTCGGGCGCCTGAAACTTTTCGGGATGCGCCTGCCATTCCTCGCGCGCCACCGCTTCATAGTCGGGCTGTGTTTCCTGGGCGACTATATGATCGAGCTGCACCTGGCTCAGGGCGCGCATCCGCGCCTCTTCCGCCCGGAAACGCTCGTCGGCGGTCAGCTCGCGCGCCAGGGCTTCTTCCGCCAGCTTGCGCACCACAAAGAAATTCCCCGCGTGCTGGGTGACGCGCTTGCGCTCGGCGTAGAAGCGGCGCGCCTTATCGGGTGGAATGGTCAACTCCACGGAGCGGCGGATATCGCCCAGGGTGATCACGGTCTCACCGTGCTGCAAAACCGGGGTATCGTCCGGATAGGTCTGGGTTTCCTCGGCGGCAGCGGCCAGCGGTGAGGCCAGCACGGCGAGGGACAGCACCAGGCCGAGGCAGGCGCGAAGGCGGGGCATTTCGATGGTCATGGGCAAAACTTCCGGAAGCGGATTGGTGAACGAAAAAACGCCCGCATTGTAAACAATGCGGGCGTGGAAGGCAGGGTTCTGCCGAAGGCTGTCAGTTCCGTGTACGACTTACGAAATAGGAACAGTTGGTGGTATTGCTACAGGTGAAACCCGTGTCACCGATCTCCGATTTTGAAACCGCGTTGACGTAATAGGTACCCGGACTAAGACTGCATCGGAAACTGCTTTGACCCGTGGCGAGTCTGACGGTGGACGTCTCCTGCGGACTCGCCGCCATGCAGCGGGATTGGCCGCCCACGGGCTCGAGGATCCCCGGACAGGTCGAAACCACCAACAGCTTGGCACGCGTGCCGGCACTGGTCCTGGCGGTATCGAACGTGTTGGTGGCACTGACGCCCACGGGTACCACGACCTTGTAGGCAGCGATATTCTGCGGGACGGGGAACATAGTCTCCTGCGGCCAGCTCTGATTGATGCTGCCGGTATCCACGATGGTAACGTCCGGCGGCAGGGGGCCGCAGTCGCCGACGCTGTCCGCGGTAAAGGTCGCGGTAACCGACCGATTGGCTGTCATGCTCAGGTTACAGGTACCAGTGCCCGCGCAGGCGCCGGACCAGCTGGTGAAGGTCGATCCGGTGGCCGGCACGGCGGACAGGGACACGGAAGTCCCGTCGGTATAGGCTTGGCTACAGTCCGCACCGCAATTGATGCCGGTCGGGCTGCTGGTCACGGTGCCGCTACCCGTGCCGGCCTTGCCCACCGACAGGGTGAAGCTGCCGGGCGGCGGCGGATCGCCGCCACCGCCACCGCTCAGGTCACAGGTTGATCCGGGGTTGACAGTGGTATTGATATCGCCGTTGGCATCTATGGTGGTGGTGCCAGTGATCGCGCAGGTGACGTCGTTGGCGCCGTCACTGAGGGTGATATTGATCCCCCAGGCGGTCAGCGCCGCGGCCAGCAGCAGTAGGCCGGCGCCGGCGCGAGCGACGACTTGAAACCCTGAATAGTTCTTCATCGATATCTCCTGAAGCCGGGCTCATGCCCAAATCCGCGCATCGCGGCGATCCGCCAGGAACTGGCTCTGCCCGGGACTGGTTGCGCGTGCATTATCCCCCAGGGTTTGCACCAGGAAAAGCCCTGGCCGTGCCCTGAGGGTGGTTTTTTTGATCTATCACCAGGAGCCGCGGCCAGGGATGTGATCCGCTCCACAGATCGCGCCCGCCAGCACCAGGAAATATCCGCGCCACAACGAAAAAAAAGGGCGCCCGAAGGCGCCCTTTCATGACATCGACAATCCGATCCGATCAGTTGATAACCGCTGGAACAACGATGTCCTTGTTGCCTTTATGGACATTGCTGCCCATCACCGCGGAGTAAACGTTCAGACCATCGATCTGCACGTCCACGGTGTTGACATTGCGCGAGGCCGAGAAGCCCGTTACCGGCAGACCATTGGCCACAATGCCAGTATCATCCACGATAAAGCCATAGGGGCCTTGCGCATCCACGTCGTTCTCGAAGCTCATACGCAACCAGCCGGCCTCGAAGTTGTCGATGGCCAGAGCCGCCGCGGTGGATACCGCACCGAACAGGCGGCCGTCATCCGGGTTGGTGCCGCTGCGGTACAGGGTCAGGGTGTTGACCTCGTTGCAGAGCGCGAAGCCGGGGATGACCGGCGCCGGCGAGAAGTCGCCGGTATCGGGAACAATGCTCCGCTCCTCCCGGTCGAAGTACTCGAACTCGATGTTATGGCAGGACTCTTGTTTGCCAGCATCATTCGTCGCCCAGGGGTTCTGGAAGGGCTGGGTGGGATCGTTAACCGGATCCGCGACATTGACGTAGAACCGCTTGGTGGGGAAAGTGACCACCCAATCGGTCTGCGACTCCCGGCCGGCGTCGATGGTGTACTCGTTGTAGATCTCGTCCTGGGTCAACACCGCGGATACCGCGTCGATCTCACGGTCGACCTGTGCGACAAACTCGATGATGTTGTTACCATCGAGTATCTCGCCAACCGGCGGAAACACCTGCGCGAGGCTGGGCAGGATTGATCCGGCCGTTCTCCAGAGGGTCTCGTCCGAGAATGCGTCCAGGGCCACCGGATCGTAGGAGGTGCGCACGCCGCCCTCGACGGAGACCAGGTGCCCGGAGCCGAACAGGCCGCCGGTGGGTGCGGAAACGGGTACGGTCCCTGCGTCATCTGCGGCGGCGATGGTCGAGCAGCCCGGCGGGTTGCCAGCCGCGTTGTGGGTGACCGCGGCGATCTGCTCGGGATCGGTGAGCACGCCCATCTCGATCAGCTCGATATAGCCTTCACGGCGACGATCGAGGTCACCGGCATCGGCATCAGCGGAGAACTGGAAGTTCCGGAACCCCTGGCCGCCCGCCGGAAGCTGGTTGGGGGCGATACAGGAGGCATCGGTGGAGATCAGCTTGGCGCCGTTGGTTGCGTCAGGGACCACGGTACCGGTCCAGACATCAAACGGCGACAGATAGAGGTTGAAGTCCAGCACCTCCTGGGAGTTCCTGCCTTCCAGAAAGCGCACCTTGACGGCTTTCGCCTGGTCGGTGGTATTGACCACATGCACTGCGGTAACGAAGTCGTTCTGAACCGTGTAGTAGGGGTACAGAAGCACCTCGCCGAGGCCGTCGGTATTGACATGTACCGCGTGAGCGGCGCTGGCCCCGGTTACCGCCATGGCTATGGCTGCAGACCTGAGAAACGTTTTTTTCATTGCACGATACCCTTTGTCGTTGAGATTGACAGTGTTTCGCAGGCTTGCGCCCGCTGAGAGTCCCTGATTGGGCCACGCCCTACCGGCGGCGGCAGTATCACACAGGTTCGCGAGGCCGTGCAAGCGTGGGAATCCCTGAAAAAACGCTGTCCGGCTCGATGGCCCATGTGGCCCAGTGGCCGCCACCCGCGCGCCGATACTAACCCCATTCAAAAAAGGAATTCAACAATCGAACAGTTATATTTCCATGGCTTGCGGGACATAGTTGAACCCCATGACAGGAATGTGACCTAACTCGCAGTGCCGGACTTGCAATTCCAGCAGGTGGGAGCGGCGCAGCGATGGCGCGGCGATGGCGTTGGTGCCACCGCAACCCCATCATCGGGCCGGGGGCGGCCCTCCTACAACGAGCACCGACCCGCAGCGATGGCGACGGGGTTGGTGCCGCCGCGAACCCATCGGGCCGGGGGCGGCCCTCCTACAACAAGCACCGACCGGCCGCGATGCCGATGGAGTTGGTGCCGCCGCGAACCTATCGGGCCGGGGGCGGCCCTCCTACAACGAGCACCGACCCGCAGCGATGGCGACGGGATTGGTGCCACCGCGAACCCATCGGGCCGGGGGCGGCCCTCCTACAGACACCGATTCCGGCGCAGGAATGATGCCCTCGCCGCGAGGGGCCGGTCTCGCACCCATCGGGCCGGGGCCCTGCTACGGCTTGGGCAGGTAGTACCAGTCGCCCTCGGTTTTCAACCAGCGGTGCTTGAGGTCCATGGGGATCTCCTGACCGCCCAGGGGTTCGATGTTTTCCTGGAACCGAAAGCTGGTGCGCACGCTGACGTCGCACGCCTGCTCGCTGACACAGTCTACGGACAGCACCTCGGCGCTCAGCCAGGTGCCGATGATGGGGTGAATCTGGTAGTGATCGGTGACCGACCAGGTGGATCGGTATCCCGGGGTGAAGAATTGGTAGGCGCCCTTGTAGTCCCTGGCAATCAGGGCCTGGTAATAGGCTTCAACACGCTCGCTCAACGCCTGCTGGGGCGTCTCGGGTTCCGGCGCCGGCTGGGGCGCCGAGGCGCAGGCGGCGAGAAGGACGGTCAGCACGATGGCCGGAAATTGTTTCAACAAGGCGGGTTCCTCATCAATCAATCAGTTTGGGCAGCTACGGCCGGCGGCGAATTGGAAGGTATCCCGGCGGGGATTGCAAGGGACGGCCCGGGAACCCCGGGAGCGGCGCCCTTGTGGGAGCGGCGCCCCCGCCGCGATGGCGGTGGGATTGGTGTCGCCGCAAACCCATCGGGCCGGGGGCGGCCCTCCTACAACGATCACCGACCCGGGTAGGAGCGGCGCCCCTGTGGGAGCGGCGCCCCCGCCGCGATGGCGGTGGGGTTTGGTGTCGCCGCGATCCCATCCGAGCCGGCGGCGGCCCTCCTACAAACGCCGGTTCCGGTGTAGGCCGGATAAACCCGCCGCGAGGCCGGTGCATCCGGCGTTTGCCCGCGCTGGCCGGTCGGCGGGCAAGGTGTCGGATGCGCTGCGCTTATCCGACCTACGACGGCGTGCCATCGCTTAGACGCTTGCCCAGGCTGGCCGGGCCAAGGCATGGCGTCGGATGCGCTGCGCCTATCCGACCCACGGTTATTCCTGCTCCTCGGCTTCGGCGGGGGCGTCGTCGGACTGGAGTTCCGACCAGTTGACGATGCCGCCCAGGGAGTTGGAGAACCGCCGCCGCATTTCATCGGACACCGCGCGGAGCTGTTCGTCGTTCTTGAGGGCGCGGGGGGTGATCAGCACCACCAGCTCGGTGCGGTCGGTGGAGCGCGACTGGGTGCGAAACAGGTTGCCCAGCAGGGGGATGTCCTTGAGGAAGGGCACGCCCAGATTGCCCTGCGAGGTGTTGTCGCGGATCAGGCCACCGAGCACCACGGTCTCGCCGGAACGCACCGAGACCCGGCTGACGATCTCGCGCTGGAGAAAGCTGCGCTGCCCGGTGGCTTCGTCTACCGGGCCCACGTCGGTCACCGCCTGGGACACATCCATGGTCACCAGGCCGCCGGCGTTCACCGAGGGCAGCACATCGAGCAGGACCCCGGTGTCCTTGAACTCGATCGAGGTCTGGGTGTTGCCGCCGTCGGTTACCAGGCTCGAGGAACGGACCGGCTGCTGGTTGCCGACCTGGATCTGGGCATTGTGGTTGTCGAGCACCATGATGCTGGGGCTGGAGATGACATTGACCAGGTTTTTCTGCGCCAGGGCATTGAGCACCGCCCGCACCTCGCCGGCGCGGTTGGTGATGGTGTAGGAAAAGCCCGGCTGGTCCGGCCCTATGCCGCCGGAGGAGTTGGGATTGAACAGGCCGGCGCCGGTACGGCCATTGCCGCCCAGGCCGTTGTTGAACGCCCATTGCAGCCCGTAGCTCAGTTCATCGGTGAGGGTCACCTCGAGAATGCTGGCTTCGATGAGGATCTGGGTGGGTGGCACGTCGAGGCGGCGCAGCGCATCGCGGATCTTGTCGTAGTCACGGCGCGGGGCATGGATCAGCAGTGCGTTGTTGAACTCATCCGAGACCACGCGGACATCCGGGCCGAACTCGACCACGGCAGCATCGGGCGTGCCTTCTCCCCGGGACCGCCCGCCGCCTGCCAGGCCGCCGCCGGCAAGGCCGCCGGATCCGCCCAGTACGCCACTGGTGCCACCGATGTTGCTGGAGGTAAAGCCGCTGCGATTGCTGCCGAAGGCGCCGCCGCTGCGGCCGCCGCCGATGCCGCCACCGATTCCGTTCCTGCCCCGGCTGCCGCCCAGGGCTCCGCCGCCCAGCCGCGAGCTGCCGAGGCCCGGCGCCACCCCGGAATCGGCGCCGCCGGAAAAGGTCGTGCTGCCGCCATAGAGGGCGTTGAGCAACTGCGCCAGATGCTCGGAGGTGCCGTTCTGCACTTCGTAGACGAACAGCTGAGGCTCGTTGCCATCGCCGCGGGGCTGATCGAAGCGCGCGATCCACTCCCGGGCGCGGTCCAGATAGTAGGCCCGCGAAGTGACGATCAACAAGGCGTTGAGGCGTTCCAGGGCAACCACCTTGACCAGCCCCGCCAAGGGGCCGGGCAGACCCAGGCCGCCGACCCCGCCGCCCTCTCCGGCGGCGCCCTCCCGCGCCGCTGCTTGGCCGCCGGCGTCGCCGGCGACCCCGCTGCCCGGCGCTGCTCCGCCACCGTCCTCTCCGGACAGGGTGGCGAGCGCCGCCGCCACTTCGGCGACATTGACATGCTCCAGGGGAAACAGGCCGATCGACATGCCATCCAGCACGTCGATATCGAAGGTCTTGACGATATCCAGATAGCCCTCGATCCGGGAGCGGGTGCCGGCCAGGATGAGCAGGTTGCGCAGCCCGTCCACCCGGACGATGGCGTTCTCATCGGCCACCGGCGTCAGGATGTCGGCCATGGCCTGGGCACCGACGAATTGCAGCGGCACGATCACCAGGTTCTGGCCGGGCGGCAGAGCGCCGCCCAGGTTGCCCAGGTTGGGGGCGATGCCGCGCAGGGTCTCGGGCTTGCCGACGTGGTAGACCCCGCCTTCGCCCACCGCGAGCGCGAGGCCGTTGGCCTGCAACAGCGCTTCGAACACGGGCAGCAACTGTTCCCGGGAGAGCGGCTGGACGGTATGGATGGTCAGGGATCCCGCCACCGGCTGGTTGATCACATAGGGCAGCTGGAGGATGTCGCCGAGCACGGCGTGGACCACTTCGGTGACCGGCGCCTGCTCGAAGTCCAGGGTGACCGGGTCGCCGGAGCGCACACCCTGGGTCAGCGGCCGCGGCGGCTTGAATAGCTGGTCGTCACCGCGCAGGATCAGCGGTTCCTTGGCGGGCTCCTGCTCCGGCTCGGGTTCCGGCTCGGGCGCCGGTACCCGGTCGGCGGCGCGGCCAGCGATGGGAACCACGATGTCCTGGCGCTGGTCGATGGGGCTGCCGGCGCAACCGACCATCAATAGTGCGAGGGCGGCCAGGCAGCGCATGCCCACAGGACCTTTCGACACGGGAGATCTCATAGCTCCTCAATCCTTGTTCTCTGACTGGTTGAAGCGCGCCGCCCGCTCGCGTGCGGCGCGCAAGGCGGCCTGACGTTCTGCGGGAGTGGACGGGCGACCTGGCTGACGAGCCTGGGCCTGGCTGCCCGCGCGCGCCTCGGCGGTTTTCTTGTCGGACCCACCGCGGGCGGGCGGCGCCACCATGCCGCCCTGTTGGGGTCGGCGTTCCAGCTCCAGCGACTGGGTTTCGCCATCGGCGGCGACCAGGGTGGCGGCGGTGGCGCTGATCGACAGCAGCCGCCAGCCCTGCCATTCATCGCCGACCCGGAGCCGGGAGGCCTCGGCATCCTTGCCGAGCCTGCCGAGAATGATGCCGGCGCTGCCCCCGGAGCCGTAGATGCCCAGCAGGACCACATCCGCCAACGGGTCCGGCTCGGGCTCCGCCTCCGGGGCTTCCACCACTTCGGGTTCGGGCGGCCGGCGATCGGGCAGAAACAGCGGCCGCTCGGCGATCTCGACCAGTGCATCGCCGCCCACCGCCGACACCGCACCCATTCCCAGGGGCGCGGGCACTTCGGCGGGGTGCGGCGCCGGGGGCTGCCAGTCGGCATCGATCAGTGCCCAGGTCAGCGCAATGGCGCATGCAATGCCCACCGCGAGCCAGACGAATACTCGGTAGGCGGCGGCCATCAGGGCATGAGCCTCAACACGCTCATGTTGGCCTGGGCGTTGATCTGGGCGGTCTCCTCGCCCCGCCGCCGCCGCGAGCGCGGCGCCTGCACCGCCAGCTTTTCCACCAGGATCGGCGGCTCTTCGGCCGCCAGCGCGAGCAAAAAAGTTCCCAGCGCGCCGGTCTCCCCTTCCAGGGTGCCGGCCACGGTGATCACCGAAAATCCCTGCTCCTCGCGGGCCGGGAGGATCTGGCTCCCCGCCACCTTCAGGTCGGCGGCCTCGGCGAGTTGGCGCAGGCGCTGCTGCAGCTCGGTGCCGATCTCGCCCAGATCGGTATCCGCCGGATAGGCGCGCCGCGAAAGCCAATCGGCGGCGGCGCGGTCAGCGGCGACGATATCCTCGCCCCGCGCCTGGATGCCCGCCAGGCGCGCGTACCTGGGCTCGATGTCGGCGCGCACTTCGGCCATGCGCCAGATGCGCCCGCTCAGCTCCGCCGCCCAGGCGCCGGCGAGCAGCACAACGGGCACCAGCAGCAACACCGCCACCAGCCGCGCCTGCCGCCCGGGGAAGTATCGCTTCACGGCGCGCGCGCCTCGTTACGCGTGGTGGCGATCTCGCCCGGCGGGCGGCGCGCGGCCGGCAGCAGCTGAAACTCCAGATAGAAGTTATCGAGGCCGTCGCGGCCGCGGACGATGGGACTCAGGGCCCGCAATTCGCTGACCTGTGGGTCGGCGCGCAGGCTGTCCATCAGCCCGGCGCCGTCGGCGGCGCTGCCGGTGATCCGCACCCGGCGCCCTTCGGCGTCGAAGCGCTTGAGATAGGCGGTGTCCGGAAGCAGCGCGGTGAGCTTGTGCAACAGCGCCGGCATGTCCGCCAGGCCATTGCGCCAGGACTCGATCGCGGCGGCGCGGGTATCGGCCTCGACCAGGGTGGCGCGCGCCCCCAGGTAGGGGTTCGCGGCGCGTTGCAGGTGTTCCAGTTGGCCCTGGGCATCGATGGTGCGCTGGCGCAGTTGCCAATAGGGGACCGCGGTCCAGATTCCCACCAGCATGACATTGAGCAACACCAGCGCCAGCAGGCGCCGGGCCCGGCCGCGCGCCAGCCGCGGCGCTTCACCGCGATCGCGCAATACCAGGGGACCATCGTCATCCGTCCAGACTTCGAAGCGCTCGGGCAGCATCTGCTGGCGCTCGGCGATCTGGGCGTCGACATGCTCGCGGGCGACGAACGCCAGGCTGACCTCCAGCCCGGATTCGTCCACCCGATCCAGCCGCCAGCCCCAGTCCAGGGTTTCGAGGGGAAACGGACTTTCGGCCTGCAATTCCAGCTGCAGCGCATCCTCGATTTCGGCATCGGCCAGATGGGGCAGGTGCAGTCTGCGGCTCAGCACCACATCGGGCGGCAGGACCAGGGCGTGGAATTCCGCCTCACCGGCGGCCGACACCCCGGACGCACCCAGCACCACGCGGCGCGAGCCGTCGGGCCAATGCGCCAGCACCGGTTGTTCGGACTTGAACCAGGCGAACAGCGGCCAGCGCTTGAGGCCATCCCAGCCACGCGGCAGGCCCTGGGCCAGATTGCCCAGATCGATGCCGAACAGACTGAGATTGTTGGCCTCGAACGCCACGCCATCAACCGCCGGTCACGGGTTCGACGCGAAAGCTTCGCCAGGGCGCGCCATCGGGGGAACCCTGGCCGAGATCCAGCCAACGGGTGCGGCGGTAGCTGTGGTCGCCTATGCGGACCCTGGCATCCATTCGGTACACCGGCGAGCTGCCTCCCCCAAAGAAACGGTTGTCGAGCCCGGTAAAATCGGTCGCCGGGTCGTCCCGGCGGCTGTGCGCGATGCGCGCCGCCAGATCGCGATCGCCTCCCGCGAGCAGGGTGAGGACCGCCTCGGACGCGGCCTTGGGCGCCACTCCGGCACCGCCGCCGCGCACCGTAATCAAGTCGCGCACTCTAGCATAAAGCGGATAGCTGACTCCCAGCACCTGGAGCAGATCCTCGGGGTATTCGAAGGGCCCGCCGCGCGGCCGGAAGGCGACCCCCGCGGCGGCATAATCCTCGGCCTCCACCTGCAATCCCGACGTGCGCCAGGCCACCACCCGGTGCGCGAGTTCGGCGGCGAGTTCGGGATCCAGGCCGCCGGTGCCCGCGAACAGGCCGGTGAGCAGCTCCTCGCCGGCCTGGTTGAGATCGACCAGGCCGGCGGCCGGCACCGCGGCGACGGCGATCGACCGGCCGGCCAACTCGTAATCGAAGTGGCTGTATTCCTCGTGGCCGATATCCGTGGAGCGCAGTTCGAGCACCGCGAGCTGAATGGCGGCGTCACCGAGCGCCGCGGCCTCGGCCCGCGCCCGGATTCCCTGCGCGGAACGCACCTCGCTCTTGGTCGTGGCCGCCAGCCCCAAGGCCAGCACCGAGAGTGCCGCGACCATCCACAGCACGGCAATCAGGGCGACGCCCGCCGACCGGATCCCCGCCATCAGCGCCGCCCCATGGGTTCGGAACGGTTGACGTCGGCGCGGGGCTGGGCGGCCAGCACGGGCACCATCAGCGCCGGCCAGGCGCTGCCGCCCTGCGCCAGGGAGATCTGCACCCGCGCCGGCAACACCGGCGTATCCAGCCATTGCGCGCGCCATTCCGCCTCGTCCAGCGCCCGGTAGGAGATCTCCAGTCCGGTCACGGCTTCGAGCAACAGGTGAGAGCTCGCCTGGCTCCAGTCGGGCGGCGGATCGTCGCCGGCATAGGGCAGGTAATACAGCATCAGTGTGCGGCCGCCCTCCGGGGCTTGCTCCGCGCTCAGCCGCAAGTGGTAGAGGCCGCCGACGCCATGGCGGGCGGGCATCAGCCCCAGCCATTCCAGCTCGGACTCCGTGCCCTGCAACCAGCTCACCGCAACCGAGTCCTCCGGGCGCTGCCGCAACCGGGGGCTGGCGGGTTCCAGCGACTGTTTCAGAAAGGCATATACCAGGCGCACGTCGTCCCCGGCCAGGGTGCGCTCATCGACGCGCTCGCCGGTGCGCGCGAAGGTCACCAGAGCGCTCATCAGGCCGGTGAGGATCACCGCCAGCAGGACCAGGGCGACCACCACCTCGATCAGCGTGAACCCGCGTTCGCCGCCGCGACTCATGGCGATCTCAGATTGACCGGCAGCAGGGTGGTGAGCACGAACTCCCGCTCCCGGCCGCGATCGCTCCAGCGCACCAGGGCCTGCACCTCGTGCAACTCCCAATGCGGATTTTCCAGGCCCAGGGCATAGGGCGCCGAGTGCAATCGCCACTGGAAACCGCCGGCGCTCTGCCCTGTCTCATCGAGACCCTCCGCCGGCACCAGATCATGGGCGTCGAGCAGGGATTGCGCCAACAGCACCGCCCGGGTGCTCTGTTCGGCCGCCCCGATGCCGCGCAGGCTGCCGCCCAGCGCCTGATAGAGGACGCCGAGCGCCATTGCCATGATGGCAAAGGCGACCAGCACTTCGAGTAGCGAGAAGCCCCCCTGGCGGCGGTTCATCGGGGCTCCGGCGGTTCCTGGCTGACGCGGCCCAGCAGCCAATCAACCCGCAGGCGGACGCCGCCTCCCGCCGGCCGCAACAGCTCGATACTGCCGCCGGTGGCGCTGCCATCCGGATAGAAGCGGATCGCGCCCCGGTCGGGGTTGTCGATCTCGGTGTCGGCAACCGTCAGTTGGACCTGCAATTCCCCGGGGATGCTGCCTTGCAGTTCGGGAGCGACGCCAAAGCGATGGGCCGCGGCATCCACGGTAAAGGCGACGCTGCGACCGGTCTCCATGGCCGCACGCCGCGCGCCCTTGAGCCCGGCGACCAGTTCCCGGACCGCGGTGCGGTATTGCATGGCATCCAGGCCGCGGGACAGCATTGGCGGTACCGCGGTCAACAGCAGCGCGGCCACCGCGATCGCGACCATCAGTTCGAGCAGGGTGAAGCCGGCGCCGCGATCCGCCCCAGCGAACGAGAGGGGTGAGCCCGGCATCACTGCCAGTTGCCGATATCCGCGTTCTCCCCGTCGCCGCCCGGGGAGTTGTCGGCGCCCAGGGTGTAGATATCGATATCGCCGTTGCGGCCGGGAGATTCATAGTGGTAGGCGTTGCCCCAGGGGTCGTCGGGCAAGCCCTTGCGCAGGTAGGGGCCGTTCCAGCCGTTGGCGCCGGGCGGTGCGGAAGCCAGCGCCTCCAGGCCTTCCTGACCGGTGGGGAAGCGGCCCACGTCCAGCTTGAACAACTCTACCGCCTGTTCCAGATCGCGGATCTGTACCACCGCGGTCTTGCTCTTGGCGCCGCCCAGTTGACTCAGCACCCGGGGGCCTACCAGACCAGCCAGCAGGCCCAGGATGGCGAGCACCACCAGTAGTTCGATGAGTGTGAAGCCGCGCGCGCGACGGGCGACGGGCGGGGACAGGCGCATGTGAAGACCTCTCGAAGTGGTGCGGATGGGCTGCCAAGCAGGACCCGGGATACCATTATAAGTTCAATACCCGCTCCCTTAGGAGCGGCACCCTGTCGGAGCGGCGCCTCGCCGCGATAGCCATGGGATTGGTGCCGCCGCGAACCCATCGGGCCGGGGGCGGCCCTCCTACAGCGCATGGTGTCGGATGCGCTATCGCTTATCCCAGCTTGCCCAGCTCGCGCGCCCAGTAATGTGCGTCGCCACAGGCCTCCAGGCCGACGCGACACGGGGCCTGCTCGGCGAACCAGGCCAGCATCTGCCTGCGCCGAAGCCGCTTCTTCACTACCACCTGGCCATGGCGGTCAACGCCGTGCAGCTGAAATACATGTTTTGCCAAATCCACACCAAGGTTGTTAATGTTCATCTGGACTCCCCCTTCTGTTGACTGGTTGCTTGAATAACGAGTCTGGCGCAACGCGACGCCGTTAGGGAGGGGGAGTCCATTCCATTGACCTGCGGATACCGTTCCGGTGGAGGAGCGTGCCCTTGTGGGAGCGGCGCCCTCGCCGCGATAGCCATGGGATTGGCGCCGCCGCGAACCTATCGGGCCGGGGGCGGCCCTCCCATAGACGCCGATGCCGGCGTAGGCCGGATAAACCGGCCGCAAGGCCGGTGCATCCGGCGTTTGCCCGCGCGGGGTGGTCGGTCGGCGGCGCATGGTGTCGGATGCGCTGCGCTTATCCGACCTACGGATACCGTTCCGGTGGAGGAGCGTGCCCTTGTGGGAGCGGCGCCCTCGCCGCGATAGCCATGGGATTGGCGCCGCCGCGAACCTATCGGGCCGGGGGCGGCCCTCCCATAGACGCCGATGCCGGC
>Ga0209024_1000415_pt1 | contig 74389 bp, 70 predicted proteins | sample AutmiccommunBRH5_FD_187380 | JGI IMG/M metagenome (GOLD analysis project Ga0209024, IMG submission 187380) | Deep subsurface microbial communities from Mt. Terri, Switzerland - Autotrophic microbial communities BRH/5 (SPAdes) (version 2) | ecosystem: Environmental > Aquatic > Deep subsurface >... | reverse complement strand
TCGCCGATGCGCCGCATCGCCTTCGCCGCCGCTCCTGGCCGGCGAGCTTAGAGACGTGACGCAGACCCCACCGGGATACATTCTCACGCTCTGACGGGCGGGTGCGCGCCCGCGCCGGTTCAACGCCGTGGCGCGGGCGCCGCACCCGGAATATCGAGATGCCGCCGCAACAGCTCGAGGTTGCGGCGGTTCGACTTGAAGGCCACGTCGAACACGTCGCCCAGCACCGGCACCGATCCGACCGTCGAATCCAGCAGGATGTTGAACAGCATGCGGCCGAGCACGCCGGTCGGCGCCCCCATCGACCAGGCCCGGTACACCACATAGAGCGACACCAGCGCCGTGGCGCCGTCGCCGATCCCCGGCACCAGGCCGAGCAGACCGTCCAGGCCGAAGCGGATCGAGGTGCCCGGGACCCGGAACCGGTCGTCGAGCAGCCGGGTGATGAACTCGATCTCCGCCAGGCCGCGGTCGCGCGCCACCGCTCTCACCCCGCTGCTTCGGTCATCGCCGGGCGATGATCCAGATCGCATGCACGATGCCGGGAATGTAGCCGAGCAGCGTGAGCAGGATGTTCAGCCAGAAATGCAGCCCGATCCCGACCTGCAGGAAGACGCCCAGCGGCGGCAGCAGGATGGCGAAGATGATGCGGATAATGTCCATGGCCCGTCTGTCCTCGAAAGGGGTTCCCGGGGTGGATAATCCTCGGGAGGGCGAACGGGTTCCGCCGGTGCCGCGGAGCCGTGCCGCGGTTCAGAAAGCCAGCGCGGCGGCGAGCGAGGCGAGCAGCAGCACCGCGAAGCTCACGTTGATGACCCGGTTGGCGCGCGGCTCCCGGAACAGCCGGGTCATGGCGGCACCGGCCAGCAGCCAGGCGAGGTTGACCGAGGCGATCACCGCCGCCAGCACCGCGGTCTTCGCCGCCGCGTCGGACAGGGCATCCCCGGGGAGCAGGGTGAAGCCGGAGAACAGCGCCGCCATCGCGGCATAGCCCTTGGGGTTGACTAGCGACAGCAGCGCGCCGGCGACGATGCTCGGCTGCCGGCGGTCGCCGGCAGCTTCGGCCAGCGGCGGTGCCGTGGCGATGCGCCAGGCGAGGTAGACGAAGTAGGCGGCGGCCGCGGCGGTCACCACCGGCGTCGCCCCCGGCACGGCGAGCAGCAGGCCGGTCACGCCGCTGGCGGTGATCGCCATCACCGCCAGCATGCCGAGGCCGATCCCGGCCATGTAGCCGATCGCCCGCCGCGCCCCGAAGGCCGCACCTGCGGCAGCGAGGCTGAGGGTCGCCGGGCCGGGGCTGCCGGCCAGTGCCAGGCCGGCGAGCACGAATCCGGGCAGCTCCTGCATCGCAGCATCCTCCCTTGGTCTGCTAGAACGGCGCATGGCGGCCGCTATGGACCCTGGGGCATCCGAGCGTCTTGAACGATCGTGCGACTGGATGCGCGTCGCGCCGTCCTGCCCGGGGGTCGAGCGCATCGAGGCCTTCTTCACCGGCCACGGCTTCGAGCCGCACCGCCACGACACCTACGCGGTCGGTTTCACGATGTGCGGCGTGCAGGCGTTCCGCTACCGCGGCGCCGTGACCAGCAGCGTGGCGGGGCAGGTGTTCGTGCTGCACCCGGACGAACTGCACGATGGCCGCGCCGGCACCGGCGATGGCTTCCGCTACAGGATCCTGTATGTCGAGCCGGGCCTGATCCGCGACGCGCTGGAGGATCTGCGGCGGTCGCTGCCGTTCGCCCGCGACGCGGTGACCGAGGATGCCCGGCTGTCCGCGGCGATCGTTCCGGCGCTCGCCGATCTCGACGGGCCGCTCGACGACTTGCGGCGCGACCGCATCGTCCAGGCCCTGGCCGATGCGCTGGCGGCGGTCGACCCGGCCGGCGGCGGGGTGGTCTCGGCGCTCCACCGGCAGGCCGTCGGCCGCGCCCGCGAGCGGCTCGACGCCGGCATCGAGACCGGGGTCACCTCGGCCGAACTGGAAACCGCGACCGGGCTGTCGCGCTACGAGGTGGCGCGGCAGTTCCGCGCCTGCCTCGGCACCAGTCCGCATCGCTACCTGGTGCTGCGCCGTCTCGACCGGGCGCGTGCCCTGATCCGCGCGGGAACCGGCCTGGCCGACGCCGCCGCGGCCTGCGGCTTCGCCGACCAGAGCCATATGAGCCGGCAGTTCAAGCGGGCCTATGGCGTGTCGCCCGGGCGCTGGGCGGCGCTCGTCAGGTCAGCGGCTTGCTGAGCCACAGCAGCGTGTGGTCGCCGATCTCAATGCTCTCGCCGCGGCCGACCGGCCGGTAGGCGGAGGTGACGCCGCAGCCGTCCGGCGCGTAGCCGAGCTTCACATACAGCCGCTGCGCCGCACCGAAGCCGGCGTCCAGCCCGACGCCGAGGCCGACCGCCGTGCAGCCGTCGCGACGCGCCCGCTCCTCGAGGGCGTGCACGATGTGCGTCGCGATCCCGCTGCGGCGGGCATCGAGGGCGACCGCGACGTCGGCGATCTCCGGGATGCCGGCGTTGTGGAACGGCGGGTAGCCGGACTTGTGCAGCAGGGTGCCGTAGCCGGCGATCCTCCGTCCCCGACGCGCCACCAGCACGACGCGCTGGCCCGAGCGATGCTCGTCCAGCAGCGTCGGCCAGCGGCCGGGCGGGCTGTCGAAGGGCGGGCCGCCGAAGGCCCTTGCCAGGCCTTCGACGTCCGACTTGCGCAGCTCGCGGCAAACGATGGGGCGCTCCGGATTGGGCCGGGATTTGGTCGGCGGCAAGGACGGCGTGCCCCGACTCGTCAGGTGATGTGCGCGCCCCTGGTCTCGACGAACACCGAATACAGGCTCTGGCTGGCGGTCATGAACAGCCGGTTGCGCTTGGTGCCGCCGAAGCAGACGTTGGAGCAGATCTCCGGCAGGCGGATCTGCGCAACCCTCGTGCCGTCGGGGGCGAACACGTGGACGCCGTCATAGCCGTCGCCGGCCCAGCCGGCCGACGACCAAACGTTGCCGTCCTCGTCGCAGCGGATGCCGTCGGCGAAGCCGGTCCGGCCCTCCCAGGTCATGCTGGCGAACTCGCGCCCCTTCGACAGCGCGCCCTTCTCGGCGTCGAGGTCGAAGGCCCAGATCCGGCTGGCGGCGTCGGGGTAGTGCGACACCCCGGTGTCGGCGACATACAGGATCTTGTAGTCGTGGCTGAAGCACAGGCCGTTCGGCTTGAACGGCTCGTCGGTCACCTTGGTGATCGCGCCGGTCTTGCCGTCGATGCGGTACACCGCCTCCTTCATGAAGGGCTGTACCGAGCCGGTGCCGGCGCGGAACCCCTCGTAGTTCATCAGCTGGCCGTAGCCGGGGTCGGTGAACCAGATCGAGCCGTCGTTCGGGTGCACGACGGCGTCGTTCGGGGCGTTGAAGCCCTTGCCCTCGGCGGTCTTCTCGGCCAGCACCGTGATCGTGCCGTCGTACTCGTAGCGCACCACCCGGCGGTTCAGGTGCTCGCAGGAGATCTGCCGGCCCTGGTAGTCGAAGGTGTTGCCGTTGCTGTTGCCGGACGGCGTGCGGAAGCCGCGGCTGACATGGCCGTCCTCCTCGATCCAGCGCAGCTGCTCGTTGTTCGGGATGTCGCTCCACAGCAGGTAGCGCCCGACCCCGTTCCAGGCCGGGCCCTCGGCCCACAAGGTGCCGGTGTGCAGCCGCTGGATCGGAGTGTTGCCAAGCTTCGCCTTGAATCGCTTGTCCAGCGCGATGATGTCGGGATCGGGATAGCGCACCGGCTCGGCGCCGGGGCCGAAGTTGCGGGCGAAGGCCTCTGGCGCCATCGCCGTGGTGGCGGCGACGGCGGTGGCGGCGGCCAGGAAGGCGCGGCGGTCGAATCTCGGGGTCTCGGGCTGGTCGGAACGGTCGGCGCAGGTCATCGGCGTTCTCCCTCGAACGGGGCGGCTGCCGTCTGGGCGTGGATCGGTTGCGCCGGCCCGGATTCCGGCCGAGCGACCGTTCCGCCCTGCGCGGCGTGACCGCCCCATCGTTGTGTCGTGTTCTCGCCGCGCCGGCGAAGCGTCGGCAGGGCGGGACTGCCCGCTTGCCGTGCGCTAGCATCTTAGATATGCGACCCAAGCGTCACAAGCCGGGTTCGCGTGCGTGACGGGATCGCATCGTTGGCGGGACTGGGAGGTGGCATCGGGCAGTGCTATGGTTGTGCCCCCGCGGCGGGTGAGAGCCATGGAGTTCCTTTCCGAGGCGCTGGACTTTCTGTCCTGGGCGACCAAGGCGGTCAATGCCGTCCGGGCGTTGCTGGCGGACCTGAACGTGCCGCTGCCGGCGGTGATCGCCCAGGGCCTGGGGCTGGCAGTGCTGGCGCTGCTGGCGGTGTATCTCGTGCAGGGCGCGCGCCGCCGCGCCGGCAGCAGGCTGGCGCGGCTGGCCCAGGGCGTCGGGGCGCTGGCCGCCGGGGTGGCAGGTCTTGCCATCGTCCACGCCTGGATCGACGATCTGGTGACGCCGCCGAGCCGGCAGGTCGTCGGGACCGTCGAGGGCGCGGCCATCGCCACGGTGCGTATCGAACTGCTCGACTACCGCGGCGAGCCGCTGGGGGCCACGGTCGACAAGGACACCGAGCGCGGCTTCTTCGCCATCAGCTACGCACCGGAATTCGCCGACCCGCCGAGCGCGGTGGCGGTCTCCGCGAAGGATTGTGCGGACCAGCGACGCATCACGCTGCGGCGGGCACAGCTGAAGGCCGGCGCGCCGGTCGGCGTTCGCCTCGAATGCGGCGGCGCCGGATGAGCGGCAGGCTCACCCGCCCGGTATGCTTCGTCGTGGCGTGCCTGGCGCTGCTGGGCGCCGGCCCGGCCGCTGCCGATTGCCGGGTCGGCGGCCGGATCACCGCCGACGGCCTGCCGCTCGCCGGCGTCGAGGTGATCGACAAGCGGTACGGGGCCAGCCCGCGGCAGCTTGCGCAAACCGGCGCCGACGGCCGGTTCTCGGCCTCGGTCGAGCCGCTCGCCGCGACGCTGCATGTCCTCACGGTCGTCCTGCGCAAGCCGCCGTTCCGCGAGGCGAGCCTGCTGTTCGACAAGGACCGGGCGACCGGCTGCCCGACCCCGGCAAACCGCGACGCCGGTCTCGAACATCCCACCGCGTCGGGCCAGCCGGCGGCGGTCCCGGCCACCTGCTCGCAGCCCAGTGTCGCGGGGCTGACCATCTACCTGGCACCCTACGAGATTTACGGTGCGCCCGACGGAGGCCTGGCGTCGTCTCTCAACGGTGACCTGCCGCAGATCCTGCACCACCGGATTCTCGCCTTCCAGAGCCGTCTCGGCGGCGTGCGGCCGGAGGACATCAGCGTGGAGCCGATCTGCTTGGCGCTGAGCGCGGCCAGCGGCGAGGAGATCCGACGCGTGGGTACCGCCCTCAATGCCCTGGCGGTGATCGCCGGCGACGGCGAATTGCGGGCGGTCGCGAGCGGCGATCCGGTCGTCGACCTGGACTCGGTGTTCCGGGTGGTCCCGACGTGGCGGGACTTCGGCGGCACGCCGCTGCAGATCGGCGACACCATCCCGGCCGGCCGGCTGCGGCCGTCGCGGGTGGCGGAGCGGCTCACCGACCTGTGGGGCAAGCAGGCGGTGCTGGCGGTTGCGCTGCGCCGGCTCGCCGAGCCGCACACGCCGCAGGTCGAGGAGCAGGTTCGTGTCATGCTGATCGAGCTGCGCAAGACCATGACGCCGGCGGACCCCTTGCTGCCCGACGTGCAGACGCTGCTCAAGCAGCTCGAGGATGGAGGCGTGCCGTGATCCGCCACCTCCTGGCGGGTGCCGCGATGCTGCTGGCGCTGGCTGCACCGCCGCGCCTGGCAGGCGCCGGCGAGGTGGTGGAGTGCTTTGCGCAGGGTCGCCTCGGCCTCTGCTCCGAGCCGGTGCTGCAGCACGTCGGCTTCAAGTCGGTGGTGCTGCAGTTCGTCGATCCCAGGGACACCGATCTCGGCGAGGGGCTGTCTCGGCTGCTGTGGCGGGAGATCCTGGAGAGCATCTCCGACCTCGCCGGGGCCGGCGTAATCCTGGCCTATGACCGGCAGGGCGCCATCCGCTCGGCCCTCGGCGACCGGGACTACCAGGAATTCCTGGCGCGCGAGTATCACGCCGCCGCCGAGCGGATCGCTGCCAGCCTCGGCGTGCAGATGAGCATCTGGGGGGTGGTGCTGCCGGATGGTGAGGACCTTTACCTGCAGGGCTTCCTCACCCTGCACGTCCAGGACGCCGCGACCTGGACCAGCCTCTCGGTGGGCAGTGCCGGCGGCGGCACTCCGGGCGGCCGGCCATTCACCGCGGCGATCGGCCCGCAGCGCCTGAACCTGGCGCCGCGGCGTGCCTCCCGACAGGCCTTGTTCAACCGTGCGTGGACGACGCGCTGCGCGCTCTCCGCCGGCTGCCCGGGCGGCGTCGAGCTGCGGGCCGGGGCGTCGAACGATGCGCCGGTGGTGGCCCGGGTCCCGGAAGGCATCGCGCTGCGCGGCCGCGACATGGTGCGGCAGTGGCTGAAGGTGGTGCGGCCGGACGGCGGCGAGGCTTACATAAACCTCTACCATGTCGAGATGTTCCCCGACCGCGTGACGTTCGCCGGGCGCCGTGCCGTCAACCTGCGCGGCAGTGCCGGATCCGGCGGGACCGCCGTGGGCAGGGTCGACCTGGACGGCACCTACCCGGTGCTCGGCGCGGTGCGCGCAGCAAGGGCCGAGCCATGGTACCGGATCTCGGCCGGTGGCCGCGAAGGCTGGGTCGCCGGCCGGCTGGTCGAGCGCCGCAGCTACACCTTCCCGGCAGTGCATCTGGTCGCCGGCCTTTACCGCTATGCACGCGGGCAATTCCCGCTGGCGGCCGCCGAGCTGGAGGCGTTCCTGGCGGATGCCCGCGACGAGGACAACGTCACGCAGTCGGTGGCCCGACAGTTCCTCGCCGCCAGCCGGGTCGCCGGCCGGGCCGGACCGGCCGCTCTGGCGGCCGCGCTCCGGGATCTCGACGAGGCGGTGGAGCTGACGCCCTTCGATCCCGCCGCCTATGCCATGCGGGCGCTGGTCAACCTCGGAGCCCACGACGTTGTGGCGACGGTCGCCGACATCGATCGGGCGCTGGCGCTCGACCGGCGCGACCCCGAAGCGCAGCGCCTGCTCGCCGACGTGCTGGCGACCGCGCGCGGGCCGGGGCTCCGGCGGTTGGCGCCGGGCCGCGACGTCGGTCCGGCGGAACGGCAGCTGCATCGGCTCGGCGAGCGCTATCCGTCGCGGTAGCAGGCGTGCTCATGGGTCGGGACGCGCGCTCCCGTCGGTCGCGAGGCCGGCCTCCTCGAACACGAACCTGCGGAACGCCGCCACCACCGGGTCGTCGCCGCGGTCCTCGGGGTAGCACAGCCAGTAACTCGCCTCAGCGCCGGTCGGCCGGTCGTTCAGCACCAGCAGCAGTCCCTGGTCGATCAGCCCGCGGGCCAGCGCCTCGCGGCCGAGCACCACGCCCTGGCCGGCCATCGCCACCTCGATGAGGACGCCGGCCTCATGGAACACAGCACCGCTCGCCACGTCGGCAGCGGCCACCCCGGCCGCGGCGAACCACTGCCGCCAATGCTCGCGGGTCTCCTCGTGCTGCAGCGGCAGCGTCGCGATGGTCCCGGGCGGCAACGGCAGGTCGGCGGCCGACAGGCCGTGGCGCTCCAGCAGGGCGGGGGCCGCCAGCGGCTTGGCGTGGCCTGGCATCAGCCGGTGCACGACCAGCCCCGGCCAGCGCCCGTCGCCGTAGCGCATCGCCACATCGACGCCCTCGCGCGCCAGTTCGACCAGCCGCGTGGAATGCTCCAGCCGGACGTCGATCTCCGGATGCCGGGCGCTGAATGCTGCCAGCCGTGGCACGATCCAGCGGTAGGCGAAGGACGGCGCCGAGGTGATGGTCAGTATCCGCCGGCCGGTCTGCGCGCGGATCTCGGCGGCGCGGGCCGCCAGCCGGTCGAAGGCGTCGGTGACCACCGGCAGCAGGCCGGCGCCGGCCTCGTTCGGCACGATCCGCCGGTGCTCGCGGCGGAACAGCGGCCGGCCGATCCATTCCTCCAGCGCCCGCAACTGGTGGCTGACCGCGGCGTGGGTCACCGACAGCTCGTCGGCCGCCCGGGTGACGCTGCCGAGCCGTGCCGTCGCCTCGAAGGCCCGCAGTGCCGTCAGCGGCGGCAGGGCGCGCATATCTGTAAATCCAGCTAACAGACGGAGTGAGAATCTATCGTTTGAGTGTAACCTGTTCCAGGGCGATCTAACGCGTGTCTATAGCAGCACGAGTTAGGAGAATTGTCATGCTGAGCGACGCGCTGTTTCGCGTGGTCAACACCGCCGGGGGCTTGGCTCTTGATGACACGATCTGGCGCCGCCAGGTGCTCGGCCCCGATCCGTCGACCTCCCGAGCCGCCGCTCGCCGCCGCATCGCCGAGGCGGCGCGCGCCCGGGTTCTGCCGGACGAGCCTGCCGACTACCCCAGGATGTCGCGGATCATCGCCACCAGCGGGGCGTCGGCCGGCGGCATCGGGTAGTCGCCGAGCCGCACCGGCCGCACCCAGGCGAGCTTCTGATGCTCGTACGCTGTGACGGTCCCGGTCCAGCGCCGGCAGGCGTAGAGGGGCATCAGCAGGTGGAACGTCTCATAGCGGTGCGAGGCGAAGGAGAGGGGCGCGAGGCAGGACGCAGCGGTGTCGATGCCGAGCTCCTCGCGCAGCTCGCGGACCAGCGCCGCCTCCGGCGTCTCGCCGGGGTCGACCTTGCCACCCGGGAACTCCCACAGGCCGGCCATCGCCTTGCCCTCGGGGCGCTGGGCGATCAGCACGCGGCCGTCGACGTCAACCAGGGCGACGGCGACAACCAGGATGGTGGGGACGGGGGGAAGGGCCGCCGTATCGCCTGGCGCCATGCAGCCGTCGAGGTCGCCCACGGCCACGGTCAGCTGCGGTAGTCGGCGTTGATGTCGATGTAGCCGTGCGTCAGGTCGCAGGTCCACACCGTGGAGCGGCTGCCGCCGACGCCGACGTCGACCAGGACCTTGATCTCGCGGCCCTTCATGTGGGCGGCGACCGGCGCCTCGTCATAGCCCTCGACACGGGCACCATCGCGGGCCACCGCGATGCCGCCGATGTCGATGGCCAGCCGGTCGCGATCGGCCTTCTGCCCGGACTTGCCGACCGCCATGACGATGCGGCCCCAGTTGGCGTCCTCGCCGGCGATCGCCGTCTTGACCAGCGGCGAGTCGGCGATGGCGAGCGCGATGCGCCGGGCGGCGCGCTCCGAAGCGGCGCCGGTGACGGTGATCTCGATCAGCTTCTGCGCGCCCTCGCCGTCGCGCGCCACCTGCAGCGCCAGGTCCTTCAGCAGGTCCTCGAGCTTGGCGCGGAAGTCGCGCAGCGCCGGCTCGCCGGGGCCGGCGATGGCGGCGTGCGACACCTGGCCGGTGGCGAACAGCAGCAGCGTGTCACTGGTCGAGGTGTCACTGTCGACGGTGATCGCGTTGAAGGTGCGCGCCGTGGTGCGGACCAGCAGCGCCTGCAGCACGTCGGCCGGGATGGCGGCGTCGGTGGCCACGAAGGCCAGCATGGTCGCCATGTCCGGCGCGATCATGCCGGAGCCCTTGGCGATGCCGTTGATGCGCACCGGCACGCCACGGATGTTGGCGGTCCTGGTGGCGGCCTTGGGAAAGGTGTCGGTGGTCATGATCGCCCGGGCGGCGTCTTCCCAGGTGTCGCCCGACAGTGCCGCGTGGGCGCCGGGCAGGGCGGCGACGATCCGCTCATAGGCCAGTGGTTCGCCAATCACCCCGGTCGAGGCCAGCATGATCTCGGCCGGTGCGCAGCCGAGCACCTTGGCCGCGGCCGCGGCGGTCTCCACGCAGGCCGTTCGCCCCTTGGCGCCGGTGAACACGTTGGCGTTGCCGGCGTTGACCACCAAGCCGCGGGCACGGCCGGCCGGTAGGTGCTCGCGGCACCAGTCGATCGGCGCGCCCGGCATCTGGTTGCGCGTCAGCACCCCGGCGACCGTGGTGCCGGCTGCGAATTCGGCCAGCAGCAAGTCGCGCCGCCCCTTGTAGCGGACGCCGGCCTCGACCGCGGCGAAGCGGCAGCCGGCGAGCGGCGGCAGCTCGGGAAGCCGTTCGGGGGCGAGAGGAGAGACCGGAAGCTGGGCCACGGGCGGAGACCTTTCGTCGACTGGGGAGAATGCGGCGACCGGGGAGGCGGGCGGCCCGGGCGCGAGGCCCGGGCCGACAGGTCATTGCGGCGCCGGGATCGGCGAGCCGTCGGGGGCGAAGCGCTCGACCTTCACGCCGGTGCGCAGCTGCTCGAGCTTCTTGGTGATCAGCTCTCGGGTCAGCTCGGAGGCGAGCTGGTCGCGCAGCTGCTCGAACGGCGGCGCCTCGGCGGTACGCTTCTCGACCAGCATGATCACGTGCCAGCCGAACTGGCTCTTGACCGGCTGCTTCGAATAGCTGCCGGGCTGCATGGCGAACGCCGCTTCGGAGAATTCCGGCACCATCTGTTCGGCCGAGAACCAGCCGAGGTCGCCGCCGTCGGCGCCGCCCGGGTCGGTGGAGTGCTGCTTGGCCAGTGCCGCGAAGTCGCCGCCCTTATCGAGCTCGGCGATCACCGCCTTTGCCTGGTCCTCGGTCTCGACCAGGATGTGCCGGGCGTGCGCCTCCTGGCGGTCGGTAGAGTCGGCGACCGCCTGCTCGTAGCGCTTCTGCAGGGCCGCCTCGGTGGCCTGTGCCGCGATCTCCTCGGACAGGTAGACCTGCGACAGCACCTGGTCCTCGGCACGCTGCACCCGGCGCTGAACGTCGGCGCGCTCGCCGACCTTCGCCGCCCGCGCCGCCTGTGCGATCAGCTGGCCGTCGATGGCGCGCTCCAAAAGCGCCGGGTAGATCGCCTGCAGCGGCATCTGCCGGTACTGCGGCGGCAACTCGTCCCGCATGGCGGCCAAGTCTGCGAGGGTGATCGTGATGTCGCCGATCCGGGCGACCACCACCTTGTTGGGATCGGTCTCGGCCGTCGCCGGTGCCGCCTTGTCGGCGGCCGGCTGCCCGGTCTGGGCGTGCGCCGGTGCCGCGGCCTGTACCGCCAGCAGGGCTAGGGCGGCGATGGCCGCGGTGCGCGTGAACGGCATGGGAATTCCTTTCGATCGTATCGGCCCGGCGTCGGTCCGGAAGCACGCCGCTGCCGCCACGCATCGGCCGCGCAGGGGTATCAGATCGCCGATTTTCGGACAAGCGGCGGCTCCCAGGAATACATTCTCACGCTCTCGGGCGCTCCCTCTTGACGATCCGTTGCGGACTTTCGCCGAAAACTTGAAAAAAACGCGATTTCGAAGTAATCCGGCGGCGGGCATTGACCGTATCTATGGTTTACCGTCGCCAGATTTTCCCAAAAGCAGCAATGGAGGGTTGTGATGCTCGGCTTTCGTTCATCAGGAAATACGAAACAACTAGCCGCGACATTCGAGGCCCTTAATTATTCGCAAGCAATAATTGAGTTCAACAATGACGGAACGGTGCTGACGGCGAACCGCAACTTCCTCGATGTCATGGGGTACGCGCTGTCGGAGGTTCAGGGCCGGCACCATGGCATGTTCGTCGACCCGGCCGAGCGCGACGGCGCCGAATACCGTGAGTTCTGGGCGAGCCTGCGCCGTGGCGAGTTCCAGGCGCGTGTCTTCAGGCGCGTCGGAAACGACGGCCGCCCCGTGTGGATTCAGGCGTCCTACAACCCGGTTCGTGACGCCGACGGCAGGACGCTCAAGATCGTGAAGCTCGCCACCGACATCACCGGGCAGGTTCAGCGCGACGCCGACTACGCCGGGCAGGTGGCGGCGATCTCCAAGGCGCAGGCGGTGATCGAGTTCGAACTGGATGGCACCATCCTGACCGCCAACGAGAACTTCCTGCGCGCCATGGGCTATACGCTGGCCGAGGTCCAGGGCCGCCATCACAGCCTGTTCGTCGACCCGGGCGAACGTGACGGCTCCGAATATCGCGAGTTCTGGGCACGGCTGCGGCGTGGCGAGTACCAGGCGGCGGAGTACCGGCGGCTGGGCAAAGGTGGCCGGGAGGTCTGGATCCAGGCTACCTACAACCCGATCGTCGGGCTCGACGGCAAGCCCTTCAAGGTCGTGAAGTTCGCCACCGACGTCACCGAGCAGAAGCAGCGCACCGCTGACCATGCCGGGCAGATCGAGGCGATCGGCAAGTCGCAGGCGGTGATCGAGTTCGACCTGGACGGCACCATTCGCACCGCCAACCCCAACTTCCTGGGCGCTATGGGTTATGCGCTGGGCGAGGTGGTAGGCCGCAAGCACGCCATGTTCGTCGAGCCGACCGAGCGCGACAGCGCCGAGTATCGGGAGTTCTGGGCGCGGCTGCGCCGCGGCGAATACCAGTCGGGCGAGTACCGCCGGCTCGGGAAGGGCGGCCGCGAGGTCTGGATCCAGGCCTCCTACAACCCGATCCTCGGGCTGGACGGAAAGCCCTTCAAGATCGTGAAGTTTGCCACCGACGTCACCGAGCAGGTGATCGCGCGGCTTCGCGCCGAGCATGTCGGCAAGCTGATCGAGACGGTCGCCGCAGGCTCCGAGCAACTCAACGCCTCGGTGCGGGAGATCGCCGGCAGCATGGCGATGTCGAAGGACCGCACCTCCGATACCTTCGACATGGTTATGGCGGCCGACCGCGCGACCAAGCAGCTGACCGATGCGGCCCAGGCGATGGGCGGCATTCTCGACGTGATCAACAACATCACCGGCCAGATCAACCTGCTGGCGCTGAACGCGACCATCGAGTCCGCCCGCGCCGGCGAGGCGGGCAGGGGCTTCGCGGTGGTCGCCAACGAAGTGAAGAACCTGGCCGGGCAGGCCAAGGGCGCGACCGAGCAGATCTCGCGCGAGATCGACGGCATGCGCTCGATCTCCGGCGAGGTGGTGGGCTCCCTGGACGCCATCCGCGGCGCCATGCAGCAGGTGCTGGAGTATGTCACCTCGACCGCCTCGGCGGTCGAGGAGCAAAGCGCCGTCGCCAACGACATGTCGGCCAACATGCAGCGCGCGGCCGAGGAGGCGGGCCGGATGGGAGAGGCGGCGTAAGGAGGGCCGCTCGGTGAAGGGGGGGGACCTCTCAGGCCGAAACGCCGCCCCCCGGCCAGCGTGGATCGAACGGCACCAGCAGATCCATCTCGACCACCCAGGTCGCTGCCCGGCCGGTGACGAAGTCGCTGGCCTCGGCACGGATCAGCACGCACACGCCCTCGGTGTCCTCGGCGATGCCGAAGGTCGGCAGCTCCGTGCGCACCGTCTCGACGATGGCGTGGGCGGTGGCGGCGCCAGTGATGCCGGTGTCCACGAAGAAGCCGGGCGAAGGCTCCTGCACCGTTCCCGAAGCGCGGATGTCGAACACCACGCCGGAAGCGCGGAAGTCGAAGCCGCGGCGGAACTCGACGCCGCCGACATCCAGCGACAGCCGGCCGTTCTCCGCCGACAACGAAAGCCTGACATCCTCGAAGGCGACGCCGATCGGGAGGCGCTCGTGGTTCTCGGCATAGGAGCGGTAGCGCTGCAGGCCGTCGCGCACCCAATGCAGCGCGGCGCCGCGGAAATCGTGGACCAGCCCGCCGGTGCGGCTCTCGTCGACGCCGAGCAGAGTCCCGGCCATGTGGCGGATCGCCTCTCCGGCCCGGCGCAGCACGCTCTCGAGGTCACCGGTCAGCATCGCCGCGGAGCGTGAGATGACGACCTCGGCCTGCCGACGCACCACGGTGGCAGCACCGCCATAGGCCCGGGCGGCCCGTGCCGCCGCCATCCGCCGGTCGTCGCCGGTCGTCGCAGAATCCCCGGACGCGTTTCCGGATCCGTCGGATCCGCCTTCGGACTCGCCGTTTCCGGGGCCGCTATGGCCCGAGCCTCGTCTCTCTCCGCGCTCGCTACCGCGAAGGCGGATCGATAGCTGCATGGGATCCTGCGCCTGGACGCCTACTGCGGCGACAGGCGGAGCCCCGATGATGTTGTCGACCATGGTCGGGCTTTCTGCTCGATGGTCGTTACGTCCCCATGCACAGCATGACGCGTGTGCAGCGAAAACGCAACATTTCGGCGGCTTCCGCGGGGTTCCGGCGACGGCCGGTCGCGTTGACAGGGCCCCGGCGTCCCCCTAAATGTCGGGTCTCGACGGCCGCCGGCCGGCGAACTAATCGGGGACGTCCATGTTCGGCGCCATCGCCAAGGCCCTGTTCGGATCACAGAACGACCGCCTTCTCAAGGGCCTGCACAAGCCGGTCGCGGAAATCAACGCGCTCGAGGCCGGGATTTCCGCGCTGTCGGACGGCGATCTCCGGGCGAAGACCGACGCCCTGCGGGAGCGGTTGGCGAAGGGCGAGGCGCTCGATGCCCTGCTTCCGGAGGCGTTCGCGGTGGTGCGGGAGGCGGCGAAGCGGGTGCTCGGGCAGCGGCATTTCGACGTGCAGATGCTCGGCGGCATGGTGCTGCACCATGGCAAGATCGCCGAAATGAAGACCGGCGAGGGCAAGACCCTGGTGGCCACCCTGCCGGTCTACCTGAACGCGCTCGGCGGCAAGGGCGTGCACGTCGTCACGGTGAACGACTACCTGGCCAAGCGCGACTCGGCGTGGATGGGCCGGATCTACAATTTCCTCGGCCTCAGCGTCGGCTGCATCGTGCACGGCCTGACCGACGAGGAGCGGCGGCGCGCCTACGCCTGCGACGTCACCTACGGCACCAACAACGAGTTCGGCTTCGACTATCTGCGCGACAACATGAAGTTCCGCCTGGAGGACATGGTCCAGCGCGACTTCAACTTCGCGATCGTCGACGAGGTCGACTCCATCCTGGTCGACGAGGCGCGCACGCCGCTGATCATCTCCGGCCCGGCCGACGACAGCTCGGCCCTGTACCTGCAGGTCGACCGGCTGATCCCGATGCTCAAGCCGGAGCATTTCGAGAAGGACGAGAAGCAGCGCACCTGCACCCTCACCGACGAGGGTGCGGTGGAGATCGAGCGGCTGCTCGGCGAGGCCGGGATCCTCAAGGAGGGCGGCCTCTACGACATCCAGAACATCTCCCTCGTGCACCACGCCAACCAGGCACTGCGGGCGCACAAGCTGTTCGGGCGCGACACCGATTACATCGTCAAGGACGACAAGGTCGTCATCATCGACGAGTTCACCGGCCGCGCCATGGAAGGCCGCCGCTATTCCGACGGCCTGCACCAGGCACTCGAAGCCAAGGAGCGGGTGACCGTCCAGAACGAGAACCAGACGCTGGCCTCGATCACCTTCCAGAACTATTTCCGCCTGTACCCGAAGCTGGCGGGCATGACCGGAACGGCGATGACCGAGGCTTCCGAGTTCGCCGAGATCTACAACCTCGAGGTCGTCGAGATCCCGACCAACGTCCAGGTCCGCCGCCAGGACGCCGACGACGAGGTCTACCGTTCGGCTCGCGAGAAGCATCTGGCGCTGATCGAGCTGATCGAGGAATGCCGCGGCCGCGGCCAGCCGGTGCTGGTCGGCACGGTATCGATCGAGAAGTCCGAGGCGGTGTCCGCCGTGCTGACCCAGAAGGGCATTCCGCACCAGGTGCTGAATGCCCGCTTCCACGAGCAGGAGGCCGGCATCATCGCCCAGGCCGGCGTGCCCGGTGCCGTCACCATCGCCACCAACATGGCCGGCCGCGGCACCGACATCCAGCTCGGCGGCAATCTCGACATGCGGCTGGCGGCGGCGCTGGAGGGCGTCGAGGACGAGGCCGAGCACGCCCGCATCCGCGAGCTGGTGTCGGCCGAGGTCGCCGAAGGCAAGGCCAGGGCGTTGGCCGCCGGCGGGCTGTATGTGATCGCGACCGAGCGCCACGAGAGCCGGCGCATCGACAACCAGCTGCGCGGCCGGTCGGGACGCCAGGGCGATCCGGGCGCCTCGAAGTTCTTCCTGTCGCTGGAAGACGACCTGATGCGGATCTTCGGGTCCGAACGCATGGACGGCATGCTCCAGAAGCTCGGCCTCAAGGAGGGCGAGGCGATCGTCCATCCCTGGATCAACAAGGCGCTGGAGAAGGCGCAGCAGAAGGTCGAGGCGCGGAACTTCGAGATCCGCAAGCAGCTGCTGAAGTTCGACGACGTCATGAACGACCAGCGCAAGGTGGTCTACGAGCAGCGCCGCGACATCATGCGCGCGGCCGACGCGCACGAGATGATCGCCGACATGCGCCACGAGGTCATCGAGGACCTGGTGACCCGCTGCATCCCGCCGGGCGCCTATGCCGAGCAGTGGGACGTCGATGCCCTGCACGAGGAGTGCCTGCGGCTGCTGGCCCTCGACCTGCCGATCAAGGATTGGGCCAAGGAGGAGGGCATCGCCGACCGCGAGATCCTGGAGCGGATCCGCGACGCTTCCAACCGCAAGATGGCCGAGAAGGTCGCGAATTACGGCCGCGACCTGATGCGTATGGCCGAGCGCAGCCTGCTGCTGCAGCTGCTGGACCAGCAGTGGAAGGACCACCTGCTGTCGCTCGACCACCTGCGCCAGGGCATCAACCTGCGCGCCTATGCCCAGAAGGACCCGCTGAACGAATACAAGCGCGAGGCGTTCTCGCTGTTCGAGGCGATGCTGGCGAATCTGCGCCAGGTGGTGACCAGCGTGCTGTCACACCTGGAGATCCGCATGCAGGCGCCGGAGGACCTGGAAGCCCGCATGGCCGCCGAGCGCGCCCAGGCGGAGATGCACGAGACCCGCATGGACCCGGCCCTGGCCGTGGAGGCGACGACCGGCGGCGACGGCGGCACCGCGGTGCTGGAACGCCGGCCGGTGGCGGCGGAGGTCGATCCGAACGACCAGTCGACCTGGGGCAAGGTGCCGCGCAACGCCGCCTGCCCGTGCGGCAGCGGCAAGAAGTTCAAGCAGTGCCACGGACGGTTCGCGTAGGTCTGCTTGCCTGACTCGGCAGACAGGGGCGACAGGAGGAGGGTCGCTTCGCGGCCGGCTCCGTGAACTCCCGTCGCTCGGTCCTGGGTGTTCACACGTCTCGGAGCAGCGGGTGGATCCCGGCTCTCCGCGGCTTCGCCGCTGCGGCCGGGATGAGGGACTTTCGGGTTGCCCACTGTCCTCATCCCGGCCGCAGCGCAGCGAAGAGCCGGGATCCAGACCCCCGACGGGCGGACCAACTGCATAAACTCGCGCCACGTTCCGAGATGTGAGATTGGGCCTCAGCCGAACAACGGCTGTCCGGCGACCGGGACGTCGCACTGCAGGAGCATCCCGGTCTCCGACTCGGTGATATAGATCACCTTGCCCTCGGGTCCGCCGAAGGCGGCGTTGGTGGTGTGGTGACCGGTCGGCGAGGTGATGCGCAGCGCCGGCTCGCCCCGCGGCGTCATCAGCCAGACCGTGCCCAACCCGATGTGGCAGATCGCCAGCCCGCCCTCGCGGTCGATCGCCAGGCCGTCGGGGCCGAGGCCGCCGGTCAGCTGCACGAACAGCCCGACCTTGGCGACGCCGCCCGTGGGCAGGAGCGGCACCCGCCACACCGCGTTGGCCCGCGTCACGGCGACGTAGAGCACCTGCCCGTCGGGCGACAGCACCAGGCCGTTCGGGCTCGGCACGTTACCGAGCAGCAGGTCGATCGACCCGTCGGCACGCACCCGGAACACCCGGCCGGTCGGATCGTGCAGGCCGGTCATGCCCTGGTCGGTGAAATACAGGTCGCCGGTCGCCGAGAAGGTCAGGTCGTTGACCGCCTTCAGCCGCTCGAGGTTGTGGCGCTGCAGGAACGGGGCGATCCGGCGGCTGGCGGGATCGAAGACCATGATGCCGTGCCGGTAGTCGGCCACGAACAGCCGGCCGTCGGCGTGGAAGGCGAGGCCGTTCGGCTCGCCGTCATAGCTGATCATGGTCTCGAACCGGCCGTCCGGCGAGACGCGGAAGATCCGGCCGTAGGCGATGTCGACGCACCACAGGTTGCCGTCGCGGTCGAAGGCCGGGCCTTCCAGGAGCGAATGCTCCGGCTGCGCGCCGGGCTGGCCGTCCCGCCATTCCGACGGCTCGCCATGCATGCGCAGCTCTTCCGGCAGGCTGGCGAAGACGGAGGCTTCCCGGCGGGGCGGTACAGCGAACATCGGCGATCTCTCCGGTCAGCGCATCATCTGCGGCAGGGCCAGCGCGATCTGCGGTGCCGCGTAGAGCAGCATGCAGCACGCCAGGATGATCAGGGCGTAGGGCATCGAGGAACGGCCGATCACGCCCATCGGGGCGTTGCTGATCGACTGGATGGCGAACAGGTTCAGTCCCATCGGCGGGGTCAGCGCGCCGAGCTCGATCAGCATGATCAGCACCACACCCATCCAGATCGGATCGTAGCCCATCACCTGGAAGACCGGGAACAGCACCGGCACGGTGAGAAGCATGATCGACAGCCCGTCGATGAACATGCCGATGACGCCGTAGATCAGGATGATCAGGCAGAAGAACGCGAAGGGCCCGATTCCCGCCGACGCCAATGCGCCCGACAGCCCGCTGCTGGCGCCCGAGGTCACCACCGCGAAGCTGAGGAACTGGGCGAAGATGGTGATGAACATGACGACGCAGCTGGTGACGACGGTATTGCGCAGCGCCAGCAGCAGCTGGACCACGGTCAGGTCGCGGTATGCCAGGCCCAGCAGCAGGGCGAGCAGGCAGCCGAGGGCGGCGGCCTCCGTCGGGGTGACGACGCCGAAATACATGCAGCCGATCACCGCGACGATCAGGGCCCCGACCGGCAGGCTCTCGCGCAGGCCGGCGAGGCGCGAGCGCTGCGGCTCGCCGCCGCCGTCGCGCGGCGCCAGGCCCGGCTGCAGCCACACGCGGACCGCGATGTAGAGCAGGAACATCGCGGCGAGCAGCAATCCTGGCAGCACGCCGGCCATGAACACCGCGAGCACCGAGGTCTGGGTGATCGAGGCATAGACGATCATCGGAATGCTCGGCGGAATCAGGATGCCCAGGCAGCCGCCGCCGGTCAGCGAGCCGAGGGTCAGCTCGTCACTGTAGCCGCGCCGGCGCATCTCCGGCACCGCCACGGTGCCGACCGTCAGCGCGGTGGCCACGGTCGATCCGGCCAGCGCCGAGAAGGCCGCGCAGCCGATGATGTTGGTGTGCGCCAGCGCGCCGGGCAGGCCCGCCAGCAGGTCGGCGATGCCGCCGTAGAAGCGGCGTGCGAGGCCGCTGCGCAGGATGATCTCCCCCATCAGGACGAACAGCGGGATGGCGACCAGCGTGAAGCTGGTCGCGGTGTTCCAGATGATGTCCCCGAATGTCGGCCACAGCCGCGTGCCGCTCACCAGCGTCACGCCGAGGATGCCGACGATGCCGATGGTGGTGCCGATCAGGGCGCCGCCGACCAGGAAGACGCCGATCAGGGCGCCGTAGAGCAGGAGCGTGACCGACCAATCCACTATGTGTTCCTCGCGGCAACCCAGGCCCGGGTCAGGAATTCCTCGGCGAAGGACAGCGCCAGCAGCGCCAGGCCGATCGGCACCGCGATCTGGGGCAGCCAGAGCGGCGTTTCCGAGGCGAAGCTGGACGTGGATTCGAACAGCCGGCTCAGCGCCCAGGTGCGATAGCCGGAGACCGCCGCCAGGCCCACGGCGGCCAGGCTGGCCAGGCTGGCCAGGCACAGCGAGACCGCACGGCTGCGCCGCCCCATCAGCCGGGCCCCGAACTCGACGTGCAGCAGAGCGCCGGCGCGGTGCGCGTACATCAGTCCGGCCATGATCAGCAGGGCGAAGCCGTAGCCGCTGTACTCGTCCGACACCAGCGTCGAGATCCCGAACAACGAGCGGCTGAAGATCTCGAGGTTCATCAGGACGAAAACCAGCACCAGGACGAGCATCGCCACGGCCAGCAGGCCGGCGGCGACGAGATCCAGCCCGTGCCGCAGGCCGCGCAGCCATGACGGCAGCGCGGCCTGCTGCTCCGGCGAGCCGGGGCGCTGAGGGAGCAGGAGCACGGGAGCGTCCTAGCCGGCGCAGGCCGACTGGACGTCGTTCAGCAGGGTCTCGGCGGTCTTGCCGTGGGCCTTGGCCCACTCGTCCCAGATCGGCTTGGTGGCCTTCCTCGCGGTCGCGAAATCCGCGTCGGACGGCCTGACCAGCGTCATGCCGTTCGCCTCCAGCTTGGCGGCGGCCTCCTTGGCGGCCGCTTCGATCCCGTCGCGGAACCTGCCCTGCCATGCCTTGGCGGTCTCGGCCAGCTTCGCCCGGGTCTCCGGCGGGAGCTGGTTGAAGGCGCCGTCGTTCACCGCGATGAGCTGGTCGGTCATCGTGAAGTTCAGCATGTAGCCGGACTTCGCCACCTCATAGAACTTCCAGTCATAGGCGGGGATGACCGCGGTGATGGCGCCGTCGACGACGCCGCGCTGCAGCGCCGGGATCACCTCGGCAGGGGTGATCGCCACGCCCGAACCGCCGAGCAGGTCCAGCATCTGCACCTGCATCTTGTTCCAGGTCCGAATCTTCTTGCCCTTGAGGTCGCCGATCGTGCCGACCTTGTCGCGCAGCCAGATCTGCTGCGGCGGCATGGTCCAGCCGGCCAGGGCATGGACCTTGAACTTGGCCGCGAGCCGGGCGTTGAAGGCCGGCATGGCGGCGTCTATGGCCTTGTAGAATCCCTCGGTCGAGGTGCACAGGAACGGCAGCCCGAAGACCGTGAGTTCCGGCACGTCGCCGGCCACCGGGCCGAGGGCGAGGTCGGCGATCTGGATCTGCTCGGTCGCCAGCGCCTTCAGGACGTCGGAGTTCTTGTAAGGCAGTTCACCCGACGAATAGACCTGGATCCTGAGGTCGCCGTTGGTCGCCTTGGCGACCGCCTCGGCGAACTCGCGATACAGCTGGGTCGGCTTGTCGTTCGTGGTGAACGGCGTGAAGAACGACCATTTCGTCTCGGCGCCGGCGGGTCCCGCCATCGCCAGCATCGCCGCCGCACAGGCGTAGATGGAAGCTCCCCTGATCGTCATGCCTTCCTCCTTCAGAATTGTTGTTGTTGAGTCGAGTGGTGGCCCGTCGCCGCCCGGTGGCGCCATGGGGTCATGCCAGCAGCAGTTGCGCGGTGTTGAAGTCGGTGATCAGGCAGTTGGCCAGCCTCCCGGAAAGCGCCGCCCGGACAGCGGGTGCGCGCCGCACGCCCGAGGCGACGATGACGACCGGCCGGTCCTGGTCCGGCTCCGGGCGATGCGAGGTCAGCCGCGCATGGTAGCCGGCGTCGAGGATCCGGCCGTCGGCGTCGATCGCATAGCCCAGGAACTCGCCGACCGCGCCCGCATCCATAGCCTGCCGGGTCTCGTCCGCCGTCAGGAAGCCGTCGCGCAGCAGCGAGGCATCGCTGCGATGCCAGTAGCCGATGCCCATGACCAGAAGATTGGCCTCGGCGACCAAGCGGGTGATCGACTGGTAGCCGTGCTGGGCCTGCAGCACCTCGCGCTCGGCCGCTGTGTTGGTCACCACCGGCATCGGTCGCGGATAGCACTCGGCACCCAGCAGGTCGGCGACCCAGGTGACGACGTCATGGTTGCTGGCGCGGCCGTCCCGCGTCAGGTTGCCCATCAGCGACACGCAACGGCAGTTCGGACGGTCCATCCGGCCGAGCCGGCGCGAGACCTCCCGCATCGTCTTGCCGTTGCCCAGGCCCAGCACCATCCGGTCGCGCGGATGGATCACCATCTCCAGGTAGCGCGCCGCCGCCGCGCCGACGGTGCCGATATCCTCGGTCGAGCCGGTCTCGGCCGGCGCCACCTCGCAGGACCGAAGCCCGTATCTCTGGCGAAGCTCCTCGGCCGTCCGGATGCAGTCCCGCAGCGCATGCCGCAGCCTGACCTCGATCAGCCCCGAACTCTGCGCCAACGCCATCAGCCGCTGCACGGCCGGCCGCGAGACCTGGAGTTCCTGGGCGATCTGGTCCTGCGTCCGGCCCTTCTCGTAGGACAGCCAGGCGGCGCGGGCAGCAAGATCCAGACGGTGATCCGACTGCGCTTCCGCCACCACCCTAAGGGAACGTTGAGCCATAGCTGGTGGTCCATGCCGGGAGCGGCGTCATGTCCCCGCTCGGCTGCGTCGCATCGGCGATCAATTGATCGGTCGGCGAAGTAATGCGCGTCGAATCCGCGGTGTCAAGATGACCCGAGGTGCTGGCAGGGCTGTCAACGGTTGCGTCGTTCGATCGCCCCGGTCTCGGGGTCGATCCAGAACAGCGAGATCGCCATCGCCGGGATCTCGCCAGAGAACGAACTCGCCTGCTCGAGGCGGCTGCGGGCGGCGCTGGCGGCGTCGCTCTTGCCGAGGCCGCTCGACAGCTGCACCAGATAGGCGAGCGCGGTCTCGTCCTTCGGCATCTTCTGCTCGGCGCTGGCGAGGAGCCGCTCCGCCGAACTCGTGTCGCCCATGGACCAGGCGGCGAGGCCCTCGGCGATGTCGACATAGCCGGCGAAGTTCCAGGGCGGTGACGTCACCTCATCCAGATAGCCGCGCGCCGCCCGGGCGTGCGTCAGGGCCGCCTCCGGCTGCCGGTTGTGGATGGCCAGGAACGCGTAGTTGACCTGGCCGACAGCCTTGGCGCCGGCCGAGATGTTCGGGTCGGCATAGGCGCGTCGGAACGCGGCGCTCGCCCCTGCCAAGTCGTCGGCTATCAGGTAGTGCATGGCGTCGAGCGTGTTGAGGCCGGCCCACTCGGTCTCGCGGCCGCGCGGCGGCGGCGTCCGCAGCGCGTTCTTGGTATCGATCCGGGAACGAGCGAGCTGGACGCCGTCGCCCTTGATCCCGGCGAGGAAGCGGCTGAGTGCGACCCGGTACGGCGCTACCCGCTCGAAGGTGGCGGTGGCGCCGTCGCGCAGCACGGCGACGACGTCGTTGTCCTCGCGGCGGATCTCGAGATGGATCGGGATGTTGTCGTGGTCCGAGACCGTCAGGACCAGTCGATACTTCCCGTCCTCCTTCATGAGGGCGCCGATGACGCGAAGCGTCTCCTGGCCGAACGAGTCCTGGATTGCGGTGGTCAGGCCGCGCAGCTGCAGCGAGTCGCTGATCACGCCGACCACGGTCTTGCGCGAGCTGATGCGCATCGAGGGGCGCGAGATGGTCGACGGCGCATCGACGATGCGCTTGACCTCGGCGGCGAAGATCTCCTCCGCCGTCTGCCGTGTGAAGCCGGTTTCCTCGACCGGCGGCGGCACCGAGATGGAGACCGACAGCGTGCTCGCATTCATCACCGCCTCGCTCGTCACGAGACCGGCGAAGGCCATGGTGATGAAGCCCAGCGTGACGAAATCCATCGATCGATCCTCCGCATCCGGCATGAGCCTTCACCCTGCGGCGAGGCCCCTGGTGGGGGAGACCTTGGAGCATACGGAGGCGCTCGGCTTTGATTGGCATCAATTGCGCGGCCGGGTGGATATCGCCGTCATCCCGCACCGGTTCCGGCGCCGCCTCCGCCCGGGCGCATGAAATACCGCAGCCGCGTCGCGCTGACGATCGCCGCCAGCGTCGCGAAGCCGGAGCCCAGCGCCAGCGCCCAGGTGGCTCCGTCGATGCCGAGGCGGCCGAGCAGCAGTGCCACCAGGGCGGCGCCGACCGCCTGGCCGGTCAGCCGCGCGGTGCCGAGCATGCCGCCGGCGGCACCGCTGCGGGCGCGCGGGGCCGCGGTGATCAGGGTGCGGTTGTTGGGCGCCTGGAACAGCCCGAAGCCGGCGCCGCACAGCGCCATCCGCCAGCCGATGTCGAACCGGCCCGGGTCGGCGGGCAGCAGCGCCAGCGCCGCCAGGCCGATCGCCAGCAGCAGCATGCCAGTGCTCACGATCAGGGCCGGCGACCAGCGGTCGGAGAGCCGGCCAGCGAACGGCGCGGTGATCGCCAACGCCAGCGGCCACGGCATCATCAGCAGCCCGACCTCCAGCGGCGAGAACTCGTGCAGCCGCTGCAGGGTGAAGGGCAGCGAGACGAAGGCCATGACCTGGGCGATGAAGGAGGCGACCGACGTGGCGATCGACAGGCTGAACACCGGCTTGGCCAGCAGGTCGAGCGGCAGCAGCGGCTCGGCGACCCGCCGGGCGCGGCGCACCAGCAGCGTCGAGGCGACCGCGCAGCCGGCCGCCTGGGCGGCGACCAGCGGCCAGTCCAGGCCGTGGCCGATGCTGTCGATGCTGGTCACCAGCAGCCCGATCGAGGCGGCGCTGAGCAGGGCGCTGGCGATGTCGAAGCGGCGGTCGGCGCGCTCGTTGTCGGGCAGGCTGCGCCAGCCCATGGCGACCACCACGGCGCCGAGCGGCAGGTTGATCGCGAACAGCCACGGCCAGTCGGCCAGCGACAGGATGAACCCGCCGAGGGTCGGGCCGACAGTCGCTGCGCCGGCTACTACCAGCGCGTTCAGGCCGATCGCGGCACCCAACCGCGCCTGCGGCACGGTATACCGAAGCAGGGCGGCGTTGACGCCCATGAGTCCGGCTGCACCAAGGCCCTGAACGATGCGGGCGGCGGTCAGCTGGCCGAATGAGCCGGCCAGCACGCAGCCGATCGAGGCCACCGTGAACAGCGCCACCCCGGCCAGGTAGACCCGGCGGTAGCCATGGATCTCGCCGAGCGAGGCGAGCGGCAGCAGCGCCATGACGATCGCCAGTTGATAGCCGTTGACGATCCAGATCGACATGCCCGGATCGACGTCGAAATGGCCGGCGATGGTCGGGAGCGCCACGTTGGCGATCGAACTGTCGAGCACCGCCAGGGTCAGGCCGACCAGGATCGTCGCCCAGGCCCAGTGGCGGCGCGGCGCCTCCAATCCATCGGGGATGACCGCGACCGCCGTCATGCCGGCCGCGCCGTCATGTAGGCCCCGCGGTCGCGCCGGCACGCCGGGCGATGAAGCGGGCGAGGCTTGGACCGGTGGCGATCACCACGATCACGCGGGCGGTCTGCATGGCCATCACGAAGGCGACGTCGACGTTGCTCGACGCGGCGATGATGGCCGTCGAATCCATGCCGCCGGGACTGGTCGCCAGATACGCGGTCAGCGGGTCGATTCCGGCGAACACCACCAGGATCGCGGCGAACGCGCCGCAGATCGCGATCAGCGCGAAGACCGAGGCCAGCACCCGCGGCAGGGCCCGCGCCGCATGCGCCAGGATCGGGCGGGTGAAGCGCAGGCCGATCGTCCAGCCGACAACGGCATAGCTTCCGGCCAGCAGCCAGGGTGGCAACTCGATCGTCAGCAGGCCGAACCCCTGCAGCGTCACGCCGATCGCCAGCGGCAGCAGCAGCGCCCCGGCCGGCACCCGCAGCCGCAGGGCGATGGCGATGCCGGCGGCGGCGACCGCGGCGGTGGCGGCGAGCGGCCCCCAGGCGATGGCCGGGAACCAGTCGACCGGCGGCGCGTGGCCGGACGGCCCCACCCAGATGCGCGCCACCAGCGAGGCCACCGCGACCACGCAGACCACTCGCAGGTACTGCATGAACGCCACCAGCCGGACGTCGGCGCCATAGGCTTCCGAGATCAGCGTCATGCTGGCCGCCCCGCCCGGCGAGAATCCCCACACCGCGGTGGTGCCGGGGAACACCCGCCAGCGCGCGAGCAGCCAGCCGAACCCCGCCGCCGCGGCAACCGTCCAGGCCACGCCGCCCAGGAACAGCGGCCAGTCGCGGGCGATCTCCGCCAGGGTCTCCACCGGAATGCTGCGCGCGACCATGCAGCCGATCACGCCCTGGGCGACCAGGAACGGCTTTGCCGGAACGCGCAGCGTGGCGTCGGCCGTCGCCACCAGGATGGCCGCCGCCATCGGCCCAAGCAGCAGGGCGGCGGGCAGATGAATCAGCTCCAGTGCGACCACTGCGACGGCCGACAGCACGAGCAGGACGCCCCATTGCACCGCCGGTGGGCGCCGGCCCAGTGATCGCAGCAGGCGGCCGGGGCCGGGTCGGCGCGGTGGCGGAGAGCGGTCAGGCGGCAAGGCTCGCCTCTTCGCCGGCAGGTGCTGCCGGGGGCGAGCAATGAGGGCGGAGCACCGGCATGGCGGAACCTGTGGGGATCTCCGTCGTGCCGCCACGTCGTCGAGGGGACGGCGGGCGACGCTACGGCTCGACCGGTGCAGCGTCGCCAACCGCTGCATCAATGTAAACCACCGCTTCGGCCATGGCAGTCGCTCCGGATCGGCAGGTCGGGAGCGCCGGCTCAGACCAGCCAGAGACCGGCTTCTGCCGGCGGAACGCCAATCAGGGTCATGCCGGGCACCCAGCCACTCAGGCGATCGCCTTCCTCGGGGTCGAAATCCAGGATGTGGTCGCCCTCGTCGACGATGAAGCGATCGGCGCCCAGGCCGCCGATCAGGGTGTCGGTGCCGAGGTTGCCGGCAAGGATATCGTCGCCGTCGCCGCCGTGCAGCACGTCGTCGCCGCGCCCGCCGAACAGCAGGTCGTCACCCTCGCCGCCATCGATCGCGTCGTCGCCGAGGTTGCCGTACAAATGGTCCATGCCGGCGCCGCCGTTCAGCCGGTCGTCGGATTTCCCGCCATAGATGGTGTCGGCGCCGGCGTCGCCGGACAGCGCGTCGCTGCCCTGGTTGCCGTAGATCAGGTCGTTGCCGCCTTCGCCCAGAATGGTGTCTTCGCCATCGCCGCCGAGGACGCGGCCCGAGCCGTTTCCGTGCCGGATCAGGTCGTCGCGCGCCGAGGGACCCAGCTGCTGCTGGATTTCCTCGATGTCGCGGCTGCCGAGCCGGCGGTCCATCGATCCGACATAGGAGTAGAGCGTCTGGTCCGGATCGGCGTGCGGCTCGTCGAGGAAACCGAAGGCGTGGCCGATCTCGTGCGCGGCCACGCGAACCGTATCGAAGGAATGGATCTCGTCCCGCTCCAGCCCGACGTAGCCGATCCGGCCGGTGGCGCCGTGGACGCCGGTATCGGTGATGATGACGGCGAGCGCCGAGTAGTCCTCGACGAGGCCGAACGCCAGCTTCAACTCGTCCAGCCGAACCACCAGGAGGTCGGCGGGCGCGCCGGGGGCCACCTCGCGGAAGGTCACGTCGGCGACCGACTCCCAGAGACGGAAGCCTTCGCGGATGTCATCGACGGGGTAATTCACATTCTGATTGATAGAGACGGTGATGGTCTGTTGCCAGCCGATAGGGTTCATGGTCATCGCAGGTCGTCCTGTGAGCGGTTCACCACCGGTTGGCGCGAATGACCAACCTGCAGGTGGCTATGTGAACCTTAGATCTGATTTCGCGCTCACAAGTAGTGACTCAGATCAACTGCGTCATTACGTATGTACCCGTATCTAAATAGTTAATTGTTATTAATAATGATGAGTAATATTTAGGAAATGTTCTAATATTTACAAGAATATCATCGTTAAGAATGGGTTTATTTGCTAGGGAATTGGACTGGTTTTAGGTGGTATCGGCAATGACCACTCGTTCTGCAATAGTAGACGTGGCTCTGCTGTCGGTATGTTGGGCCGGTGCGCACTCAAGGGCAGCGACTGGCGCTCGCGCGGGGTCGCCCCGCGATGGGCTGACCTTCGCCGCCTCTCGGATCGGCTCGCATGGCGGTCCGCAGGGCCGCTCCGATCATGCTCCTCCGCAGGCCGGCGGATGGACGGCGTGCCAATGTCGGGCGATGTCGATGCGGCGGCATACCCAGGCCGCATCATGCGCCGACACGTGGTCGAGGAAGCGGGCAAGGGCCCGGGCGCGGCCCGGCCGGCCGACCAGGCGCTGGTGCAGGCCGACCGACAGCATCTTCGGGGCCGTGGCGCCCTCCTCGTAGAGCTGGTCGAAGCTGTCGGCGAGGTGGCGGAAGAAGTCTTCGCCGGAGCCGTAGGCCGATGGGGCCCCGAACTTCACGTCGTTGGTGTCGAGGGCGTAGGGAACCACCAGATGCTGCTTGTCGCCGACCTCGACCCAATAGGGCAGGTCATCGGCGTAGGAATCGCTGTCGTAGAGAAAGCCGCCATGCTCGACCAGCAGCCGGCGGGTTCGCGGGCTCGGCGCGTAGCGGCAGTACCAGCCGGCCGGCGGCGCGCCGGTCAGCCGCGTGATGCTCTCGACGGCCCGTGCGATGTGCTCGCGCTCCTCGGCCTCGGTCAGTTCGTAATGGTTGATCCAGCGCCAGCCGTGCCCGGCGAAGTCGCAGCCGGCCGCGACCATGGCGCTGGTCGAGACCGGGTTGCGCTCCAGCGCCTGTGCACAGGCGTAGACCGTGAATGGTAGGGCGCGGTCCGCGAACAGCTTCAGGATCCGCCAGACCCCGGCGCGCGACCCGTACTCGTAGAGCGACTCGATGCCGAGGTCGCGCTCGCCGGCGGGGTGGCGCCCGCCGACCACCTCGGACAGGCCGCTCTCGTTGCGCTGGTCGCCGTTGACCACCGCGGTCTCCGAGCCCTCCTCGACGTTCAGCACGAAGTTCACAGCGATCCGCGCGCCGCCCGGCCAGCAGGCCGCGGGCGGGTTGCCGCCGTAGCCGATCATGTCGCGGGGATAGGGAGGGGATTCGGTCATGGCGGTGGGATCCTTCGGCTGGCGCACGGTGGGCAGGATACGGCGGACGTGGCCGGATGCCAGTCCGGCTCACCGAACAACCGGCCTGCCCAATTCGGGGACGCCTCAGAGGCTGGGAACCAAGTGCACCATGATCGCAAAGATCAACGCCCCGAGCAGCGCCGCGCCCGGCTAAGCGCCCAACCGCTTGCCCTCCCTAACCGCTTGCGGCTGTCGTCTCAGGACGCAGGCTCACGACAGGGTCGCCGAGTGGCTCCGTATCGTCCGGACGCGGTGCCAGCGGGAACTCGACAGTGAACTCGGTGCCGTCGTCGCTGCGGAAAGCGCATTCGGCGCGGATCTGCTGGCACAGGCCGTTGATCAGCCGGCTGCCCATGCCGCTCGCCTGCCGGTCGACATCGAAGCCGACGCCGTCGTCGCGGATCTGCACGCGCGCGCGGCTTTCACCCACGCGCTCCAACGTGATCGCCACGATCCCACGCCGGCCGTCCGGGTAGCCGTGCTTCAAGGCATTGGTGGTGACCTCGTTGATGATCAGGCCCAGCGGCAGCGCCTGATCGGCATCGATCTCGACATCGGTAAGCCGGCAGGTGATCTGCACCGTGCCCGGCACCGTCTGCCGCAGGCTGTCGACCAGTCGCTGGATATATCCCGCGAGGTCGAGCGTCCCGAACTGGTCCGACAGGTAGATCTGCTCGTGCAGCACCGCCATCGCCCGGATTCGCGCAGCCAGTTCGCGCCTGGACTCCGGTGGCAACGGATGCATCTGGATGAGCGACAGCACGGTGGTCAGGTTGTTCTTCACCCTGTGGTGCACCTCGAGGAGCAGCATGCGATTCTGTTCCAGCGCCCGGCCGAGGTCGTGGCGCTGTCGCTCGTATCGACGCAGGAGCACGGCGACCCCGATCGTCGTCGCCAGCAACGCCAGGGCGATCGGGACGGCGACGAACGCGCCCGACCCGACCCGTGACCAGAACCGGGCCAGCACCGCCTGGTGCGAGATTCCCGCGGTGGCGATCAGCGGCAGGCCGGCGACCGCGCGGTAGCCGACGACGCGCGCCACACCATCCGCCGGCGAGGTGGCGGAGCGGTAGGTGCCGGATGGCGCCTCTTGAAGATGCTTGGTGAACAACGGATGCCCGGACAGGTTGACCGGCTGCTCGGGCACCGGGTGGCGGGCCACCAGCCATCCGTCGTCGCGGATCAGGCCGACGGCGGAGTCCGGCCCGAGGTCCAGCGACGACCAGAACTGCGCGAGCAGGTCGGCGGGGACCACGATGGCGGCGGCCCCGAGGAATCGGCCGCCGCGCTGGATGCGCCGGCCGATCACGAACACCTTCTGCTGGCTGACCCGCCCGGTCAGCATCGAGCTGATGTGCCATTCGGCGCCGCTGCGCAGCGCCTGGAAATATGTCCGGTCGGCGACATTGACGGTGGCGGCAGCGGTGCCGACTGTCGGCACGAAGTTACCGTCGCCGTCGACCAGCAGAACCGGGATGTCGCCCGGCAGTGTCGTCAGCGTCCGGCCGAGGCTGCCGGCTTCCCGCTCACCGATGCCGGTGATCTGGCCGCCGAGCGCTTCATCGACGCGTTGCAGCGCCTGGAACGCCGCCTCGCCGATCCAGCGCATATGCGCGGCGACGACATGGGCGGAACTCTCGGCGCGCAACTCCGCGGACCGCATCTCGTCCTTGTATGCCGACCAGACGAGCAGGCCGGCCTCGGCGGAAATCGCCACCAGCAGAAGGGCGGTCAGACCGAGGGCGGCTCGCGGTGCCCACGCTGCAGGAAACTTTGCCACGCTGTCCGACTTTCCGCGTACCGGTAAAACAGAACCATCGTCAAAAGCCTATCGTTTGCCTCCTATCAAAAATGAGTCGCCAGGAATGCGAAGTGGCGATGGCTTTTCAAATGTCCGCTCCAGTGCAAACTCTCACCGTTAGCGAGAATTCTGACCGCAATCCCGCCGGCTTGTCCACAGTGGTGGACGATCGGCGACGGTGGGACTAACGACCCCAGCGGAGCGCCAGCACGCCGGCCTCGCGCGCCAGGTCCAGCAGGCCGGCCCGGGTCGCCGGATGCAGTGGTTCCAGCGGATGGCGCACGGCATCGCTGCCGATCACCCCGCCTTCCATCATCACGGCCTTGGTCGCCCGCAGGCCGCATTGACGGTTCTCGTAGTTGATCAGCGGCAGGATGCGGGCGTAAGCCGCCGCCGCCTCGGCCCGCCGGCCGGCAAGGAAATGGGTGACCACGGGTTTGATCAGGTCGGGCAGCAGCGCGCTCGGCATGGTGCCGGTGGCGCCGGCCTCCAGGTCGGCCATCAGGGTGATCGACTCCTCGCCGTCGAACGGCCCCTTGACCGCGGCACCGCCGGCTTCGATCAGCGTCCGCAGCTTGGCCGCGGCACCGGCGGTCTCGATCTTGAAGTGGGTGATCTGCGGCACCGCCTGGCCGAGCCGCACCAGGAACGGCACCGACAGCGTGACCCCGGACAGCGGGGCGTCCTGCACCATGATCGGCAGTCCCGACGCCTCGGCGACCGCCGCGAAATGCTCGACGATGCCCTTCTCGTCGGCGCGCAGTGCCGTGCCGTGATAGGGCGGCATCAGCATCAGCATGGAGGCGCCGGCGGCGGCCGCCCGCTTCGAGCGCTCGGCCGCCAGCCGTGTCGAGAAATGGCTGGTGGTGACGATCACCGGCACCCGGCCGGCGACGTGGGTGAGGCACAGGTCGAGCAGGGTCTCGCGCTCGGCGTCTGACAGCAGGAACTGCTCGGAGTAGTTCGCCAGGATACAGATGCCGTCGACACCCTGGTCGATCATGCAGTCGAGCACCCGCTTCATGCCCTCGAGGTCGAGGTCGCCGTTCTCCCGGAACGGGGTGGGGGCGATCGGGTGGATGCCGCTGTTCGGCATGGCGGGGGCGGGCATGACGGTCTCCTCGCTCAGAGCATGCCGCGCAGCGTCTTGCTGCGCTCGCTGGCCGCCGCCATCAGCAGCGGCAGGTCGTTGCCGCCGAGGATCAGGCGGGCGCCGATCTCGATGTAACGCTGCATCAGCGGCGGGTCGTAGACCCCGCCCATGCCCGGATGCTTGCCGTGCTTGCGGCAGGCCGCGACCACCGTCTCGTAAGCGGCGGTGACGTCGGCATGTCCGACCTGGCCGGGGATGCCCATCTCCATGCTGAGGTCGCTGGTGCCGATCAGCAGCGCGTCGACGCCCGGCACCGCCGCGATCTCCTCGGCGTTGGCGATCGCCGCCGGGCTCTCCAGCATCACAACCAGCAGGGTCTCGCGGTTGATCGCGGTGGTGGCCTCGCCCATCGGGTGGCTGCGGAAGTCGAGCTGCGGCAGGCCGCCGGTGACCGAGCGGTGCCCGACCGGGGGATAGCGGCACTGGCTGACCATGCGCGCCGCGGTGGCAGCGTCGTCGACATGCGGCACCACGATGCCCTGGGCGCCGCCGTCCAGCGCGCGGGTGGCGTGGAAGGACTCGTAGCCCGGCACCCGCACCACCGGGGTGATGCCGGCGTCCTGCGCGGCGACGCTGATCTGCACCGCGGTGTCGAGGTCCATGGAGTTGTGCTCCATGTCGATGAACAGCCAGTCGTAGCCGGCGGTGCGCATGGCCTTGGCGATGTCGACGGTGCGCGCCTGGCGCAGCCCGATGCCGATGGCGAGCTGGCCGGCCCGCAGCCGGTCGAGGGCGGCGTTCTTCAGGTCGATCACGGGAGCCTCCAGGGTGATATCTCGTTTGACGGGGCGATCAAAGCAGGGATCGGCGGCGGCGTCACCCGGCTTGCGGGGCGATGTCCTCCGGGGCGACACTTGCCGCTGGCAACAGCGATCGGAGCATACCCCGTGAACCAGCACACCCCGACGGCCGAGGCCGCCGACGCCGTCGCCCGCATCAAGCAGGCGCTCGGCCCGAAGGGATGGCTGGAGGAGCCCGCCGACACGCTGAAGTACCGCACCGACTGGCGCGGACGTGATGTCGGCGAGGCGGTGCTCGTGGCCCGCCCGGCGTCGACCGACGAGGTGGCCGCCGTGGTGCGGATCTGCGCCGCGGCCGGCGTGGCGATCGTGCCGCAGGGCGGCAACACCGGCCTGGTGCTCGGCTCGATCCCGACCGAGGACCGGCCGAGCGTGGTGCTGTCGCTCGACCGGATGACCCGGATCCGAGCGCTCGACCCCGACAATTTCGCGCTGGTCGCCGAGGCCGGCTGCGTGATCAAGGCGGTGCAGGAGGCGGCCGCGGCGGCCGACCGGTTGTTCCCGCTGTCGCTGGCGTCGGAAGGCAGTTCGACGGTCGGCGGCACGCTGTCGACCAATGCCGGCGGCAACCAGACGATCCGCTACGGCAACGCCCGCGAGCTGGTGCTGGGCCTGGAGGTGGTGCTGCCCGACGGCACGGTGTTCGATGGCCTCAACACCCTGCGCAAGAACAACACCGGCTACGACCTCAAGCACCTGTTCATCGGCGCCGAGGGCACGCTCGGCGTCATCACCGCCGCGGCGCTGCGGCTGATGCCGGCGCCGAAGGCCCGGGAGACCGCGCTGCTGGCAGTGCCGGACCCGGCGGCGGCGCAGGCGTTGCTGGCGCGCGCCCGCGAACTGTCCGGCGATACCGTGCTGGCCTACGAGCTGATGCCGCGGATGTGCCTGGACCTGGCGATCCGCCACATCGAGGGGGTCGCCGACCCGCTGGCGGCGGTGTCGCCCTGGTACGTGCTGGTCGAGCTCGCCACGGCCTCGCCGATCGACGACCTGCGCGCCAAGCTGGAGGCGATCCTGGCCGAGGCCATGGAGCGGGGCCGGGTGAGCGACGGAGTGATCGCCGAGAGCGAGGCGCAGCGCGCCGCCCTGTGGCGGATCCGCGAGGAGCAGGCCGAGGCCGGTCGCCGCGAGGGCGGCGGGGTATCGAGCGATGTCTCGGTGCCGGTCAGCCGGGTCGCCGAATTCCTCGACCGGGCCGAGGCGATGTTGCGCGGCATGGAGCCGGGGATCCGGCTGAACACCTTCGGCCACATGGGCGACGGCAACATTCACTATCTGGTGCTGCGGCCGCTGGCGATGGACACGGCGGCCTGGAAGCCGCGCGGCGCGCAGCTGGCGCGCGCCGTGAACGAGCTGGTGGCGGAGATGGACGGCAGCTTCTCGGCGGAGCACGGCATCGGCGCGCAGAAGCGGGGCGACCTGGTGCGCTACGCGGCACCCTCGCGGCTGGCGCTGATGCGGGCGGTCAAGGCGGCAATCGATCCGGCCGGCGTCATGAACCCGGGTAAGATCCTGTAGCCGGGTGCTTTGGCAAGGTGATCACCACCGTGGTGCCGTCGCCCGGCAGGCTATCGATCCGCAGGTCGCCGCCGTGCAGCTCGGCCAGGCGGCGGGCGATCGGCAGGCCGAGTCCGGTGCCGCCCATCGAGCGCGCGGTCTGGCTGGGATCGACCTGGCATCGGCCATAGGGCTGCAGGGCGCGCTCGATCTGCCGCGGTGTCATGCCGGGGCCGTCGTCGCGCACCCGGATCTCGACCGCATCGCCGTCACGGAAGCCGACCACCACCTCGCCGTTCTCCGGACCGAACTTGATGGCGTTGCCGACGATGTTGATCAGGATCTGCTGCACCGCCCGGCGGTCGCAGCGGACCCGTGGGCCGCTGCGACCGTCGATGCGCATGCCGACGCCGCGGCCGTCGGCCAGCGGCTCCAGCATGCGGGCTGTCGCGTGGGCGACACTCGACAGGTCGACCCATTCCGACTGCAGCTCGACCGCACCGGCCTCGATCCGCGCCAGGTCGAGCAGGTCGTTGATCAGCTCCAGCAGGTGCCGACCGCTGGCGGCGATGGTCTCGACGGTGTCGAGATAGCGTGCCGGCATCGGCCCGTAGAGCTCCAGGCGCAGCATGTCGGCGAAGCCGATGACCGCGTTCAGCGGCGTGCGCAGCTCGTGGCTCATATGCGCCAGGAAATCGCTCTTGGCGCGGTCGGCGGTCTCGGCCTCCATCTTGGCGCGGGCCAGATCGGCGACCGCGTCGACGGTGACCTGGCGGGATTCCAGGAAGCGCGCGGCGATCTGCGCCAGGTCGATCAAAGAGGCGCGCTGGTCGTCGTCGAGCCGCTGCGGCCGGTGGTCGAGGACGCACAGGGTGCCGATGCGCTGGCCGCCGCGCAGCCGCAGCGGTGCACCGGCGAAGAAACGCACGCCCGGGAGGCCCGCGACCAGGGGATTGTCGGTGAAGCGCGGGTCCGTCCAGACGTCCTCGATCTCGGTGACGCCGTCCGCCGGCAGCGAGGCGGAGCACAGCGAGCCGCGGCGCGGGACCTCAATCACATTCTCCAGCCCGAAGACCGACTTGAACCAGACCCGGTCGGCATCCACGAGCCCGATCATCGCGATCGGCGTCCGGCAGGTCCGCGCGGTCAGCCGGGTGAGCTGGTCGAAGGTGGTCTCGGGCGGGGTGTCCAGCACCTGCAGCGCCCGCAGCGCCGCCAGCCGCGCGTCCTCGTCCTCCGTGTTCGGCGTCGCCATGACGAACCCGTCATCCCGTGTGTCAGCCTCGTCTCGGCAGAGGCTATCGAGGGAAACGTTAACGGGACGTTAAGCGCGGTTGGTTCCGACCTATTCTCCGGCGGCGAGTGCCGGGGCCGGGCGCGGCGACGGCAGACAGGCGACGGCGACGGCGATCGCCGCGGCACCGGCGGCGCAGATCAGGAACAGGGTGGCGAAGCCGTCACCGGCGGTGGAGCCGTGCAGCCGCGAGATCGCCGGCACCACCGTGGCCGCGATCACGAAGGACAGCACGTACTTCACCGAGTAGGCGCGAGCGCGCCAGTGCTCCGGTGTGTTGCGGGCGACCAGGGTGTCGGTGATCGGGATCTGTCCGAACACCAGCATCATCATCGCCAGCGACAGCGCCACCATCATGGAGCCGCTGGCCTCCGCCGCCAGCAGGAACACGGCGGCGGCGGCGGCGGTGAGGACGGTGAACACCAGCCGGATCGAGTAGCGGTCGATCAGGTGGCCGACCGCCACCTGGGTGAAGGCGGCGGCCGCGAACACCAGGGCGATCAGCGGCCCGGCCTTGGTCGCGCCGTCGGTCAGCGCCATCACGCGCTCGTCGAAGATCTTCGGCAGGGCGATGGTGGTGGCGTTGAAGATGAAGCCGCCGACCGCGGTCGCGAAGAACACGATCGCCAGAACCCGCTTCCACTGCGGGTTCGGCTGGATGCTCGCCTTGCGGGCGGCGGTGCCGGCGGCGGTCGCGGCGCGTCCGGCGCTGCTGCGGCAATGCAGCACCCACAGCACCCCGACGGCCATGCTCAGCAGCCCCGGCACCATGAAGGCGGTGCGCCAGCCGAAGGCTTCGCACAGGAACGCCGTCAGCAGCGGCGCCGCGGCCACTCCCATGTTGCCCCACACACCGTTGACGCCGAGCCGCCTGCCGACCGCGCCGCCGCCCTGGCTGACCATGGCGATCCCGACAGGGTGGTAGATCGCGGCGAACACCCCGATCGCCAGCAGGCCGGCGGCGATCTGCGCCGGTCCCTCGGCAAAGCCGGTCAGCGCGGTGGCGGCGCCGATGCCGAGGAAGAACAGCGCGATCATGTTCTCGCGGCTCCAGCGGTCGGCGAGCCAGCCGGCGGGCAGCGAGCAGGCACCGAAGGCGATGAAGCCGGCGGTGGAGAGGAACAGCAGCTCTCCATAGGTGGCGCCGGTTTCCGCGGCGAGGAACACCGCGGCGGTCGGGAACACCAGCATCATCAGGTGGTCGACGGCGTGACCGGCGTTCAGGAACAGGAAGCGGGTGTCGAGACGCATGGACTCCTCCCTCGATGCCGGGAGATGATGGTCCCGCGCGGATCTTCCGTCCTTCGATAGAACGTCAATCGATGTCGAGCATCGGACAAGGGCTGCCTGGACAGGGCCTGCAAGCCAGGCGCCCGCGCAGCCGCGACCCGGCGGTGGAGGCGCGGCAGCGCTGGCCGAAGGCGATCGTCGGCTACGCGATCGACTATGTCGCCGGCCACAGCACCGGCCGGCACGCCCACGACCGCGCGCAGCTGGTGCACGGCGAGAAAGGCGTGATGACCGTGCGGACCGACGACGGCGCCTGGGTGGTGCCGCCCGGTTATGCGGTGTGGGTTCCGCCCGGTGTCGTCCACGAGGTCCGCGCGGCTGGCGCGGTCGCCATGCGCACGCTGTATCTGCGGCCCGATTCCGGCGTGGCGGTCGGGAACCGATGCCGGGTGGTCCGGGTGCCGGTGCTGGTGCGCGAACTGATCGGCCGGGTGGTGCTGCTGCCCGAGGAGTATCCCGAGGAGGGTCCCGAGGCGCGGTTGGTCGCGGTGCTGGCGGACGAGCTCGGCTGCCTGCTGCCGGCCCCCCTCGACCTGCCCCTGCCACGCGACCGGAGGGCGATGGCGGTGGCCGAGGCGCTGATCGCCGAACCGGCCGACGGCCGCGACCTGGATGCCTGGGGCAGGCTGGTCGGCGCCAGCGACCGCACCCTGGCACGGCTGTTCCGCAAGGAGACCGGCCTCACCTTCGGGCGCTGGCGGCAGCGTCGCCGGCTGCTGGCGGCGCTGGAGCGGTTGGCCGGCGGCGAGCCGGTGACGTCGGTGGCGCTCGACCTCGGCTACGACAGCCCGAGCGCCTTCATCGCCATGTTCCGCCGCGCGCTCGGCGCCTCGCCGACCCGCTACCTTCGCGACGGCGGGGAGCCGGGCTAGGCGCCGGGAGCCGGTCGCCCGGCGTCTACCCGAGCACGTCCTTGTTGATCACGTTGTCGCGGATGATGTCGCCGTCGAAGGCGCTGAGGATGTTCTTCGCGGTCTGCAGGCCCATGCGGTCGAGCGCCTCGTGGGTGACCCCGGCGAGGTGGGGTGCGGTGATCACGTTCGACAGCCTGAACAGCGGGTTGTCCGGCCGCGGCGGCTCCTGCGCGAACACGTCGAGCCCGGCACCTGCGAGCCGACCGGTCGTCAGTGCGGCGTGCAGGGCCGCCTCGTCGACGATGCCGCCGCGCGCGGTGTTGACCAGGTAGGCCGTCGGCTTCAGCCGGGCCAGCCGCGCGGCGTCGAACATCGAGACCGTCTCCGGTGACTTCGGGCAGTGGATGCTCACGAAGTCGGCGCCGGCCAACGCCGCGTCGAGGTCGCCCGCCGGCTCGGCTCCGGCCGCGGCGATGTCGGCGGGGTCTTTGTAGGGGTCGTAGACCAGGACGTGCATTTCCATCGCGAGGCAGCGCTTGACCAGCCGCGAGCCGATGCGGCCGAAGCCGATCACCACGAGGGTCTTGCCGAGCAGGTCGACGGGGATCGCCCCCAGCCGGTCGCCCCAGCGGTTCTCCTTCACGATCGCGTCCAGTTCGGCGCCGCGCTTGGCGAGCGCCATCATCATGAACAGGGCGGCCTCCGCCACTGACGGTGAATTCGCCGACCCGGCGGTCATCAGCGGCACGCCGCGCCTGCTCAGCGCCGGGAGGTCGATGGCGTCGAAGCCGACGCCGATGCGCGTGACCACCCGCATGTCGCCGGAGGAGGCGAGCTCGTCCTCGCCGAACCGGGTGGGGCCGAGTGCCACGGCGTGCACCGGCGCGTGCTCCCTGAGCAGCGCGTTGAAGTCTGTCTGGCCGATGCCGTTCGGGAAGGTCAGGACCTCGATGTCGCTGCGCGCCTGAAGCAGCGCCCTGCCGCCGGCGGCGAGGGTCTCGGTGGCCAGCACTCTCTTCTTGTTCGTCGTCGCAGTCGCCATTGCGTGTCCATCCCGGAGCAGGTGTTCGCAGTCGTCGTCACCCTGTGGGCATCGAGCGCTCGGCGACGGCGAGGGAGGGACCCCTCGCCGCCGTCCGGACGCATGCGGTCAGCGCTTGAAGGGGTAGAAGCTGACGTCGTTGTAGAGCCAGTTCTCCTGGCTCTCGAGGGCGCCGAGCTTGCCGCTCTCGGCGACATACGCCTTCCAGTCCGGGTCGGCCTGCATGGCGGCGCGCTTGGTCTCGCGGTCGCCGGCGTTGTCGTAGCCCCAGATGTGGATGTATGCGTTCGGATTGCCCGTCTCGCACTTGGCATACAGCACCGGCTGGCCGAGGTGGCGGGCCTGGGCCGCCTTGCCCATGCGCTCGTAGAGCTCCAGGTGCTTCACGATGGTACCGGGCTTGCAGGTGTATTTGCGCACGTCGAACAGCATGAACGTCTCCTCCTGTTATGGTCGGATGGTGGGCGGGTGGGACGCCGAGCTTAGCGCAGTGCGCGGCGTCCGGAAGTCCCGTTCAGTCGAGTCGCCGGCTGCGGCCCTCGACGGCCGGCGACACGGTGCCCCGGGCCGCCACGTAGTCCATCACCTGGTTGGCGATCAGCCGTGAGGACCGCTCGTCGATCAGCGGCCGCGCGGTCGAGAACATCGTGTAGCCGTCGCCGCCGCGCGCCATGAAGTCGTTGGTCGCGAGGGTGTAGGTGGCGGCGGGGTCGAGCGGCTTGCCGGCCACGGTGACGTCGCTGACACGCGCCCCGGCCGGCTTGGCGGCCGAGTACGCAAAGCCGATGCCGGAGACCTGCGGGAACCGCCCGGCACCGTCCTCGACCTTCGAGACCCCGTTCTCCAGGGCGGCCAGGATGTCGGCGCCCGACAGCTCCAGCTTGACCGTGCGGTTGCCGAACGGCAGTTCCGCCAGCACCGACTGGCGCTTCAGCACGGTGCCGGCGGGATAGACGGTGTCGCCGCGAATGCCGCCGCCATTGATGATGACGGCGTCGGCACCGGTGGCGTCGCGCATGGCGTCGGCGAGCAGGTTGCCGATGGCAGCCTCGGCGCCGCGCACGGCGGCGCGGCGGGAATCGAGCTCGACCGCGGTGGTGCCGATCGCCTGGGAGAGTTCGCCGTCGAGCTTCGCCATGTGGCCGTCGACCTTGGCCTGCACCTCGGGATCCGGCGTGACGGCAGCAGTGTGGATCAGCGCAAAGTCCGGCGCCCAGGTGACCCGCGGCCCTTCGCGGCTCTCGATCCTGTCGATGGTGATCGTCAGCCGGCCGACGAAGGTTCCCTGGGAACCCGCCTTGAACACCGCGTGCTTACCGTCGTAGTGGGCCAGCGCAAGGTGGTCGTGGCCGCCGAGGACGAGATCGATGGCCGGTACTGCCCGCATCAGGGCGAGGTCACGGACATGGTTCTCGTGGCTGAGCGCGATCACCACGTCGGCGCCCTGGTCCTTGAGTACCTTGGCGATCCGCGGACCGGCCACGGCGTAGGCCTCGAAGGCGACGTCCGGCCCAGGGCTGGAGACGTTCACGGTGTCGGGGGTGGTGAGGCCGAGGATGCCGACCTTGTAGGACCCGACCTCGACCATGGTGGCGTCGGCGACGCCGGGAAAGTTCGGCTGGCCCTTCATCGATGTGTTGCCGGACAGCCAGCGGAACGCCGACTCGCCGACCCGCGCCCGCAGGACCTCGGGCCCGAAGTCGAACTCGTGATTGCCGAGCACGGCGAAGTCGATGCCGACCGCGTTCGCCATGTCGATCATGTTGGCGCCCTTGTCGATTCCCGACAGCAGCGACGGCGAGATCATGTCGCCCCCGAACGTCACCACGACGGTGGCGCCGGCCTCGGCCGCACGGGCCTTCTCGGCCTTGATCACGGCAGCGATCCGGGCGGCACCACCGGCGCCGTCGACCGCCTCGATGCGGTCCCAGTCGTTGACGTGCAGGATGACCAGCCTGGCCGGGGCGGCCGCCAGCGGTCCGGCGAGCCAGACCACGGCGGCCGCAGCCAACAGTGCGGTCCTGAACAGACGAGACATCGGGCATGCTCCCTGAGGGTGGGAGCGCAGGGTGCCGCAGTTCGGTTACGCCTGGAAGGGCGCTAGCGTGCCCGTACGTGCGAGCCGGCCCGGCCACCCCGCCCCGCCGCGGCGCTCTCCTTCTCGTCGAACAGGGCGGCGAGCTGCTCCATCATGGTGCCGCCGAGTTGCTCGGCGTCGACGATGGTCACGGCGCGGCGGTAGTAGCGGGTGACGTCGTGGCCGATGCCGACCGCCACCAGTTCGACCGGTGAGCGGGTCTCGATGTGGCGGATCACGTCGCGCAGGTGCTTCTCGAGGTAGTTCCCCGGGTTCACCGACAATGTCGAATCGTCGACCGGTGCGCCGTCGGAGATCACCATCAGGATCCGCCGCTCCTCGGTGCGGGCCAGCAGCCGCTGGTGCGCCCAATGCAGCGCCTCGCCGTCGATGTTCTCCTTGAGGATGCCCTCGCGCAGCATCAGGCCGAGCGACTTGCGGGCGCGCCGCCACGGCGCGTCGGCCGGCTTGTAGACGATGTGGCGCAGGTCGTTCAGCCGGCCCGGGTTGGCCGGCTTGCCCGACGAGATCCAGCGCTCGCGCGCCGAGCCGCCCTTCCAGGCGCGGGTGGTGAATCCGAGGATCTCGACCTTGACGCCGCAGCGCTCCAGCGTGCGCGCCAGGATGTCGGCGCAGATTGCCGCGATGGTGATTGGCCGCCCGCGCATCGAGCCGGAATTGTCGATCAGCAGCGTGACCACCGTGTCGCGGAACTCGGTGTCCTTCTCCATCTTGTAGGACAGCGGGAACAGCGGTGCGGTCACCACCCGCGACAGCCGTCCGGCGTCGAGGATGCCTTCATCCAGGTCGAAGTCCCAGGAGCGGTTCTGCTGCGCCATCAGCCGGCGCTGCAGGCGGTTGGCGAGGCGGCCGATCACGCCCTGCAGGTGTGACAGCTGCTGGTCGAGCAGCATGCGCAGGCGGTTCAACTCGTCGGGGTCGCACAGCGTGTCAGCCTGCACCACCTCGTCAAACTCGGTGGTGAAGGCGCGGTAGGCGGCGTCCTGCCAATTGCGCCCGTCCATGTTCGGATGCATCGGCGAGCCGGGGTTGGCCGGCTCCTCGTCGCCGGAGCCGGGCTCCAGATCCATCTCCTCGGCGTCCTCGCCGTCGGCGCTCTCGTCGCCGGCCTGCATGTCCGACGGGATGGTCTCGGTGTCGGCGCCGTCCTCGGAGGTGCCGCGGGTGCCGCCCTCGCTGGTCTCGTCGACGTCGCCGCCCTCGTCCTCGCCCTCGGCGTCGCTGGCGTCGTCCTCGGCCATGCCCTCCTCGCCGATCTCAAGGTCGAGGTCGGCGATGAGCTGGCGCGAGGCCTTGGCGAATGCGTCCTGGTTGGCGATATGGCGGTCGAGATCCTTCAGGTCCTGGCCGACCTTGCTCTGGATCCACGGCCGCCACAGGTCGACGACCCGGCGGGCGCATTCCGGCGGCGGCGTCCCGGTCAGCGCCTCGCGGGTGATCAGCCGCATGACGTCGACCAGCGAGATGTCGTCCTTCTCGGCGCGCTCCAGCCCCTTGCGCCGGTACTGCTCGTCCACCACCGCGCCGAGGTTGCCGGCGACGCCGTCCATGGCGCGCGCGCCGATCGCCTCGATGCGGGCCTGCTCGACTGCGTCGAAGATCTCGCGGGCGGCCTGGCTCTGCGGGACGCGGCGGTTGTGCACGGCCTCGTCGTGATGCTTCAGCCGCAGGGCGATGGCGTCGGACTCGCCGCGCAGGCGGGCGAGTTCGACCGGGTCCATGTCCTTCGGCGGCGCCGGCAGGCGGGCGCGGTTGCCCGCCACGCCGGCATGCTCGGCGCCGTAGGTTACCTCGACCTCCGGCTCGCCGGAGATGGCGCGCAGGCAGGCCGCCGTGGCGCGCTTGAAATCCTCGAACGCGGTGTCGTCCGGGGCCTTGTTGCTGCTGTTGCTGCGCATGGAGGTCGGGACTCGGGTGGGTGGTTACTCCGCCGCCTTGACGCCGGTCTTGGTGATCTCGTCGCCGAAGCAGCGTTGGTAGTACTCGGCCACGATCGACCGCTCGACCTCGTCGCACTTGTTCAGGAAGGTCAGGCGGAAGGCCAGCTTGAGATCGCCGCCGAAGATGTCGGCGTTCTCGGCCCAGGTGATCACCGTGCGCGGCGACATCACGGTCGAGATATCGCCGGCCATGAAGCCGGCGCGGGTCAGGTCGGCGCAGGTCACCATCTTCGACACCTGGCCGCGCTTTTCGGCGCTCTGGTAGGTCGGGCACTTGGCCAGCACGATGTCGACCTCGGCGTCGTGCGGCAGGTAGTTGAGCGTCGTCACCACGTTCCAGCGGTCCATCTGGCCCTGGTTGATCTGCTGGGTGCCGTGGTAGAGGCCGGTGGTGTCGCCGAGGCCGACCGTGTTGGCGGTCGAGAACAGCCGGAACGACGGGTGCGGGTGGATCACCTTGTTGGTGTCGAGCAGCGTCAGCTTGCCGTCGACCTCGAGCACCCGCTGGATCACGAACATGACGTCGGCGCGGCCGGCGTCGTACTCGTCGAACACCAGGGCGACCGGATTCTGCAGCGCCCAGGGCAGGATGCCCTCGCGGAACTCCGTCACCTGCTTGCCGTCGCGGATGACGATGGCGTCCTTGCCGATCAGGTCGATGCGGCTGATGTGGCTGTCCAGGTTGACCCGGATGCACGGCCAGTTCAGCCGCGCCGCCACCTGCTCGATGTGGGTCGACTTGCCGGTGCCGTGGTAGCCCTGGATCATGACCCGCCGGTTGCGCGCGAAGCCCGCGAGGATGGCCAGCGTGGTGTCGTGGTCGAACAGGTAGGCGTCGTCCCGGTTGGGGACGTATTCGCTCGGCTCCGAGAATGCCGGAACCTGCATGTCGAGCTCGAGACCGAAAGCCTCCCGCGCCGACACCGTGGTGTCCGGCTGGCCGAGGTGGTGGGCAGGCTTACGGTCGTTGACGGTGTCGTTCACCATGGACGAATTCCTGTAGGGGGGAGGCCGGGGCGTCGGGAACGGCTCAGCCGAGGAACCGCCGCAAAGTCGTATAGGCCTCGTTGATACTTTTCAACCGTTCCTCCGCGTCCCGGTCGCCGCCGTTGGCATCGGGGTGGTGTTTCTTGACCAGTTCCTTGTACCGGCGCTTCAGCTGCTCAAGCGTCAGCGGCGGTTCCAGGGCCATCACGGCGAAGGCGCGGCCCTCCGGCGAGAGCGATGACGGCCGCGCGGGGCCGGTACGGATATCGTCGCCGGCGTCCTCGTCGAACACCCCGAATGGGTCGCGGACCCGGCGGAACGTCTGACCGCGCGCAGCGGCGTCGCCGAGGCCGAAGCGCCAGGTCGGACGGTCCCAGGTGGTGGTCCGGCGCAGATCCGCCTCGACCTCCGCATCCGACATGCCGGCATAGTAGTTCCAGGACTTGTTATACTCGCGCACATGTTCGAGGCAGAACCAGAAATAGTCACCCAGCCGGTCGCGCGAGCGCGGCGCGCGATACTCGCCGCCTTCGGCGCAGCCTGGATGGTCGCAGACCCGCAACGACGGGCGCGACTCCAGGGAGTCGGACTTGAGGCGATCCGGATTGGCCTTGGCCATAGGAGCGACCATCTACTCTCAAGAAACAGGGAGCGGGATGCGCGCCGGGGCGGCCGCTTCCGTGACAACCGAACCTAACCGCGAACCGCAGAAAGTCCAGAGCATGAGCATGAAAGACCATCTCGCCGCCAAGCTGACCGCGGCATTTGCGCCGACCGCGCTGGATGTCGAGGACGAGTCCCACCGTCACGCGGGGCACGCCGGCGCCCGGCCGGAAGGGGAAACCCACTTCCGAGTTCAGATGGTCTCGTCGGCGTTCGCCGGCAAGTCCAGGATCGAACGGCATCGACTGGTGCATGCCGTGCTTGCCGAGGAACTGCGCGGCGGGATTCACGCACTGGCGCTGGCGCTCGACGCGCCGCGCCCGCCTTCGCCATAGATGTGGACAACCAAAAATAGCTTTGTATAATATAAAACCTTTAATGGTTGAACGTGCTGAGAATTCATGGCATTGCTAACTTAACGTGAGGTCAGCCGCAGCGGTTCGCGTCAAAACAGAATAATGAGGCCAATCTTGTCCGCGCCGGAAGACAAGTCGTCGATTCTGGAAAGCCGAAACGTGACGGTGGGCGGCCGACGGACCAGCATGCGGCTCGAGCCACAGATGTGGGACGCGCTGGAGAGCATCGCCCGCAGCGAGGGCATGACCCTGAACACTCTCTGCACGCAGATCGACCAGCGCCGGCGCGAGATCGGCCTTACCTCCGCGACCCGGGTGTTCATCATCAGCTACTTCCGACAACTGGTCCGGCGCTACGAGGGCGAGGCCTCGGACAGCGGGTCGCTGGCCCGGTGGGTGCTGGACACCGTGGTCGGCCGGCACCTCCACCGGATGCCGGAGCTACGGCCCGTTCCCGGCAAGTCCGGTGCGCTCGGCTGGTCCGGAGAGAGCTGAAAGTCAGCCTGCACCCTCACGCTCTCAGGTGGCCGGCCGCCGTGGCCGACCGTCACCCTCGGGGGCGGTCGACGGGCGGTGCCAGTCCGGCCAGATCCTGCTCACCACCGGGCTGGTCTCGGCGAAGGCGTGACACGAGTTCAGCAGCGCCGGCTTGCGGCCCGGCGTCTCCGGCGGCGGCGCCTCGCCACGCGCCTCCGCTTCGCGCCGCTGGCGCGAGCGCTCACCGAAGATGGTCTGGTAGGCGGTCGTCGCCATCGGCCCGAGCAGTTCGACCAGATGCGTGCAGCCTTCGATGCCGCCGAGCCGCTCGCGCACTGCCCGTCGCCAGCCGCCGCCGATGCTCAGTCCCACCAGGCGCTGAAAGTTCGGGGTAATGTCCGGGCAGATCGGGAACGGGCCGCTGTCGGTGACCGCGTCGACGGCGACAACCGTCATGTCGCCGTCGATGGTCAGGCGCAACCACATGTCATGGATCGGATGGCCCGGACCGATGAAGCCGCGATACTCGTTCGGGAAGCCGTAGGTCTTGGTGTCGACCAGATGGCCTTCGATGTCCCAGAGACCGTCGGCGCGGCGCCAGCCGCGGCAGACGACTGTTCGGTCGTGGACGAGCTCGCGCTCGACGGGAGGGCTCAACGGCATCTCGGGGAACTCCGTCGGGGGACGTCGGCGGTCGAGCGAATCTCACGCCCTTCCCGGCTTGTCCAGCGGGGTCAGGCGCAGCAGCGTGATCTGGTTGCGCTGGCGACGCAGGATCCGGAAGCGGAAGCCGTGGAACATGAACTCCTGCCCGACCTCGGGGATCCGCCGGGCCTCGTGCAGCACCAGCCCGGCGATCGTCGACGCTTCGGCGTCCGGCAGGTTCCAGCCGAACTCGCGGTTCAGGTCGCGGATCGTCACCGTGCCGTTGACCACATAGGAGCCGTCGGCCTGGGCGCGGACGCCAGCCACGGCGACGTCGTGCTCGTCGAGAATGTCGCCGACGATCTCCTCGAGGATGTCTTCGAGGGTCACCACACCCATGAAGCTGCCGTACTCGTCGACCACCACCGAGAAATGCTCGCGGCGTTCGCGGAATGCCTGCAACTGGTCGAGCAGCGTGGTCGCGTCCGGAATGAACCAGGGGTCGCTGGCGATGTCGACGATCTTCAGGTCCTCGGGGGCCGAGCCGCCATGCGCCCGGATCGCCCGCAGCAGCGCCTTGACGTGCAGCACCCCGACGATGTTGTCGGACTCGCCCTTGTACAGCGGCAGTCGCGTGAACGGACTGTCCAGCACCTGCTCCAACAGGTCGCCGAGCGGCGCGTCGGCGTCGATCATCCGAACGTTGCGGCGATGCGTCATGATCTCCGACACCTCGACGTCGGCGAGGTCGAGGATGCTGCGCAGCATGGCGCGCTCGTGCTCGACCTCCTCGCCGCCGTCGGCGTGCATCTCGATGAGTCCGCGCAATTCCTCCTCGCGCTCATCGTGACCGAGGCCGGCGGAGACCGAGACGCCGCATAGCCGCAACACGCCGCTGACCAGCGCCTGGACCGTTGCCGACAGTGGCGTGAACACCCAGACGAGAACGCGGACGATCGGCGCCACCGCGAGGGCGGTCTGGTCCGGGCGGTTGATCGCGTAGGTCTTCGGCAGCACCTCGCCGAAGATCACCACCACCACCGTCATGCCGATGGTGGCGATCGCCACGCCGTTCTCGCCGAACATCGTGATCAGTGCGCTGGTCGCCAGCGCCGAGGCGAGGATGTTGACGATGTTGTTGCCGATCAGGATCGACCCGATCAGCCGGTCGCTGCGCTTCTTCAGGGCGATGACGGTCGCCGCCGACTTGCTGCCCTTGCGCGCGAGTTGCGACAGCCTTGCCTCGCTGGCGGCGGTGAGGGCGGTCTCGGAGCCGGAGAAGAACCCCGAGAGTACCAGCAGCACGACGATGATGCCGATGGTCAGGGCGAGGTGAGGTTCCATGCTGTCGGCTCCGCGCTCTCAGGCAGCGCGCGGCCGGTCGAGCAGGGCGCGCGCTGCCGAGCGGTCGATGTCGTCGCGCACCACGGCGCGGCCCAGATGATCGAGCAGCACGAACACGATGCGCCCATCGCGTGCCTTCTTGTCCTTGGTCATATGCGCCAGTAGCTGGTCGGCAGTCCAGTTCCGGCCGGCGTCGACCTGATCGAGCTCGGTCGGCAGGCCGACGGACGCCAGGTGCGCGGCCAGGCGCTCGGCGTCCTGGCCGGAGCAGGGGCCAACGCGCGCCGACAGCCGGGCCGCCAGCACCATGCCGGCGGCGACGCCTTCGCCGTGCAGCAGCGAGCCGTCGTAGCCGGCCATCGCCTCCAGGGCGTGGCCGAAGGTGTGGCCGAAGTTCAGCAGGGCGCGCGGACCGTTCGGGATCTCGCGCTCGTCGGCGGCGACCACCGCCGCCTTGGCGCGGCACGAAGCCACGATGGCATGGCGACGGGCGGCGGCGTCGCCATCCAGCAGCCGTCGGCCGTTCGCCTCCAGCCACTCGAAGAAGTCGACGTCGCCGATCGCCCCGTATTTGACCACCTCGGCATAGCCCGCCAGCAGCTCGCGGCGCGGCAGGGTGTCGAGCACGTCGGTGTCGATCAGCACGCGGCGCGGCTGGTGGAACGCCCCGACCAGGTTCTTGCCGTGGCCGGTGTTGACGCCGGTCTTGCCGCCGACCGAGCTGTCGACCTGGGCCAGCAGCGTGGTGGGGATCTGCACGAAGTCGAGGCCGCGCAACGCCACTGCCGCCGCGAAGCCGGCGAGGTCGCCGGTGACACCGCCGCCCAGCGCCACCACGACGGTCCGGCGGTCGATACCGAGCGCCAGCATGCGGTCCAGCAGGTCGGCGAGACCGGCCATCGACTTCGCCGCCTCGCCGGCCGGGACGGTGAGTGCGTGCACCGCGCTCGCGGTGCCGGCCAACGCCCGCGTCAGCGCCGGCAAGTGCAGGGTCGCCACCGATTCGTCGACCACGATCACCGCCTTGCGCCCTGACAGCAGGTCCGACAGCTCGTCGCCGGCGCGCTGCAGCAGGCCGGCTCCGACGCGGATGACATAGCGGCGGTCGGCGAGGTCGACCTCGACGGTCTCGATGGCGCTCATTGCCCGAGGACCTTCAAGGCATCAGCCATCACTTGCTCGGGCCATCACTTGCTCGGATTAAGGTGGGCGAGAACCGCCTGATAGACCTTCTCGACCGTCGTCTCAATGGGTACGCGCCGAGTCTCGACCACGATATCGGCCTCGGCATACACCGGATAGCGCACTGCCATCAGGTTGCGCAGCGTCTCCTTGGGGTCGGCGGTCTTCAGCAGCGGCCGGTTCGAACGCCGCGCCACCCGCTCGTACAGGGTGTCGAGATCGGCCTTCAGCCACAGCGACAGGCCGCGCTCACGGATCGCCGCCCGGGTGTCGGGAGCCATGAAGGCGCCGCCGCCGGTGGCCAGCACGTGCGGGGTGCGGTCTTCGAGCAGCCGCCGGATCACCCGGCGCTCCCCGTCCCGGAACGCCGGTTCGCCAAGGTCGGCGAATATTTCGGGAATCGTGCGACCGGCCGCGGTCTCGATCTCGGTGTCGGCATCCAGGAAATCGACGCCGAGGCGTTGGGCCAGCCGCCGCCCGATGCTGCTCTTTCCCGCCCCCATCAGCCCGACCAGCACCAGGGTCCGATCGAGCACCGGCGGCGGCTCGGACTCAGGCTCCGGCAACAGCGATTCGGGAGTGTCGGCGCGCGCGCCGCTGGCTGAAGTCATGCGCCAGCCCCCGCACAGCGCCGGGTTGGCCCCTTGCGTTGCGTCGGATTCCGCTGGTCGATAGAGTGCCCAAGTCGCGCCATGGTCCGACGGTAACACACGCCTCGCGGCGGTCGCCAGACCGGGCTCGGCCGGCCGGCGGAGCCAATGGCACGCCGCACGGAACGGTTCACCGGATCGAGGTTCGCGACCATGCGATTCGTCGCCATAGTCCTGGTACTGGTGGTCTTGCTCTTCGGGGGCGGGGCGGCGTTCCTGATGACGTGGGACATCCCGCCGCCGACCGCGCCCGTGCAGAAGGTGATCCCGAATGACCGGCTGCCGAAGTAGGGCGTGCGCGGGACTGCTCCGGCTCGCAATCGTGGCGGCGCTGGCGATCGGCCTGCCTGAAACGGCACATTCCCAGACCAGGGGACCGATCCTCCTCGGCCCGCCTTCCACGCCCGGCCCGGCAGCCCAGGACAACAGCGGTGCCGCCCCGTCGGCGGCGACGACTCCGCCCACGACGACTCCGCCCGCGCCGTCTTCGTCCGCGCCGCGCCCGGCCGGCCCCCGCACCACCGCCGACGGCAGCATTCGTATCGAGGGACTGGGCCGGCTGACCGCCGATGCCGCCGGCACCCTGACGCCCGGCAGCGGCGGCCTGCGCACCGATCTGTGGAACGGCACTCCCGGGGGCATCGCGCTGCGACTGGTGTCGCTGCTGCCGGCGGCGCCGGACAGTCCGACGCTGCGCAGCCTGCAGCGCCGCATGTTGCTCTCGTCCGGGCCGGCGCCGTCGGATCTCGCCGAGGGCGAACTGCTGGCCGCACGTGCCAGACGGCTGCTGGCGATGGGTGCGCTCGACGAGTTGCAGGCGCTTGCCGCCGTGGTGCCGGGCGACGGCGATGATGCGGGTCTGGCCCGGGTCATGGCGGAGCGGGCGCTGGCGGCCGGCGAGGAGGCCGCCGCCTGCGACCGCCGGGAAGCGCTGGCGGCGCGTGGCGGCGACAGGTTCTGGGTGAAGGTCGGGGTGGTCTGCGACCTGCGGCGCGGCGATTTGGAGAAGTCGGAGTTCGGCGTCCGGCTGCTGGCGGAGATCGGCCAGGCGGACCCGTTGCTGCAGGAACTCGTGCAGGCTGCTGCGGCCGGACCCGGTGTCGGGCCGCAGCGGCTGGCGGGGGCGGCACCTGTGCATCTCGCGGCTGCCCGCGCCGCCCGATTGGCGATCGATCCCGAGGTCGCAGAGATCGACTCCCTGCCGGTGCTGGTCGCGCTGGCGCGCGGCGCCGGCGGCCCGCCCTTCGCCGCCCGGCTTGCGGCCGCCGACAAGGCTGAGCGGTTGGGTGCGGTCGCCACCGACGATCTGGTCGCCCTGTACGCCGAGGTCGCGGTCCAGGGCGGCTCGGTCGAGGGCGCGCTCAAGGTGGCCGAGGCGGATCCCGGCGCCTACGGCCGCGCGCTGCTGTGGCGGACGGCCGACGCCGCGAGCGATCCTGTGCAGCGCGTCCGGGCCGTCCGCAAGGCGCTTGAGCTTGCCGAGGATGCCTCTGCGTGGCGCCAGACCGCTCGGGTGTTCGCCCCGCTGATCCGCCGGCTGGAGCCGGGGCCGGCGACCGAAGGGTTCGCGCCGGACGCGGTGCGTGTCCTGGTCGCCGCCGGCGACGCAGCCGCCGCGCGGCCTTGGCTGGACTGGCAGCGGGCACGGGCGGCAGCCGGCGACCCGCAGGCCCGCGCGACGGCGCCGCACAGCTGGGTGGTGGCGCATATCGGCGGCGGCGACCAGTTGGTGCCGTACCAGGAGGCGGCGGTCGCGCAATGGTGGGACGGCCTGCGCGCGGCCGACCCGGAGGGTGCCTCCGCGCTCGGGGCGGCGGCGCTGGCGCTGATGGACGCGCTCGGCGCGCCGATCGGTGCCGACGCCTGGCGCGGGCTGGCGACGGTGCCGCCGACGCTTCCCTACGAAGCGCCGACGGCGGCGTTCCGCAACGGTGTCGCCGCGGGAGCCGCCGCCGGCCGGCTGGCCGAGACCGTGGCGCTGGCCGCCGCCGGCTTCGGCGGTATCGCGCTGGAGGAGATCGACCCGACGGCGGTCGCCGGCGTGGCGGCTGCGCTGCGCCGGCTGGGGCTGGAGGACGACGCCCGCCGGCTGGCCGGCGAGGCGGCCGTGGCCTACGGATTGTAGATGGGACGCCCGCGGACTCCCCGACGCTGGTCGGCTGTGACCGAGACCTTCCTGGAGATGATGGCGGCCGAGCGCGGCGCCGCCCGCAACACCCTGGATGCCTACGGCCGCGACCTCGGCGACGCCGAGACATGGTTGGCGAGCCGGGGCCGCGAACTCGCCGACGCCGGGACAACCGACCTGCGTGCCTATCTGGCGGCCGCGGAGGCCGCTGGGGTGGCGCCGCGGACGGCTGCCCGCAGGCTGTCGGCGCTGCGCCAGTTCTTCCGCTTCCTGTATGCCGAGGGACGCCGTGGCGACGATCCCACCGCCACCCTCGACGCCCCGCAGCGCGGCCGGCCGCTGCCGAAGATCCTGTCCGAGTCCGAGGTCGACGCATTGCTGGACGCCGCCCGCGACCGGCCGGGTCCCGAGGGCCTGCGGCTGGTCTGCCTGCTGGAGCTGCTCTACGCCACCGGGCTGCGGGTCTCCGAGCTGGTCGGGCTGCCCTACGCCACGGTGGCCCGCGACCCGAGGGTGCTGATCGTGCGTGGCAAGGGCGGCAAGGAGCGGATGGTGCCGCTGACCGCCGCGGCGATGGCGGCAATTGCCGCCTACAAGGCGGTGCGCGGCGTCTTCCTGGCGGCCGGAGAGACCTCGCCGCATCTGTTTCCGTCACGCGGCGAATCCGGCCACCTGACCCGCCGTCGCTTCGGCCAATTGCTCGACGAGACCGCGATCGAGGCCGGCCTGGACCCGGCGAAGGTGTCGCCGCACGTGCTGCGCCACGCCTTCGCCACACATCTGCTGGACCATGGCGCCGATCTGCGCAGTGTGCAGCAGATGCTCGGCCATGCCGACATCTCGACCACCCAGATCTACACCCACGTGCTGGCCGAGCGCCTGCGGGCGCTCGTCGAGGCACACCATCCGCTCGCCCGGAACTGATCGCCGGGACCTACGCGAGGGGGGCCGGCTTGTAGGGCGTGTGCGTCGCCGGTATGGTGCCGCCGCTTTTTGACGAGGCTTGCTGCACATGCGTCATTTTCTCGATTTCGAGAAACCCATCGCCGACCTCGAAGGCAAGATCGAGGAACTGAAGCACCTTTCCGGCAGCGGCGAGATCAACATCGCCGACGAGGTGGGCAAGCTTCAGGCCAAGGTCGAGCGCCAGCTGCGGGCGACCTACCAGAAACTGACCGCGTGGCAGAAGGTGCAGGTCGCCCGGCATCCCGACCGGCCGCATGCCGTTGACGCCATCGCGCATCTGGTGGAGGAGTTCCAGCCGCTGGCCGGCGACCGCGGCTATGCCGACGACGCCGCTATCGTCGGTGGTCTCGGCCGGTTCCGCGGCCGCTCGGTGGTCGTGATGGGCACCGAGAAGGGCGCTACCACCGAGCAGCGGGTGAAGCGCAACTTCGGCATGGCGCGGCCCGAGGGCTACCGCAAGGCGCGACGGCTGATGCAGATGGCCGACCGCTTCGGCCTGCCGATCCTCACCTTCGTCGACACCGCCGGCGCGTATCCCGGCGTCGATGCCGAGGCGCGCGGCCAGGCCGAGGCGATCGCGCGCTCGATCGAGACCTGTCTGGCGGTGCGGGTGCCGCTGGTCGCCGCGATCATCGGCGAGGGAGGGTCCGGCGGTGCGGTGGCCCTGGCCGCCGGCAATCGGGTCCTGATGTTCGAGCACGCGGTCTACTCGGTGATCTCGCCGGAGGGCTGCGCCTCGATCCTGTGGCGGTCGTCGGAGTTCGCGAAGGACGCCGCCGAGGCGTTGAAGATCACCGCCCAGGATCTGGAGCGGCTCGGGGTCATCGACGGCATCGTGCCGGAGCCGCTCGGCGGCGCCCACCGGGACCCGCAGATGGCGCTCGACGCGCTCGGCAAGGCCATGGGCGACGCCCTGGACGACCTCGCGAAGCTGGACGGCGGGCAGCTGCGCGCCGAGCGGCGCGACAAGTTCCTGGCGATGGGCGCTGCCGAGGGTTGAGCCTCAGCCGCTGCGGGTCGGAAACACCTCGTCGAGCGGCGGAACGCCTGCGCCGATGTCGATGAATTCGCGCTCCAGAACCCGGAGGAGCTCAAGGGGTTTGCGGCGCGGATCGTGGAAGGCCGGTCGCTCGACGGCGTCGTCGACGAACAGCAGGAACCGGCCACTGCCGTCGTCCGCCTCGAACGGGAAACCGGCAGCCTCGTCGACGATGCTCTTGCCGGAGGCGTGGACGTTCTCGATGACCACCCGCATGCCGCACGGATGCGCCGCGACCTTGACCAGCTGGGCGAGGGCGCTCGCCTGCCGCTCCGGGGCGACATACTCGATGTAGTCGTGGCCGGTCGGATCGAAGCCGTATTGCTCGGCCATACCGGTGCCGACGAGCCGCAGGATCGAGCGCCCGGGCTGCCTCAGGTCGTGGAAGACGACCCGGGGCAGCAGCTTGGGAATTGCCGTCGGGTCGAGCGATGACTTCAGGGGCAGCAGGGACCCCTCAGGCTTCGGCAGTCCGAGCCAGTAGTCGTACAGGGACCGGCAGAGTGGGCTGCGGAAGCCGACCATCATCTCCGTCTCGATCGCGTATCGCGGCACGCCGGAGCGCCGCGCGGCCTGGCCGCACGCTCGGTAACGATCTTGCACGCAAGACCCTAACGGCCGGTTAATTCTGTCTCCTTGCGCGGGATCAACAATCCGCGCTACCCGGCGTCTCGTGCTATGTCGGGATGTCCAATCCGGAGGGCAGCGTGGACGATATCGAATTCCGCCTCGGCCTGATCGGCGACGGCATTGCTCGATCGTCAGCGCCGCGGCTGCATGAACTCGCTGGCCGGATCGTCGGGCGGGCGGTCAGCTACACGCGCTTCGACCTCGACGGCCGCAGCGACACCGGCTTCGAGGTGACGCTCGCCGCCTGTGGCCGCGACGGCCTTGCCGGTGTCAACGTGACGCATCCGTACAAGGAGCGCGCGGCACGTATCGTCCCGATCGACGACCCTCGGGTGCGACGGATCGGCGCGATCAACACCGTGCTGTTCCGCGACGGTGTGGCGGTCGCCGGCCACAACACCGACCACAGCGGTTTCGTCGCCGCCTATCGCGCAAAACTGGGCGGCGCGCGGCCGGGGATCGTCGCGCTGGTCGGCGCCGGCGGCGTCGGCCGGCCGATCGCGGTCGGGCTCGCCGAGCTCGGCGCCGAGGAAATCCGGGTCTACGACATCGACGGGGAGCGCGCGGCCCGGCTGGCCGCCGAGCTGACCACTGCGGAAACCCCGGTGCGCGCCTGCGGCGACGTGGCGGCGGCGCTGGACGGTGCGGCCGGTATCGCCAACGCCACGCCGATCGGCATGTACCGCTATCCCGGCAACCCGGTGCCCGAGGGGGCGATGGGGCGGCCGCGCTGGGCGTTCGACGCGGTCTACACGCCGCGCGAGACCGAGTTCCTGCTGGAGGCCGGCCGGCGCGGCGCCGAGGTGATCTCCGGCTACGAGCTGTTCTTCTGGCAGGGCGTGCATGCGTTCCGGCTGTTTACCGGTCTCGATGTCGACCAGGCGGCGCTGCGCGCCGGGCTGGAGCGGCCGGACGGCTCTCAGACCTCGCCGGCATAGGGCGGTGCCGGATCGTACTGCATCTGGCGCTGCACCTTGCGCGCGAAGGCCGGCTCCCAGATCTCGCCGACCAGCCACAGCGCCATGTCGATGCCGGCGGACACGCCGGCCGAGGTGACCACATTGCCGTCGCGCACATAGCGGACATCGTCCAGCACCTCGGCCGCCTCGCCGCGCTTGCGCACCAGGTCCACCGCCCCCCAGTGGGTGGTGATGCGCTTGCCGCGCGCCGGTCCGGCGGCGGCCAGCAGCATCGAGCCGGTGCACACCGAGGTGACCCAGGCGCAGGACGGCGCCACCGACGCGATCCAGTCGAGCAGTCGAGGGTTGCTCACCTCCCGCCGGGTGCCCTGCCCGCCCGGCACCACCAGGATGTCGAGCGCCGGCGCATCGGCGAAGCCGTGGTCGGCGACCACCCGCATGCCCTTTGCGCAGCGCACCGTGCCGCCGTCGGCGGCGATGGTGACGCAGTCGATGCCCACTTCGGGGCGGATCTTGCCGGCCATCGTGAACACCTCCCAGGGCCCGACCATGTCGAGCTCCTCCAGGTCGTCGAACATCAGGAATCCTATCTTCATCACGCGATCTCCCGTGTGCGGGGTCCGAAACGCTGGCGGTAGTCGGCGGGGGCGATGCCGAGCTGGCGAAGGAAGCTTCGGCGCATGCGCTCGGCGTTGCCGAAGCCGGTATCGTGGGCGATCGCCTCGATGGTCCCGGCGCCGCCCTCCAGCCGCCGGCGGGCCGCGTCGACGCGGGCGCGCTCGACGAAGCGCGCCGGGCTGACACCGACGGCGCGGGTGAAGACGCGGTTGAAGTTCCGCGGGCTCATGGCGGCACGCTCCGCCAACTCGTCGATGGTGAGTGGCGACGACAGGTTCTCGAACACCCAGCCCTGCAAGCGGGCCAGCCGCGGCTCGTCGGCGGTCTGCAGCGCCAGTTCGGCGCTGAACTGGCTCTGCCCGCCCGGCCGGTGCATGTACATGACCTTGGAGCGCGCCAGCTCCAGGGCCGGGCGGCGGCCGAGATCTTCGGCAATCAGCGCCAGCGCCAGGTCCATGCCCGAGGTGACGCCGGCGGCGGTCCACACGTTGCCGTCCTGCACATAGATCCGTTCCGCCTCGACCCTCACCCGCGGGAAGGCGGCGGCGAGTTGGCCGGCGTGGCGCCAGTGGGTGGTGGCGACCCGGCCGTCCAGCAGCCCGGCCTCGGCCAGCAGGAACGCGCCCGTGCACACCGATCCGATGCGGCGCACGCGGCCGGCGGCACGGCGCAGCCAGCCGAGCAGGCCGGGATCGGGCTCGGGGTGCCTGGCGCCGATACCGCCGGCGACCAGCAGGGTGTCGAGCTCCGCCGGGTCGATCTCGGCGATGCCGGCATCGGCGGCGATGGTGGCTCCGATGCTCGCTGCGACCGGGCCGCGGTCCAGGCCGATGACGCGGCAGTGATAGGCCGCCCGCCCGTCGTTCGAACCGTCCCACGTCGCCGACGCGAACAGCGACAGCGGTCCGGCGACGTCGAGCAGCTCGAAACCGGGGACAGCCACGATGCCGACCTGCCGGCGGCGGCCGGCGGCGGCGGGAGTGTCGGCGGAGACCGGATCGTTCGTCATGGCGATGCATCCTGCGGTGCAGCCCTTCTGGCCGCAATGACGGTCATCCCTCGAATTCAGCCACGGCGCGCGAATCCGGCCCTGCGTCGTCCATAGCCGTGGCGGCTCCAGGCGGCGCGACGGAGACGGCCATGATCCTGCACATCGACGGCAACACCCGCACCCGGCTGCCCGAGCCGATCCGCTGGCTCGCCCGGCTGCAGACGGTGTGGGAGGATCAACGGGCGGACGCTGGTCTCCCCGCCGCCGATGAGCTGTTCCTCGCCGACCTCGCGGAGCTGGTGCCGAGCCTCGTCCTCGCCTGTCGCGACGAGGAGACCGGCGGCTTCCGCATCGAGTTCGCAGGCGCCGGCGCGCGGCGCCTGCTCGAGCTCGAGCCGGTCGGCGAGATCCCCGAGCACGGGCCGATCGAGCACCCCCTGTCCTGGCTCGGCACCGGCTTCATCGAGGTGCGCCGACCGGCGGTGCCCGGGCCGCGCTGGCTGCGCCGGTGCGACCGCATCGGCCTGTTCCTGCCCTACGGGGCATTCGACGGCCGGGTGACCCTGATCCTCGTCGGGCTCGCCCGCTGGCCGGCCGTGGTGGGGATCGTCGACCGTGCCGGCCGGGTGGTGCCGCTGCGCCGCGCCGACGGCGGCAGCCATGGCGTGCAGGGCTGAAGTGACCTATACTGAAAGGAGAGCAGGATAACTGCGATGAACACGATCAGAGCCGTCGAAAGCCTGACCCGCAGCGGCTTCAGCGAGGAGCAGGCCCGCGCCGTGGTCGGCGTGGTGTCCGACGTCGTCGAGGAGAGCGCCGCGACGAAGCTCGATTTCGTGGAACTGAGGGCGGAGATGCGGGGCGATATTGCCGCACTGTCCCGTGACCTTTCGCGCCAGATCGCCGCCGTGGACGCCAAAATCGACACCAAGGTCGCGATGCTGGAGACCGGCATCGCCAACGCCAAGGTGCAGATGGTGCTCTACACCGGCGGCATCGTCGCGGCGATCACCGCAGTCTCCAAGTTGTTCGACTGACGCTGCGGCTTCTACGCCGTCACCACCTCGACCCGGGTATCGTTGTAGCAGGCGCCCTCGCAGAGGTCGGCCTTGGCGTTCACCATCAGGGCGTTGACGGTGTCGCCGGTCGGGCTGGTGCGGGCCCAGGTGCCCTTCGGCGAGTACACCACGCCCGGCCGCACCGCGTCGGTGACCACCGCCAGCAGCGTGGTCTCGCCGAGGTCGTTGTACACCCGCACCTCGGCGCCGTCGGCGATGCCGCGCGCTGCCGCGTCGGCCGGGTGGATCTCCAGCGGCGGCATGCCCGAGGACGCCTCGTGGCCGCCGAAGGTGGCGTTGGTGCGGTCGGCCGAGGACGGGGTGATCAGGGCCAGCGGCCAGCTGCTCTCCAGCCGGCGGTACACCGGCACCGGGAAGCCGCGCCGGGCCCCGGTGATCTCGGAGGCGAGCTCGGCCTTGCCGCTCGGCGTGGTCGGGAACACCGTGGCGAAGGGTATTATCGGCGAGCGGCCGTCGGGTGCCGTCATGTTGCGTGCCGAGCCGAGCGGCAGCGCGCTTGGCACGATGCCGCCGAGCCGAGGGTCGGCGCCGTCGATGGCATCGTCCATCAGCTGGGCGTCGGTCGCCCGGAAGCACGGGTCATCGAAGCCGAAGCGGGCGGCCAGCCGCCGGAAGATCTCGGTGTTCGGCAGTGCCTCGCCGACCGGCGGGATCACCGCCTCGGCCCGCTGCAGGTAGGTCTGGCCGTAGGCGGGAAACAGGTCGGCGTGCTCGAAATGCGTGCAGGCCGGCAGGATCACGTCGGCATAGGCCATGCTGTCGGTCATCTGCACCTCGCAGCCGACCACGAACAGGTCCGGCCGCGACATCGCGCGGCGCACCAGCCGCTGGTCCGGGTGAGTGGCGATCGGGTTGTGGTTGTAGACGAACAGCGCGCCGATCGGCGTGGCGCCGCCGGGATCGAGGATCAGCCGCGGCACATCCATGATGTTGACGGTGCGGGTGCCGGCCGGGGCGAGGTCGGGGCGCTGCAGCCTGGCCATGGTCTTGGGCACGATCGCACCGACCTTGGCGATCGCACCGCCGCCGGCCACGCCCCACTTCCCGGCCAGCACCGGTAGGGCGAGGATGGCGCGCACGCCGTTGCCGCCGTTCTGGTTGCGCTCCAGCCCGTTGCCGACCGCGAGCAGCGCCGGCTTCGCGTCGGCATACCAATGCGCCAGCGTGCGGATCGCCTCGGCGTCCACGCCGCACTCGGCGGCGGCGCGCTCGACGCTCCAGCCGCGGGCCTCGGCCATGAAATCGTCGTAGCCGACCGCCCAGCGTTCCACGAAGCCGTGGTCGACGGCGCCGATGCGCTCCAGTTCGGCAGCGAGTGCCAGCGCCAGGGCGGCGTCGGTGCCCGGCCGGATGGCGAGATGCAGGTCGGCGCGCTCGGCCACCTTCACCCGCTTGGGGTCGATCACCACCAGCTTCGCACCCTTGGCCTTGGCGCGGTTGATGGTGCGGATGAAGTGCAGGTTGGAGACGGTGACGTTGTTGCCCCAGACCACGATCAGCTCGGAGTCCACGCCCTGCTCCGGCGGGGTGCCGGCCATGCCGCCATAGACGCTGACGAAGGCCTCGCCCTTGACGCCGCCGCACATCGGCGGCCGGTCGAGCTTGCTCGCGCCCAGCTTGTGGAAGAAGCGCATGTCCATCGAGCCGACCGCCAGCATGCCATGCGGACCGGCGTAGTTGAACGGCACCACGCTCTCGGCGCCGAACCGCGCGATTGCCTTGGCGATGCCGTCATGCACCCGGTCCAGCGCCTCGTCCCAGGAGATCCGCTCGAAGCGGCCGTCGCCGCGGGCGCCGACGCGCAGCAGCGGATGCCGCAGCCGGGTCTCGCCGTGCACGAAGTCCGGGTAGTAGCGCGCCACCTTGTTGCAGACCACGCTCTCGGTCAGCGGGTTCGCCTCGGAGCCGCGGACCGCCACCACCCGGTCGTCCTCGACCGTCACCGCCAGGCTGCAGGTATCCGGGCAATCCAGCGGGCAGACGCTGTCGCGCGTCACCGCAGCGTGTCCATCGGGCATTGCAGCCTCCTCCACGGGGTCGTTCGCGGGCACTATCCGCCGCGCTTGGCCCGACCGATAGTGCCATATCCGGGGACGCTTCCGGGCCAAGCTCGCGGATGCTCGCGGCGCGCTCACGTCGGGTCACGCCATATTGACTGGTGCCGGTCGTCTCCAGGCATAGGGTTCGGGCATTCTGGTCTGGTAGGCACAGGGACTGGCAGGCACAGGGAACCGGGGATCGCATGCGAGACGGAACGGACAGCGACGGGCGGAACGGCGAGATGGCCCGGCGCACCGGCCGGTCGGCGGTGCGGCGCTGGGGCCTGGCGGCGGTGCTGGTCGCAGGCTTTGCGGCATTCTTCCTTCTGGACCTCGGCCGCTTCGTGTCGCTGTCGACGCTGGCCGGCGACTGTGAGCGGCTGGAGGCCTGGGTGGACGCCAACCCGGCGACGGCGCGCGGCGCCTATACCGGCCTGTACTTCCTGGCGATCGCCTTCTCGCTGCCGATCGGCGTGGTGCTGACGATCGGCGGCGGCGTGATGTTCGGCCTGCTGGAAGGCACCGTCCTGACGGTGCTGGCGGCGACCGCCGGGGCCTTGGCCGTATTCCTGGCGGCCCGCAGCGCGGTCGGCGATGCGCTGCGCCGGCGCGCCGGCCCGTTCGCCGCCAAGCTGGAGCGCGGTTTCCGCGAGAATGCGCTGTCCTACCTGCTGGTGCTCCGCTTGGTTCCGCTGTTCCCGTTCTGGCTGGTCAACATCGTACCGGCGCTGCTCGGCGTGCCGACCCACACCTACGTCCTGGGGACCCTGCTCGGCATCATCCCTGGCACCCTGGTGTTCGTATCGGTCGGCAATGGCATCGAGGCGGTGATCGACCAGGGCCGGGTGCCCGGCCTGGAGACATTCATGGAGCCCGCGGTGTTCATGCCGCTGGCCGGACTGACCCTGCTGGCACTGCTGCCGGTGGGATACAAGCGGTGGCGCCACCGGTTCGATCGCGGTCCTCGGGGGTGAGGTTCCTGGATCGCCGCTGTTTTTGCCTGTATCTACGGCCGCTGTACCAACGGGCAGCGCCCGGGCAACCCTCGGATCGCCGATGACCGAAGCCATCGCCGTCGATCTCTGCGTGATCGGAGCCGGTGCCGGCGGCCTGTCGGTGGCGGCGGGGGCGTCGCAGATGGGGGCGACGGTGGCGCTGTTCGAGCGCGGCGCCATGGGCGGCGATTGCCTGAACGTCGGCTGCGTCCCCTCCAAGGCGCTGCTGGCCGCCGCGCATGCGGCGCATGCCGCCCGCACCGCCGGTCGCTTCGGCCTCGACGCCACCGTGGCCGATGCCGACTGGCTCAGGGTTCGCCAGCATATCCGCGGCGTGGTGGCGGCGATCGCCCCGCTCGATTCGGTGGAACGCTACGAGGGTTTCGGCGTGCGGGTGATCCGCGCGCACGCCCGCTTCGTAGGACCCCGGGAGGTCGAAGGCGGAGGCGTGCGGGTGCGGGCGAGGTTCGTGGTGATCGCGACCGGATCGGTGCCCTCGGTGCCGCCGATCCCGGGGCTTGCCGAGGTTCCCTACCTGACCAACGAGTCGATTTTCGACCTGGATCGCCGGCCGGAGCATCTGCTGGTGCTCGGCGGCGGCGCGATCGGCTGTGAGATGGCGCAGGCGCACGCCCGGCTCGGCTGTCGCGTCACCCTGCTCGAGGCCGCCGGCCTCCTCGGGGCGGACGACCCGGAAGCTGCAGATGTGGTCCGCACCGCACTGCGCCGTGACGGCGTGACCCTGCGCGAGGGCGTATCGGCCACCGGTGCCGCGGCGGGCGCCGATGGCCGGATCACCCTGACGGTGCGGGCCGGCGCTGCCGCCGAGACCGTGACCGGCAGCCATCTACTGGTGGCGGCCGGCCGCCGATCGAGCTTCGAGGGCATGGACCTGGACCGCGCCGGCATCGCCGTCGGCGACCGCGGCCGGTTGCAGCTCGACGCCCGTCTGCGCACCTCCAACCGGCGGGTCTTCGCGGTCGGCGATGCCGCCGGCGGGCCGCAGTTCACGCATGTCGCCGGCGCCCATGCCGGCGTGGTTATCCGCAACACGCTGTTCAGGCTGCCCGCGAAAGCCGACCACGCCGCGGTGCCGCGGGTCACCTACACCGCGCCGGAGCTTGCCCAGGTCGGGCCGACCGAGGGCGAATTGCGGGCCGCCGGCACCCGGTTCGGGGTGCTGCGCTGGGCGTTCGCCGACAACGACCGGGCGCAGGCCGAGCGCTCGGTCGACGGCTTCGTCAAGCTGCTGGTGACGCCGGGAGGGCGCATCCTCGGCGCGACCGTGGTCGGCGATGCCGCGGGCGAGCAGATCGCGATCTGGGGGCTGGCGCTGGCGCGAAGGCTGAAGGTCGGGGCGATGGCCGGGCTGACCATCGCCTATCCGACCCGCGCCGAGGCGGGCAAGCGGGCAGCGGCGAGCTGGTACGTCCCGAAGCTGTTCGGCGACCGCACCCGGGGGCTCGTCCGCTTCCTGCTGCGCTTCGCCTGACCATGCGGTTCTCGTTCCGATCGCTGTCGTTCCGCCTGCTGCTGCTGACGATCTTCTTCGTCATGCTGTCGGAAGTGCTGATCTACACGCCCTCGGTCGCCCGCTTCCGGCTCGTCTACCTGACCGAGAAGCTGGATGCGGCCCACCTGGCGGCGATGGCGGTCAGCGTCGCGCCCGATCGCATGGTCAGCGAGGAGCTGACCTATGAACTGCTCGACCATGTCGGCGCGTGGGCGATCAAGGTGGTGCGCGGCGGCGTGCCGATGGAGACGCTGCGGCGGCCGTTGCAGCCGGAGCCGCATGCCCGCTTCAATGTCGACACCGCCAGCGTCGTCACCCTGATCGTCGACGCCTTCGAGGCGTTGTTCCAGACCCGCAACCGCATCATCCATGTCCGCGGCACCGCGCCGAAGGATCCGATGGCGACGGTGGTGGTGATCCTCGACGAGTATCCGCTGCGCCGCGAGATGTACGAGTATTCGTGGCGGATCCTCAACCTGTCGATCGTCATCTCGGTGATGACCGCGGCGCTGATGTTCGTCAGCCTGCGCTGGATGATGGTGCGGCCGCTGGAGCAGCTGACGCGCAGCCTGATCGCCTTCCGGCGGGCGCCGGAGGATCGCGCCAGCGACCTGCCCGACGCCGGCCGGCGCGACGAGGTCGGGGTGGCGCTGCGCGAGATGGCGGCGATGAAGGAGGGACTGCGCAGCGCGCTGCGGCAGCGCACCCGGCTGGCCGCACTCGGCACCGCCGTCAACAAGATCAGCCACGACCTGCGCAACATGCTGGCGACCGCGACGCTGATCTCCGACCGGCTGGCGATGAGCCAGGACCCGGAGGTGCAGCGCATCACCCCGACGCTGGTGCGGGCGATCGACCGGGCGGCGGCGCTGTGCTCGACGACGCTGAACTTCACCCGCGAGACGCCGCCGCTCAGGATTGCCCCGGCAACGGTCGCCGAGCTGCTGCGCGACGTCGAGCTCGGCGTGCCGGCGTCGGAGCTGGGGGCGCTGCGGGTGCATCTCGCCGAGGGCGGCGACCTCGCCGTGCAGGCCGACCGCGACCAGATGTTCCGGGCGCTGGCCAACCTGATCGGCAATGCTGCCGGCGCCGGCGCCGGTCGCGTCACGGTGACGGCGCGGCGGCGCGACCGGCAGGTGGTGGTCGACGTTGCCGACGACGGCCCGGGGATTCCCGAGGAGGCGATCGGCATGTTGTTCCAGCCGTTCCACTACAGCAGCCGCAAGGACGGCACCGGACTCGGCCTCACCATCGCGCGCGACATCGTGCAGGCGCATGGCGGCCGCCTGACCCTGGAACGGACCGGCCCCGGCGGCACGGTGTTCCGTATGGAACTGCCGGAGGTCGAGCGCTAGGCGGTGCGGCATCGACGCAGCGGCTGCCGGCTTGGCCGGACCCGCCGCCGATGCTAGCTTGGCGTTGTGGTTGCGGGCTCGCGCGCCGGGCTCGGTCGAGGAGGAGTGTCCGTGGAGCCGGCCCGTCCAGCCGACCTGACGAAGGTCGAAATCGCGCTGCCGTCGCAGTGCGAGCACTGCGACGTGCGGCATCTCACGCTGTGCTCGCCGCTGGACGGCGCCGAGATGGCGCGGCTGGTGGCGATCCTGCGGGTCACCGATCTCGCAGCTGGCGCCGGGATCGCCGAGGAGGGCGAGGCGGCCGACCATGTGTTCAATGTCACCGGCGGTGCCGTGCGGCTCTACAAGCTGCTGCCCGACGGCCGGCGGGCGATCACCGGCTTCCTGTTTCCCGGCGACTTTCTCGGCCTGACCGCCCGCGAGACCTACACCTGTTCGGCGGAGGCGCTGACGCCGGTGCGGCTGTGCCGGTTCCCGCGGCGCAAGCTGGAGGCGTTGTTCTCGGAGATGCCGAAGCTGGAGCGGCGGCTGCTGGCGATGGCGTCGAGCGAGCTGGCGGCGGCGCAGGACCAGATGGTGCTGCTCGGACGCAAGACCGCGAGCGAGAAGATCGCCTCCTTCCTGCTGCAGCTCAGCCGTCGCCAGGAAGCCAGGCACATGCCGGCGGATCCGGTGGCGCTGCCGATGGGGCGTGCCGACATCGCCGATTATCTCGGGTTGACCACCGAGACCGTCAGCCGCACCTTCACTCAGTTCAAGACCACCGGGTTGATCTCCCTGCAGCCGCAGGGGCGGGTGGCGCTTCGCAACCGCCCGGCGCTCGAGGAGCGCGCCGAGGGCAGCTGAGCGCTGAGGGACCCGCGCAGCCGTTTCATCGGGGAGCGCTGGCGCAGCAATGAATCCGGAGATTCCCATGAGTATCGGAAGCGGCTTCCCCGGTCTCGGGATCGAGGTCGCGCGCGTCCCGGAGGCGGTGCGTCGCCGGGTTGAAGCGTGGCAGCGCGATGGTGCCACCGTGGCGCTGGTGCCGACCATGGGCGCGCTGCACGAGGGCCACCGCACCCTGGTCCGTGCCGCGCGCGCCGGCGCCGACCGGGTGGTGGTGTCGATCTTCGTCAATCCGCGGCAGTTCGCGCCGACCGAGGACCTGGCCACATATCCGCGCACCGAGACCGAGGATCTGGCGGCGCTGACCGCGGAGGGCGCTGATCTCGCCTGGGTGCCGGCCCCCGATGTCGTGTACCCGCCCGGCTTCCAGACCACCGTCAAGGCCGGGCCGCTCGGCCAGCCGATGGAGGGCGAGCATCGGCCCGGCTTCTTCGACGGGGTGGCCACCGTGGTTGCCAAGCTGTTCGCCCTGGTGCGGCCGCACCGGGCCTATTTCGGCGAGAAGGATTACCAGCAGCTGCTGGTGGTCACCCGCATGGCCGCCGACCTCGACCTCGGGGTCGAGGTGGTGCCGGTGGCGACCGTGCGCGAGGCCGATGGCCTGGCGTTGTCGTCGCGCAACATCGGGCTGTCGCCGGAGCAGCGCGCGGTCGCGCCGGTGCTGCACCGCACCCTGGTCCGTATGGCGGCCCGTCTCGCCGATGGTGCCAGCGTGCCGGAGGCCGAAGTCGCCTGGGGCCGCGAGCGTCTGGCCCACGCCGGCTTCGTGGCGGTCGACTATCTCGACGTCCGCGACCCGCGCAATCTGGAGCCGGTCACCCGGGCTGCCGTGCCGGCGCGCATCCTGGCCGCCGCCCGGCTGGGCCCGGTGCGACTGATCGACAACGTGCCGGTGGCGTGATCCCGCGAGGCGCCGGCGCCGGCGCCGGCGTCAGGGTCGTGGGCGCAGCTGGGCGATCGGGTCGACCGGACGCTGCTCCAGGTCCCAGGGAAAATAGATCCAGGTATCCTGGCTGACCTCGGTGACGAAGGTGTCGACCAGCGGTCGGCCGGCGGGCTTGGCGTAGATCGTCGCGAAATGCGCCTTCGGCAGCAGGGCGCGGACCGCGCGCGCGGTCACACCGGTGTCGACGAGGTCATCGACGATCAGCCAGCCTTCGCCGTCGCCGCCGATCGAGGGCGGCTTGACGATCTTCAGCTCGCCGCGCTGCTTGTCGTTGCCGGAGGTGCCGTAGGTGGTGACGCAGACGGTGTCGACCACCCGGATCGCCAGCTCGCGGGAGACGATCGCGGCCGGCACCAGGCCGCCGCGGGTGATCGCGATGATGCCTTCGAACGGGCCGACGTCGATCAGCCGCCAGGCCAGCGCCTTGCCGGTCCGGTGCAGCTCTTCCCAGGAGACCGGAAACGCCTTCTCGGGTGCGGACGCTTCCGCCATCGCTCGTCTCCCTGGTGCTGTGCCGACTCTGGTGCTGAACCGACTCCGGCCCGGGCGGACCGCCCGGGCGTCAGCGCACGAAGATCCGGACCTCGTTGGTCTGGGCGTCGGAGGCTGTGGTGGCCGACAGCGCGACCCGGCTGGTCGGCAGGCCCATGTCGGTCAGCGAGCGCAGCACGCCCTGGGCATTGCGCCGCGCGGCGTTGGTGTCGAGCGCTGCACGGCCGGCGTTGCCGGACTGCGGGCTGACCGCGACGACGTCGAAGAACGCGTCGGGGCGGCGCTCCAGCGCCCGGCTGACGGCGCTGTACAGCGGCTGCTCGTACTGCACGTTCGGCTTGTCGAAACGGATCACCACCAGCGGCCGCCGGTCCGCACCCTGGGCTGCGAAGCTGCGCGGGGCGGCGGTCGGCGCCGGCGCGAAGCTGGGGCCGGTCTGCGGGATGGTGCGGTTGGCCAGGCTGGTGCCGAACAGCTCGCCATGCTTGATGGCGACCGCCATGGCGTTCAGGTCCTGGCGCTCGATCCCGACATAGGCGCTCTGGCGGCGGATGTCGTCGCTGAGCTCGGTCAGCAGGCGGTCGACCAGCACCACGGTCTGGTTGGTGTCGTCCTCCAGCACCGCGAGCTGGCGGTGGTCTTCCTCGACGGCGCCGGACAGGCCGTAGGCGGCGCGCACCGATTCCAGCATGTAGGTCGACAGCGCGGCATCGGCGGAGACCCGATTGGCGAGGCTGTTCATCTGGCCGATGTCGGCGTTGACCATCTCCAGCTCGCGCTGGGCGCGGCTCCAGGCGTCGACCAGCAGCGGGTTGCCCGGGGTGGTGCCGATCTGCAGCCGGGATTCGATGCCGGCGACCGTGGAGTGGTAGGCCAGCGCGTTGCGCACCGTCTGCTCGCGCAGCTGCTGCAGCGACGTGTTCTGCGCGCGCACCGAATCCTGAAGGCGGACGAGGTCGGTGCGCAGCTGGTCGACCTTCTGGCCGACGAAGGTGCCGGTCGGCTGGCCGGGCTGCGGCGAGGTGATCTGGAAGTTGGTCCGCCCGAGCTGTGGCGGCGCGTCGAGCGGCTGCGCCGAGATCTCGCCCTGCGAGGGCCTGATCGGGATCCGCTCGCCGGAGCCCTGGGCCGTCGGCGGCTCCCCGCTGAGCGACGGCCAAAGGGAATCGCCGGAGCAGCCTCCGAGCGCCAGTACGCCAACGCCGATGGCGGCGAGGCGACGCAACGAGTGGAACGAAACGGTCACCGCGTCTTCCCTTGTTGTCCCTTTCCGGGGTGGGCACCCCGGACACCCCCATCGCGCGACGACCGCCCGTCATCGCCGCACGCCCGTCCGAACGGACCCGCTCCGCTTCACGCGGATCGCGAGCAGACCCGCGAATCGTCTTGGCGATACTACTTAAACCTTGGAATCAGAACAAGTTATTTTGCCCGCGTAATTTCTCGCCGGCACCTCTTGCCAAGGCAATCCTGTTTGAGTAGGTTCCGCGGCCTCCGGGGAGGACATCTCGCCGGGGACTGCGCCCGTAGCTCAACTGGATAGAGCACCTGACTACGGATCAGGAGGTTAGGAGTTCGAATCTTCTCGGGCGCGCCACTCTGAGGCCCTGAAAGCCAACGGCTTTCGGGGCCTCGCCATGTCTGGGGCATGGATTTGCATCGATGGCCGCTGACGTGAATGCCCCGCGCCGCCTTGCCGCCACCGGCCTGCGCCGGTTCCTGGATCTGGCGCAGCAGCGCGACTGGCTGCAGGGCGAGGCGGTCCCGCGCGACGCCGACGCGCGCGAGGAGGCGCTGGAACAGCGCCTCCGATACGTCGCGCGCTATGAGAAGCTGCTGCGCCGGCCGCAGGCGTCAGGAGTCCTGGAAATTCTCCGGCGCTACGGCCGCGACTGCATCCCGATCCCGCGCCGCACCGAGCGGCATTACTGGTCGGTCTCCTGCCTGCCGTCGACGCCGGGCAAGGCGCTGGTCCGCGTCAACGCCAGCTGGATGGAACTGTTCTCGCTCTATGCCGACGGCGACGGCATCCGCGCGCTGTTCCTGGTGCATCTGTCCGACGTCACCACCGACCGGTCGCTCGACCACGACCGGGTGGACGAGGCCTTCCTCGAGCGCTGCGTCGTGACGCCGGAAGACGTCGGCCAAATCTTCCCCCGCGGCGAAGACATCTTCGGCGTCAAGGTCCGCGGCTTCACCTCGATCGACAGGTTCCTCGCGGAGCCGCGGGCGTTGCAGGCCGTCCGGACATTCAACCTGACGCACATGAACCGGGGCCGGAACGCCTACCAGGCAAGCCACTGCTACAACCTGGCGGATCACATGCTGGGCGACGCGGGAGGCTGAACTGCGGGCGTTGATCTGAACGCAAGGCGGCCATAATTCATCCCCAAGGAGGAATGAATTATGGCCGCCCCGACATACTTCACAATTCACGAGACCGCGGTGCTGTCGGGGGCGACCAAGAACTTCATCGAAAAATCGATGGAGTCGCGCGTGGTGACGCCCGTCACGCGTCCCGATGACGTGCGAGGCGAGCAAGTGCGGCACCTGCCGTTCAGCGCCATCCTGTTCTTCGCCACCCTGCGCGTTACGCGCCTTCATGCCCTTCCACTGAAGCACAAGCGCGTGTTGTGGATGCGGATGCGTGACGTCGAAGACGAAAACGGGGCTCCGATCGAAGTCATGCCAGGCGTCGTGTTCGGCCTACTCCGTCGCCGGCCGGTTGGCGAACGGAGACCGGTTCGAGGATCTCACGGACGACTATCCGGAGGTTCCGGCCGACGCGTTCAGGGCGGCCGATCTCTACGCCAGGACCCATCCGCTGCGCGGACGGCCGTCCGGACGGTCCTGGCTGGCCTCGACCGCGGGCTGAAGCGCCTCGTGCGCCTGTTCATCGACGAATGCCTCTCCCCTCCAACCCGCCGCAGCCCGCCCATCACTCCCGCTGCAGCAAGATGATGTCCTGCCCGAACACGTTCGCCGCCTCCGCCGTGCCGATGACGTGTGCCGCCAGGCCGCCCAGGCCCTGCACGGCGGCGCGCAGCCAGGACGGCTGGTAGAAGGCGATGCCGTAGCGGCCCTCGGCCGAGTAGCCCGAGGAGAACCCGCTGAAGCCGTGGCCGTCGCGGTGGAACGCGGCGACGGTCGCCTCGCGCTGCTCCAGCGCGATCGGCGCGTAGGAGGTCAGGCCGCCGGCCGCCCAGGTGTCGACGAAGCCGGGGCCGAGGAAGGTGGTGAACAGCACGCCGCCGGGCCGCAGCATGTCGCGCCAGCGGGCCAGCAGCGTCAGCGCGTCGGCCGCTGCGACATGGGTCAGCAGCGAGATGCACAGCACCATGTCGACCGAGCCGCTGGGGAGCAGCGGTGCGGCGGCCGACCAGGGCGTTGACAGCGGCGCGCAGCCGAAGCGATCGGCGCAGAAGCCGGTCGCCTCGGCATCGAGGTCGGCGGCGATGACGCGGGCCGCCGGATACAGCAGCGGCAGCGCCCGGGCCATGCGGCCGTAGTGGCAGCCGTAGTCGACGATCGTGCCCTGCGCCGGCACTCCCGTGCCGGCATGCCGGCACAGGATGCGGTCGATCTCCTCGAGCTGGAGATGGGCGGAGGAGAAATACGCATCCGGCCCGCGGGCGGCGGCGAAGCCCGGGTAGACGTAGTCCTTGGGATGGATCGTGCGGTCGACCCGCGCCATGAAGTCGGGCAGCGGCAGCAGCGTCGGCGCGTGGATCATGGTGGTCATGGCGGTCATGTCGGGCATGTCGGGCTCCATCGGTCGGTTCAGGCCTGCCGCGCCGCGACCGGGGCGGCTGCCTGCGGCGGCGCGGCGCTCGCCGATGCCGGCTCCTCCGCACCCGGCGCCCGCAGGACGCGCCGGGTGGCGTCGAGGAAGGCGGCGCCGAACGTGCCGTCGGGCTCGAGATGCGCGCCCTCGCCCCATTCGTTCCAGGCGTTGACGAACATCAGGCGGTGCGCCGGCGGCTGCACCGCCAGGGTCTGCGCCGCCATGCGGTGCAGCCAGAGCTCGTAGCGCTCCGGCGTCGCATCGACGAACAGCTTGGCGGCGAGGCCGCGGCGGGGCGTGTTGTCCCAGCCCGGCATGATGCCGCGGTAGCGCCGGTACGCCGGCACCGGACGCGCCTCGGCCAGATCCGCCGCCCGGCCGTAGTCGCGGATGGTGCCGTGGAAGTTCGCGTCCAGGTCGCGGACCGTGGCCGGCGGCAGCCCCTCGGCCAGCCGATGCGGCGGGAACTCGACGACGGAGTCGAAGCCGAGGAGCGCCGGGTCGCCGACGCCGTGGGTCTCCACCGCGCAGAGATGCGGCGCCGGCAGGCCGGCGTCGCGGCAGCGCCGGCGCCACGCCGCCGCCACGGCCGGCGCGTCGCTCAGCAGCGGCGCCCGGTAGACCAGCAGCAGCGGCGCGCCGTCGAGGGTGATGTAGTGCGGCGACCGGAAGTGCGGGATCACCGAGTCGATGAAGGCGGCGTCGCTCGCCGGGTCGTGGCGCTGTGCCAGCAGCACGTCCTGCGGCCGGCCGTCCCAGTTGCGGGTCAGGCTCTCGTTCGCCCAGCACAGGCAGTAGGGGAAGGCCGGCCGGCCCGAGCGGGCGATCGCGGCCAGCGGGGCGTCGAGGAAGCCGCGGCCGGCGAACCAGTAGTGGTAATAGCAGAAGCCATGGACGCCGTGCGCCCGGGCCAGCGCCGCCTGCGCCTCGGGCACCGCCGGGTCGCGCAGGTCGTAGAAGCCGAGCGGGCCCGTGGGCAGCCGTGGCATGGCGTGCCCGGCGAAGGACGGCCGGGCCCGCCGCAGCGCGTGCCACTCGGTATAGCCCTCGCCCCACCAGCGGTCGTTCTCCGGCACCGGATGGAACTGCGGCAGGTAGAAGGCGATCAGGCGGAGGGCGGCATCAATCGATTCCATGGCGGGTGGTCACCCGGCCTCCGCCAGCCGGATGCCGCCGCCCGGCGCCGGATGCTGCGTCCGGTCCTGGGCCAGGCGCTCGGCCAGCTCGGGAAACGCCGTCCGGAACGACTCGCCGCGGGCGGCATCCAGCTCCGCGGTGTAGCGCAGGAAGGCGTCCAGCGCGCCGGGCCGGCGCCGCACATGCGCCTCGCTGTAGTAGGCGCGCATCTCCAGGGCCTTGGCGGCGGGCTGCGACGCCGGCGCGACCTCGCCGGCGAAGCGGTCGATGCGCGACAGCGCCTCGGCGATGACCGCGTCGGGCAGGCTGGCGGCGTCGGCATAGGGCGGAACGGTGGCCTCGGTGAAGCCGATCCCGTAGCCGCGCGCGGCGGCGAAGCGCAGCACGTCGGTGCAGGTGAGCGCGTTGTAGGCCTGTACGGTGATGTTGACGTAGACGACGACGTTGCGCATGCGGTCGTAGGCCTCGAGCGTGGCCAGGATGTCGGCCCAGCGCGACGGGCTGCGGATGTAGTCGTTGCGGATGCCGATGTCGTCGATGCTGGCGATGACGTAGACCTGCCGGAACCGGCCCAGCAGCTCCAGCCACCGGGGCGGTGCCCGCGTAACATTGGTGATGACCGTCACGAGGGTGTCGGGACCGCTGCGGTTCCGCGACGCCGTGTCGAGGATTCCGTAGGCGTTTGGGATCAGGCTGGGCTCGCCGCCGAGCAGCATGATCTGGCCGGGCGGGGAGGGATCGCCGACCCAGGCGCGCCAGCCGGCTTCGTCACGCGGCGGCCAGTTGCTGGCGTTGTTGATGACTTCCGACGGCGGGACCGGCAGGGCGCCGAGCCGGGCGCCCTTCGGCTCGGCCGTCAGGTACAACGCCTCGACGGCGATCTCTGCCGGCTCGCCGGGTGCCAGTTCGAAGGCGATGTCCAGCTGCTTGCGCCGGTCGTCGCGCGGCAGTGCCGCGAGGCTGATCGCCAGGTCGCCGGGGCCGGCCGCGATCGGGCCGTCATGCAGGACGATGCCGGAGACCCGGACGGTCAGACGCGAGATCGGGCGCTGCTCGCCGGCGAAGCGGATCAGCAGCGCCTTCGGCCGCCGGCTCAGCAGCGGCAGCAGCATGCCGGCACCAGATGCGCCGCAAAGAATGCCGCCGGCCTCCGTCCAGCCCCGATAGCCGACGCCATGGCGGAACGGCAGGCCCAGGGCCAGGGTGTCGCCGGACCACACGAGGTCGCGCGCGCCGATGCCGTAGAGCGGCGCGGCGGCGTCCGACGGCGCGCTGCCTTCGAAATCCGTGACCCGCGCGCCCTCCCATTCGGCGATCCAGCGCTTCATCACGACGTCCGACGCGACGCGCGAACTGTATCCAGGGTAGCACATGCGGCAGGCCAGGTTGCAGGTGTTCTCCATGGAGAGCTGCCGGATCCGCGGCAACCGGTCCAGCTTGGCGCCGAGCCGCCGGACCTCGGCGCGCAGGTCCGCGACCGGCCTGGCCTCCGACGCGGCGATCTGCGTCTCGTGCTTCGCGCGCTGGCTGATCCGGCCGGTGGCCTCGGCCAGGCGGCAGGTCTCGCAGCCCGTCACCGGCTTGCCGTCGAGCATCCTTTGCCGGACGCCGAGCATCACCGGCGTGTTCACCATCTCCAGCGGCGTCGCCTCGCTGCCCGGCCCGAGCGGCCGGCCCTCCAGGACCTCGGCGGCGGAGATCGGGTCGTATGAGCAGCAGGGCATCACCTTGCCCCCCGCGACCAGGGACAGGACATACCAGGGTGCCAGGCACATCGAGCTGTCGTCGCCGGTCGTCATGACGGCTGGCCTCCCGGATAACCGCCCGCCGGGCGGCCGGCGTTCTCGTCGAGTGCCGCCGCCAGCAGCGCGGGCGGCAGCACCAGGTCGCCGTCGAGCGGGCCCGCCGCGGTTCCGGGCACGCCTTCGATCCGCAGCGGCGTCGGGCGAATGCCGACGACATCGAGCAGCGTCGTCATCCAGCTTCCGTCGACCACCGGCCCGTGCAGCAGCAGCACCTCGGTTCCCGGCTGGCAGGCCAGCAGGTTGGTCATCGCGGCCCCGCTCTGCCCGACGATCACGGCGGCTTCCGAGAACAGCCGGGCCTGCTCGGCGAACCCCAGCCGGCACGGATCGACGACATCGAAGCCGCGGCGGACGAGAAGCGCCGAGACCTCGGCCTCGTTCACCAGCCGCCGCCGGCGGGCGCGGCGCCGCGATACATACAGCCGGCGCGTCGGCCGCGCCGGGCTGCGATGCGGCCCGAACACCGACTCGCGCAGCCAGCGGACATGCTCGGCCGGCACGGCGTCGATGGCGGACGGCAGGGCGAGGTCGGGAACGTGGAGCCGGCCGACCCGGATCGACGCGTCCGGCGGCACGGGGACGATGCGCTCGTCCGCAACACCGTGCTCCCGGAGGACCTGCCGGATGCTCGCGGGCAGGTCGGCGGCGATCAGCACCGGCAAGTCCGCCCAGGCACTCAGGCTCGGCAGCCGCATGAGCCACTGCATCAGGCAGTGCGCGTAGTTCGGCCCGCCGCCCAGCAGGACCGCCGCCGCGAGCGGTGGCAATTGTCTGCGGGTGCCGACGAACAGCGCCGATGATCGGCTTCCGGCATGCGAGAAGCCGTTGCCGCGCCGCTTCGCCGGGTCGCGGGAGACGACCAGCCCGTTCTCGATCAACCGCCCGTCCGGCAGCACGACGCTGAAGCTGCCGCCGATCACCAGGGACTCCGCGAGCACGGCGAATGTCTCCCGCCGTACCGGCGAGGCGCTCTCCGTCACGGGCTGAAATTCGACCGAGCGCACGAGAAACGGCATCCCGGCACCAGGTCGTCCTTGTGGGTCCGAGCCTGTGCGCTCGACGAGAGCGTCCAGCCGAAGCGCCGCGGCGGACCGGCCGAGGTGGCGGCGGCCCGCCGGACTTTCGATCAGGGCCAGCAACTCCTCCCAGCGTTCGGCGCGTTGCAGCGCGCCGGCCAGGCCGAGCACGGGCCAGGCCTTGTCCGGTAGATAGAACGCAGCTGAGCGATAGGCGTAGATCGCCGAGCGCGTCCCCCGGGGATCGAGGTCGCCGATGAGGCCCAGGGCAGCGAACAGTTCCGGCGGTGGCGTCGCATGGTGCTCGGTCAGGGACACCAGCGTCGCGCGACAGATGCGCAGGCCACGTTCGGCGCCGACCTCGGCGTAGTGCTTTATCAGCAGCTTGCACCACGCGACGATCCAGCGTCGCCACTCTGTCCCGGCGAAGATGGCGCGGGCGACGTCCATTCCCGAGGCGGTGATCAGGCCGGCGACGTCTGATGCGCGGCCGATGCGGTCCAGCACCACCGCGCGCGCGACGACCATATCGATGTGGAGCGGGTCGCTGCGTTGCCGGGCGGGTGCCGCCATCGCCGCCTCGACCATGGCCAGGGCGCAAGCGGGCTGCCCGTGCATGCAGGCGCGCACCGCATCCTCGAACCGGTCCGTCGAGGCGGGGGTCGCCGCGGCCGCGTCGCGCTGGCTGGACATCGTCTCCCTATCGGGCCTCAGGTTCGCCCGGGCTTGCGCCCGCCGGCGACGACCATGCGGAGATGCTCGTTCTCCAGCTCCAGGTCGGTCACGCTGCTCTGCAGCGCGACCACCCTGAGGCGATCCTCGGCGGTGGCCCGGACCAGGGCCTCCACGTCGGCAGCGTCGCCGGCACCCTCCAGCAGCCGCTGCCGCCAGGCTTCGATGTCGCGGGCGTCGCGGGTCGCCTCCAGATGCGCCCGGCCGTAGGTCGCATCCGGCTCCAGATGGCAGCCCTCGCCCCATTCGTTCCAGGCGTTGATGAAGACCAGGCGCTCGTCGCCTCGGTAGTGCGTCAGCGTGAAGTCGATCATCTCGCGCAGCCAGGCGCGATACAGCGACGGGCTGGAGTGGCGAACGACCAGGGCGCCGGTGCCGCGGCGCGGCGAGTTGTCCCAGGACGGGAAGACCGTCCGCAGGAAGGTGTGCGCCGGCTTCGGCAGTTTGGCCGCATTGACGACGATGTCGCGGTAGTCGAGGACATGGCCGGTGAACGGCGTGCCTTTCGGGATCGTCGTCGACACCAGGTTGCGCGAGCTGACGGCGTGCGGCGGATACTCGACGACGGCGTCGAAGCCGATCGCCGCCGGATCCTGCTGCAGCCCATACGGCACGAAGGTGTTGCAGCGGACCAGATAGAGACCCGGGTGGCCGGCGCGGCGGGCCTCGGCCCGCCA
>Ga0209024_1000414_pt1 | contig 74590 bp, 70 predicted proteins | sample AutmiccommunBRH5_FD_187380 | JGI IMG/M metagenome (GOLD analysis project Ga0209024, IMG submission 187380) | Deep subsurface microbial communities from Mt. Terri, Switzerland - Autotrophic microbial communities BRH/5 (SPAdes) (version 2) | ecosystem: Environmental > Aquatic > Deep subsurface >... | reverse complement strand
GCCGTAATTACAGGGGTACTGCATGGAAGTGCCCACAAAGCGGTCCACAAACAAAGCGCCGCTTTCCTTGTCAATTTCGTATTTTACCGGGTCGGAATTCGCTGCGATCTCAATGATCACATTCACGTCGTTGGGAATGTCCTTCCCGGGGGAAATGCTTTCGTAGCCCATGCTGATCAGTCCTTCAAAATAAAAATTTTTCGTATTGTATCGAATAATGCTTTAAGCAAGCTGACGGTCGTTCTGAAGGTGATTGTTCAATTTCTCCCGCCACGCCTTGGCACGCTCGCCTTGATTTGCTGATTCGTACAAGCGCTCCAACTTTCCTGCCACATGGGCGGAAGGTTGCTTGGCATAAACAGCCTCAAATCTTGAAATGGCCTTGCCCCAAAGCTGCTCACGTTCACACACATCGGCGGCCAGCTCCAGCAAACGCAAATCGGCAGGTTGCTGGGACAACAAACGCTCGACATTGGGCAGTGCTTCACGCGGTTCCAGCACAGCAACCTGGTGGTACATCGGCAATAAATCCTTGTTGAACTTGTTGTTCAGGGCAGTTTCAAGCATTTTTCTGGAGGCCGTCACCAAACCACAACGCATAAGGCCCACAGCCAAAGCCCGCAACACGTCAACCGCTTCCAGTTCGGAAGGCTTTGCGTGGGAAAGCACATGTTGCATTTTTTCGGGATCAACACCAGCCGTGTCACACAAGCCCACATAAATTCTCGCAAGTGTTTCGCTCTTCTCCCCGCTGGGCAGCGCAGACGCAGCCACGCAGGCGCGGTACTGAACCAATGCATCTTGCCAGCGCGCAAGGCCAATCAAAGCCAACATTCGCAAACGCTGAACCTGGGGCAATTTGGCAGCAAGTGGGTCCATTGCTTCAAGCATTGAAAGCGCACCGGAGAAGTCTTTTTTAGACAAAGCCACCTTGCTGCGCAACACCACCAGCGCATGCGAATGCTCGCCCACCTTGGCCTTTTCCTGATTCAGGATTTCCTCTGCCACATCAAAACGGTCTGCCTGAATGGCTGACATGGCACGAATCAGATAACTTAAATCAGTTTCAATTCCGGTTTTGCTGGCTTGGTTCAAGGCCTTTTGCGCGCCTTGCTCATCGCCGGTGATCAACGCAATCAACCCTTGGGTATTGGCTTTCAACAAAGCTGCCTGCTTGCGGTTCATCCAGTATTCTTTGAATTTCGCTGGCAACTGACTTGACGCACGCCAGGTTCGCAACACCACATGCAGCGTAAGAAACAGCAACAGAATTGCCAGAACAACAAAATTCAGGGACATGTCTATTCGGTATTGGCCGAAAAAGACCAGCACTTTCGATTCGTTGCCCTGCGCCATCAATGTGACGGCCACAGCAACCACCACCACCAGCAACAAGCCAATCAACTGCCTCATTGGCGTTCCCCCTGCTGGCCGGCTACAGCAAGGCGCAAAGCCGCTGTTGTGGCTTGCAGTTCAGGCAACACCAGATCAAGCTGTACGTCGTTGATTTGGGCAATCACTGTTTGTGCACGCTGCACCTGCAAGGATTTCGTATCGAAATAAGTGGCCAGTAAATTCGAAGAACGCTCAAGGTCTGACTTCAAAAGCGTGGCTTGCCTGGACAGCAAGGAAATTCGCGCATTCAGCAGCGATAGCCTCAAGGTGTTTCTCAGATCAATTTCCTGGCGATTGGACAGCATCAGCACATCCGGGCTACTCACCTTCGTCACTTCAACCAGCGACTTGATGTCGTACCACACGATTTGAGCCACTTTCTTTACAGCTCCCCACGCCTTCTGAAGGCCCTGCTCAGTCGCAGTGTCTTGTTCAGTTTCCGCTGTTGCCTGCTCAACGACAACCGGTTCCTCTGTCATTTCAGCCAGGGTTTGATCGGTTTTCGCCTGAACGCTGGACAAGGTGGGCAAACTTTCAACCGAGTTAATCACTGCATCCAGCGAAATTGCCAACTTCAGCAAATCATCAGCGGGAAGCGCCTTGATTTCAGACAAATCCGTTTCCAGCGCTGTGCGCAAGTTCAACAGCGACGGCTTTTCCGTGCCCTCCAGCAACTCGATGGCCTGGGACAAGGCAATGGATGCGCCATTCACATTGCCCAGCAGGTAAAGCTGACGCTTGGCAATTGAAATCAGCTGCTCAACCTCGCTAAGCGACACTTCGGTTCGGCTGGCCAGCAAGCTGTTGTAAACCTCTTCAAGGCTGGCGCGCTGGCTTGCCTCTTCTTTCTGCGCAAGCTCAAGCAAGTCAAAACGCGTTTTCAGGTCTTTGGTCAAATCGCCTGATTTGCCGATTTCTTCCTTCACCAAATCCAGCGTGGTCGATTCTTTTTGAATCCGTTCACCGAAAGCCATGCGGGTTTTTTCAATTTGATTCTTGCCTGCAAAGGCAATCAACAAAATCAATACAAAACTGACCACTGAAATGAAAAACGCCGCCTTGCCCAGCCACTGGTTGCCAGGTTGCTCTTGGGATGGTGCAGCGGATAGCGCTTTGGATGTTGCGCTTGCTGAAATTTGATTGTTGTTGTCCATGCTCTTCTTGTTGGATTTAAGCCATGAATTGACTGATTGTATCCCTGTTGCAATCTCTACAACATGGGCATATCCCAATTCTACGCATTTGGCGGTAATGCGCGGGTGGGTGGTCAATAAGGTAGCCTTTTGGCGCAATGCGTCCAATCGGCTCGCCGATTTCTGTTTCAGCTGCTGATCCAGCACTGCGATGGTTTCGCTACTGGTGATCCACAACACAACCTGGTCAGCCTTGCTCAACAACTTGTCACACTGGCTGTCGGTTTGTTCAATCACGCGTCGATCGTAGCATTCCAGCACGGTGACAACATATTCCATCTCCTGCAGTTTTTTTGGAAACTCAACCCGCCCGCGTGGCCCCTTACACACCAGCACGTCACAGCCGCCTTGCCCGAAGTGCTTGCCCATCAGGCGGGCAAGCCCGTCGGAATCCTCGGTTTCGTCATCACTGCTGCCAGTGGGCGCAATAATCTTCTCTTTCGGCACACCCATTTGCTGCGCCAATTTGGCGCTTTGCTTGCCCATCACACCGCAATACACATTGCCAGGCCAGGCGCCCAAATGGGTCAATGCAATTTCAATAACCGACGGGCTGACAAACACGATGACTCGGTTTTTCCTGTCGCTCTGTTCATTTAGCCAGTTCTGAATGCCAGTCATGGCCAAACAGTCGGGAACCAGCTCAAAGACGGGGAAATAAATTACCTCCGCATGCTGGGCCTGCAAAAGCTCACGCTTTAAATCATCTTGCTGTGCCACATAACGTTCGGGCAACTTGGGTTTACAAACGACCAAAGTGTGGGTCATGTGAATGTTCTACCCATTGAATTGTTGAACTGCGGTGTCGATCAATTCTTGCGCGCCGTCGTTCAGCAGGTCTTTGATTACCTCATCAGACACTTCCTGCCAACGATCAACCGAACCCGAGGCGCTTTTTTCAATCACCGACAAACCATCGGGGCTGGCCACCAAGGCACGCAAGGTAAACGTGTGCTCATTGTTCAAAGTGGCATAGCCAGCGATGGGCACCTGGCAGCTGCCACCCAGGGCCTTGGACACTGAACGCTCAGCGCTGACCAAAGCGGTACACACAGGGTCAATTAACCGCCCTGCCACACTGGCCAACTGCGAATCGTTTTTGCGAATTTCAAGCCCCAAAGCACCTTGCCCCACCGCCGGCAACATGTCGCTTGAACCAATCACGTTCCGAATGCGGGAATGAAGGCCCAAACGCTTCAAGCCCGCAGCGGCAAGCACAATGGCCTGGTATTGGCCAGAATCCAGTTTGCCCAGGCGGGTGTCAAGGTTGCCGCGCAAAGGCTGGACCTTCAAATGCGGGAATCGAGCCAGCACCTGGGCTTGCCGACGCAGGCTTGAACTACCCACAATGGCACCAGCCGGCATGTCTGCAAGGCTGTCGTAGTGGTTGGAAACAAAAGCATCATGCGGGTCTTCACGGGTCATGAAACCCAGCAAGCGGAATTCGGGATCCACGTCCATGGGAATGTCTTTACCGGAATGCACAGCCAGATCGGCGCGCCCTTCCAGCAAAGCGTATTCAAGTTCCTTGATGAAAAGACCCTTGCCACCAATTTTGGCCAGCGAACGGTCAAGAATCTGATCGCCTTTGGTGGTCATGCCCACAATTTCAACGGCTGACACCTCTGGCAAGGCCAGCAAAAGATCTCGGACATGCTCTGCCTGCCACATGGCGAGGCGACTTTCTCTGGACGCAATTCGTATTTTCATTCAGTTTGGCGACACAACAAGCCGCGATTCAGTTGGAAATTTTCAATCAAATCCCCACAGCTTGGCTGTGAGAACGGGTTCATAGCGAAAGTCTAGCACGCCAAACCTTTATAATTAGGCCCTACTCCAAAGTGCATAAAGGATTCCCCATGTCGAACCAATGGTCCAAAAAACAGGAAGCATGGTCAGCCCGCTTTAACGAACCCATGTCTGAACTGGTGAAACGCTACACTGCGTCGGTGTTTTTCGACAAACGACTGGCCGAATTTGACATTCAGGGATCGCTGGCCCACGCCACCATGCTGGCCGAGCAAGGTGTGATCGGGCAAGCCGACCTGCAAGCCATTGAGGGCGGCATGAAGCAGATTCTGGATGAAATTCGCGCTGGCCAGTTTGAATGGCAGCTTGACCTGGAAGACGTGCACCTGAACATTGAACGCCGCCTGACCGAGCTGGTGGGCGATGCGGGCAAACGCCTGCACACGGGCCGTTCGCGTAACGACCAAGTGGCCACCGACATTCGCCTGTTTCTGCGCCACGAAGTGGACCGCATTGCCGGACTGATCAAAACACTGATTGGTGCACTGGTGACTGTGGCCGAACGCAACCACGATACCGTGATGCCCGGCTTCACCCACCTGCAAGTGGCACAACCAGTTACCTTCGGGCACCACTTGCTGGCCTATGCAGAAATGTTTGAGCGCGACCTTGAACGCATGCAAGATTGCCGCAAACGCATCAACCGCCTGCCCTTGGGGGCCGCCGCACTGGCTGGCACAACGTTCCCGATCAACCGCAACCGCACCGCGGAACTGCTTGAATTCGATGCCCCCACCCGCAACAGCCTGGATTCCGTTTCTGATCGCGACTTTGCAATCGAGTTTTGCTCGGCCAGCAGCATTCTGATGATGCACGTGTCGCGCCTGTCTGAAGAGCTGATTATCTGGATGAGCCAACGGTATTCCTTCATTGACCTGCCCGATCGTTTCTGCACAGGTTCATCCATCATGCCGCAAAAGAAAAACCCTGATGTACCCGAACTGGCACGCGGTAAAACCGGCCGGGTGTATGGCCACCTGATGGGCCTTCTCACCCTGATGAAAGGCCAGCCACTGGCTTACAACAAAGACAATCAGGAAGACAAGGAACCCCTGTTTGACACCGTAGACACCGTGGTGGACACCCTCACCATTTTTGCAGAAATGGTGGAAGGCATTCAGGTAAAAGCTGACAACATGCGCGCAGCCACACTGGAGGGCTACGCAACGGCTACCGACCTGGCCGACGCCCTGGTAAAACGCGGCATGCCATTTCGCGATGCGCACGAGGCCGTGGCCCGTGCTGTGCGCTATTGCGACACACAACAATGCGGGCTGGAACAACTGACAGTGCCGCAATTGCAAGAAGCCTTGCGATTGACCGAACTGGGATACAGCGATAATTTGGTGGACAAAGAATTGTGCGCGGTGCTGACGCTGGAAGGGTCGTTGCAAGCCCGCAACCACATCGGTGGCACCAACCCCGACCAGGTCAAGGCCGCGGCGGCGCAAACCCGCGCACGCCTGGGTCTGTAAACTTGAACACCCTGCTTGGCATCTCCAATCGCATCGACTGGCTAAACACCAAGGTCGGCGTGGCTGTGGGTTGGCTGATATTGATCACCACAGTTGTGTCGGCCTACAACGCCGTGGTGCGCAAAGCCTTTGATACAAGCAGCAACGGCATGCTTGAAATTCAATGGTATCTGTTTGGTGCGGTTTTTCTGCTGGGCTCAGCCTACACACTGCAGCAAAATGCGCATGTTCGGATTGATCTGCTTTCCAATCGATTCACTGAAAAAACCCGTGCCTGGGTCGACATTGTTGGGCATATTTTTTTCACCCTGCCGTTGATCGGGCTTGTGATCGTGCATGGCTGGGACTTTGCATACCAGTCTTTCTTGATCAATGAATATTCACCCGATTCAGGCGGCCTGATCCGCTGGCCTGCCAAGACGCTGATCGTGCTGGGTTTTACCCTGCTGGGCATGCAAGTATTTTCTGAATTGATCAAAAAATTCGCGACACTGTTCAACACTCAAACTGTGCAATAAACCATGCCAATCATTCCCCTTGAGTGGCTGCCCCCGATCATGTTTGCTGTGTTGCTTGTCTTCATGGTGTCTGGCTTTCCAGTGGCGTTTGCACTGGCTGCCAACGGCCTGCTGTTTGGCTATGTTGCCATTGAACAGGGGCTTATGAGCCCTGCTTTGCTTCAAGCCCTGCCCGACCGTATTTTTGGCATCATGAGCAACGACACCTTGCTGGCCATTCCTTTTTTTACTTTCATGGGCTTGGTGCTTGAACGCAGCGGTATGGCCGAGGACCTGCTGGAAACAATCGGCCAACTGTTTGGTCGGGTTCGGGGCGGATTGGCCTATGCGGTTATTTTAGTAGGTGCTTTGCTGGCGGCCACGACCGGCGTTGTTGCAGCTTCGGTCATTTCGATGGGCCTGATTTCCCTGCCTGTCATGTTGAAGTACGGCTACAGCAAACCAGTGGCCACCGGGGTAATTGCTGCGTCTGGAACGTTGGCGCAAATACTTCCACCATCGTTGGTGCTGATTGTGCTTGGCGACCAACTGGGTGTGTCTGTTGGTGAAATGTACAAGGGCGCCATGCTGCCCGCCCTCATGTTGGTAGGCCTGTTCATGCTGTACGTGTTCGCGGTAACACGTTTGCAACAGGGCGCCCTGCCTGCCTTGCCCCCAGACGTTTGCACTTTTGGTTCAGGCAATGTGGGGCTGCGCAAGGCTTGCGCCGTGCTGTTTGTGCTTGTTCCACCCGTGGCACTGATTTTTCTTGTTCTTGGCACAATCTTCCTTGGCATCGCCACACCCACTGAAGGTGGTGCCATGGGTGCTGTGGGTGCATTGGTGCTGGCGTATTTCAAAAAGCGCCTGAACTTGGGCATGCTGAAACAATCCATTGATTCCACCACCAAGCTGTCTTGCTTCGTGTTGTTCATCTTGATTGGTTCTACTGTGTTTGGCCTGACATTCAGGGCAGTCGAGGGTGACCTGTGGATTGAACACCTGATGGGCGACCTGCCCGGCGGTGAGCTGGGCTTCTTGATGGCCGTTCAAATTTTAATTTTTGTGTTGGGGTTTTTTCTCGATTTTTTCGAGATCGCGTTCATTGTCATTCCCTTGCTTGTGCCGGTGGCTGACAAACTGAGTATCGACATGGTGTGGTTCGGGGTCATGATTGCCATGAATATGCAAACTTCATTTTTGACACCACCCTTTGGGTTCTCGCTGTTCTACTTAAGATCAGTTGCACCCAAAGTGATTAAAACCATTGAAATTTACAAAGGTTCGATGCCGTTTATCGCCATGCAAATAATCATGGTGGCTGTCATTTTCATTTTCCCGGAAGTGGTGACGCGAGAGAAAAAAGTGAAACTTGAGGACAAACCGTTGAGCCTTGAGCTGCCCACTCAAAATTACGGTGACGAAAACGACCTAGGGGGCAATCAACCCTTTGTGCCGCAATTCAGCGAATAAAATACCGACTGTCCAGCCAGAAAAGCCATATTCAACCGGCTTTCTTGGTGCTGGGTTTTGAGGTCTCGGTTTTCACGGCAATACGGTCAGCCAGTTCAAGCACAAACACGGTACCACCTTCCTGAACATTGCTGGTCGACAAATTCCATTCCATTTCCTGACACAAGCGCTTAACCACATACAGGCCAATGCCGGTTTTTGGTAAATCGCTGCCAAAACTTGAATTGCGGGGCGTTCTGTCTTTCAGCAATTCTTCCTGAATTCCGGGGCCGGAATCTTTCACTGTGAAGCGATGCACCCCGCCATGCCGACGGTATGAAAAAAATACGCCACCTTCATAGGTATGCTCGACTGCATTGAATACCAAATTGCCCATGACACGTTTTAACCTGCGGGCATCGGTGTGGATCAGGCATTCCTCCACATCGACCTGGAAGGTCAGGCCTTTTGTTTCGGCCAGTTGCCCCATCCAGCCTTCAAGCGACTTGCACAGCTCGGTACTCGAAACGCTTTCCATTCGTTTCTCACGTTGCTCACCCAATTCAAGCCGGGTGGCCTCCAGCATGTTTTCCGCCAGGTCATGCAGCCAACGTTGGCAACTTGTCATTTGACGTATCACCATATTTGATTGCGCGTGTTGCAAATGAATTTCCAGAGAAGGGTGACCCACCAGCAAACCCAAAGCATGGAGGGGTTGACGCATGTCATGTTGCACACCCGCCAACCAACGCAAACGTTCTTTCCATTCGCTAAGCACAGCATGCTTGGCATTGCGCCATCGAGCTTGCTGAGTGCGGCGTTTCTGAATGCGTTGCCTGGCTATGCTGTAACGGTGCTGTCTTTCAAGCAATACTGCCAGCAAAGTAAATGGCGTGACCCAGCAGAGGACCAGAAAACTAAGGGCTTGCCAGTTCAGAGAAAGCACCCAGCCACCAAAAGACGATGCAAAAACGAGAAACCAGAGTTTCTCAGTCGGCGGCACCCGAAAGGCCCGGCGGCATGAAACCTTTGCATTCAAAAGACAACCACTGATAAAAGCGATGTACGCCAGTTGCGCCTGCGCGCCTGTTTCCAGACCCACGAGTTGCGTGGACAAAGGCAGCAAACACAGCGATGCCAGTAAACAAGCATCATAGTGTTGCTGAACCCAGGCACTGAGGCGGTTGAATTGTCTCATTCCCGGCGACCTAATCGGAATACACCTCATCGGTTTTTTGCTCTTGCCAGGCGCGGTACAGCATGGCGGCCTCCAAACGATTTCGGGCATTCAAGCGGGCCAGAATGCTGCGCACATGCGTTTTAACAGTTTCGGGCGACAAGCCAAGGTTCTGTGCTATTTCGTGATTCGACTCACCCTTGGCGATGCGGTACAACACGGATACCTGACGTTCGGTAATTCGAGCCATGCGCTGTCCAATCGTGAACCCGTTGGCTTGCTGGTTTTTCTGGCTGATCTGATCTGTCCAGTTGTTGCGGCGCAAGCGCAGCACCATGCTGTCCAGTACACTCAGCACGCGGTCTTGTGTAATTCCTTTGGACACGAATTCTGTTTCAGGGTAATCGTCGGCCATCTCCCCCAAAATTTCTTCGTTACCGGAAATTACGAGTGTGCGGCTGTAATCAAAAGTTTCAAGCGCTGTTTCAAGCACCTTCTCTGGCGACATGTCAGGAAGACCTAAATCCAAAAGAACCAGGTCGGGTTGCTCAAAACGGCTGTGTTCCAGCGCTGGACCAATTCGGCTGAATAACTTCACTTCCAGATCGGTATACCGCGAATTCATGATGTCGCGAAGCGCCATTGCAATGATCGGGTGATCATCAATGATAAATACGCGTAGCTGATTAGGAGTCGACATAAAATTGTCCCATACAAGTCAAGTGCCAGAAACTGTCGCCGTGGTTTATTTAAATAGAGTCCACGCCATTCATTACGACAGCCAAAAGAAGTGCTAACAACCCCGATAGGAGCGACACTGCGTTGGGTGACTTGCGGCGAGCGTTTAGTTCCATTAAAGAATAAAAAAGCGGCCACTAGAGCCGCTCTTTATATCTGACCAATTGGATGTAGGTCAAAAACTTACTTCGATCTGGGTATGTAAGAGGCCATGGAATTTTCTGCCACGCGGAACCAATTATTCTGGTCGTTGCGGAAACGATTCCAGGATATAAAGATTTTCTTGAACTTCGGGTTGTTTTTTGATTCTTCTGTGTACAGTTTTTCTGCCTCGTTGTAGGCCGCATCCAATATATCGCGAGGGTAGATACGGAGCTGTGCTCCGGATTGAATCAAACGGCTCAATGCCGCCGGGTTTTTGGCATCATATTCCGCGGTCATCGTGACATTCACCTCGGCGGCGGCAACCTCTAGCGCAGCCTGATACGCTTTGGGCAATTTGCCCCAGGCATCCAGATTCACGTAAAAACTGAGTGTCGGGCCTGGCTCCCAGAAACCGGGGTAATAGTAATATTTGGCCACCTTCTGAAAACCCAGTTTTTCATCGTCGTAAGGCCCTACCCATTCGGCTGCGTCAATGGTGCCTTTTTCCAATGCAGGGTAAATATCACCGCCAGCAATGGTTTGTGGTACGGCACCGAGTGCAGCCATGATTTTCCCGCCAAACCCAGGAATCCTGACCTTTAATCCTTTCAGGTCGTTAAGACTTTTTACTTCTTTTCGCCACCAGCCACCCATTTGAGTTCCGGTGTTTCCGCCGGGGAAATTGATGATGTTGTAGTCTTTAAAAAACTCCCGCATGATCGGCAAACCGCCGCCATGATAAAGCCAGGCATTTTGTTGCCTCGCTGTTAAACCAAAGGGCATGCCGGTATCGAATGCAAAAGTGGCATCCTTGCCCACATAGTAATAACTCGCAGTATGACCACATTCAACGGTACCGCGCTGAACCGCATCCAGCACTTGCAGCCCAGGCACGATTTCGCCTGCAGCGAAGGGACGAATATCGAACTTCCCCCCTGTCAGATCGGCCACCCGCTCGGCAAGATTGGGGCCACCACCCCATAGGGCATCGAGACTTTTGGGAAAGCTTGAGGTAAGACGCCAGCGTACATTTGGGCCGTCTGCGGCGAATGCTGCAGCTCCTGTTGCGGCAGCTGTGGTGGCTGCCGCCCCAAAGCCTGCCTTTTTGAGAAAAGAACGACGCTCCATTGCTTTGTCTCCTTATTGTTTTTAGTTCCCTGCAACGGTCATGGATTCAATCAAAATGCTGCCCACGTATTTGCTGCCGCGCCAGTAGGAGTCATCACCCACAGCCACAATATTGGCCAACATGTCTTTCAAATTGCCGGCAATTGTAATTTCCTCAACCGGGTGAACAATAATGCCGTTTTCCACCCAGTAACCAAAAGCACCACGGGAATAATCGCCGTTGACGCCATTGACGCCCTGCCCCATCATTTCGGTCACCAACAAGCCGGTGCCCATGGTTTTCAAGAGCGCGTCGAGACCACCTGACACGGTTTTGGTCGAACTAAGAATAAGGTTGTGAGTGCCGCCGGCATTGCCCGTGGTTTCCATGCCTAATTTTCGAGCGGAATAGCTGGATAAAAAGTAGCCATTGCAAACCCCTTTTTTTACCACGGTGCGGGCCTTGACCTTCACGCCCTCTTCATCAAAAGGCGAGCTGCCATGTGCGCCTGCAATAAACGGATCTTCCTTGATGGTAATGTGTGGCGCCCACACCTGCTTGCCCAATGCATTCAGCAAGAAACTGGTTTTACGGTACTGCGATGCACCAGATACGGCACGTATATAGTGATTAAGCAAACTGGCGGCAACAGGTGCTTCAAAAATAACCGGGCAGTTGCCTGTGTTAATTGGCCTGGAACCCAATCGGGCCAGCGCACGTTGTGCTGCATAGGCACCAATTTTTGCTGGCTTTGCCAAATTCCTGGCGTTGCGATCGGATGAATTCCAGTAATCGCGCTGCATAGGGCTGTCTTTCGACTTTTTGGCCTGCGCAATTAACGAGACAGACAGAGAATGTTCGGAATATGGATACCCTCCTCGAAAGCCCCTGCTGTTGGCCGCAAAAAAATGACCTGCTTCAGTGGAAACATTGGCCCCGTCGGAATTTCGAATTTGCTTGCTCACATCAAACGCGGCCTGTTCCATAAGCAAGGCCTTTTCAACAGCTTTGGCAGTACTCAAATTCCAGGGATGATACAAATCAAGATCACGGTGGCGCTTGGCAAGATTGGCCTCATCGGGCAAACCTGCGAATTTGTCCGACGCGGTGTATTTCGCAATGTCCAACGCTGCCTGAATGGCTGAATCAATGGCTTGCAGCGAAAAATCAGACGACGAGGCGTTACCCCGTTTATTGCGAACAAACACACTCAGGCTGATATTTTTGTCCCGAGTGTGTTCGATCGTTTCAATTTGACCCATTCGCACACTCACGGATTGACCCACCGCTTCGCTGATGTCTACCGCACAATCGGTAGCCCCCAGCGACTTGGCTTTTTTCAATGCGTAGTCGGTTAATTCCTGAAATGTCTCGGATTTAAAGCTAAAGCCCATATTGACCTGCGAAAAATGCTGCTAAAAATGGCTAATATACAGCCCATGGAACCAGAAAACGAAAAACAGGGCGAGTTTGAAGAATATGATCGCCCCAGCAAGTCATCGGTGAAGCGAGACATGCTGGCCCTGCAAGATTTGGGCAAAACCTTGTGCGAAATGCCCTACGACAAAGTCAAGCGGGCACCGATCGGCGAACGCCTGCTTATCGAGATCGCAGAATTTCACAAATGCAAATCATTCGGCGCCAAGAAACGCCAAATGCAATTCATCGGCAAATTGATGCGGGATGAAGAACATGAGGAAGTTCAAGCTTGGGTAAACGGCGAAACCGTTGAGCAAAAACTCAAGGTGCTGCATCTGCATGCTGCCGAGCAATGGCGCGACCGTTTGATAGAGGACCCCAGCCTGCTAGCCACCTTCATTGAAAGTTACCCGGCAGCAGCACAAGAAAACCTGAACCCGATCATTCGGCAAGCTGTTCAGGAACGGGCGGCCAAAAAAGCCCCCCGCAATTTCCGACAGTTGTTTCAGATCATTTACCGACTGATCGAGGAGCAAGCCGATGGAGAAGAGCAATGAGTTTTGATGTTGTAAAAATTGGTTTGGTGTCGGTCAGCGACCGGGCGTCGGCAGGTGTTTACCAAGACCAGGGCATTCCAAGCCTGAAAACCTGGTTGCAAACTGCGCTGTTAAACCCAATTGAATTTGTAGAAATTTTGATTCCAGACGAGCAGACTGAAATTGAAAATGCCTTGAAAAAGCTGGCCGATGAACATCAGTGCAATTTGATTTGCACCACCGGCGGTACCGGCCCTGCCAAGCGCGATGTAACACCGGAAGCCACACTGGCCGTGGCCCAGAAGGAAATGCCCGGCTTTGGCGAGCAAATGCGGCAAATCAGCCTGCACTTTGTGCCCACGGCGATATTGTCACGGCAAGTAGCCGTTATTCGCGGTGAAAGCCTGATCTTGAATTTGCCGGGTCAGCCCAAAGCGATTGCTGAAACTTTGGAAGGCCTGAAGGACAAAGAAGGCAACAGCCTTGTGAAAGGAATTTTCGCGGCTGTACCCTATTGTATCGACTTGATTGGTGGCCCTTATATGGAAACCAATGAAGCTGTCATTAAAGCGTTTCGGCCCAAGTCGGCCCTACGAAAGCCCGCTGAAGGAAATACACTGTGAGCCTGGATTCAAATTCGAACATTGAATGTGTTGTTGTTGAAACCGGTCCCAACCCGGCAGGCTGTGTAATTTGGCTGCACGGCTTGGGTGCAGACGGCTACGACTTCGTACCCATTGTCAAAGAGCTTGAGCAAATGAATTTGCCCAACACCCGCTTTGTATTTCCCCATGCACCGAAAATTCCGGTGAGCATCAACGGGGGCTACGTAATGCGTGCGTGGTACGACATTAAAAACGTTGACCTGCAACGCCAGGAAGATGAGGGTGGTATACGCCAAAGCCAAGCCACCGTTGAACAATTGGTCAACGATCAAATTGCTTTGGGCTTCACGCCCGATAAAATTGTGCTGGCTGGTTTTTCTCAAGGTGGTGCCATCGTTTATCAAACAGGCTTGCGCACCCGGCACAAGCTGGCGGGCTTGATCGCACTGTCTACTTACCTGCCTTGCGAAGAGACCCTGGATACCGAATTCAACCTGGCCAACCTCAATATCCCGGTGCTTGCGGCGCATGGCGAGCAGGACAACATTGTGCTGATAGAGCGCGGTGAAAAAGCAGTCAACCTGCTACGGAGCAAAGGCGTTGATGTGGAGTGGCACAGCTACCCAATGGCCCATTCTGTGTGTGGCGAAGAAGTGGTTGAGATTGCCAATTTCTTGAAAAAAGTACTTTAAACCGGGTGCTTGGCAACCCAAATGCACCCAGAAAAAATACTGTATAAATAAACAGCTTTTTGATTTACAATAGGCTTCAGTTATTTCAATGCAGGTGCATGTATGCCAGCAAAAAAAGTACAAAACAGCAAAAACCAAACCATTTCAATTGTGGAAATTGAACGCGCCATCAATTATTGGCGCCAACAATACCCTTCATCCCGAGACACGATGACCCTGTGCCCACAGGCAGCCAGTTTGGCTGAGCTGTACGCACGGATGATTCTTTTTCAAATAACCGAAACCTCTTGGGCTGAATTCTCACGCCAGGCAAAAAATTCATTTCAAGAAGCTCAACAATCGTACGAAACAATACAACACAAAGCAGCCTGAACAAGACACGGCACAGATTCAAACCCGTTAATTCAAACGGCTTAGCAGCAGGTGTGCGGCAGTCCACAACTGGCTTGAAACCGGCGTATTACAAGGGCCCTTTAGTTGACTGATTTGCCAGCCATTTGCACCGGCCCGGCGAAATTCCAGTGTGCCGCGCTGGGGTACACGCCCTTTGATTTGCAAGTGGAAAATACACACATCGCCTGTCATGCAACGGTCAATGTAAGATGGCACGCAATGGTGCATTTTCTTGGCTTCGTTTAACAAAGCGTTCAATGAAGTCAGTTCAATAAAATCGATGTTGTTGCCCACGCTGCCCATGCCGATCACCTCTGGCCAAAACACATTTGGGCGGCTCATGTCTAAATCCAGTTCAATCAAATGCCAATGGGTTTGGCGCGCCATCAATGTGTCGTAAGTCCAGTTTCGGGAAATAACCACGCGGCGCTGGGTTGAACTGGTTGCACTTCCCAGCAACCAATCGGCGATCAATGGAAATTCCTCTTGTACCAGTTCAAGCTGATGCGCAGCCTTTGCCGTGTTTTCATGGCGTTGTAAAGCAAGGCGAACACCCCGCAAAATATTCAGCGCCACATCCGTGGTCAAGTGCTCATGGTTGCGCCGCAACCAGGTGCTCAAGGCACCGAACCCGTGCAAAGCGGCAGTTTGTTTGTCGACCCAGGCGATTGGAATATCACGGCCCAAAGCAGCATGAAAATTGACCCAGCACAAATGGCTCAGTTGTGACCAGTTAATGCGCGCAACGTATGCTTTTTTCTGGCGCGCAAGCCAACGCCAGGATTGCTGGCTTAAACCTTGGGCCAACATGCGGTTTTTAAGTATCCGCCAATTCGGAAGGTTGCTCCACATGCCCCGGTCGTTGCCAAGAAGCGGCGCCAAAGCGGGGTTTTCTTCAAGGCGATCATTCAACACAGATCGACATGCAGCCACTTGGCTTAAATCAAGCAAAGTGGCTTGCCTGGGCACGATACGCAAACACAATTTGAGCACCGGCACACCGAAACGACGCCGCAAAGCCGCCGTCCAGGCGCGTTGAATGTCGCGCAAACTGGCGGATTCAACTGAACAGTCAAGTGCTGTATGTTCAAGCGTTTCAGGAATGCGAATGCTGGGTGGTGGCTGCCAGCTTGAACGCAGCAAAGCAGCTTTCAAATGCCATGCCGCTTCATCGCTCAGTATCACGGCGGCTGATTCCTGCAGCTTCGCGCGCGCGCTCAAACCCCATTCAAAATACAAACCCGTGCGCGTGCTGACAAGGCGCGCAGGCAACCGCCCAGATCGAACTCGCGGTATGCTGGTGCTTGTGTTCATTTCAAAATCTAACAAAAGGCGCATGATGGACAACGCAACAGAAGAACCGGTCAATACAGAGATACTACAGCAAGGCGAGATCTGGAAAATTTCCATCAATCGACCGCAAGCCCGCAATTGTGTCGATCGTTACACAGCTGATCAACTGGAAAAAGCATTTCTGGCCTTTGAAACGGATGCAACCGCACGCGTGGCTATTTTGACGGGCGAAGGTGGAAATTTTTGTGCAGGTGCTGATTTAAAAGCTGTGGCCTCGGGCGACCCAAGCCGCGTTAACCGAATGGAACGCCATGGCGCTGGCCCCATGGGCATTAGCCGAATGGAATTGAGCAAACCAGTAATCGCTGCGGTATCTGGCTATTGCGTGGCTGGCGGCCTGGAGCTTGCCGCTTGGTGCGACATGCGTGTGGCTGACAGCACAGCAGTATTTGGTGTATTTTGCCGCCGTTTTGGCGTGCCATTGATTGATGGTGGAACGGTTCGCCTTCCCCGTTTGATTGGCCAAAGTCGTGCAATGGACATGATTTTAACAGGCCGTGCTGTCAATGCTGACGAGGCCTTTTCATGGGGGCTGGCCAATCGAATTGAAACACACCGCAGTGCGCTGGAAGGCGCCATTGATCTGGCCAAGCTGTTAAGCAAGCATCCGCAAACCTGCATGCGCAATGACAGGCAAAGCGTGCTGACCCAATGGGAGTTTGGCGAACGCGAAGCGCTTGAAGAAGAGTTTGAATTTGGTTTGAACACCCTCAGTTCAGGCGAAACGGTTGAAGGGGCCACCGCTTTCAAGGAGGGCGTTGGACGACATGGTGAAATGGTTTGACGCCATTCAAACACATGTCAATCCAGATTCATGATCACGCCAAACTGTGCACTGTTTGAAGTTCGACGCGAATCTGCCGCATTGGAATACGCACTGGATTCGATACCCATAAACCAGTTGGCGGGCCCACCACGATTGCTTAGCAAATACACACCCTGACTTTCTCCATTCAGGGTGTGATTGGATAATTTGCCGGGCGCATACACCAGGCTCAAATTTTCTTGCAATGAAATTTGCAAGCCACCGTACACCGTGTTGATCATCGACCCTGCACTTTCGCTGGATTCATCCAAATTGATGCTGAACCGGCTTTCTGTGGGAATGGCTACTTGATCAACATCCACACCGACACCACGAAAAAGCCCCACCTTGCCCAGCAGGCTTTCATTTTTTACGGAATCTGCTGTGGAAATTTTTGTCTCAGCACTTGCCTTGCCAAGCACCTTGCTTGCCTTCAGGCCCAGTGAATTGTCAGCATGAGCAGCGTGGGTGAAAGAAAAGAACAGTGCACAGAAAAATACCGGCCATTTTGTATACGAAGCACCCATCACCCTACCCCACCAATGTAGAAAAACCCTTACATCCATTAACGACAATTCCCTGCAGAAACACAAGTGCATAAACGGACTAACCCCTTTGTAGTTGGGTTTCACAAAACCATCAAAGATTCAATTGCCTAAGGCTGTATTAGAGGCTCTCATCTACTTTAATACTTCAAAGTAACATTTTCTTTACGCGGTGATACACTGAAATGACTACATAAAAGTCACTACTTCAGGCTACCCAGCCAAGCGAGTGAACTGCTAAAAATACCGGAGACAAACCAATGCTTTCTTCTGCCCGAGGAACGACTTTCTTTTTCCCATTGACCTGCATGGCCTTGGCCCTTTTGTCGCTTTTCTCCCCCCAGGCTTCATATGCTGGCGGCACAGCATTTGATGCCACCAGCATCAGCGCCATGGGAACTGCATCGGCAGGCCAAGCCGCTGAAGCTGGTGATGCTTCCGTATTGTTTGCCAACCCAGCGGCATTAACGCGCTTCAAACGGGCAGAATTAACGCAAGGTGCCGCAGTTATTACTATCGGCACCGATTACACATCAACCCAGAACAACGATGGTGCAGATTCCGGCGCACCGCAGGGGCAAAACGGGCAGGTATTCAGCCGGAAGGACGGATACGATGCCGCGGCACTGGCCCCCAATTTGTTCATCGCGATTCCCATCAATGAAAAGCTGGTGATGGGTTTTGGTGCTGCGGCCTCGCATGGCCTTGTGATTCATTACGACGAAAATTTTCCTGGCCGCAACCAAGGGCGTGACATTGATTTCAAAGTAACCCGACTGAACCTGGGCTTTGGTTACAAGCTAAGCCCCACCTTGTCGTGGGGTTTGAATGGCTCGTATGAACGGTACTTTCAGTCCATCAAACTGAAGCTGAATTATCGTGAAGCCGTGGAGGCTTTGGCCCCCGGCTCAGCCGCGCTGATAGAAAGCCCTGCAGGCGCATTGATCGGCGCCCCCCCAATACCCGGCGAGAGCAATGCGGGCCTGCGAATGTTTGGCTGGGCGTTCAATGCACAACTTGGCGGTTTGTGGGAACCCAGCGAGAACACGCGCGTGGGCCTTTCCTATCGACCAAAAACAGAATTCACGGGCAACCGCGGTAAGTTCAAACTGGATGATTCGCCCGAGCAAGCCGCGTTTCGTGATTTTCTGAACAGCGACGGTTTTTTAAACAGCGTTGCTTTCAGTGCGCTGGGGGTAGATGGCAAGCAGGCTGCAGCCGATTTGGCACCTGATCAGGTTATCAAACAGGAAATTACATTGCCCGATGAACTGCGCTTGTCCGTGTTCCACCATGCCACACCGAAGTTGGACTTGATGGCCACCTACACGCGCCAGGATTTTTCAGTGACCACCTTGAATTTTCAGCGTGAAAGCAATGGACGCACTTTGGAGAACATTCCCCAGAACTTCGTGGCAGCAGAATCGTATCGAGTTGGCATGAACTACAAGCTATACAAACGCTTGACCTTGCGTGCAGGCTACGCCATTGAAAACAGCGTGATCGATGACGAAACCCGGATCACAATTTTGCCGGACAGCGACAGGCAATACTTTGCACTGGGTGGCCAGTTTGATTTAAGCCGCGACACCAGCATTCACTTCGCCTATCAAAAGCTGGACACTGACCCGGCACCTGTGGGCAACAACGACCAAATTTCTCCACCTGAAGTGCGTGGTGGCGATTTCAAGGGCAATGTACAGCTGGACACCCACTTCTTCGGCATCGGCATCACAGAACGCTTCTAGTGTAACGATCCAGCAGGCTTTTGGTGTTTCTCAATTTTACTTGCGCCAGGCGCAGGGCAAGAAGTTAGGGCTTGCTGCGCTTGATTGGCTTGTGTTTGATTGGCTGGTATTTAGTCTTCGATCTTATCGTCGTCACTAACGGCATCAATACCTGCCTCTACCACGGCACCTGTTACCTTGATGCCAGTCGACACCACCGCGCCCGTGATTGAAATGGCAGCCCCTGCGGTTGCACTAACCACTGCGCAGCCCTGCAGCAATGTGGTTGCCAGCAGCATGGGAAGCACGGTGGGAAATTTGTTCGAGAAGTAATTCATGGGGGAACCGAAAATGAACGCTGTCAATGGCATGCTACACAGAAAATGTCGGTGCATAGCAAATACTTCGAAGAAAAATACTTTTCAGCACCGAAAATAAAAAAACGCTTCTGACCCTGTGGGTGAGAAGCGTTTAGTGCCGTATTTGGCATCCCCAACCGGATTCGAACCGGTGTTACCGCCGTGAAAGGGCGGTGTCCTAGGCCTCTAGACGATGGGGACCTAAAACCGTGTGCTTTGGTGGAGGTAAGCGGGATCGAACCGCTGACCTCTTGCATGCCATGCAAGCGCTCTCCCAGCTGAGCTATACCCCCGAAGCGAAGACCGAGATTATTAAGTATTTCGTTAGGCTTGTCAACAATCTGTTGAACTAAAACAAACAAAACTTTAAAAATTTTCTGCCTTCTGCCTGCATTGCCTCAGCAATTTGAGCAGCCCGAATTATACACATATTTGTCGGGTACACTGCAAGTGATTTTTTAAAAAAAACAGAAGCACACAACAAATGAAATATTGCAGCACATGTGGCACCCTCCTGGAACTTCGGATTCCCGAAGGCGATAACCGTGAACGCAGTTGCTGCCCAAGCTGCGGTGCAATTCACTATGTGAACCCCAAAATCGTGGTGGGTACCATTCCAACCTACGAGGGGAAAGTGTTGCTTTGCAAACGGGCCATTGAACCGCGCCACGGATTCTGGACCTTGCCAGCCGGATTCATGGAACTGAGAGAAACAACCCACGAAGGCGCGGCCCGCGAAACCTGGGAAGAAGCCGGCGCAAAAATCAAATTGGGCCCACTGTTCACCATGTTTGATGTAATCCGCGCCGACCAGGTGCACATGTTTTTTCGCGCAGAAATGCCAAGCGCAGATTTTTTCGCTGGTGAAGAAAGCCTGGATGTAAAACTTTTTGCTGAAGATGAAATTCCATGGGACGACCTTGCCTTTAAAACCGTCTCGAAAACATTGACGCTGTTTTTTGCCGACCGCAAGGCGGGCCGCTACACCCTGCACACCGGTGATGTATTCGACCATGTGGACTGGACAGAATCCCAATTCAAGGCTTGACAAAGGAACATGAAAAACGGATGACGAAAACCTCCATCCCCTGGCTGGATTCACCGACAGACTTTCCAAGCACTGACCACGCACTTCAATACCCGCCGGGCCTGTTGGCGGCCAGCCTGGAAATCAATGCAGACTGGCTGGAAGCAAGTTACGCACGCGGAATTTTTCCCTGGTATTCGCAAGGCGAACCTGTGCTGTGGTGGAGCACCTCGCCCCGTGCGGTGCTGTACACCCATGAATTCAAATTGCATCGCTCCCTGGGCAAGGCCGTGCGCAAAGCCAATAAAAACCCGAACAGAGCCATACGCCTGAACACTGCGTTCGAGGACGTCATGCGTGCATGCGCCGCCCCACGCCCCGGACAAGATGGCACCTGGATCAGTGAGGAAGTGCTTGCTGCCTACACAGAACTACACCGGCGTGGGTATGCCCACTCGATTGAACATTGGGAGGGCGATCAGCTTGTGGGCGGCTTGTACTGTGTGGCTTTGGGAAAAATGGTGTACGGTGAAAGCATGTTTGCGATACAAACCGATGCCTCGAAAATAGCATTCGCCCACTTTGTGTATTGGCTAAAAGCGCAGAATGTGCACATAATTGATTGTCAGCAGGCCACCGGGCATTTAATGTCAATGGGCGCCCGCACGGTAAGCAGAAAGGTGTTTGAAACTGAAATGGAAAATTCCATTGTGCAGCCCACCTTGAATTGGGAACCACGCGAACTAGTATGGACGTATGACCAGACCTAAGGAACTGCCCTTCTCCACGCTGCAGTTTTATTCAACTGCACCTTATCCATGTAGTTACCTGGACAATCGCCTTGCCAGGTCGCAGGTGGCCACGCCCAGCCACCTCATCAATGCCGATGTGTACAGCGAACTGGTTCGAATGGGATTTCGCCGCAGCGGCCTGTTCACCTACAAACCCCACTGCGATGGCTGCAATTCCTGCAAACCCTTGCGCCTTGAAGTCTCCAGGTTCGAGCTTAACCGCAGCCAGCGCCGCACAATAAAAACGTTCTCAAACCTGAAACCCAGCGTGCAACGCCTGCATTTCAATTCAGAGCACTATGCGCTGTATTTGAAATACCAATCGATCAGGCACCACGGCGGCGGCATGGATGAAGACAGCCGGGAACAATATTCGCAGTTCTTGCTGCAAACCCGGGTGAATTCCAGACTGGTGGAGTTTCGCAACCCACAAGGCAAGTTGGTGATGGTGTCCATCATCGACATTCTCACAGATGGCCTTTCATCGGTTTACACCTTTTTCGATCCCGCTGAACGCAGTGGCCTGGGGATGTATGGCGTGCTGTGGCAGATTGACCAGTGCCGAGACCTGGACCTTCCCTACCTGTATCTGGGTTACTGGATCAAGGAAAGCGAAAAGATGGCGTACAAGGCCCGTTTTTCGGCTGCTGAAATACTTCAGAACAACCAGTGGCAGCCACTGTCTGAACCCACGCCCAAATAAGCCAGCATTTTCCCCGTTACAATGCGGACTGTTGTTCCAACTTACCGGTTTCCAAGGCCATGTTGCTGCCCTATTCCCTGATTCGCCCTGCCCTGTTTGCACTTGACCCTGAAAAGGCGCACCACCTTACCTTCAGCAATTTGCAAATGTTGCGCAAACTGGGCCTGCTCAAGTATTTTTCACCCACTGCGGTTGCAGACCCGGTCAAGGTAATGGGCATTGAATTTCCGAACCGTGTGGGTTTGGCTGCCGGGCTGGACAAAGATGCCGCCTACATCAGCGAATTGGGCTTGATGGGCTTTGGTTTTCTGGAAGTGGGCACCGTGACCCCCAAGCCACAGCCGGGTAACCCCCAGCCCCGTCTGTTTCGCCTGCCGAAGGCCCACGCATTGATTAATCGCATGGGGTTTAACAACGAAGGTGTGGGCACGCTGATTGGCAATGTAAAGGCCAGCAACTACCCCGGTGTTTTAGGAATTAATATTGGCAAAAATGCAGCAACCCCGGTTGAACAGGCCGCCGATGATTACCTGAAAGCACTGGAGGCGGTGTACCCCTACGCCACCTACATTACCGTGAACATTTCATCACCCAACACCAAAAACCTGCGCGACCTGCAAGGTGGCGACAGCCTGGATATGTTGTTGGGTTCACTGAAAGAAAAGCAAAAAGCATTGGCCGATGAACACGGCTTGTACAAGCCCATGGCACTGAAAATTGCCCCCGATCTGGATGATGACCAAATTGACGCCATTGCGAAGCGTTTGACGCACTTTGGCTTTGATGGAGTGATTGCGACCAACACCACCATCGACAAAAGCAGCGTGGCAGGTTTGCCCCACGGACAAGAACAAGGTGGATTGAGTGGCGCACCCGTGCTTGAGAAATCAACCCATGTGATTAAACGCCTGTACGCGGAACTGGGCGACGACATTCCAATTATTGGCGTAGGCGGAATTTCCACCGGCGAACATGCCGTGGAAAAAATTCGCGCGGGTGCAAAACTGGTTCAAATTTACACTGGGCTTATTTACAAAGGCCCAGACTTGGTGACCGAATGCGCGGCCACCATACGACTGAATTGCAAGCCCAGAATTGGCAGGAAAGCGGCCTGAAACGCCGCTTTATTTCTTCTTGCGTTGTTGTTGGTACAGTTTTGAAAATGTTTCGCCTGTAGGCACCGGGAAATCACGCTGATCGGTCCAGCCGCTGGCCATGGGCAGGCTGTGAATACCGCCTTTGCGCTTGCCCCACCATGCCATCGCCTTGATGCCCACGCGAGACAAAACCCGATACAAGGCCGGGCGCTGCGCCACAAAAGCCCACACTTTGAACGCTGCTTTTTCTTGCCAAGGGCGAAGCCCCCGCGAGAACTGCTGTTCGCGAAGTTTGCGAAGCAGATCCGGCAATGGAATTTTAACGGGGCACACCACATGGCATTCACCACACAGCGTGGCCGCCTGTGGCAAATCAAGCGCCTTTTCAATGCCTGTGTAACTTGGCGTAAGCACCGAACCCATGGGGCCTGGATACACCCAACCATAGGCGTGGCCACCAATCTTCTGATACACAGGGCAATGGTTCATGCAGGCACCACATTTAATGCAGCGAAGCATTTCTTCAAATTCACCACCCAGCAAACCTGTGCGGCCACCATCAAGAATTACAAAGTACATGTGCTCGGGGCCATCCAGGTCGCCTTCACGCTTCGGGCCCGTTAGCAAGGAAACATAGTTCGATATGCTTTGCCCGGTTGCGGAACGCGGCAACAGGCGAATTAAAGTGGCAAAGTCTTCAAGCGTGGGCACCACTTTTTCAACGCCAGTGATGGCCACGTGCACGCGCGGGTTGATGGTACACATGCCTTCATTGCCCTCGTTGGTCACCAGGGCCACTGAACCTGTTTCAGCAATAATGAAGTTGCCACCGGTCACGCCCATGTCCGCGGCCAAAAACTGCGGGCGCAAAATTTCGCGTGCTTCGCGGGTCATTTCGGCAATGTCGGTTTTGCGGGGCAAGTGGTGGTGTTTTTCAAACAGGTCTGCAACCTGTTCTTTGTCTTTGTGCACCACGGGCGCGATGATGTGGCTTGGCCTCTCGTTGTCATTGATTTGAAGAATGTACTCGCCCAAATCAGTTTCGCGCACTTTCACATCCGCCGCTTCAAGCGCTTTGTTCAAGGCCATTTCTTCTGTAACCATTGACTTCGACTTGATGACCGATTTCACCGCATGCTTCTTGGCAATTTTTACAACCAGCTCGGAAGCCTCTTGTGGTGTGCGGGCAAACAATACTTTGGCACCCGTTTCAACGGCTTTTTGCTCGAACAGTTCCAACCACACATCCAGGCTTTGAATGCTGCGGTTGCGAATGTCCACCGCGGCGGAACGGGTACCCTCGAAATCATCCAACTCCAGAATGCTGGTGGCGCGCGCATTCACAAACTTGCTGGACAAACGCTTCAGGTTTTCCTGCAAACGTGGGTCGTTCAGCTTTTCACTGGCCTTGCGCTCAAAAAACATGCTTTGTACTTGCATGGTGTTACCGCCCCAATTTAAATTTGCCCTGGCTTTCGGCCAGTCAACAGTTCAGCCACATGCAGCACTTCGATGTTGTCGCCCATGCGGCGCAAACGGCCTTCAATGTTCAACATGCAGCCCAAGTCGCCCAACACCACGGCCTGCGCGCCTGTGGCCTGGATCTGCTCGCATTTGTCGGTGCAAATGGCGCTGGACACCTCACCATACTTCAGGGCGAAGGTGCCGCCAAAGCCGCAGCACTGGCGGCTGTCTTTCATTTCAAGAATTTCAACACCCCCCATTTTGCCAATCAGGGTTCGGGGTTGTTGTTGAACACCCAATTCCCGAAGCCCGCTGCAGGAATCGTGGTAAGTGATCTGGTTCAGTTCAGAAGCCCCCAGTTTCAGCTTCTCCACCCCAAGCACATTCACCAGAAAGTCAGTCAATTCGTAAGTGCGGGCAGCCAGCCGAGCCGCACGCATTTTCAAATCGGGGTCATTTTTAAACACCTCGGGGTAATGTATTTTTGCCATACCCGCGCACGAACCCGATGGTGCAACCACATAGTCAAACTGCTCAAATTCAGCCAACCACTTTTGGGCCAATTTGTGCGTGCTGACCTGATCACCTGAATTCCAGGCAGGTTGACCACAACAGGTTTGGGCTTGGGGAACCACGACTTCGCAGCCTGCGGATTCCAACAATTCCAGCGTTGAAAAGCCAATGGAGGGTCGCATGGAGTCCACCAGACAAGTAACAAACAATCCGACACGCAATGTAATTCCCCGAAACGGACTAAAACCGTTCAAGTGTATGCAGCATGTGGCTTTCCAGCCAGTAGTGATAACCATAACGGGTGACGTATTTCACAATATGGTTTAAACTTTCCACTGGATGAAAAGGAAAATAAGAATATGAGCGAAGAGTCAGTTGGGCGAACAAGCATTCAGGTGATTGAACGAATGATGCAGTTGCTTGATGCATTGGCTGAACACCAAGACCCTGTTGCATTGAAAGACCTGGCCCGCGATACAAAACTGCACCCGTCCACAGCACACCGCATTTTGAATGATTTGGTGGCATGCCGCCTGGTTGACCGGACAGATCCCGGCCTTTACCGCCTTGGCATGCGCCTGCTTGAACTGGGCAATCTGGTGAAAGCGCGCCTGAACGTGCGCGACGCCGCACTTGAATTGATGCGCAAATTGCACCGCCTGACAGGTCAAACCGTGAATTTGTCGGTTCGCCAAGGCGATGAAATTGTGTACGTGGACCGCGCCTACAGTGAACGCTCGGGCATGCAGGTTGTTCGTGCCATTGGTGGCCGAGCCCCGCTGCACCTTACATCGACTGGCAAATTGTTTCTAGCCAGTGAATCGCCCGAGAATTTGAAACTGTATGCCGAGCGCACCACCCTGCGTGGCACCACATTGAACAGTTTGACCACACTGGAAAAACTTGAAAAAGAATTGCTGTTGGTAAGAACTGAAGGTTTTGCGCGCGATAACGAAGAACTTGAAATGGGCGTTCGTTGCATGGCTGCCGGTATTTACGACGACTCATCCAAGTTGATTGCAGGTTTGTCAATTTCCGCACCAGCGGATCGCATTCAGGAGGACTGGCTGCAGGAATTAATGCACACAGCCCAACGTATTAGCGCGTCGCTGGGTTGGCAAGGCCGGGTAATCCCGCCCAGCGGCCGGTTCAGACTTTGAAACGGTTCGCTACTTATTTGGCTGCTATTTGGCTGCATAAGTGGCACTGGTGGCAGGCTCAGCCGCCATCACGTATTCACGAATACGTTCAGCATCGGCAAAGCGGGCTTGTGAACCCAGCGCGTCCAGAAGCACGATAACCAGGTTGCGATCGCCCACACGCGCTTTCATCACCAGGCAACGCCCTGCCTCATTGATAAAACCGGTTTTTTGAACTTGAATATCCCATTCCTTGTTTTTGAGCAGGCGATTGGTATTTCTGAAATTCAATTGCCCTTTGCCGGTTTGAACCGAAAACTGCGGATCGGTTGAAAATTGCCGGATTAACGGAAAACCCTGAGCATGCAACACCATGCGGGCCAAATCATTGGCACTTGATTTGTTCTCGACAGACAAACCCGTGGTTTCTGCAAAGTTTGTATTTCTCATATGCAATGCAATGGCGCGGCGGTTCATCTGCGCAACGCAAGCGGCCAAACCACCGGGGTAGCTACGCCCCAAGGCAGAGGCAGCACGGTTTTCAGACGCCATCAAGGCCAAATGTATAAGTTCACGGCGAGTGAACTCAGTACCGGGCTTCAAACGAGACCGCGTGTTCTTGTAATAATCAATGTCAGCGCTGGTGATGGTGATCACTTCGTCCAGATCAAGGGCAGCTTCAAGCGTCACTACAACAGTCATTAACTTGGTGATTGAAGCTATTGGCAACACGACCGATGGATTTTTTGCGTACAACACTTCAAGAGAGTCCGCATCTGCAACCAATGCCACAGAGCTGTTCAGGGAAAGTGGATCATGGGCTGATTTAAGATTGGCTCGTTCAGTACTACCGGGAGCAGCCCCAACGCCAGCATGCAACACCATGAAGCAAGCAAAGATAATTCTGGACAACAGGGCTTTGTGGATCATGGCGTTTCTGACTTTTTATTTGAACGAATGGATGGATTCTACGCAGTATCAGGTTAATCGCCAATACCCTGTATCTTTTAATAACAGGGTGTTAAACCATCTATTTCGAGTTTTTTATTAAATCTACCCGGCTTTTGTAGTGTTGGCCGTATTTGGCGAGCCTTTGGATGACCCCAAATTGCAAGTCTGTAAGGTGCTCAAGATCAGAAAAATACCCCCCCGCCATGACTGTCACCACGGGCAAACGCCTCTTTTCAGCCCATTTTAATACCATTGAATCCCTCTGCTCTATACCAAGGTCACTCAACGCCAGCTTTCCCAAACGATCTGCTTGGTGAACATCAAGACCGGCCACATAGAAGACAAGATCTGGCTGAAACCGCTGCTCAATCAGACACAAGGCTTTCTCAAGTTGAGTGACGTACTCGGCATCTCTGGTTCCATCGGGCAGAGCAATGTCCAGGTCACTTTGACTTTTTTTAAAGGGATAGTTCTTTTCACCATGCATGGAAAAAGTAAACACACTGGGGTCGTCTGCCAATATGCAGGCCGTTCCGTCCCCCTGATGTACGTCCAGATCTACGACCAGCACTTTGGAATTGTTGTTGGCTGACACTGGCCGGGCCAGCGCAACGCAGTCCGTTTGGTACACCCTGGCAGCCACGGCCAAATCATTGAACACACAAAAGCCACCACCCTTGTCGCGCATGGCATGGTGGGTGCCACCAGCCAGGTTCACCGATGCGCCGTGTTGCAGCGCACTTCGGCAGGCCGCTACCGTGGCTCCAACCGACCGCAGTGAACGCTCCACCATCCGTTCAGACCACGGAAAACCTATTTCCTTTTGTTCACTGTCAGAAATTTCACCACACGCGATTCGATGTATGTAGGTTGGGCAATGCGCCAAAGCCAATTGACCGCCCGTAGCCGCTTCTGGCACCGAAAGCTTTACAGAACAAGCACTTTTCGCCACTTTGTCTCGAAGAATCCGGTACTTTTCCATTGGAAATCGATGCCCTGCTGGCAGGGGCAGTACAAATTCATCTGTGTAGAAGGCTTCAATCATGGTGAATGCAACAGAACGAACTCATTTTATTGCATTGCAACATTTTTGTTGACATAGAAATTTTTTTTGGTAGAATTCAATTTGTGCACCGCATCAAACGGTGTTCGAAACGTGGTGAAGCCCAATATTTAGCCACCCAATGACAACCCTAGCGGTACGAACCAGACGGAGCAAACATGATGATGACCCCCGAACAATTTCTTGATGTACAAAAATCCAACCTTGAAAAGATCCTGGGTCTTAGCCAGAAATCATTCAACAACATTGAAAAAGTAGTTGAACTGAATCTTAACGCCGTTAAATCATACATGGAAGACAGCGTTGAAGCTGCAAAAGCTTTGTCGTCTGCCAAAGACATTCAAGATTTCGTTGCCGTATCCAGTTCAGTATCACAGCCATTGTCTGAAAAGGCTGTTGCCTACGGCAAAGACCTGTACTCCCTGTCTTCTGGCATCGCTTCTGAAGCTGCCAAGCTGGTTGAAGAACAAGTTGCCGAAAGCAACAAAAAGTTTGTTGAGCTGTTTGAATCAGCAAGCAAGAATGCACCTGCCGGCTCAGAAAGTGCTGTTGCACTGATGAAGTCTGCATTGACTGCAGCGAACACCGCCTACGAAGGCGTTAGCAAGGCCACAAAACAAGCTGTTGAAATGGCAGAAGCCAACGTGGAAGCCGCTACCAAGGCAACCATCAAGGCCGCCAACACAGCCTCTACAAAGGCCCGCAAAGCCGCTTAATCAGCGCTTTGCATGTAAAGGTGTCTCCTCGTTCCTCCTGGAACGAATTCTCAAGCCTGCCCTCTTTTGTGGCAGGCTTTTTTTTATTCAAATATCAGTCGATCAGCTCGATCTTGCACTGCATGGCTTCCAGAATTTTCAGCAAATCGCCAAAGGCCTTTGACACTACCTCCTTTTTATCCAGACTGCCCCTTGCTTTCACACCCAACTCAATGTGCCGTGCCAGTTTGTTGTCACCAACACTGGGCAGGCTGTACAACTTGCAGTCGGGGTAAGCCGCTTCAAGCTGTTCCATCACCGGCGTAATTCGCGCCTCAGGCGTACTGAACAACAGCAGCGCTTTCTTGTATTCCAGTTCCAGGTGGTGAAATTGCGGGTAATGGGTGTCCAGCACCCAGTCGATCATCGGCCAGGCCATCACGGGGAAGCCTGGCACAAAATGATGTTGCCCCACCGTAAAACCAGCAATTCGGTTGTACGGGTTTGGAATCAGGCTGGCATCGGCAGGGAAATCGGCCATGCGCAAGCGAAACTCGTCCAAAGGCTGGCCACTTTCCTCGCAACGCTGGCGAATCAAGTCAACCGCACCTTCATGGCGAACAATTGGCAGGCCCAATGCCTGGGCGGCGGCTTGCCGCGTGTGGTCGTCGGGGGTTCCGCCAATGCCGCCGCAACTCAATACGATTTGATCGCTTGCGAGAGAACGTCGCAGGGTCTCTGTTAAAAACTCACGGTCATCACCGACCATTTGCACCCAGGACAAATGAAGGCCCCGGGCTGAAAGCCGTTCTATCACGGCGGGAATATGCTTGTCTTGCCGCAAACCCGACAAAATTTCATCGCCCACTACAATCAAACCAATTTTGGGTACTGCCATGTTTTGCTCTTTGTGTATTTAGCTGGATTGAATCGCTGGCATGTCGATTACCTTGTTTTGCCGCACCTGCACCAACGCAGCCATGTAGTGGCGCGTGAAAGCCAAAGCCGACATCACTGGCATGATCAACAAAATGGGCGGTATAAAACTTAAAAAGGCACACACTAGGCCAATTAACCAGGCCGACGTGCTGTCGCGCTTCCTGATTTCTTTTATCTCCAGTTTAGTGGCGTGCCCTGCCAGTGAATCGAATCGCATCACAGCCATCAGTAAATACGCCGTCAGCAAAATGGGCAACACAAATGCCATGCCTGGGATCAGCCACAGAGGCAAGGTTACGATCCATGCAACCAGAAAAATGACAACCGCTTTCAAGGTGACCCACAGGCTCATGACCATGCCGGAATCACCATTCTTTTCAATGCCCTGAAATTCCTTGTCGGTAAGGTAATTTACAACCGGCGGGGTAACGTACAAACCTGCCAGCAACACCGCCGATGTGGCCACGATGGGCCACAACAACCCAAACACCGCCAATGGCACCAAGATGAATTTCAACCAGCCAAGAAAAGCGGCGTCTGTTGACACAGCCTCGGCGGAAAAATCAAGCCCCAGGTACGACAACACCCACATGGCAGCATTTACCAAAGGGTCAATCGACAACCAGATCACCACCAACCAGAATACCGAGGCAATGGCGACAGACGCCAAAGTCAGCATCAGCATTTTGGGACGAAACGAATCAACAAGCGCGTTGAAAAGAATGGACATTGCATTGTTCATACACCTTCCTTTTTATTGTTGACCTATTGTTGACGCCTTGCCATTGTTTCCCAAGCCTTTTGTAAGCGCTTCACGGAAACGGGCATGGGCGTGCGCAATTCTTGGGCAAACAATGAAACCCGAAGTTCCTGCAATTGCCAGGCAAACTGGTTCAGGCTTTCATCCTCTTGACCCTTCAACTGCGAGGCGGCACGAACCCAGTGTAATTGAAGATCCATGACTTCCTTCATCAGCTGCTTGTCACGGTCGATTGAATTGCGCACCCGCTCCAAGCGAATTTGCGCCCCTTTAAGGTAACGTGGATAGTGAGCAAGTTGTTCCCACGGTTTTTTTAACAAAAAACCCTTGGGCAGAAGCCAATTCAGCTGGTTTTGAATGTCGGCCACGCAATCCGGAAACGATTTCGATGAAAGCTGAAGTTTTTTATTCAACACACTGTATTCATTAAGAATGACAAGGAGTAGCTTTCCAATTTCCTGGGCAATCAAGTTCATTCTACTGCGTGCTTCCTGCACCTTTGCATTGAATTCTTCTTGTGTGTTGGGCAGGCCTGCAGCCAGGGCGCTTCGCATCAAGGTCAGCTTGATCCACTGCTGCTGCAGTTCTTCAGATGAGCCCAAAGGCATGTACAGCATGGCCACTTTCTGAAAATCGAGCAGGTTCTTGGTCAAGTACTTCAAGGGTTCTTTCAAAGCGATATTGAACAGGCGAAGCACGCCGTCAAGGTGCACTTTGCGGGCTATGTCTTCTTCATCAAATACTTCAACAATGCAGTGCTCGCCCATGTCTTTCAGTGCAGGGTAACCAAAGAAGGTTTGTCCCCCGCGTTTAATTTCCAGCATATCGGGCAAACTGCCAAAGCTCCATTCGGTGATGGGCCGGTCGGTGAACGAGTTTGCACCAGCTGATTGTGCTTTTTGACTGCCGGGCTGGCCATTGCTGCTTGGTGTTTGAAGCGAGCCAACCTGTGCGCGCACTTGCTCCACCACATCCGAGCTTTTAAAACTTTCCTGCGCCTTGCGGCCCCACTCGGCTTTCAAGGCCGACAAACTACGTTGCATGTCAAGCTGGCGGCCATGTTCATCCACCAGCTTGAAATTCATGAAGTGGTGCGGCGGCAGGGTTTCAATACGGAAGTCGCTGAGCAAGGGGCGCGCTGGGGTTTCGCTGGCCACAAAATCGCGCAATCGCTCAAGCAGTGGTTTGTCGTACAGCGAGCAATCGAAATGTGCTTCTGCAAATTTTTCAGCAAACTGCGGCACTGGCACACAATGGCGGCGCAACTTTTGCGGCAGGCTTTTCAGCAACAACAGGGCTTTCTCTTTCAACATGCCAGGTACAAGCCATTCGGTACGCCCGGTATTCACTTGATTCAGCAGCATCAAGGGTATGGTCAGGGTAACGCCGTCGCGTGGGCTTCCGGGTTCAAAGTGATAGTTCAGGTCGAATGCCAAGCCCCCCATTTCCAGCTTTTTGGGATAAAACTCGGTGGTGATGTCGCCTGCTTTTTTGCTCAACAAATCTTCTTTGTTCAAGCACAAGGCAGCCAGCATTTCCTTGCTGGCTTGTTTGGCCCAATTTTCAAGGGTTTGCTGGTTGTACACACCCGTGGGCAGTTTGTCGTCGTAAAACTGGGCAATCAAACCTTCATCGACCAGAATATCCTGTCGGCGGGCTTTGTGTTCCAGCTTTTCAAGGTCTTCAACCAGCTTGCGGTTGTGTACGTAAAAGGGCACGTTCGTTTTTACCTGCCCTGGCACCAAACCTTCATGAATCATCAGCCTGCGGGCTTCGGCCTGGTTCAGGCGGGCCAGGCTGACGCGGCGCTGCGAATAAATGGGCAGCCCATAAATGGTACCGGTTTCCATGGCCACCGCCTGGCCAGAACCTTTTTCCCAATGCGGGTTGTTGTGGTTGCGCTTAACAAGGTGTGCCCCAACCTTTTCAATCCAGTCGGGCTGAATTTTCGCAACACTGCGGGCATACAGGCGGGTGGTTTCCACCAACTCTGCGGCCATGATCCACTTGCCACCTTTTTTGAACAGGTTCGAGCCGGGGTGAATTGAAAATTTGATGCTCCGTGCGCCCAAGTAAACCGGGTCGGTTTCGTGCTTCAAGCCAATATTGCCCAACAAACCCGCCATCAGTGCCAAGTGAATTTGATCGTAGGTGGCGGGGGTGGCATTCAAATTCCACTTTTGTTCTTTCACCATGGCATTTAACTGCTGGTGCACTTCGCCCCATTCGCGCAGGCGGTTCGCAGACAAAAACTTGCGCTGAAGCGTGTTTTTCATTTCACGATTCGTCAAGCTTTTTTCTTTTAAATCAATGTAGAAATTCCATAATTTCAGAAATGACATGAAATCGGACTCTGCGTCGTCAAACTGCTGCTGGGCGTTGTCTGCCGCTTCTTGCGCATCAATTGGGCGGTCTCGCGGGTCTTGTATCGACAAGGCGGCAGCCAGCACCAGCAGTTCAGTCAAACAGCCCCGCTGGCTGGCTTCAAACAACATGCGCGCAATGCGCGGGTCGAGTGGCAGCTTGGCCAGGGCCCGGCCAATTTTGGTCAACTGCCCGGCTTCATCGAGTGCATTCAGTTCACTCAATAGTTGGTAACCATCGGCAATGGCACGACCCATGGGTCGCTGCAAAAATGGAAAATCTTCCACCTCGGTCAGATGCAGGCTTTTCATCCGCAAAATGACAGATGCCAATGAGGAACGAAGGATTTCCGGATCGGTGTAATCAGCGCGGCCTGCAAAATCCGCTTCAGCGTACAAACGAATGCACACACCATCGGCCACACGGCCACAACGCCCTGCGCGCTGGTTGGCGGATGCCTTGGAAATGCGCTCCACCTGTAGCATTTCAACCTTGTTGCGGTAGCTATAGCGCTTCACCCGGGCCACGCCCGAATCAATGACATAGCGAATGCCGGGCACTGTCAGTGAGGTTTCCGCCACGTTGGTGGACAACACAATACGCCTGCGCCCACTGGGTTTGAAAATACGTTCCTGTTCCTGCGCAGTAAGCCTGGCGAACAGGGGCAGAATTTCCAGCGTTTGCCGCATGTTCTTGCTCAGAAAGTTCGCCATGTCGCGAATTTCACGTTCACCTGGCAAGAACATGAGAATGTCGCCCTGCCCCTCGCGACACAATTCTTCCACCGCATCCAGCGTGGCAGCTTGAAAGGCGTCTTCGTCCACTTCATCAGCAGGGTTCACTGGCGCATTTTTGCGACGGTTGGTGTCGAAATCGTTCGGGTCTTTGTAACGCACCTCGACGGGGTACAAACGGCCAGATACCTCGATCACCGGCGCAGGCTTGCCTTGTGCATCCTCGAAGTGTTTGGAAAAGCGCTCGGCATCAATGGTGGCGGAAGTCACGATCAACTTTAAATCAGGCCGCTTGCCCAATACGTCTTTCAAGTAACCCAGCAAGAAGTCGATGTTCAGGCTGCGCTCGTGTGCCTCGTCAATAATGATGGTGTCGTACTTCTTGAACAGCGGATCCGTTTGGCTTTCAGCCAGCAAAATACCGTCGGTCACCAACTTCACTGCTGTGTTGGCATTGGACTGGTCTTGAAAGCGAATTTTGAAACCCACCCACTGACCAACCTCAGAATTCAGTTCCTGCGCAATGCGTTTGGCGGTGGCAGTGGCCGCCAAGCGGCGTGGCTGGGTGTGCACAATGCTTTGGCCGCCCAGGCCCCGCCCCAGTTCCAGACACATTTTCGGCAACTGCGTGGTTTTGCCAGAACCTGTTTCACCGCAAACAATCACAACCTGATTCGTAGCAATCAGTTGCTTGATTTCGGCGCGGCGCTGGGAAACCGGCAACTCTTCGGGATAACGAATTTCAGGTAAGGACTGTAGGGTTTGTTCTTTTGACAACACAAATAACCAATATTGGGTTCAAATTCCGATCAAATCGGGGAAAAACAGCGAGAAGACTGGACTGCACGCAATCGGAAATTATAATCAATCGAACGAGCGGCTGCGGCTGCACCACAGTGTATTCTCTTTTTTCAGGACAGCCCCCAAGCCAATGAGCAACACCCCCAGCCACGACGACCTTTCCATGAACAGCCAAACTTTTGTTCAATGGCTACGAACTGTTGCGCCCTACATTCATGCCTTTCGTGGCAAAACGTTTGTGGTGGCTGTAGATGGCGAGTTGGCCTATCAGGGCTATCTGAATTCATTGGCTCAGGATTTGTCGCTGTTGCATGCCATGGGCATGCGCATTGTGCTGGTGTGTGGTTCCCGCCCGCAAGTTGAGGAACAACTGGCTTTGCGCAACATTCAACCCGCCTTTCACAAGGGCTGGCGAATTACCGACAAAGGCGCGCTGGAATGTGCAAAAGAGGCAGCGGGCGAACTGCGCCTGGACATCGAAGCTGCATTCTCGCAAGGCTTGCCCAACACGCCCATGGCACATTCGTCCATGCGTGTTATTTCGGGCAACTTCATCACCGCCCGCCCCATGGGCATTCTGGAAGGTGTGGATTTGCAGCACACAGGGTTGGTTAGAAAAATTGATGTAACGGCCATTCAAATGAGTTTGAACAGCAACGCTATTGTGTTGTTGTCCACCATTGGCTTTTCCCCCACGGGCGAGGCGTTCAACCTGACCATGGAAGACGTGGCCACCAGCACGGCGCGCGCCATGAAGGCTGACAAGCTGATTTTCGTCACGCAAATTGAAGGTATTTTCGACAAAAGCGGCAAGCTGCTTGAAGAACTCGAACTGGACCGAGCGCGTGAAATCATGCTGCAAGAAGACCTTCCAGAGCTGACAAAAGATTACCTGGAATGCTGCATTCTGGCCGTACAAGGTGGCGTGGGCCGGGCACACATTGTGCCCCTGAACCTGGATGGTGGCGTGATGCTGGAATTGTTCTCGCACGATGGCGTGGGCACCATGGTTTCAGAAGAAAATCTGGAAAGCTTGCGCCAGGCCACACTCGATGATTCCGGCGGTATCAAAACCCTGATTGAACCCCTTGAAATGGCGGGCATTTTGGTACGCCGGGGGCGCGACCGCATTGAGCGTGACATTGACCACTTCACCGTGCTGGAACACGATGGCATTTTGTGGGGCTGTGCAGCCATGTACCCCTACCACGCAGAAGGTGTGGCTGAACTGGCTTGCCTGGTGGTACACCCCTCCTGGCAAGGCACAGGCGATGGCGAGCGGCTGCTGAAAAAACTTGAACACGATGCGCGCAAGCAAGGCTTGAAACAGCTGTTTGTGTTGACCACCCAAACATCCCACTTCTTCCTGAAACGTGGCTTTGTGGTGGGGGACGTAGACAAGCTGCCAATTGAACGAAAACGCCTGTACGACTGGAACAGAAAATCCCAAGTGATGATCAAAACGCTGTGATAACTCTGCAATGAGCACTTTCAAACACAAAAAACCCACGCACGGCCTGAGCACAGAAATTGTTCATTCCAGGCCGGTGAGTGCCAACGGCTTTTCTTCACAACCAGTGCCGGTGTACCGTGGCTCCAGCACCTTTTTCGAGAACACGGCCGCCCAACGCGCCCCCGTGAACCCGATCGGGCTGGACTACAGCTACGGCCTGCATGGAAACCCCACGCAATATACTTTGGCCAAAAAGCTGGCAGAAATTGAAGGTGCCACGCATGCGCTGGTGTGCCCTTCCGGGCTGACCGGCATTGCGCTGGTGGCACAAGCCTGCCTGAAAACCGGCGACCATTGGTTAATACCAGAAAACGTGTATGGCCCGGTGCAAGCCTTGGCGCGCAGCCTGCAAGCGGATTACGGCGTGGAATTTTCGGAGTACGACCCCTGCGATCTTGCATCGTTAACAACGGTGGTTCAACCCAACACCAAACTGGTGTGGACTGAAGCGCCAGGCTCGCTTACTTTCGAAACACCTGATTTGCGGGCCATTGTGGCCTTTGCAAAAGCAAACGGTGCGCGCACGGGCATTGACAACACTTGGGCAGCAGGAATCGCCTACAAGCCTTTTGAGCACGGTTTTGACTTCAGCGTGCAGGCGCTGACCAAATACCAGTGCGGCCATGCTGATGTGTTGATGGGTGCGGTGTTGAGCAACAACACCAAAGCATTTGCCGATGTAGAACGCAAAAACAGAATACTGGGTCTTGGTGTGTCGCCTGCCGATTGCGATTTGGTGCTGCGCGGTTTGCTGACCCTGCCATTGCGTTACAGGCAACAGGCTGAAAGTGGCTTGCTTGTGGCCAAGGCCTTGAAACAACACCCGGCCATTGCGCGGGTACTTCATCCGGAATTTCCGGAATGTCCCGGCCATGAATTTTACAAGCGCGACTTCACGGGTTTTGCGAGTATTTTCTCGGTGGTGTTAAAACCCGAATTCACCGATGCGCAGGCCTGCAAAATCATCGACAGCTTAAAGCTGTTCAAGATTGCCTATTCATGGGGTGGCCCTGAAAGTTTGGGACTTGTGGTGAACATTCCGGATAGCCGACGACGTCATCTTGCAGACGATCACGGCCGGTGCGGGCCGATACTTCGATTAGCAGTTGGCTTGGAAGACACGGCAGACTTGATTGCAGATTTAACTCAAGCGTTACAAACGAACACTTAAAACCCATTCAGGACCAAGATGTTTCTTCGCCCATCAAGAAGCGTTGAAGAACAGGTAAAATTTTTATCAGCCGATCGTTGAACAGGGTTTTGTGGGTGGTGCTGGGGTGTTGACCAAAAGTGGTTTCCAGCATGAAATCTTCGCCAAAATGTCGGCAGCACTGCTCAAATGCATACTTGCAGTTGCCCCAGTCAAGCGATGGAAAAGCCGGTTCCGGCATTGCCTCTATTGAGTTACACACATGGCGAAACGGCACATCGATCAGTGTGAAATAACTTGCCAAATGATGCTGGGAAAGCGGTTCATTCAGTAAAACTGCAATGTCCTCAATGCCAAACCAGGCCAGTACTCGCTTGTTTTGATAAAGCCTCGCAACATCGGCCAATAAGGTTGCCGACTTTAACTCGGGATGGTTGATCTGAACGTGCAGCACAAGGCGATTTGCCTCGTTGCTAGAAATGGCTGTCGGGAACTTGTCGGGTATTTGACTGCCATCAGAGGGGGCTGCAAGCACCACGTCGTTGTAATCAGAGAAATGGATTTGCGACAAAACATCAACCATCTGCATTTCATCAACCACCACATTACCAAGGCGCGCACGCAGGGCATGATCTGCCTCTATCAAGGTAAATACTGCTGCACAGGCTGACAATGCAAAACAATCGCCTTGATCATATGCGTCGATAATCAGTTTAGGGCCTGCCAACTGAAGAAGCGACAAGGCATCGGTATCGCCCCACATAGAATGCAGCTCTTGAGCAAGAATTCTGGCTTCACCCAAAGTTTGAGTGAAATGCTTCTGGGCTTTGATTTGATTGAACACCTGTTTCTCGGGGGGAGAAAAACCCGATCGCCACGACGGCAGCTGCTTTAGTTCGCTAATTCTTTGCTGCAGCTTTGGGTGTGCAATCGGTGGGCGACCCGGGTCTTCCGAATTAAAGTCGGGTACTAAATTCGCATCGCCCAAGGCCATCCACAACCCGTGCGTAGCACGGGAAAAAATACCACCATGTGATGCAATGCGGCCAACTGGAGTGGGCGCACATGGCTGAATAAAGCCAAGAGCTACATTTGAACGTGAAAGCATTGACAGAGGCCGAAACAAGTTGTGTATTTTTTGCGCGCTTGTTTAAGCCTTTACACAATCCACGAAGTAACTCACATTCCCGTGTTCGTCTTCTATCTCGACCAAACCATGGATGTCGGTCTCAAAGCCCGGAAACTGTTTATTGAAATCTCGAGCAAAACGCAAATAATCCATAATCGTGGAATTGAATATTTCGCCGGGAATCAACAGGGGGATACCGGGTGGATATGGCGTCAACAAGGCTGAGGTAATGCGGCCTTCAAGCTCGTCAATCGGCACACGCTCAATTTCACGGTGCGCCACTTTGGCATATGCATCGGCAGGCACCATGGCGGGCTGCATGTCGCTCAAATACATCTCGGTGGTCAGGCGTGCCACATCCTTCTTGCGGTACATGTCATGAATGGTGTTGCACAGGTCGCGCAAGCCCACGCGTTCGTAGCGCGGATTGGCCTGGCAAAACTCGGGAATTACACGCCACAATGGCTGGTTCTTGTCGTAATCGTCTTTGAATTGCTGCAAAGCGGTCACCAGCGTGTTCCAGCGGCCCTTGGTAATGCCGATTGTGAACATGATAAAGAACGAATACAGGCCTGTTTTTTCAACAATAACACCGTGTTCGGCCAAGTATTTGGTCACAATCGACGCTGGAATACCTGCGTCGGAAAACTGGCCATTCACATCCAGCCCCGGGTTTACAATAGTCGCCTTGATCGGGTCGAGCATGTTGAAACCATTGGCCATTTTGCCAAAACCATGCCATGTGTCCGTGGTGTGAATCAGCCAGTCATCGCGCGGGCTCATGCCCTCTTCGCTCAACACATCGGGGCCCCACACCTTGAACCACCAATCGTCACCAAATTCTTCGGCCACCTTTCGCATGGCGCGGCGGAAGTCCAGCGCTTCCATGATGCTTTCTTCCACCAAGGCTGTGCCGCCGGGGGGTTCCATCATGGCCGCCGCCACGTCGCAACTGGCGATAATCGCGTACTGCGGGCTGGTCGATGTATGCATCAAATACGCTTCATTGAAAATATGGCGATCCAGTTTGCGGTTTTCACTTTCCTGCACAAGAATTTGCGAAGCCTGCGACAAACCGGCCAGCATTTTGTGGGTGGACTGCGTTGCAAACACCAATGAGTCCTTGGTGCGCGGGCGGTCTCGACCAATCGCATGCATGTCTTTGTACATGGGGTGGAAGCTGGCATGCGGCAGCCACGCTTCGTCAAAGTGCAAGGTGTCAATTTCTGAACCCAGCACTTCCTTGATCATTTCCACGTTGTACAGCACACCATCATAGGTGCTCTGCGTAATCGTCAAAATACGGGGTTTCTTGTTTTTGGCCTTGCTGGCAAACGGATGGTTTGCAATTTTCTTGGCAATGCTTTCTGGCTGAAACTCTTCTAGCGGAATCGGGCCAATAATGCCCAAATGGTTACGCGTCGGCGTAAGAAATACGGGAATTGCACCGGTCATGGTGATCGAGTGCAAAATCGATTTGTGACAGTTGCGATCCACCACCACGATGTCGCCAGGTGCCACATTGGCATGCCACACCATTTTGTTGGAAGTCGATGTACCGTTGGTCACAAAGAAGCAATGGTCGGCATTGAAAATTCGTGCGGCATTGCGTTCCGAAGCGGCCACCGGACCTGTGTGATCCAATAGTTGGCCCAATTCGTCCACGGCATTGCACACGTCGGCGCGCAGCATGTTTTCACCAAAAAACTGGTGAAACATTTGCCCAACCGGACTTTTCAAAAACGCCACACCGCCGGAATGGCCGGGGCAATGCCAAGAATAGGAACCGTCTTGTGCGTAATGCACCAGCGCGCGAAAGAAAGGGGGGGCCAATGAATCGAGGTAGCTTTTCGCTTCCCGAATAATGTGGCGTGCCACAAATTCTGGTGTGTCCTCGAACATGTGAATGAAACCGTGCAGTTCTTTCAAAATTGCATTGGGAATGTGGCGGGAAGTGCGGGTTTCGCCGTACAGATAAATTGGAATATCTGAGTTCTTGAAGCGTATTTCCTGAACAAAATTATTCAAATTTTGCAGCGCATCTTCAATTTCCTTCTTGCTGCCCAAACCGAATTCTTCATCGTCGATCGACAAAATGAACGCACTCGCCCTGCTTTGCTGCTGTGCAAACTGTGAAAGGTCGTGATAACTCGTGACCCCCAGTACTTCCACGCCCTCTTTTTCGATAGCGTCTGCCAAGGCGCGAATGCCGAGACCAGATGCGTTCTCGGAGCGGAAATCTTCGTCAATGATGACTATGGGGAAACGAAATTTCATTGATCTTCCTGTGATCGAGGTTCAACACGGGCAAAACATAAGAACAATTGCCACAAATCAGCGTGCATTATCCACTACGCAGCCCCCCACTCCAAGCCCTATTGTCAATCAACCATCCCTCTACGGAGTGACTTCACGAAAATGTCATCTTGACAGGGTTAAATGCGCTGGTTTCTAGATTGGTCGTACCTCATGCAGATTGCTTCGACACTGGGCTATAGGGCACCCCAACAGTTTTTCGAAAGGGATATCGATGCCCCCCAAAGGCCACGCAGCTGGACCAAGAGGCTCGATACCTACATGAGCAATCACGAAACAGGATTTGAGCGCATTTCGCGTGTGCGACAAGATGTTTTGAACAAAACACGCGGTACGCATTCCTTCGACCAAAGGCTTTCACACCCTGAGCAATTTAAAAATCGTGGCATTCGCGCCCTGATACACCTGGCCAAACACCTCGATGAACTGGCGGAAAGCTGCGCAGACATTTCAGGGGTGACTGAACGATTAACCCGAAACATGATCTCTTCAGGGGAAAAGGCAGACATGTCGCTGGTCATTGCTTCGGCTTTGGGGCGGGCCATCTCTGGCCAGCTAAGCCTGGGGGGCGTCGCTGTACACAAGGTCGCAGGGGCAGGTTTGTATGCACTTTCCACCTTGCTCAGCGTGGCAGCACTTGCCTGCTCAAAAAATGTTGGGATACGGTCTGAGGCCGAAATAAAAAAGGCCATGGAAGCATCCAATTTTGATTCCAGCGCCTATTTGGTGGTTGCCAAAAAGTTGCTGACAATCAAAGAGGCAATGCTGGGCAAGGTACTCGACCGAATAGGCAGCCCTGACTGCGGGGTTCGCAAAAGCATTCACAAGTGGGCAAGGTTCATGTCCCGGCACCACAGGGTGGCCAACACGAATTTGGCGATCTATCGCAAAACACATTCGAACTACATGTGGAAGAACCTTCACCAGTATGGGCCGGTAACTCGCGCATTAATGCATACAGCCTACGGCACATTTCAGGGTGTCAACAAATTGCTGGTGTCTTTTGACAAACACGCTGGAACAGCGATGGGAAAGTACCTGCTTAGTAAAAGCAAAGGCGAAGTGCTGAGCTGCCGCCTGGGTTTAACCGTTGCAATGTCCGCTGCTGCGGCGGTGTCAGTTCCCATGGCGCCGTTGGTGGTCGGGCTGTCAACATTGGGTATCGCGGCCTGCGGCGTGGCATTTCTTGCGATCGGCATGGCCAAGTTGAATGTTCAGTTGACTTACGACTGGAAAGGAAACATTCAACCGCCCCTGCAACGTCAGGTTTTTGGCAGAGTTACGCCAACCTGACCCTGATACTTGCCACCGCGATCACGGTAAGACGTTTCGCACACTTCGTCGCTTTCAAAAAACAACACCTGCGCGCACCCCTCACCGGCGTAAATCTTGGCAGGTAGTGGTGTGGTGTTGGAGAACTCCAGCGTTACATAACCCTCCCATTCTGGCTCGAAGGGAGTTACATTCACAATGATCCCACAGCGAGCGTACGTGCTTTTCCCCAAACAAATGGTCAATACGTTTCGTGGAATTCGAAAATACTCCACTGTACGGGCCAAGGCAAAAGAGTTGGGCGGAATAATGCAGACATCACCTTTGAAATCCACAAAACTTTTTTCATCGAAGTTTTTTGGATCAACAATGGTGCTGTTGATGTTGGTGAAAATCTTGAATTCGTTGGCACAGCGAATATCGTACCCATAGCTGGATGTGCCATAGGACACGATTCTTTTGTCGCCAGAATACCGCACCTGACCTGGCTCGAAGGGTTCGATCATCCCGTCGCTTTGTGCCATTCTGCGAATCCACTTGTCAGATTTAATGCTCATGATCGATTTGCTTTGATAAAGTTCAACAGTTCGAAATGTTACATGAGCCCAGAGGCACTACTGATTCATCCCATCCAGAATCTCAGTTAATTCCTGCATGACAGAATTAGCGAGGGCGTCGAAGAACACCTGAATCAGGTTGGCCATTTGTGCGCCAGTTACTCCAGAAATTGGCAATTGCATGAGAAATTCGAGATTTTCGGTTTCCATGTTGATACCAACCTGATACTGGAAATCAAGCACATGAACCATGGTGTGCGCTTCAGCCAGAAAGTGAAGACAAATTTCTGCTGAATTTGGCTCATTCATATTGTAAAGCGGGAAAGCCATGACTACCCAGCGGGCATTTTGCGATTGCCCTGCTCGAAAAACCAGCTCGAACTGGTCTTTTTTGGCCATGATCAAACCCTGGCCATCGAACCAATTCATGCCCGCCAGGCCGATTGCCTCGTGCAACAGGGTTGACTCAGAGACCGAAAAACCATTTGGAAGCGGCGTGTCTTTTTGTTGCTGACCTAACTTGTTTGAACCCTGCCTGGAACCCAGCGTGCCGGCAGCCAAGGGCTGTTGTGGCTTGTATTGATTACTGCTCATGAGGAAAAACCTGATAAATATAAAAGCACTTATTGAGTGTTTGCACGGGGATCAATGGTTCCTTACCTAATCCGTTCTGGCAAGCTGCTCATGGCGCGCGACCTGCTCTGAAATTGCGGTCATCATATTGCCCGTTTCTGCCAGATGCCCCGTTTGTGGAAGCTCAACCAGGGTGGAACGCAACAACATCTCGGACAGCATGCGGGAGCCGCCCGGAGGACAGACACTGTCGCTCAGCCCCTGAACGATCGACAGGGGCCATTTGGCGTGTGCGCATCTGGAAACCAACGCATTCCAGTCTGCTGGGGACAAAAAACAGTCGTGCTTTAGAAAGTGTGCCTGCAATCGGTATTTGCGCACCAAAGCCAATTCCTGAACATCGGTAAGAAAGGATTTGCCGTTTTCCAATTGCCCTGGCTTTCCTGTCAACAAAGTCGTTTCCAGCTTGCTCCAGGCAATCGACAGTTCCAGCAAATGTTCGGGCGTGGCCACATCGAAACATTCGCACACAAGGTCTGTACGCGCACCCGGGCCAAAATGCTCTGCGAAGTAATCGGGGGCCAGACGCTCAAGCGATTCAAAAAATGCATCGACCCTGGGACGCAATGGTACGAAAGGCGCGCGCAACACAACACTGGCCACTCGCTGGGGGCGATAAGCCGCAATAGCCAACGCCAACGTTGCCCCCCAGGAACCACCTAAAATGTGGAACTGAGAGATATCAAGACGGTCTGCCACGTCCAGCGCATCGTCAACATAACGTTGCAAATCGATCACGCCCAGGTCAAGGTCTTCACTCAGGCCACTGTTGCGCTGGTCAAAACCAAACCAGGGCACACTGGCAAAACGCAACGGTGCAACATGAGATGCGCCCAAGCTTCCACCGGGCCCACCATGCAGCACCAACCACGGACATGGCCGCAAATTTGGCGCAAGCGCTTGCGTGCTGCCCTGCTCTGCCCACACGGCCACATTACCGCCCAGGTCAAGCATGGCTTGGGGCGCCGACCAAACTCCGGCCAACCCAGATTTCGGTGCAGGGTTGGCCAGCTGGTTGAATGTAAAGTGCTCTTTAGGCATGGGCATATGCCCCCTGGGCGCTGCAATGAAAGCAGACTTAGGTGTTTTGAACCACAATCGACGGAAACTTCAGGGACATGTCTTTGGATTGCTCGGCGATGCGAATGGCCACCTTGCGCGCAATGTCCTTGTAAGTTTTAGCCAGATCGCCATCCGGATCAGCCACCACCGTGGGCTTGCCTGAATCAGCCTGCATGCGGATGCGCATGTCGAGCGGCAAACCCCCCAGATAATGGATGTTGTAATCTTTGGCCATTTTTTGGCCACCGCCATCGCCGAAAATATGTTCTTTGTGGCCGCAGTTGGTGCACACATGGATTGCCATGTTCTCAACCAAGCCAAGAATGGGTACACCCACTTTTTCGAACATCTTCAGGCCCTTGCGGGCGTCCAGCAAAGCAATGTCTTGCGGGGTGGTCACAATGACGGCGCCAGTTACCGGTACTTTCTGTGACAGGGTCAGTTGAATGTCGCCAGTGCCGGGTGGCATGTCAACAATCAGGTAATCCAGGTCTTTCCAGTTGGTTTGTTTCAGCAATTGTTCCAGTGCACTGGTGACCATGGGGCCACGCCACACCATGGGCGTGTCTTCGTCGATCAGGAAACCAATCGACATGGCTTGTACGCCATGGCCTTCCATCGGGTCGATGATTTGACCATCATCAGATTGCGGGCGGCCGGTGATACCCAGCATGGTAGGCTGGGAAGGTCCATAAATATCTGCATCCAACATGCCCACGCGGGCGCCTTCGGCCACCAAGGCCAGCGCCAGGTTTACGGCAGTGGTGCTTTTACCGACACCGCCTTTGCCAGAGGCAACCGCAATGATGTTCTTCACATTGGGCATGGGCTTCAAACCACGCTGCACTGCGTGGGTTTGGATTTTGATCGACGCATTCACGCTAACGTTTTCCACACCTGGCACTTGTGATCGAATTGCAGCAATTGCCGCTTTTCGAAGGCCATCCAGCTGGCTTTTGCCAGGGTAAGTCAACTCTAGTTCAAAACTGACATCGCCACCATCTACTTGAATGTTCTTGATCAGCTTGGCGCTAATGAAGTCTTTGTTCAAGTTGGGGTCAATGACACTACGCAATGCTTCGCGTACGGTGTCGGTACTTACTGACATACACAATCTCCTCAATGCTTGTCTGGTATGGTCTTTCTCTGTCTATATAGGCGAGAGTCTAGCCTGTTTTTCCCACAACAGGCTTACACCGGCGGGAAAGCAAACAGTTCTGATGATTGGCGTTTACCCTATCGCTATTAAACACCAGCGTTCGATTGACAAAACAAATCGCCAATATTTACCAGAGTGTTACCCCCACTTTTTTCCAACGCTTCTTGCTAGCATTGCAAGCGATCAAATTTTTGCGATATGGAGACAGAAAATGAAGACTTATGTGTGCATCGTGTGTGGCCTGACTTATGACGAAGCGGCCGGCATGCCTTCGGAAGGCATTCCCGCGGGAACACTGTGGGCAGATGTTCCTGCGGACTGGCTTTGCCCTGACTGTGGTGTGGCCAAAAGCGATTTTGAAATGGTGGAAGTGTAAAACTTCACGTCACCAACAAAAACGGGCAAGTCAGACTTGCCCGTTTTCGTCACGTTTTGCCTCCCGCTAGAAAGGCGAATTCATTGTTGCTTACACCGGCAACGCACCACTCAACGCATCGGTCACTGTTGTGGGGTCCAGCATGCTGGAGATTGGCGCCAAAGGGGAATCGGCGGTCATCCCCATCAAGGTGCTCACACCTTCTTCCAGTGGCGCGCCAACCGGGGCTAACGGGGTGCCTGCCAAACCATCAAAAACCGGCTCTAGCGCCATGTCCAGTGGCGTTCCCGTAGTACCACCAGTGTCGCCACCACCTGTACCATCGCCACCACCTGTACCATCGCCACCACCTGTACCATCGCCATCGCCATCGCCACTGCCACCATCGCTGTTGTCCACGGAACCACCAGATGAACCTGTCGGACCTGTCCCTTCATCACTACCACCGGAAGCCAACAGCCCAACGCCAACAGCACCAGCCCCAACTGCAGCAGCCGAGCCACCCAGTGAACCACCCGCCAGCAAACCGCCACCGAACAGGCCAAACATTCCGCCCTCGGCGTCTACCTGTTCAACACCTTGCAACTCGACCATGTCCGCGAAGTCGGGATCCAGGTTGGCAATGGTCACCCCATCGTCAGAAAGTGCTTCAAACACAAATGCAGTTTGTCCGTCTTTCATGGTGGTGTCGGCAATCACACTGCCCGTAGGAGCCACCAGCAAATTACCGATTGGCTCGCCGTAGCTGTTGGACAGAATGATTGAGGCACGGCCAGAATCACTGGCGGTGATTACGTCGCCAGCGAGAATTGAATCACCGGTGAGGAGAGCCTTGCTCTCGCCATCGCGCATGATGCTGACTGCACCTTCAATCTCATTGACCGAACCGATTACCTGTGTGGACATGTCGCCTCCATAAAATCTGTTTGTTTGTGTTGTCGAATTTGTAAGTAATACTCTGACAAATCCAAGGCGGATTCAAAACCCAGGTTTTTTAAAGCAAAATCAGCATCAACCCGGCCAGAATCGCACCCCACACGGCGCCGATCAAAGGCATCATCCACTCATATCGGGAAAAAACCGGTCGCAAAGCCTTCTCGAATTCCATCGCAGGAAGCGTGGACAGCCGTTCCACTATCACCTCCTCAATCCGCAGTGCATCATGTAAATACACCCGTGCTGCCATCAAATGGGTTTCCAGTTTACTGGCAAAAATTTTTGCCGCATCGCGTTTTATGGCCACCCACTGCTCTGCCCCCAACACAGCAATCAGCAGGGGCTTCACCCCACTGGACTCCAGGTCCATCACGCGTTGTACATGGTAATCAATCAGCGCCGACAGGTTTTTCGCATTCGGACCACGGCACAGTGCCAACACAATATTCTCCGTGGTGATCACTTCATGCGCGGCAGTTTGGGCAAACAGTTCAGCAATGTGTTTTTGATCCCGAAAGAAGAAGCCGGTGAACTTGCCCAAACGAACGGTGCCGTGGTCGGGATGAAAAAACAGGCTTTCAAGCGCCAGTTCATTGGCAATTGCACCAGCCACCATTCCAAGCAACACCAACCAATACCATTGCAAACCGAACAGCGAACTGCCTGCAAGCAACAAGCCGACCACCAGACCGGCCACCAAGGAAAAACGGATCAAATAGATCATGGGGTCTTTGCCGGCACTTTTGAAAAGATCCACCACCAAAAACGGTTTGCTGGTCACAACATCCAGCACCAGGGTTTTCAGGCTGAGGTAATACGCTGGTTTTTTTTGCAAATCGAGAATGATCTGCTTCGCCACGTCGGGCACAACACCTCGAATTCTGAAAATAATCGAGTTCTGCAAAAAACTGGGCAAACTTTCCCACAGGGTGGGCTTGTGCTTAAGCATGACTTCCCGACAAACCTGGTCGGCGGTTTCTTGCATGGGCGGGGTTAGGCGATCACTTAAACCCTGCGCCGGAATGCGTTTGATCATTTCATCCAGCGGCAACAGTTTGTGGGTCATCAAGCGCACAGCAATTTCTGCCATGACCGATTTTTGATGGGGCACCAAACCCTGCCACCCCACACCCTCAAGGCCCAATTGGTGCAAGCCAAGTTTGCGGAACAGGGGGATGCGCCAGCCCTTGAACTCCTTGGGATTGAACATCAACCACAAGGCGGCAGCCTGAAAAAACCAGGCAAGGGCAACGCCAAGCAGCGCTGTCACAAAAAATACAGCCCAGAGCGCAAGCCCAAAATGAGCAAAGGAAAAATCCAAAACGGTGATCCTGAAGTAACTATTAAAATAATTGGTCTAATTTTGGCACCCGAAGGCACCCACATAGGTCGTTATACTGGCGAACGAGACAAGACAGATTAGAAGCAGCCGTCCAAAAAAACATACTGGCGACTATATATATTTATACTTTACCAACAAAAAACAAGATTCCAAGGGGACGCCTTTAATGGATTGGGTAACTATTTACGCTGACGTTCAGCAGAACTACCTTTTTTATCTCTCAATCCCCATCGTCGCCGCCATCCTTGGTTACATCACCAAGATCGCTGCGGTCAAAATGATGTTTTATCCCATGAAGTTTGTGGGCATTCCACCCTTCTTCGGCTGGCAAGGCATTGTGCCGCGCAACGCCTTGCGCATGGCGTCCATTGCCGTTGACACCATTACCACCAAGCTGGTGTCGGTCAATGAAGTGGTGTCAAAACTTGATTCAGAACGCCTGGGCAAAGAACTGGAAGGCCCGGCGATGGATGTGATCGAAAGCATCATTCGGGACGTGATGTCCAGGCACCAGCCACGCCTGTGGGAAAGCCTGCCCAACTTTGCACAGAAAAAACTGATTGACCGTGTGAAGAAAGATGTGCCGGGTGTCATTGCCAGCGTGATGGAAGACATCAAGGGCAATATCGACGAAATTCTGGATCTGAAAGCCCTTGTGATTCGCATACTGATGAACGACAAGCATTTGCTGAACCGGATTTTTCAGGAAGTGGGTCGTGAAGAATTCAAGTTTTTTGGTGTGTCGGGCCTGTACTTCGGTTTCATGATCGGTTTGGTTCAAATGGCGTTGTGGATCTTGCTCAAAGAGCCATGGATCTTGCCGGTGTTCGGTTTTCTGGTGGGATTTATTTCCGACTGGATCGCGTTGAACATTTTGTTTGAACCCAAGAAACCCATTCCCTTTGGTTCATACACCATTCAGGGTTTGTTCCTGAAGCGCCAACAAAAAGTAGCGGCCGACTACGCAAAAATTATTGCGCGCGATATTCTGACACCGCAAACCATCATCAGCGAAATGGTAGCGGGCCCGCTTTCCGAGCGCGTTCAAAAAATGGTGGATGAACGCGTGCGCGAAATGGTGGACAGCAAGGCCAGTATCGTGAAGCCTTTCGTGGTGATGGCAGTGGGTGCCGAGTCGTTTCAGCGCATGAAACAAGACACCTCTGAAATGTTGATGGCACGCCTGGCCGATGTGATCATGCACGCAGAGACCTACGTGCAAACATCACTCGATATTGAAAACGTAGTAGGCAAAAAAATGCAAGCCATGACCCCGCTGGAATTTGAAGGACTGCTGCGTCCGGTGTTCAAACAGGAAGAATGGATTTTGATCATGACTGGTGCCATGTTGGGTGGCCTGGTGGGCGAAGGCCAATTGATGGTCATGATTCAGCTGGGCATTATCTAGACAACCCGGGCCTTTGCAAGGCCCGGATTTTCCCGACCAGTTTCGGCAAACTCCACAAATTCGGACACACAATTGGCCACCCATTCGGAATGGCTTTGAACCACCCAGTGATGTGCCTCAACATCGCGGCGCCACACGTTCTTCGCATACGGGTAGCAAGATTCCACCAAGGCCGGGGTAACAAACCTGTCTTTCGTGGGCACCAGCAATTGCACGGGCACGTCGGTGTGCCGCACACGTGGTTTACCCATGCGCGGCAATATGTTTGCACGGTACAAATTGATGCCGTTTACGCCGTCTTTGCGCTGGGTTGGATTGACATCGTGTTCAACCCCCTCCATTTTCTTCACGATACCCGGCCATGCCTTGTCCAGCCCCAATTTCCAGGCAGCAGGCGCAAGAAACGGCAACTGAAACGCATACACATACCAGGAATGGATGAACTGCCCAAACACGCCACCCAAAGCTTTCGTGTTGCCCGCCTTTAGACTGTTGCGCACCCACTGGCCAATGTGGTCCAGGCTCGGCCCGGAAATGCTGGTGTAGCTGGCAATGCGGGCTTTCAAGCGATGATCGGTCACACTTTCCCAGGTTTGAATGGAGCCCCAGTCGTGGGCCACCAAATGAACTGGCTGGGTTGGGCACACGGCGCGCATCACCGCCTGCAGGTCTTCGGACAGTTTGCCTAGGGAATAGTCCCACATCCAGCCCGGCACCGTGGACTTGCCACAACCGCGCACATCGTAGGTCACCACATGAAAGTGGTGCTTCAGGATGTCCACCACAGGATCCCACACGGCGCTTGAATCGGGATACCCATGAACCAGAATAATAGTGGGGTTGTGCGGTTCACCATGGCAGCTCACTGCCAGATCCACATCGCCGGAATGAACAACCATTTGGCTCATCCGCCGTTCTTTTTTATTTGTCTCTGTCATGGGTCTGCCCTTGTTGGCTGTTGTTGTATGTGTTTGTACTTCACTTTATAACCGCCATTGCCAGCCGATTCTTTCAAGCTGGTTAGAGTGACAACTCCAAATAAGCAAATAACTAAAAAATAGAACAACTTACAGCGTTTTTTAATGCATTGCGCTATCATTGGCGCGATCGAAGAACTCACGAGAACTGAAGCCGCAACCATGTCAAACCTGATTCAAGAACAAGTTACCGAAGTCCACCACTGGAACGACACCCTTTTCAGCTTCAAAACCACACGAAGCCCGGGCCTGCGTTTTCACAACGGCCACTTCGTGATGATTGGTCTGGAAGTAGAAGGAAAGCCCCTGCTTCGCGCCTACAGCATTGCAAGCGCGAACTACGAAGAGCACCTGGAATTTTTCAGCATCAAAGTGCCCGATGGCAAACTGACTTCACGCCTGCAACACCTGAAGGTGGGTGACTCGGTGCTGGTCAGCAAAAAGCCCACGGGCACCTTGATTCTGGACGACCTCAAGCCCGGAAAAAACCTGTTCCTGTTTGGCACCGGCACCGGCCTGGCTCCATTCATGAGCCTGATCAAAGACCCGGATGTATACGAGCGCTTTGAAAAAGTAATTCTGGTTCACGGTGTGCGCTATGTGAATGAACTGGCATACAGCGAATTCATTCGGGAAGAACTGCCCAACAATGAATTCTTTGGCGAAATGGTGCGTGGCAAGCTTGTGTACTACCCCACCGTAACCCGCGAAGAATTTCAAACCGTGGGCCGAATTACCACCCTGATGGAAAACGGCGAGCTGTGCAAAGACGTGGGCCTGCCCCCGCTGAACCCCGAAACAGACCGTGCGATGATCTGCGGCAGCCCCAGCATGCTGGCCGATATCCGCGGCATACTGGACAGCAAGGGCTTCGTGGCGTCTCCCGGCGTGGGCGAACCTGGCGACTATGTGTTTGAACGGGCCTTCGTAGAAAAATAAGCAATTGCTTACAAAAAAACCGGCTGCAGGTTTGAAACCCCAGCCGGTTTTTTTTTATTGCATCGATTCAGGCCATTACTTTTCAGCAGCCAACTCTTCAAGCAAAGCCTTGGCATGGCGCATGCTGTCCATCGCGGCCGGAAAACCACAATACACACTGGCGTGGATAATCAGCTCACGCAGTTCATCAGGCGTTACACCATTGTTGATGGCACCGCGCATGTGCAACTTCAATTCAGTGGGGCGATTCAAGGCGATCAACATGGACACGGTGGCAATGCTGCGAATTTTCGGTTCCAGGCCTTCGCGTGGCCACACTGTTCCCCAGGCATGCGAGGTCACAATGTCTTGCAGCGGCGCTGCGAAATCATCGGGATTCGACACTGCCCTGGCCACATATTCTGCCCCCAACACCTTGGTGCGCATGGCCTTGCCGGTGTCGTAATTCGCGGGTTTGTTATTTGCCATACTTCTCCTCCAGTTTTTCAATGAAGCGGTCTACCAAACCTTCAAACATGGTTTTGATGAAACCGGGCGTTGCGGCCTTCAACAGCATGGGCACCTTGATGTCGCGCAACAGGCCTTTGATTTCAATCTCGATGTCTACTTTGGCACCGTTTTGCTTGAACTGAAAGCAGCCTGACAGGTTGGCGTTGCCAATGCCCTCTTTCGCATGAAAATTGAGTCGGCCATTGGCCTTGTCCACTTCGTAAGTGGCGGCATAATGCACCGCGTGTGAAACGCCCATGGCACCGATGGGCTTTAGTTTCCATTCAAACGCGTTGGGGCCTAGTTTGGTCAGGCTTTCCAGCTTGGGGAAAATTGAAATAAGGGGCTCAATGGCTTCCAGGTCGGCCAGAACCGCTTCGTAATTCAGGGCAACCGATGCAGTTTTGTCCAGTGAAAGTTTGCTGTCCATGTTGAATTCTCCTCAAGGCAAAGGCCAGCCCCCTTTGTGCTGGAGTACACTGGCCGAAATAATGAAATGGTTGAATAATACTCATGAGTAACATACCAGCAGATCCCTTGTTGCGGATCAAAAAACTATCAGATTCACTGGAAAATAATGAATTTGAAAACACCAATGCCCTGATTTTCGCATTCAGGCAGGAAAAAGACCTGCTCAGTGAACTGCCCGCAGTGTTTGAAGGTGCGCTGGAAAGCATTCTGGAACGCCTTGAAAGCACGGCCATGTTTGGCGGTGAAAGCTGCTCGTTCAGTCAAAGTGACCTGCTGGCTGCGCTGACCATTTGGCTGGAAAAAGCGAAGTCTTACCTGGAAAAACAACTGGGCATTCAGTGAACTGGTGCTGGTTTCTGGCAAAGTTCTTCAATTAACTGATCCAGTTGTTCAAACGACACGGGCTTGGTTAGATGCAAATTCATGCCCGATTCCGCCGACAAGGCCATGTTCTTGTCGTCAGACAAGCCCGACAAAGCACAAATAAAACTGTGGCACGATGCGGCTGTGTGCGACGCGCGAATCAAACGTGTGGCCTCGTGCCCATCCATGTCTGGCATGTCAATGTCCATCAACACCAAGTCGAAGTATTGCGATTCACAAAGCTTCACAGCTTCAATACCGCCAGTGGCACGTGCCACCCTGTGACCCCGCTTCCCCAGATAACGATCCAGCAACTTGATGTTGATGGGGTGATCGTCAACAACCAGCACATCGAGGGCCCGCGCAGCAGGCTCGAAAGGTTTGACTGTTTTTTCTGAACCAAGGGAACGGGCCACGGATAGATTTAAACTGACTGTAAATACAGAACCCAGGCCAGGCTCCGAACTGACATCAATACGCCCACCCATCAATTCAACCAGACCCTTGCAAATTGCCAAGCCCAACCCTGTGCCGCCATACTGTCGATTAATTTCTCGACTACCCTGGCTAAACCGCTGAAACAATTTCTGAATGGCACCCTGACTAATTCCAATACCGCTGTCAGCCACCTCCAGAAACACTTCCACCCGCCCTTGGCTGGGTGCGCTGGTGCTCAGTTTCAATTTCACATAGCCAGTGTCCGTAAACTTGAGCGCATTGGACACAAGGTTCTGGATCACCTGCCGCAAACGATTGGCGTCGCCAAATACAAGACATGGCCCCCCAACATCGTTAACAACCGAAAATTCAATGTTCTTCTTGATGGCCAGGTTCTGGTTCAGGGCATGAACCTGACGAACCATGGCATCCAGATCAAAAGGAGAAACCTCAAGTTTCAGCCCGTTGGCTTGAATACGGGAATATTCAAGTACGTCACTTAAAATCAAGTGAAGGCTTGTCGCCGAACTGGAAATATTGCGAACATCGCTGCGCAATTCAGGATCTTTCAGTTGTTCTTCAAGCAACCTTGAAAAGCCGATGATGGCATTCAAGGGGGTACGCAATTCGTGGCTGATCGTACCCAAAAATTCGGATTTTGCACGGTCTGCGCTTTCAGCCTGCTCTTTGGCAAGCACCAGGTCGCTGACATCCAGGCACACCGCATACATGCACACCCCGGCAGGTTTTGCCTCACGCTGCACTGTCAATTGAAAATAACGGGGTTCAACACCACTACGCCGCAATTCAGAAAACACAACGGACTCGCGGTTCGGAAATGCTTCCGGACGCGACAGCACTGTTCGCAGAGGGGCATGGTATTTTGGATCAATGTGCTTTAACACAACGGACCAGTCGGCGATAAACTGGGCTCGGGTCACAGGGAAAAACCTTTCGAGTGAAGTGTCCGCGTTGTCGACATAAATGTGACCGTGTACGGTCACGGTGAACTCCACGACAAACCCGTTCAAGCAACTTTCCACGCTCATCAAACGGCGCTTTTCTTCTTCGTAACCATTTAGCAGCACACGTTGTTGGCGGTTTAATCGATGAACTGTGTGCGCAAGAGACTGAAAAAATTCTTTGCCTGCCATGTCGTGTTGATCCGGGTCTTCTTCACCCGACTCAATCAAGGACTGCCTCACCTGAAAACCCAGCCAGGCGCGGGTCAATGCGCTTCCCAGATAGAAAGCCAAAACCACGGTAAACGAAAACAAAATGAGTTGACCAAACCAGGCCAGCGAGCCCAACTGGGTCCAGAACACCGTTGATGCAAGCAGGCCTATGGCAAAGAGCATGCACAACAAAGGACGCTTTTGCCAAGCGTCAGATACAACAAAAGAGGCCACGTTAAACAGTGAGGCCTCTTTTGAAGACAGCTTATCAACACTTTCAATCAAGATGAAATTGTTCTCGACAGGAATGCCAGCGAACGACCTCGGGCAAGTGCCGCCGCTTTTTGCTGATACATTGGGCGCCCCCAACAATTAAAACCGTGATCGACACCGGGATAAGTATGAATTTCAACGGCGTTGTTGTTCTGAAACGCTGCTTTGACCTGCTCCACAGCCTGCATGGGAATAAAGCCGTCGTTCTCGGCGAAATGCATCAGCATCGGGATATTGGCTTGTGGCGCGCGGTCCAGCGCAGTATGAATTCCGCCACCGTAATAACAGACAGACGCATCAACCGCACCTTCCGTGGTGCCCACCATATAAGACAACATGCCGCCCATGCAGTAGCCCAGACTGGCAACTTTCCCGGTTACCTGGGGCAGTTCCTTCAAAGTTTGTGCGGCCACACAAAGGTCTTCTACGGCCTTTGGGAAATCCATCCCCTGCATCAAAGCGAAACCTTTCTTGAAGCCTTCATCGTCGTAACCAATGTCTACATCAGGCTCTTGCCGCCAGAAGATATCGGGGGCCAACACCACAAAGCCATCGCTGGCGTATTGGTCCGCCACATCCCGGATGTGCTGATTGACACCAAAGATTTCCTGAATCAACAGAATGCCCGGACCCGTGCCCGTGGGTGGCAAAGACAGATAAGCACTGAATTGACTTCCGTCTTTGGAATTGATCGTGATGCGCTGGGACTGCATAAACCTCCTTACTGCTGCTTTAAAAAGTTCAATTGATTGTATCAGCTTGATTTTGCCAAAACAGCCAGTAATGCATTTCGAAAACCACATTCCAATTAAAAATACTGTACACAGTTACAGTGTTTATTGTACAGTTGTTTTAAGGGCTTACAAATAATACATACAAAGGAGTTAACAGCATGAGCATCAAGCGATTTGCAATATTTTTCGTCGTGTGGGTTTTAAGTTGTGCTTTTTTTCTCGAACCTGCGCTTGTCGCACCCCTGTTTGAAACAAACGCCACGATTGATCTGGCCTTTAACGGCAATCCCTCTCAGCTGGGCGGTGTGGGCACGGTTCAAAACGGCAGCGCTGCGGTAGAATCGATGGACCATTTCAGAGTACTTTGCTTGCTCTACTTCGGCTTGCCTGTTGCCATCTACCTTGCAACGCAGTGGAAGGAACTCTAATCAAACCGTGATAACACATGAAGTATGTTGTAGCTGGTGTATTCAGTATTATTTTGGGGTTTGTCATTCAAGGTTGCGCCACATCGAATCGGCACTTTGATTCCGGCAAACCACACCATCGTCCTGATGGGTTCGTGAATTCTGATGGAACCACGGTATCCAAGTCTTTTTCAGACCTGCTGCGCTGGTATCGCGAACGCCATGGAAAAGACCTTCCGCCACCTCCCGGTGAGTTCATTGCAAGATACGAGGACTTCCCACAGCAAGCGTTTGACAAAGGCCAGCTTGCCAACTTCTCCAGCCAAACTGCGACCTGGCTTGGTCACGCCACGGTGATGGTGAGAACAAACGGTTTTACCATCCTGACTGACCCACATTTTTCGGTGCGTGCTTTTCCGGTTCAATGGATGGGGCCCGCACGCAAAGTACAGTCCCCTACCCGCGTTGAACACCTTCCAAAAATTGATGCGGTCGTGATCAGCCACAGCCACTATGATCACCTTGATTACAACACCGTGATGAAGTTGACCAAACAACAGCCAGACATATTGTTTCTGGTGCCTTTGGGACTGGAAAAACTGCTTAAAGGGTGGGGTGTTGAACGCGTAAAGGAATTAGACTGGTGGGAAACCCACACAATTGCAGGCAATCAAATTACATTCGTTCCCGCCTACCATTGGTCTGCGCGTACATTGGCGGATCGCAACAAATCATTGTGGGGCGGATGGACCTTGAAAAGCCCTGACCTTAACTTTTATTTCTCGGGTGACACGGGTTACAGCAGGGATTTCGATGAAATCGGCAAGCGCCTTGGGCCGTTCGATTTCAGCGCGATCGCTGTGGGCGCTTACGAACCACGCTGGTTCATGAAGGCGCAACACGTCAACCCGGATGAGGCAGTGCAAATTCACAAAGATGTTGGGTCAAAGCGCTCGATGGGCATTCACTGGGGAACATTTGAACTGACCGACGAACCTTTGGATCAACCCATTGGCGATTTACAAAAAGCGCTTGGTAAACACAGCCTGCAAAAGGAAGCATTTGAGTTGCTGGCGCACGGCCAAACCATGAATATAAGGTAAAAAAGCCAAGTTTTTACGACAGGCCACTCGGAAATCTGTCTAGGTCAAATCAGTTTGTTCAATTGCGGCATGCAATGGCGCACCAGGGTCATGGTCAAAAGGTCGTGCAACTGCTCGTCGTTTGCCCTGTCAGGCAAAAAGTGTATGCCTGCCACGGTGACCCACGAAGACTCCGACACCCTGAATGGCGTGTCCTGAACAATCAAAATTTGTGCGCCAGCGGCGTACATGTCAAGCAAGGTACTCTGGATCAAGGTGCTTGACCGCTGAAAACTGGCACGAACAATCACAAGGCCTGCAGTCAGGTTTTGTGCTGCAAGTGCCAGTTCTTTGCCGGTTTGTCGTGGCAAAACTTCGTACTTTCCCCACACACGCTGGGCGCAAGCGCACAGCTTGTCCAACAACTGCTTGTTGGGTTCAAGAACCACCACACCGATTGAATCCTGAGCCGAATCCATTTGCCTGCCTTTTTGTCTAGGACAACACCTGCATTTCACCATAGCTTATTGTGCCGGGCAAACCAAATTACCCTATTTGTCCAATAAAGAAATTCAATAAGCGCTGCAATAACTATTAATGTGAGTTTAGAGTGCGAGGACAATCGAAGGTTCCGCCCGGATGGACGAATAAATTGTGATGTTCTTGATAGTTTCGGACAATCGACTGAACCTGAAATCAGTCCCTGGCCAAATAAGGCGTAAGCAACTCATGAAGGCGCAGTTCTGCGCGCAAGGTGCGCAAGGTCACCAGCACGCCACCAATGCGACGGTGCAGGAAAATGATTTCCTGCGGGGGAATCTTGAAATGCTTGCTCATCATTTTCAAGGCAGCGGTTTGCCCAACCCTGGCTGGCAGGTCAGTTATGCCAAAACAATACGCGCCGCCGGGTGTGTACAAATGTTCGGGCACGCGTGGGTCAAAAGGCTTGCGAAAGGGTTCAACGATCAGTTCTGTCAGGTCCCCAAAGCCTTCAAGTATCCACTGTGGTGTGTCTTCATTCATCAAGCCGATTTCAAGAACACCTTGCGCAATTTCTCGCCGATTGGCATTCAGGGAACCCTTGACAATTCGCGCATAACTTTGCACGAATGATGGCGAAAAAGACCGTGTTGCACCAAAATCAAGCGCCACAATCTGGTCGTTTTCCCCCAGCGGGTCAATGCGTACCCGGTAGTTGCCGAAATGCGGATCGGTTTGAACCAGATTCCATTCAAAAAACTCGGTGACGAACAATTCAGCAAACGCCTTCGCCAATGCATTGCGGCGGCTTTGCGACAAGGCTTGAACTTCTTTGGATGACACCGAGTACCCGGGTTCGTAATGTGTGGTCAGCACACGTTGTGCGCAAAACTGCGGGTACACCTTGGGCACGATAAATCGTGAGTCACCAGACAAACGCGCATGAAAGGTTTCCGTGAACTCGCGTTCTTGTATGTAATCGCATTCACGCGCCAGCATGTCGCGCAGTTCGCTGAATACATGGCTTAGGTCGAGCGCCTTGGGTGCCAACCGAGTGGCGTAGACCAGGCGGGACAAGGTGCGAATATCGCTTTCAATCGCGCTGGCCACACCCGGGTATTGAATTTTGACCACAACCTGTTCACCGGTTGCCTTGATGGTGGCCACATGGGCCTGACCCAGTGATGCGGCGGCAATCGGCTTGCGCTGTATGTCGAGCTTTGCAATGGTTTGTTCGCCCAAGGCATCGAGCAATTGCGGCTCGACAAACGACCAGCTTACTGCGGGTGTGTTGTCTTGCAGGGTGGCAAGCACCTCCACGGCCTCTTTGGGCAAAAAATACTGGCCGTACAGGGACAGCATTTGCCCTGCTTTCATCACACTGCCCTTCAGGCGCCCCAATTCATCGGCAAGTTCTTTGGCCTGCGCTTTGTAAAAGTTGCGATTGGCCTCATCTCTGGATTCGCCACGGCGAAAAAAATTACGCACGGTGTGGCCCGCAATTTTGGCACCCGCCCCTACGCCCATGCGCGTCAAGGCCACGTTGCGTTCCAGTGCGCCGGTCTTGATGCGGTCAAGCGTGTTGTCGTTTGAATTATCAGGTTTGTCCTGCTTGGCCATGCGCGGGTGAATTCCTTGAGAATGCCAGATTGCTTGGGCGACATTGTACACAAACACAATGCCGCGCCAATTTCAGCGCATCAACTTGCGCAAGGCCGCTGGCGTGAAATCACCCGAACGCACCGGAACATTGAATTCGGTGGGCGGTTCTTCATTCTGGAAGGCACTGAACACGGACTTTCTGGCATTCAGATCGTGTTGCACTTCACCCGATGTGTACAAACCGGGGGCATCGTAAGCTTGCATCAGGTACAGCATTTTGACGCGCCACAGGTCGCCCTTGGTGTCGTACTGGTCCATTAGCGCCACATACCAGCTGTCTTCGTCCACGTACATGGTGCGCTTGGAATAGATGTGGTCCGCACCTGGCTTCAGGGTGCCTTCAATCACCCAAACCCGGTGCAGCTCGAACCGGGTCAGCTCTGGCTTCAAGAAAGCGTCCACTGTCATGTTGTCGTACGTCAGGCTTTTGTAGCTCAGCTTGTAGTTGTTGTAGGGAATATACATTTCCCTTTTGCCCAGCAACTTCCATTCGAACCGTTCTGGCGAGCCGTTAAAACCGTAAATGTCGTCCACTGTGCGCAATGCATCCGTGTTGCCGGCGGGTGCGGCGTGTACCAGCTCAGGTGCTCGAAGCACGCGGCGCTGACCGGAATTCACAATCCAGGCGTTGCGCGCGTCTTCTTTGAAATTCAGTGTGTCCAGCACCAGCAAGGCTTCGCCGGCCTGGGCTGACGGTCGGGTGGACTCCCCGATCAAGCCAAACAACAAGTTGGTGCCGGCTTTGCCAAGGGCCGGTGCCCAGGCAATTGTCTGGCTGCTGGCAAACGCCAGGGGCTTGGTGCCATTGCCTGCCACAAAGCCCGCGGTGTGAGAACGCAATGTTTGGGCAGGCCTGCGCAGCAAGGTATTCCACACGGCCTCGATACCGCTTTTGGGTTCGGGAAACGGCACACTGGTGGACTGAACACCTTCCACCGCCAAGCCACCATGGGCAAGCGTGGGCTTGCCTGCTTCTTTTTCAATGCTGCTCATCATGGCGGGTGAAAAAGTTGCTGTGCGGTGTGTTTTGTAAACCGGAATGCTGTAGGTGGAATAACGTTTGACAAGCGTAATTTGCCCCGGCGGTAAAAACTTCTCGTGTTGCGCCAGGTTGGTTTGGTTGATTACAAACAGGGGTTTTTCCGATGCAAAGGGATCTGCGTACCCCTTCTTGGGATCAAAACCGGGGGGTGCCTTTGTTAAACCGCCGGTCCATTCAGGAATGGTGCCCGCGGGATTGCCCGAGATTTCGGCACCCAGAGCATTTACTTTGCCAGCTTGGGCAAAAACTGAACCGCCGCCCAGCGCAAAACAGATCGCCGAGACCACAAGGCCCCGCAACAACTTCGATTGCATCATGTCTCCTGATTGTGCTTTTTATCTGCTTACTTTACAGCACTGGCGGGTCGCGCAAACAGAACCCGGCAGAAGTCTGCACCTTTGCCAGCACAGGCAGGAATTTGATCCGCAAAATCACTGGGCCGGTGTACCTGGCAGGCCAGCCCCAGGTTTTCCATGGCCAACTGTAAATGCCCTGCCGTTTCAAAGTGCAGGTGCACTTTGCCCCGCACGAAAATACCCAGACCGGCGACAAAAGCCTGCGCCAGCGGGTCGGCGTTTTGCGCCTGCAAATGAATATCGGACAGGTAAGCACTGTGTTTGAATTTTGACAGGGTTTTTGAAATACGCGCCCACAAATCAAGCACTGAATCACGATCAAAGTAATTCAACAAACCCTCGGTGATGATTGCAAGGCCCTTTGAGGGATCCAGCAAGCCGACCAGACCATCCAGGCTGTGCGCACCGTGATCTGCAAATGCATCCACCACTTTCACGTGGTGGTTGGGGCATACACGCAGGCGTTGGGCCAGCAGTTTTTTCTTCTGCGCCACCATGCCCGGCAGGTCGGCCTCAATGTAGGTGATTCTGTCGCCATACCGTTCCACAAATCGACTGCCGCGGGGGGAAAGGCCTGCGGCAATTTCTATCACTTGCGTGATCTTTTTCGACTCGATCATTTCGGTCAGGTGATGATCAATCAAATCGTGGCGTGCCAGCAAAAAGTCTTCCAGTGTGGGGCCACCAAAACTTCTTGAAACAAACATCGAAGGTGCCAGTGCCATGTGCAGCGCACTGGCGGGGATGGACTGCAATTCCGGAATGGAGCGGCCGTTGGCCTGCCACACTTGCCCTGTGTACAGCGCCGTGGGGCTGATACGGGCTGCGGACAGCCATCGGGAAGCCTGCTCTTTAACCATTCCGGATACCTTTACACAAGTGAATGTTCCAGTAGCAGTTCAAGTGGAATGATCTGAAGTGCTGATTCGTTGGTACCCTCAAGATACACCATCGGGGCCACGCCTGCTTCAAAAGCCTCCATCCAGCGCGTAGCACACACGCACCAGCGGTCGCCGGGTTTCAAACCTGCAAAACGATATTGGGGCTGTGGGCTGATCAGGTCGTTGCCCATTCGCAATTGAAATTCGAGAAATTCTTCGCTTACCTTTGCACACACCACATGGCGACCCAAGTCGTTGGGGCCTGTGCTGCAACAACCGTCGCGCATAAAACCGGTAAGTGGTGCATAGGAGCAGGCAAGCAATGGCCCACCAAGTACGTTTTTATCTTGTTTCACGGTAACTTTCGACATGATTTATCGGGATCCGGGGACAGGCACCACAGCCATGGTCAAGCGGGAAATACAGCTTAGCTTTCCATGGTCGTCGTGCAGTTCAATATTCCAAACTTGCGAGCTTTTGCCCGCATGACACAAACGCGCAGTTCCCGTCACTTTGCCGTTTCTAACACCGCGCAAATGGTTGGCGTTGACCTCTTGACCCACACAATAAAACTTGCTGTTGTCAACCAGCATATTGGCGCCGATGCTGCCCAAGGTTTCTGCCAACAGCACATTGGCACCGCCATGCACCAAACCAAACGGCTGAAAAGTGCGGGCATCTGCAGGCATGGTGCCGCGAATAAAATCGTGACCTACTTCGGTAATTTCAATGCCTAGCGCCTCGCACGCGGTGTTTTTGCACATGGCATTCATGTTCTCCAGATTGGGAATGGAAAACCAGATGGATTGCTGATCGTTTTGCATGGCTGCACGGTCTCTGTAAGTTTGGTTTGTGTCCTATTTTAGACATGCAATTTAAACTTTGGGAGTGGCCTCGACAAGTTTGACCACTGTATTGGACAAATTCAGACCCGTTTCTTCTTTCAGGGCTTCGCAATTGCGTTTCAGCTCGGTTTGATCCTTGTTGAACCCAGCCCCGATGTGCGCCAAAGCGATCACATTGCCGCTCACGCAAGGTGCCAAGGCAAGGGCATTTGCGTCGAAGGCGTCAAGCAGTCTTTGTTTGCTTTGAGCCGAATCTTTCTGGTTACTCAACAAATTGGCAACCAGATAGCCTTGTTCACTTAAACGCGATTTGCAATTCAAATAAAAAGCGGTGGAATTCAATGGCCCCACTTTCGCTTTGGCATCGAAACCATCGACCATGATCAAATCGAATTGACGGGCGTCGGTGGCTACTGCGTTTGCCATGTAGTCGGCACCGCAATTCACGACAACCCGAAAGTTGGGTGCGAATGGCGGCAGCTTGAAATGCATTTGCGCTGCTGCAACCACCGCATGGGAAATTTCAACCACGGTGATTTTGCAGTTGGGCCGGTGCTTGTGCAAAAACTTGGGCAAAGCCCCAACACCCAAACCAACAAACAAGGCGTTGCGCGGCCAGTTCACATCCGGGTTCAACAGCAGCGGAGCCATCATTTCGCGGGTGTATTCCAGCTCCAACGCATACGGGCGTGCTATGCGCATGGCCCCCTGCACCCAGTCACTGCCGAAATGCAGTTGGCGAACGCCTTTTTCTTCGCTGATCAATATGTCCATAGGGCGCAAGAATAACCGAATTATTCAAACAGGGCTTGCCCCATGAACAAACGGCTACCTTCTGCCAACCCATGCGCCAAATTCCAGCCCGGTGGCACCAGCAGCACAATGGTGGAACCATGCTCAAACCAACCCAGTTCTTCACCTTTGTGAATGGGGGTGTGCGTGCGCACGCGCTGTGGCCCACGGTCGCTTTGATTGAACACGCGCCCCGTGCAATGAAGGCGTATGCCTGCCACCAGAATAGCCGCCACAGGCACAATGGCAAAGGGTTCGCCTTGCGCGGTTTTGCCGCTAAGTACTGCGCGTTCATTTTTGCAGAACAGTTTTTCCACCCGTTTCAAGGCAACCGGGTTCACATTCCAGGTGTCGCCGTGAATGTAATCCACTTGATCCACCACACCTTCAAGTGGCGAGTGCATGCGGTGGTACATGCTGGCGGTAATGCGAATGGTCACGTATCGGTGACCATGAAATTTCATGGCGATGTCAGGGTCTACCAATAGCTCTTCAATGGCATATGAAAAACCCTTCACCTGCAACAGGCTGCCGTTCTCAACCAAGCCGTGTGCCCCCAGAATACCGTCGCATGGGCTGGTGCCACGTGCGTGTTCAGCAATTGGACGCATGCCGGGTTTCAATGCGCGGGTAAAACAGTCGTGTATGGAATTGAACTGCTGCCTCTGCGCTTCGTGTAAATTCAATTCGGCGCACTGCCGCCACAACCACAACGCTGGCCGGGCAAAACAGGGAGTTTTGATCTTGCTGATTTTTCCCATCAGCCAGGAACTGAACAGCCGGGGAACTCGATTCGTCAAAATAAAATTGGCACTTTCCTGCATTTGAAGCCGCGACATCCGCAACCCCGAACCTTCATGTATGTTTTTGTGCAATTTAATCAGCCTGTCACCGAGATGGGATACAACATACCTGTTGAATTTGACAGAAATGTGTATGAACCTTGACACCTTGACTTTGTTGATTGGCGCCAGTGCCAGCGCTTACCTTGCATTGAAGGCCCACAGGCGGCTGCAATTGTCGCGCGCCAAGCACCCGGGGCTAAGCGGCCACGTGCGAATGGCCAAGCGGGTATCGAAGCTGATACCGCACTACAGCCTGAACGGCGATTCGTTTTTTAATTGCGATCAAGCCAGCGACATCGTTGTGAACAAACGTCGAGATGGCTTTCTCCGCCTGTCTGCCGATTTAGTAAACCGCTCCCCCCAGGGCAAACGGCTGCTGGAACAGGCGATAGCCAATATTTCAGACGCGCAGTTCACCCACAAATACAGGGTGCCGTTCCAGTTTCGTGACATGGTCAATGAACACTTGTTACCAGCCCTGTTTTTGAGTAAATCGGAAGGGGTTCATTTGTGGGATGTGGACGGCAATGAATACATTGATGTAACTGGTGCTTACGGTACCAACCTGTTGGGTTACGACACGTACAAAAGTTTTATTCGACAAGCCGCACTGGACATGGACGCGCTGGGCCCGGTGCTTGGCCCCTACCACCCTGTGGTGCTGGACAACACGCGCAGAATTCTGGCACTTGCCGGGCAAGATGAAATTTCTTACCACATGAGCGGCACAGAGGCGGTAATGCAAGCCGTTCGACTTGCGCAATACCACACTGGCCGCCAGCGAATCGTGCGTTTTGCAGGTGCCTACCATGGTTGGTGGGGCGATGTGCAGCCCGGCATTGGCAACCCCGTGAGCGCAAACCGCACACTGACTTTGCAGGAAATGAGCCAGCGCACCCTGCAAGTGTTGGCGACCCGAAAAGACATTGCCTGCGTGCTGGTGAACCCGCTTCAAGCACTGCACCCCAACGCAAATGCGCCCGGTGATTCGGCTTTAATCAGCAGCGGCCGCAAGGCAGGCTACGACAAAGAAGGCTACACGCAATGGCTTAAACAGCTGCGGCAAGTGTGCACAAAAAACGGCGTTGTATTGATTCTTGATGAAGTGTTTCTTGGATTCCGCTTGGCCAAAGGCGGCGCGCAAGATTATTTCGGCGTACGCGCCGACATGGTGACCTACGGAAAAACGCTGGGTGGTGGTTTGCCGGTGGGCGTGTTGTGTGGCAAAGCTGAGTTGATGAAGCGCTACCGCAACAACAAGCCAGCGGACATTTGCTTCGCACGCGGCACCTTCAATTCACACCCCTATGTGATGCAAACGATGAACCTGTTTCTAAAGCACATTGACGGGGTTGAGGTAGAACGCATGTATCAAAACGTGGACACCAGCTGGAACACACGCAGGGCCGCACTGAACAAACGGCTGCTTGAACTTGAATTGCCGCTTGAAGTGCAGAACATGACCTCGATTTTCACGATTCTGTACACCAAACCATCGCGCTTTAACTGGATGTTTCAGTTCTACTTGCTACAAGCGGGCGTGATGTTGAGTTGGGTGGGTTCAGGCCGAATGATTTTCAGCCACAATTATTCAGACTCGGACTTTGATGTATTTTGCGACCGCTTTATTCAAGCGGCCCGCTGCATGCAAGCCGATGGCTGGTGGGACACCAGTACGGCCTGCGACAGCAACAAGAAGATTCAGCGGCGTGTACTAAGTGAAACCTGGCGTGCCTTGACATCGTCCATCGGATCAATCAGCTGACCTTTGAGCAGGTAAAACGGTGACTTGTAGTAAATCTTCACGTCATGGAATGGGTCGGTGATAATTTTCAGGGCCCACACCAAACCTGTTTCAATGTCGCGAATGAAAAACAGGTGAATGGTTCTGAACACCAGTCCACCAAAGCCCAACCACAACCACGATTCACCCACGCTGCGCACAAAACTGCCCATGTCTGCACCCGTGGGTGGCAAGCCGAATGTGGACGGGCTGAACCAGATCAACACGGGCAAGGCGCCCCAAATGCTGAGCAAAACCACCTTGCGGCGCAGGTTGTAGCCCACCTTGATGTCTTCCTTGTGATCGTGCGTGGCATCGTTCACGTAGTCGTAGGTTTTGGGTTCGAAAAAGAAATGGCCAATCTGGCGACTGGTCATGGCAATAAGCCAAGCCACGAGCGCAGCAGAAATCGGATCAATAAACAACAACACGTAGCCAAACAGGAATGACAAGGCGCTGAGCAAATGCAGGCTTTGGTTAATTCGGCTGTGGTGGTAGTAGCGGTGGTCGTCCCAACGCTGTTCGTGCAAAGTATCAAATATTTTTTTCATGTAGGCAGCAAAAAAGAAGTGTTGAAAAAGTACTAACTTCTCTTTATGCCAGTGTGATGTTGCCGTTTTGTGTCGAGCGTGATCGCTGCCGATTGAGCTACGCATCGGCGACCGATAAACAGAACGGCGAAAATACGCTGATGCCCCAGCCAACTCGGCAGTGGGTTTGCCGTTCCGCACATTCAAGAAAACCGCCCCGTTTGAATTCATTCGCTGCGTTTATCAGGCAACCCCGATGAGTTGGCTTTATGAGGAAGGCAACCCCGTCGAGTTATCGCCCCAACTCGCCTCTCGCAATCACTTCCTTCATGATTTCCGAAGTACCTGCATAAATGGTTTGAACCCGTGCATCAGTGAAGAAACGCGAGATTGGATATTCCTCGGTGTAACCATAACCGCCAAACAGCTGCAAACATTCGTGGGTCAGTTTCACCTGAAGTTCGGTCGACATCAACTTCAAGATGGATGCTTCTTCAGTCGTCATTGCACCCAGTTTGAAACGCGCTTCGCACTGCTTCAAGTAGGCCTTGGTCAGTTCAAGTTGCGCGCGAAGTTCGGCCATTTTGAATCGCGTGTTTTGAAACTGCGCAACCGTGCTGCCAAAGGCCTTGCGCTGGGTCACGTAATCCACCGTAATTGCCATGGCGCCTTCGCAGGCACCCACGGCTTGAGAACCCAGCCCCAGGCGTTCGCGGGGCAGTTCCTGCATCAGGTAAATGAAGCCTTTGTTTTCCTCGCCCAGCAAGGCGTTGGCAGGCACGCGAAGGTTGTCAAAAAACAGCTCGGCCGTGTCGTTGGAATGCTGACCCATTTTCTTGATGCCCTTGCCTTTCTTGAAACCGGGCAAGCTGCTGTCCACCAAAAACAAACTGATTCCCTTGGCACCCTTGGTGGTGTCAGTTTTAGCGGCCAATACAATAAGGCCGCAATGCAAACCATTGGTGATGAAAGTTTTTGAACCGTTGATCACCCATTCATCGCCGTCGGGAACAGCGTTGGTGCGCATGCCCGCAAGATCACTGCCTGCGCCCGGTTCAGTCATGCCGATGGAACCCACAATTTCACCAGTGACCATGCCGGGCAGCCACCGTGCCTTTTGTTCAGCCGTGCCCAAATTGTTGATGTAGGGCATCACAATGTTGGCGTGCACGTTCAGCGCTGTGCTTAGCGCATGCAAATTCAGGCGGCAGGTTTCTTCAAGAATCATCAGGGCCACTTCGAATGGCGCACCGGCTGCACCATATTCTTCCGGCATGTCGGGTCCAAGCATGCCCGCCGCACCCAATATCAGCCAGGCCTCCTTGGGCATCCAGCCGTCTTTTTCCCATTGGTCGTAATGCGGAATCACTTCCTTTTCCAGGCAACGCAACAGCATGTCGCGAAACAAGGTGATGTCTTCGTTTTCAACTGCCATGATGATTCTTCCCCTCAATTGCTCTCGTTACTTTGCCTGCATGCGGATGCTGCCATCAATGCGGATGGTCTCGCCGTTCAGGTAATTGTTTTCAACAATACTGACGCACAGGCGGCCATACTCGGCAGGCGCGCCGAAACGCTTGGGGTTTTGAACCATGGCGATCAAGGGTTGGCGGTATTCTTCAGAAACACCTTGCATCATCGGGGTGTCGAAAATGCCGGGGGCAATCGTCATGACGCGAATGCCATAACGGCCCAAATCGCGTGCCATGGGCAATGTCATTCCAACCACACCGCCCTTGCTGGCTGAATAGGCGGCTTGACCGGTTTGACCATCGAACGCGGCAACCGAAGCAGTGTTGATGATCACACCGCGCTGACCGTCTTCATCGGGTGCATTCTTGGCCATTGCTTCAGCCGCCAGGCTTGCAATGTTGAAGGTGCCAATGAGGTTGATGTTGATGGTTTTTGCAAAGGCGTCCAGCGGCAACGCTTTGCTGTCGCGGTCCAGTGTTTTACCCGCAGCACCAACACCCGCGCAGTTCACGGCAATGTGAATGGCGCCAAAGGCTGCCAGGGTAGCGTCAATACCCGCACGGGCGGATGCAGCATCAGCCACGTTCACTTTCTGGAAAATCACCTTGCCAGGGTGTGCTGCTTCGGCTGCTTTGCCCGCTTCCTCATTCATGTCGAACACGGCCACTTTGGTGCCGGCTGCAACAAATTGTTCCACGGTTGCCAAACCCAAACCAGACGCACCACCTGTGACCACGGCCACCAAATTGTTCAAATTCATTGAAAAGTCTCCTGACCAACTGTTTTTATGGGATAGAAACAAAGATTAACGCAGAATTACACGATGAAGTGGAGGATGAATTCGAACGAACGTTCGTTTTTAAACTTGTTTTATAATTTCACGCCTTTTTTCAGATCCACATTCAAATAACGCCAGAAATCAGCCGCAACTGGCGAGGGCCGCTTGCCGTTGGGCCGCACGGTATACCAATTCGCATGAATCGGGAAACTTTGCACATTCAGTATTTGAAGGCCACCCGTGGCGGCACCGGCATTGAGGGCGTGCTCAGACAGCACCGCCAAGCCCATGCCGCCCTGCACTGCCTGTTTAATAGCCTCGTTGCTGCCCAATTCAAGCCGCACGGTGGGCTCAAACCCCAGGCTTTCAAAATGCGAATCACAGGCCAGGCGGGTTCCAGAGCCCCTTTCACGCAAAATAAACGGATACCGTGCAAGCTCGGTGTGCTTGATTCGCTTGCGCTGGGTTAAGGGGTGACCCGCTGGTGCCACCACATGCAGTGAATTGGTCATGAAGGCCTTGGCCTCTACATCCAGGTTCGCGGGTGGTTTGGACATGATGTACAAGTCGTCAAGGTTATGTTCAAGGCGCTGAATAACGCCGTTGCGGTTCAACACCTCCAGGGCAATTTCCACTTCCGGGTACTTCGCACAAAAATCACCCAGCAAGCGGGGCACAAAGTATTCTGCGGTACTGACCACGGCCACCGTCAACTTGCCGCGCCGAAAACCTTTGATGTCGTCAATGCGCTGCCCAAACGCTTCAAGCTCGGCCAGCATGGCGCGCGCAGTGTCTTCAAGTTCAAGGCCAGCGGGTGTCAGGTACACCGCTTTGCCAATCACCTCGTACAGGGGCAAGCCCACCGATTCAGCCAGATCCTTCATTTGCATTGAAACCGTGGGCTGGGTTACATGAAAGTGCCGCGCCACGGCCGTAATGCTTTTGAAGCGGGCCAGTGCAGTAAACAAGTGCAGTTGTCGAAGGGTCAGGTTCATTTTTATTCATAACCTTTTAATGATGTATATCTGTATTTTTTTGATTTTACATGATTGTTTGTTCTGCATAGCATGGGCGCACTTTTGTCTCCGTATGCATCATGAACAACTTCACCGACCCCGCCATTCTTTTTTTCCTGCTGGGCATTTTCAGCGGACTGGTTAAATCGAACCTTGAAATTCCAGCGCAAGTTGGCCGTTTTCTTTCCTTGTACCTGCTCATGGCTTTGGGTTTGAAAGGCGGTTTTGCCCTGCATGAATCAGGCTTTAACACGCAGGTGTTGGGCGGTTTGGGCAGTGCCATATTGCTGGCAGTGGTGGTGCCTTTAATCAGCTACCCGATACTGAAACGTTGCACGTCGGCATTCGATGCCGCTGCAATTGCAGCAACCTATGGTTCAGTGAGTGCGGTCACTTTTATTACCGCCGTGCAGTTTCTGGAAAAATCAGACATCGCCTACGGCGGCCACATGGCTGCCGCCATGGCATTGATGGAATCGCCCGCCATTATTCTGGCCGTGCTGTTCGCCAACATGGCTCGCAAACAAACACAGGGCGTGAATTCAGCACCTGTTCCCGGAAAAAGATTCAGCCACTTGTTGCAGGAATCGTTTACAGAGGGAGCCCAATTGCTGCTTCTGGGTGCCATGCTGATTGGCTACATGAGTGGCGATGCCGGCAAAGAAGCCATGCAACCCTTCACCGGCGACCTGTTCAAAGGCATGTTGGCTTTTTTCCTGCTCGACATGGGCTTGAGCACAGCCAAGCACTTGCCAAAATTGAAGGCCGTATCGAAATGGATGATTGCCTACGCCGTGCTTGCACCCATTGCCCACGCCACCCTGGCCTGGTTGCTGGCCAAGGCAACCGGTGCAAGCGTTGGCGACACCGCGCTGTTGATGGTGCTGGCAGCCAGTGCTTCCTACATCGCCGTGCCTGCGGTGGTGCGCTATGCAATACCTGAAGCCAACCCCAGCTTGTACGTGGGGCTGTCACTGGGCATTACCTTTCCGCTGAATATTCTGGTGGGTATACCGGTGTATGTTCAGTTGGCAGGTTTTGTCAGATGATTAATCACCTTGAGTGAATCAAACCATTCGAATTTGTATTCACAGAAGTATTGACATAGGCTCTCTAACACATCACCAAAGACTCACGATGCCCACCAAAGCCATTTGTCATTATTTCCATCGAGATATCATTCTTCCAACTCTTAAAATTATGGGTATGGAGGGCGACAACGCTGCCAAATTGCTACTTGGAACGGCACTGGTTGAAAGCAGGCTGACTTGGAGGCGACGGATGCTCAAGCAACGCTTGAGTCGTTTGTCAGAAACTGGTCGCAATTTGAAATACTTGTAGACAAACAATACTTCCCGATCAAAGCGCCCAACTGCAAACAAACAATTCAAATTCGATTTCAAAGGCATAGAACCAGCCGAGAATCAGGTCAACCCAATTCAGCAATCTCGATGGGAATTATTGGAACGTATCAGAAACAGAAATCAGCAAGAAGCTTCGCCTGTCTTTTTGCAGATAGACACGAAGCTTTACATGCACAAATCGGCTGATGGGAAGTATGCTTTGAATTACTGCAACGTGTTCGTTGAATAAACTCTTACGGCTACACCAATAACTCAATCCCATCCAGTTCCCGCGCGCACACCTCCCGCATCACCGCCACGAAATCGGCAGTGTAATGCTTGCCAGCTATGGCTTTCGGCAAAGCCGCATACAAGGTCGAAATCAAACCCTTTCTACCCAAGGGCACCTGCGCCACATAGCCGCGGTCTACATAGCCTTTCACCGCCCAGGCAGGCAAAGCTGAAAGTCCGCGCTTGCTGGCCACCAGTTGCAGCAGGGCCACGGTCAGTTCACTGCTGCGGCGTTTAACCTGCACACCAGCAGGTGTTAAAAAGTGCTTGATCACGTCCAGCATGTCGTCGGGCACTGGATAAGTCAGCAAGGTTTGATCGGCAAAGTCAGAGGGCTTCAAATACACACGCTTGGCCAGTTTTGAATCCACGGGCACCAAGCCCACCATTTCAAACCGGAATAGCGGGAACGACACAATGCCCTCTTCCTCACACAGCTCGGACACAATCGCGAGTTCCGCATCGCCTTTGTGCAACAGGCCCACCGGGTCAGCATGAAAACCCGAAACAATGTCCAGCTCTACTTCAGGCCAGCGGTTGCGGTATACATCCATTGATGGCATCAACCAGTCGAAACAAGTGTGGCATTCCACGGCAACGCGCAGCGGGCCGCCCGCGCCCTGCTTCATTTGCAGAATATCCAGTTCAGCCTGATCCACCTGCCCCAACACCTGCCCGGCCAACTGCAACAAACGTTGCCCCACCACGCTAAAGCGGCTTTGCCCACCCTGCTTGTACACCAGTTCTTCGCCAAACCAGTCTTCAAGCGCCTTGATTTGATGCGACACCGCGCTTTGCGTGATGCAAAGCACGTCGGCTGCGCGGCTCAGGCTACCGGTTTGCTCAATGGCTTGAAGGGTGCGCAAGTGGCGCAATTCGAGAATACTTTTTGACATGAATTAAATTCACTATTTTTGATAATATTATTCGTTTGAATAATACCGTATTTGTGCGGATCATGATGCTTTAAATCGAACGTAAGCAGACCATCATGATCAAGACACACATACTTGGATTTCCCCGAATCGGCGAAAACCGCGAACTGAAATTTGCGCTGGAAAGCCACTGGCGTGGCGAATCATCGGAAGAAGAACTGCGCGCCACCGCACATGAATTGCGCCTGAAACACTGGCAAGCCCAAATTGATTCCGGGCTTGATTTCATCACTGTGGGCGACTTTGCCTTTTATGATCAAATGGCAGGCCACATTCAACTGTTGGGTTGCGAGCCTGCGCGCTTCGAGTTCAAGCCAGAGCAATCCAAGTTACAACGCTACTTCACCATGGTTCGCGGAAAATCGACCGAGAACCACAGTTGCACCCACGTGCATGAAACCTGGGCTCTGGAAATGACCAAGTGGTTCGACACGAATTACCACTACATGGTGCCTGAGTTCACGGCGGCCACTGCCTTTAAAGCCCACACGGCCAGCCTTTTGGAGCAAATTGAGCAGGCCAAAGCCTTGAACCACCCCATCAAGGTCAGCCTGATTGGTCCGCTTACATTTTTATTCCAAGGCAAAAGCAAGCAAGCTGGTTTTGATCAATTCGACTTGCTTGAACAACTGCTGCCTGTGTACGGGCAAATTCTGACTGAACTGAAAGCGCATGGCATTGAATGGCTTCAACTGGATGAACCCATTTTGGGCCTGGACCTGCCCGCCAATTACCTAGCTGCATTCGAGCGCAGCTACCTGCAACTGAAAACCAGTGGTGTAAAAATTTTGCTGGCCACGTACTTCTCGACAACACAAGGCCACACCAGCGCAGTGTGCAAATTGCCCGTAGACGGCTTGCACATTGATTGCGTGCGAGCCGAAGAAGACCTGCCATTGGTGCTGGACTGGCTACCCAATTACAAGGTGTTGTCGCTGGGCGTGATTGATGGCCGCAACATTTGGAAAACAGACTTACAAGAAGCACTTAAGCAAATTGTCAAAACATTTGATGCTGGCAAAGGCGAGGTGTGGCTGGCACCCAGCTGTTCACTGTTGCATGTACCGTACCGATTCAGCAATGATTCCACAGTGAACCCACTTGTAAAACCGTGGCTGGCCGGTGCCATCGAAAAGCTGGAAGAACTGGAGTTACTCAAACAAGCCGCCAAAACACAACTACAAGGCAAAACGCTGACAGGCGCGTTGGCCGCCCTGTGGAATGAACACCAAACCACAGTGAAACAACGCGCACAAAGCCCCTTGTTGAACAACCCTGAAGTGAAGGCACGCCTTAGCGCGTTGGCACCGACTGCCGACCAGCGGGGCAGTGAATTTGCCATCCGTCAGAAGCAGCAACGTGAACGGTTTCAACTGCCAGCCTACCCGACCACCACGATAGGTTCTTTTCCGCAAACCAAAAATATTCGCAACCTGCGCGCACGGCTCAAGAAAAGCGAAATTGATGAAACCACTTACTGGCAGCACATTAGCCAGGAAATTCGCCAAGCCATTGAGTTTCAGGAGCGCATTGGGCTGGACGTGCTGGTACACGGCGAAGCCGAACGCAACGACATGGTGGAGTATTTTGGTGAACAACTGGAAGGCTTTACTTTTTCAGCCAACGGCTGGGTTCAAAGTTATGGTTCACGTTGTGTAAAGCCACCCATCCTGTTTGGCGACGTGGCCCGGCCCAAAGCCATGACAGTGGACGTTGCAACGTTTGCCCAAAGCCTGAGCGAAAAACCCGTGAAAGGCATGCTGACTGGCCCGGTCACCATTTTGCAATGGAGCTTTGTGCGCAACGACCAGGCCCGTGCAACCACTGCCATGCAAATTGCGCTGGCCATTCGCGATGAAGTGGCTGATCTTGAAACCGCAGGCATAGGCATGATTCAAATTGACGAACCCGCCTACCGAGAAGGTTTGCCCTTGCGCAAAGCGCGTTGGGATGAATATTTGAACTGGGCCAGCAAGGCATTCCGCATCTCGGCCAGCCCTGTGCGGGACGACACGCAAATTCACACCCACATGTGCTATTCGGAATTCAACGACATTTTGCCCGCCATCGCAGCGATGGATGCCGATGTCATTACCATTGAAACCAGCCGTTCCGACATGGAACTGTTGCGTGGCTTTGGCGAATTCCATTACCCCAATGAAATTGGCCCCGGCGTGTACGACATTCACTCGCCCCGCGTACCGGGACAAGATGAAATTGTTCGCCTGATCCGCAAGGCCGCACAGGTTATTCCACCTGAAAACCTGTGGGTCAACCCCGATTGCGGTCTGAAAACCCGTGGCTGGGAGGAAACCGAAGCGGCCTTGGCTGTGATGGTGAAAGCCACGGAACAGTTGCGTCGGGAGCTTCAGGGGAAAGGGCAGATCGAAAAAACTGCCGCATAATTGCGTCAAAGGGCTTGCTAAAGTCGTAGCTCACGGGAAAATAGGACAAATAAAACCTATTTTTCCGGAGACACCACACCATGAACCACGACCCCATCGTGATCGTATCCGCCGCCCGCACCCCCATGGGCGGCTTTCAGGGCAGCATGTCCGGCTTCACAGCCAGCGAACTGGGGGCACACGCCATTCAGCAAGCGGTATTGCGCGCCGGCCACCCTACCCTTTCAGAAAAAGTAGATGAAGTCATCATGGGTTGCGTATTGCCCGCAGGGCAAGGCCAGGCGCCTGCCCGCCAAGCCGCACTTACAGCCGGTTTGCCATTGAGCAGCGCCTGCACCACGATCAATAAAATGTGCGGTTCCGGCATGAAGGCCATCATGATGGCGCACGACAGCCTGTTGGCTGGCAGCACCCAAGTGGCAGTAGCAGGCGGCATGGAAAGCATGAGTAACGCCCCGTACCTGCTGCC
>Ga0209024_1000410_pt1 | contig 75802 bp, 77 predicted proteins | sample AutmiccommunBRH5_FD_187380 | JGI IMG/M metagenome (GOLD analysis project Ga0209024, IMG submission 187380) | Deep subsurface microbial communities from Mt. Terri, Switzerland - Autotrophic microbial communities BRH/5 (SPAdes) (version 2) | ecosystem: Environmental > Aquatic > Deep subsurface >... | reverse complement strand
CAGAACAGGCAGTGGTTCAGCTCGGCCTTCGCGAACCCGCCATGCATGCCGCCGCCGATCGGGATGTCGGGGTTGTCGGCCAGCGCCACGCCGGGCAACCCGCCCTCGGACTCGGCGTCGCGGGCGCGCAGCGTGAACAGCACGTCGCCGGCGCGGGCGTGGTCGACATTGGCGGCGGCCAGCGGCAGCGCGCCCAGCGTAGCCGGATCGGCGGCGCGCGCCAGGATCGGCCCCGACCACTCGGCGTCCTGCAGGATGCGCACCAGCCGATCGATGCGCGCCGGGTCGTGGTCGCGCACCGCCACATGCGCCGAGTACCCGGGCTTCAGCGCGTAGTCGATGTCGGGCCCCAGCGCCTTTCCGACCGCCAGCCCGGCCCGGGCCAGTTCCGCGGCGACGTCGACCTGGCCCTCGACGGTGACGTGGCCGTGGTCCGACATGGCGACGATGTTCCAGCCCTGCGCCCGGCCCTCGGCGCGCCACCAGTCCAGCACCCGCCCGAAGGCGGCGTCGACGCCGCCGATGGCACTTTGCGCCGCGGCGCTGGTGGTGCCGCGGTAGTGGTAGGACAGGTCCGGCTCGTTCAGCCACAGCACCGCGACGTCGGGGCGGTGCGCCGGCAGGGTGTGCTCGAGCAGCGCCCGGACCGCCCAGTCGGCGACCGCGGTGTTGGGGAATTCCTGCTCCGGCGGCTGGCCGAGGCTCGCCGCCACCGAGCGGAAATCGGCGGCCGGCGTCGACACCGCGTCGCCCCAGATCGACAGCACCGGCTGGCCGAGCTCGGCGGCGCGTCCGGCCAGCAGCCGGGCGTTGCCGATCTTGCCGGTGGTGACGGCGGCGAAGCGCTTGCCAGCACCCCACAGGATCTCGCTCAGGTGATGCGCGCCGATGACCCGGCCATAGACCTTCTCGGCCGCCGCCATGCGCGGCGTGTCGGAGGTGTCCATGGCCGAGTCGAAGCCGAGCCGGCGGTCGTAGAAGGCGTTCGCCATGATGCCGTGGCCGGCCGGGGGATGCCCGGTCATCGCCGTCGAAACCTGCACCCGGGTCTCGCTTGGAAACGCCGAGCCGGTGTTCGGCAGGGTCACCCCGGCGGCGGCGAAGCCGGCGATGTGCGGCGCGCGGTTCGGGGTGGCGTGGTCGAGCCGCAGGCCGTCGAACACGACGACCAGGACCTTCGGCGACGGCATGGGATCCTCCGGGGGAGCGTGCGGGCGCCCGGAGGATAGGAGGCCGGGATGCGGACGGGAAGCGAAGCTTCGGTGACGTCAGACTCAGCGCTCCGCCTCGGCGGTCGCCGCCATGGAGGCCGGCCGGCGGCCGCGGGTGTTCACCAGCATGACGCCCAGCAGCACCAGCGCGCCGCCGGCGAGCGTGGCCGGTGCCGGCGTCTCGCCCGACATCGGCCAGGCCAGGGCCATCGCCAGCGGTGCCACCAGATACAGGAAGTTGCCGGCCCGCGCCGCCCCGAACTGGCCCATCGCGTAGGTCCAGCACAGCAGCCCGACGGTGGTCGGCAGGATGCCGAGGAACACCACCCAGCCGCGCACTGCGGGCGTGGCCGCCTGCAGCTGTGCGGCGGCCTGCGGCAGCCACGGCGACAGCGCCAGTGCGGCCGCCAGGAACATCACCGCCGCCACCTGCATCGCACCGTATTTCTGCACCAGCCGTCGCTGCAGCACGAAGGCGACCGCCGAGCAGGCGGCCGCCGCCAGCACGAACACCGCACCCCCGCCCAATGCGATGCCGCCGGGCTGCGCCGAGCCGATGACCGCGACGCCGGCGAAGCCGAGCAGGGTGCCGCCCCAGGCCCAGGCGTTGAACGCCTCGCGCAGCGCCAGCACGCCGAGCAGCGCCATCCACAGGCTCTCGGTCTTCACCAGGAAGCTGGCGGCACCGGCCGACACCGTGGTCTGCCCGAGGTTCAGGAACACCGCGTAGCCGGCGCCGCCGAGCAGGCCGCAGGCGGCGCACAGCGCCAGGTCGGCGGCCGGCATGCGGCCGGGCCGGCGCCACAGCAGCCAGAGTGCCGCCAGGGTCGCCGCCATGGCGAAGCGCGCCGCCGCCAGCGGAAGCGGCGTCATGCCGGCGAGCGCCAGCGTGATCGCGGGGAAGGCCGCCGCCCACACGAGGATCGTGGTGGCGACGGCGAGCGCCGGCAGCAGCGGCGCGGGAGCGGGACTTGTCATGCCGCCGTTCTACGGCCGCGCCCGAGGTTGACATAGGCGCATGATCGAGGATGAGCTGTGCTCATGGATCACAGCTCGCCATTGCCGCCGCTGGATGGCCTGCAGGCGGTGCTCGCGGCCTGGCGCAGCGGCTCCTTCTCGGCCGCCGCCGCCGAACTCGGCATCACCCACGGCGCCGTCAGCCGGCGCATCGCCGGGGTGGAATCCTGGGCCGGCGCCAGCCTGTTCGAGCGGCACGGCCGCGGTGTGCGGCTGACCGTCGAGGGGCAGCGGCTGGTGGTGGTGGTCGAGCAGGGGCTGGACCTGATCGCCGGCGGCGCCTCGGCCTGGCGCACCCGCCGGCAGCCGGACATGGTGCGGGTCGGGGTGGTGGCGTCCTTCGCGCGGCTGTGGCTGCTACCGAACCTCGAGGCCATCGAGGGCTCGCCGCCGGATCTGCGCATCGACTGCGAGATCGACCACCGCTACTCGCCGGCCGGGCAGGTCGACGTCGCCATCCGCTACGGCCTCGGCGGCTGGCGCGACTGGGCGGAGACGCCGCTGTTCGCCGAGACCCTGGTGCCGGTGGCGGCCCCCGCGATCGCCCGCGACCTCGGGCCGGCGGCCGCGGCCGCCGACATGCTGCGGCACCCGCTGATCCATGACAGCCATCCCGAGCCCTGGCGGCTGTGGCTGCGCTCGCAGGGCGTGCCGTACCGGCTGCGCACCCAGGACCGGCGGTTTCCCGCCTTCGACCTGGTGATGCACGCGGCCGCCGCCGGCCGCGGCGTGGCGCTGCTGCGCCGGCCCTATGGCGACGCCTTCCTGGCGAATGGCAGCCTGGTCCCGGTGTCGGAAGCCGCGATCGCCAACCCCTCGCGCTTCCACGCCCTGACCCAGCCCGGCGCGATGCGCGAGCCGGTGCGCCGGCTGCTCGACCGCCTGGTGGCCTTGGCGGGGTGAGGTCGACTGTGGCCGTACCTTCGCAGGGGCTCGCGCGCCTTGCAGCACCCTCCTATGTCGTCATCCCGGGCGCCGCGAAGCGGCTTGGGGGTTCACAGATTTCAAAACTGTGGACTGTTTCAAGCGCGTATGGACGCCCGTCGCTCCGTGGGTCCCGGAGCCGTCCGCTCACGCGGACTCTCCGGGATGACGAAAGAAGGAGGGCCGAACCTAAGCAACTCAGCCATTTCGCCCCCCCAATCTTCGTCATTCCGGAGGGCGCGCGTGAGCGCGCGGCTCCGGAACCCACCCGCTGCTCCGAGATGTGTGAACGCTCAAGCGCGCAGCGGCGAACCGGGACCCACCCGCCGCCGCGGCGGTGGTCGCGGCCGACGCCTGTTCCGCCGGTGGGTCCGGCTCCGCCCCGCCAGAGGCGGGTCGGTCCGGGATGACGACAATGAATGACGGGAGGGACCGGCTGTTCGGTCGGGGAGCCTGCGACGTCAGGCGCCGCCGGTGCCGGCCCAATCCATGACCGCCCGCAGCGCCATCTCGGCGTAGCGGTGGCCGTCGGGCAGCGCCGCCAGCTCCGACAGCCGCAGCAAGCCGCTCAGCAGCTCGATCCGGGTCCGGTCGAGGTTGCGGCCGGTCAGCTGCTCGTATCTGTCGACGATGCGCCGGGTGAGGTCGCGGTCGATCCAGTTCCGGCAGCTGCCGGTACTGCTCGGCCAGCAGGTGCTCGCCGGCCAGCTTGGTGTGTCGGCTGAAGCGCGGCGGCCCGGCATGCAGCGCCGGCGCCGGCACGGTCATGTCGACGGCGGGGCGGATCAGCGCCAGCAGGGCCGCCTCGCGCCGCAGCGCCGCCTCGGCGGCGGCGTGCCGCGGGAACTTGAAGATCAGCCGGTCGTCGACGTCGACCGCCACGCAGCCCCAGCCCTGGGTGAGCAGCGTGAAGCGGCCGCCGGACAACTCGGGGAAGTGCCGGACGACGATGTCGCGCAACTCCTCCAGGGTCATCGGCGGTCGAGCGTCATGCTCCGCACCGCTCCGGCCGCGAAGCCCTCCGGGGTCAGCGGCACCCGGATCATCCGGCCGTCGCGCCACAACGGCACATGGTCGAGGAAGCTCGCGGAGTTGAACCAGCCGTCCTGGCCGCCGAGCAGCAGGAACCAGTTGGCGTCGGGGTCGGACAGGTCCGAGAGGTGGCGGGCCTGGCTGCCGAAGCGGGTCGGGTGACGCTCGGTGGCGAGGCCGTGCGCGGTCTTCATCAGGGTGGCGCTGGAGCCGCCGACCGGGAAGTCGGCGAACACATAGCGGCCGCCGATCAGCGGCGCGTTGCCCAGGGGATGGCGCAGCACCATGCGGTGCATGTCGCCCCAGGCGGCGTATTCGGCAAACGGCTTGCGGGCACCGTCGATGCCGGCGGCGAGCGCGGCGTCGACGCGCGCCGGATCGGCAGCCTCGACCTCCTCGAGCAGCAGGTCGTACAGTCGTCCCGCCCCCTCCATCGGCCCGCGCTCGCCCTCGTCCAGGAAGGTGCGGGCGAAGCCGGCGACCACCAGCTCGAACGCCAGCGCGCCGCGGCTGCCGGCTTCGTAGCGGCCGTCCCAGCTGGCGATGGAGGTGGCCAATGCGTCGCCTGGGTGGCTGCCGGCCAGCCGCCCGGAGAACAGCCGCGCCAGCCGCGCTGCTGACGCCATGTGGGTGTCGCGCTGCAGCTCCAGCAGCAGCTCCGGTGTGATGGCCCCGTCGTCGGACAGCACCTCGTGCAGGCGCAGGATGCGGTCGTCGCCGGCGAAGTAGAAGCTGACGGGTGTCTCGGTCTCGGCCGGCTTGTTGTTGGCCGATGCGAGGTAGCCGGCGGCCGGGTTCAGGATCGCCGGCAGCTCCAGCGGCCCGACGGTGCGTTGCCACGCCGCGTGATCGGCGAGCGGCCGCACCGGGTCCGGGATCGGCGCCGGGTCGCGCAGCGGCAGTCGCGCCGCCATCACCTGGCCGATGTTGCCGTCGACGTCGGCGTACAGGAAGTTCTGCCCCGACACCGACCAGTCGGCGAAGGCGGCGCGGAAGCCGGCGAAGTCGCGGGCGCGGTTGACCCGGAGCATGGCGGTCAGCTCGTCGGAGGGGCGGTGGCCCATCCAGGTCAGCGCCACTGCACCGCCGACCGGCACCGGCGGCGCATCGGAGATCACCGGGCCGGCGGCGGTCTCGCGCACGGTCACGTCCAGGTCCGGCCACCAGCGCACCCGCAGCCGCTCGGTCCTGCTGGTGAACGCATCCGCCGGCAGCCCCGAGACGTCGAACAGGTCGCTCGACCACGCCCGCATGTTGGTGCCGCCCCAGGCGATGCGCTGGTTGCGCCCCAGGGCGACGAATGGCACGCCCGGGATCATCAGGCCGACGGCATGCACCCCCGGCGCCTTCATGCCGGCGATCAGCCAGAGGTTCGGCAGGTTGACGCCGAGATGCGGATCGTTGGCCATCAGCGCCGCCCCGGTGGCGCTGCGCGACGCAGCGACCGCGACCGAATTGCTGCCGGCCTTGCCCGTGCCGCCGAGGATCTCGGCGAGCGCGCGGGCGCTGCCCGTCGCCGCGAAGCTCGGCGTCGAGGTGACGCCAGCCCTTTGCAGCTTCGCCCAGAGCTGCGGGAAGCCGGGCTTGCCGCGCGCCTCCAGCAGCCCGAACCAGGCGATCCAGGAGACGTCGACCGAGGCCAGACGCCCGAGCGTCAGCACGTCGGCGGCGGTCCAGGGCTCGGGCGCGATGCCGTACAGGGCGAATTCGTGCGGCAGCCGGTGCTCGGCGGCGGCGTGGGCGGCGTAGTCGTTGACGCCGGCGACGAAGCGGTCGAGCCAGGCGCGGCTGTCGGCCGGCATCGCCGCCAGGGTCGCCGGCACCGCCTTGCCGAGGTCGAGGATGCGCAGCGCGTGGTCGATGTCGACGGCGAGCGGCCCGGCGATCTCCGCCAGCCGGCCCTGGCTGGCGCGGCGCAGCGTCTCCATCTGGCCGAGCCGCAGATGCGCATGCACCAGGCCGAGCGCATAGGCGAGATCGGCATCGCTCGCCGCCTCGACGAACGGCACCTGGTGGGCGTCCCAGTGGATGGTCACCGGCCCGGCGACGTCGAGGCCTGATGTCGGGAAGGCGTCCAGCCGCTGCCCCAGCGTACTCGGCTCCGGCAGTGGCGTGAGCACCGCGCAGCCGCCGAGCAGGGCGGTGACGACGGCGGCAGCGGCTCGGAGGATCGGTCGGGGCATTGGGCTCACGGAACGGTCCGGGCTTGCGGGCATTCGCCTGAATATCGGCCCCGACGTTGCAGAATCCCGCGCGGGGGCGACGGCTCACGCCGAGTTGATCGTCGAGGTGGACGTCCAACTAACGCTTCTCCCATCTTGGCGCACCCCCTCCATCGTCGTCATCCCGGGCGGCGCGCAGCGGCGACCCGGGACCCACTCGCCGCTCCGACAATGCCGCGGCCGGCGCCGGTCGCCTCGTGGGTCCCGGGTCCGTCCCGCCAGAGGCGGGCCGGTCCGGGATGACGACAAGTGGGGGACGGAAGCGCACCGGACGCCCTGGCGAGGATCAAGCTTGAAACGTCCTGGTCGGGACGAAATCCAGCCGAGAGCATATCCTGGTTCCAAAATCATCCCGATCGGGACGCGAGTTGCGGCGCCTGCCTACCTGGCCCTGGAGCGTATGGATTGTCCGCTGCCGGGCCGGATACACTGGTCCGGGATCACTGTGGTGGCGCCGAGCCGATGCAGACGGGAAGCGGGGAGACGGGAGGAGCGGCGGCGGCGCGCCGGCCGATCGCCGAGCGTTCGGCACCCTGGGCCGTCGCCCTTGCGGCACGGCTGGCGCGCAGCCGCGTCACGCCGAACCAGATCTCGCTGGCGTCGGTCGCCTTCGCCGCGGCCGGTGCGGCGCTTATCGGCCTGCTGCCGCACCCCGTCGCCTGGCTGGCCGCCGCTGCCTGCATCCAGCTCCGGCTGCTGTGCAACCTGCTCGACGGCATGGTGGCGATCGAGGGCGGCAAGCAGTCGGCGGTCGGCCCGATCTACAACGACGCGCCCGACCGGGTCGCCGACAGTCTCGTGCTCATCGCCGCCGGCTATGCGGTGGCGCTGCCGTGGCTCGGCTGGGCGGCCGCACTGCTCGCCGTGGCGACCGCCTATGTCCGCGTGCTCGGCGGCTCGGTCGGCCTGGAGCAGAGCTTCGCCGGCATCATGTCGAAGCGGCGCCGGATGGACGCGCTCACCCTCGGCCTGGCGGCGGCGGCGGCCGAGACCTGGGCGCTCAGCAGTCATCACAGCCTCGCCGCCGTCCTGGCGGTGATCGCCGCCGGCAGCCTGTGGACCTGCGTCACCCGCACCGCCGACATCGCCCGCCGGCTGCGCCGGGCATGAGCGGACTGGCCCGCCACCTGCTGGTGCTGCTGGCTCGCCTGCTGGTCGGCGCGCGCGGCGAGTGGCTCGGCTGCGCCCCGGAACCGGGCCGGCGGATCTATTTCGCCAACCACAGCAGCCATTTCGACACCCTGGCGGTGATCGCAGCGATGCCGCTGCCGCTGCGCCGGACGTTACGGCCCGTGGCGGCGCGCGATTACTGGGGACGGACCCGCCTCGGCCGCTTCTTCGCCGAGGGCTGCCTGCGGGCGGTGCTGCTCGACCGCACGCCGCGGTTTCACGAGGACCCGCTGGCGCCGGTGGCGACGGTGCTGGAGCGGGGCGAGTCGATCCTGATCTTTCCCGAGGGCACGCGAGGCGACGGCGAGGCGGTGGCGGGCTTCAAGCCCGGCCTGTTCCACATCGCCCGCCGGTTTCCCGAGGTCGACCTGGTGCCGGTCCACCTCGACAACCTCGCCCGCGTCATGCCGAAGGGCAGTCTGCTGGTCGTGCCGCTCACCTGCACCGCCCGGTTCGGCGCGTCATTCAGGCTCGATCCGGGCGAGCCGAAGCAGACCTTCCTGGCCCGCGCCCGCGCCGCACTGCTGGCGCTGGCGCCCGCCGCGGTGGAGCCCGAGCGATGAGCCCGGCGCTGCTCTGTGTGGTGGCCGGGGTGGCCGCCGTCCTGGTGCTGGCCTCGGTGGTCGGCTTCGTGCTGGAACGCCAGGCGCGCGACGAGCCGGCGCTGGCCACCATCCGCAATCTCAACGCCCGCACCCGGTCCTGGTGGGTGATGACCCTGGTGCTGGCCGGTGCCGTAGCCCTCGGCGATGCGGCGATCGTGGTGCTGTTCGCGTTGCTGTCGTTCGTCGCGCTGCGCGAGTTCTGGACCCTGACGCCGTCGCGGCGCGGCGACCATCGGGCCCTGTTCCTGTCGTTCTTCGTGGTGCTGCCGCTGCACTACTGGATGGTCGGCGCGCAGTGGTACGGGGTGTTCGCGATCCTGATACCGGTCTACGGCTTCCTGATCCTGCCGGCGGTCTCGACCCTGGCCGGCGACACCCGCGACTTCCTGGGACGCAGCGCCCGGGTGCAGTGGGGGCTGATGCTGTGCGTCTACACCATCAGCCACGCCCCGGCCCTGCTGATGCTCGACACCGGTACCGACCCGGTGCTGCTGTTGCTGTACCTGGTCATCGTCGCGCAGTTCAGCGACGTGCTGCAGTACGTGTTCGGCAAGCTGCTCGGCCGCACCCGCCTGGCGCCGGGGATCAGCCCATCGAAGACCGTCGGCGGGCTGGTCGGCGGCGGGCTGTCGGCGATCGCGCTCGGCACGCTGCTGGCACCGCTCACGCCGTTCGAGTGGTGGCAGGCCGCCGGCATGAGCACGGTGATCGTCGTCGCCGGTTTCTTCGGTGGCTTCGTGCTGTCCGCGGTCAAGCGCGACCTCGGGGCCAAGGACTGGGGCTACCTGATCCACGGCCATGGCGGCATCCTCGACCGCCTGGATTCCATCAGCTTCGCGGCACCGCTGTTCTTCCACCTGACGCGCTACTGGTTCACCGGGTGAGGGCCGCCGGTCAGGCGGGCTGCGGGATGCGCGCGATGACCTTGATCTCGAAGTCGAAGCCGGCCAGCCAGTTGACGCCCACCGCCGTCCAGTTCGGGTAGGGCGGCTCGCCGAACACCTTCAGGCGCACGGCGTTGACCACCTCGAACTGTGCCGCCGGGTCGGTGTGGAAGGAGGTCACGTCGACGATGTCGTCGAAGCCGCAGCCGGCGGCCTTCAGCACCGCCGCGAGGTTGTCGAAGGCCAGCTGCACCTGCTTCGCGAAGTCCGGCTCGGCGGACCCGTCCTCGCGGCTGCCGACCTGGCCCGAGACGAACAGCAGATCGCCGGAGCGGATCGCCGCGGAGTAGCGGTTGATGTCGTAGAGCGCCTGACGGCCGGCGGGGAAGATTGCGTCGCGCTTGGTCATGGTGTGGCTCCAGTCTGGCATGAAGATCCGGGTCTCGGTCGAGGCTGTGCGGCGGACGTTGACATACGCCCCGTATGTCCGCATATCGGAAGATACGCGGCGTATGTCAACTGGCATACGCTGCGTATGTCGAGTGGGGGACGCCGGTGGCCGCGAGGCGACGTTCGGAGATGGTGGAGGAGACCCGGGCCAAGCTCATCCGGGCCGCCCGGAAAGCCTTTGCCGCCAAGGGGTATGCGGCGGCGTCGATGGACGACCTGACCGCCGAGGTCGGCCTGACGCGCGGCGCCCTCTACCACAACTTCGGCGACAAGAAGGGCCTGCTGCAGGCGGTGATCGACCAGATCGACGCGGAGATGCTGGCACGGCTGAGCGCGGCCCAGGCCCGTGCGGAATCCCGCTGGCATGGATTGGTCGCCGAGGGCATCGCCTTCATCGAGATGGCGCTGGAGCCGGAGATCCAGCGCATCGTGCTGCTCGACGGGCCGGCGGTGCTCGGCGATCCGTCGCGCTGGCCGAACCAGACCGCCTGCCTGCGCCGGACGACGCAGACGCTCCAGGCGCTCATCGACGCGGGAACGGTGCAGCCGGTGGATGCGGAGGCCGCCGCCCGGCTGCTCAACGGCGCCGCCCTCAACGCCGCGCTGTGGATCGCCGCGGCCGACGACCCGCACGCCGTCCTGGAAAAGGCCGTCGAGGCCTTCAAGGCCCTTGCGGCCGGCCTGCTGCGGGCCGAGGGCTGAGCCGTCCCGCAATCGCGAGGCGGGGCGGGTGGGTCCCGGAGCCGGGCGCTCACGCGCCGCCTCCGGGATGACGGGTGTGTTTTTTGGTCGTCATCCCGGAGAGCCCCGGACTTGATCCGGGGCGGCTCCGGGACCCACGGGGCGACGGGCGGCTGCCGTTACTCTGGTCACCCCTTGACGCGCGACCGCCCGCCCCGCTCACATAGCCGCGTCCTGAAGACCTCCCGCCGCCCCGCCGAGGATACCCGCCCCGTGACAAGCCTTCGCGTTGCCGTCGATATCGGCGGCACCTTCACCGACCTGCAGATCCTCGACGAGGCGACCGGCATCGCGCATGCCCACAAGGTGCCGACCACGCCGGACGATCCGTCCGAAGGCCTGATCGCCGGCATCCGCGAGGCCTGCGGCCAACTCGGGGTCGGCCTCGACCGGGTTCGGGCGATCCTGCACGGCACCACCATCGCCACCAACGCGGTGCTGCAGCGCCGTCTGCCGGCCGGCGCGGTAATCACCACGGCGGGCTTCACCGACGTGCTGGAGATCGGCCGCCACGTCCGCAAGCGGGTCTACGCCAACCGCGCCGAGCCGCGCGCCCTGCTGGTGCCGCGCTCGCGCCGCTTCGGTGTGGTCGAGCGGGTGCGCGCCGACGGCTCGGTGGAGACACCGCTGGACGAGGCGTCGGTGCGCGAGGCGGCCGAACGGGTCAAGGCGAGCGGTGCGAAGGCGGTGGCCGTCGCCTTCCTGCACGCCTACGCCAACCCGGCGCACGAGTTGCGCGCCGCCGCCATCCTGCAGGAGCTGCTGCCCGACGTCTTCGTGTCGTGCAGCCATCAGGTCAGCCCGGAGATCCGCGAGTTCGAGCGCACCTCGACCACGGTGCTGAACGCCCTGCTGATGCCGGTGGTCAAGACCTACCTATCGAAGCTGGAGGCGCGGCTGGCGGCGGCCGGCATCACGGCACCGGTCTACCTGGTGCAGTCGAACGGCGGCGTCACCACGCCGGCGATCGCCGCCGAGCAGCCGGCCCGGCTGCTGCTGTCCGGCCCGTCCGGCGGCGCCCGGGCGGCCGAGGTTCTGGCCGCCGGACTGGGCGAGCCGAACCTGATCGCCGTCGACATGGGTGGCACCTCCTACGACGTGTCGATCGTCCACGAGGGGGCCATCCGGCTGGTGACCCAGGGCGACGTCGACGGCCTGCCGGTGCGCCTGCCGATGATCGAGATCCGCACCATCGGTGCCGGCGGCGGCTCGATCGCCAAGGTCGACGACACCGGCCGCCTGCATGTCGGCCCAGACAGCGCCGGCGCCACGCCCGGGCCGGTGTGCTACCGCCGCGGCGGCGAGGAGCCGACGGTGACCGACGCCAACCTGGCGCTCGGCCGCATCGACCCCGGCTATTTCCTCGGCGGCGCCATGGACCTGGATGTGACGGGCGCCCGCCGCGCTCTGGTCGAGCGGATCGCCACGCCGCTCGGCCTGGAGCCGGGGCCGGCGGCCGACGGCGTGGTGGCGGTGGCGACCGCGCGCATGGCGGCGGCGATCCGGCTGAGCCTGTTCGAGAAGGGCCTGGACCCCAAGGACTTCGCGCTGGTCTCGTTCGGCGGCGCCGGCGGCCTGCACGCCTGCGATACCGCCGACGAGATCGGTACCGCGCGGGTGGTGTTTCCGCGCGACCCCGGCACGCTCAGCGCCTGGGGCATGCTGTTCGGCGACGTCGTGCACGACCTCGCGCGCTCGCGGCTGGTGGTCGCCGATGCCGCGGCGGTGCCGGCGCTGCGGGCGGTGGTCGACGACCTCAGGGCCGAGGCCGACGCGCTGCTGGCCCGCGACGGCATCGCCGCGGCCGACCGGGCGTTCCCGGTGACCCTCGACCTGCGCTATCCCGGCCAGGCCTACGAGATCGGCGTGCCGCTGGAGTCGCCCTCGGCCCTGGCCGAGGCGGTCGCCGCCTTCCACGACTCGCACGAGCGGCAATACGCCCACGCCGAGCGGCATCTGGTGCCGGAGATCGTCACCGTCCGGCTGGCCGCCACCGGCCGGCTGGCCCGCCCGGCACCACGGCCGTTCGATGCCCCCTCCGGTGGCCGTCCGAAGTCATCACGCAACGCCCGCGTCGGCGGCGCCGAGTGCGAGGTTGACGTCTGGGAACGGGCGGCGATCGGCACCGAGGTCGTGATCGACGGCCCGGCGATCGTCGAGGAACCGCATTCCACCCTGCTGCTGCCGCCGGGCTGGCGGCTGGCCGTGCATCCGACCGGCGCCCTGATCGCCACCCGCCGAGGAGCCTGACCATGGCCGATTTCGAGCCGACCTCCCTCGACCCCATCCAGGTGGAGATCATCCGCAACGCCCTGGTCGCGGCGGCCGAGGAGATGAGCGTCACGGTCTGGCGCACCAGCCGCAGCGCCGTGGTCCGCGAGATCCTCGACTACTCGATCTCGGTCTTCGACGCGCACGGCCGCAGCACCGCGCAGTCGGCGGCGATGCCGGTGCACCTGAACTCCATGACGTCCTGCCTCGACGAGATCCTGGCCAACCACATCCCGATCGAGGAGTGGCACGAGGGCGACATCATCATCACCAACGACCCCTATGCCGGCGGCCAGCACCTGCCCGACATCCAGACCTTCAAGCCGGTGTTCCTCGACGGCGAGCGCATCGCCATCGCCGGCATCCTGGTGCACCACCTCGACGTCGGCGGCGGCGCTGCCGGCTCCTACGACGCCCGCGCCACCGAGATCTACCAGGAGGGCTTCCGCATGCCGCCGCTGAAGCTGGCCGAGGGCGGCCGGCGCAACGAGGCGGTGATCAAGCTGCTGCTGCGCAACAGCCGCGAGCCGGTCAACGTCGGCGGCGACTTCGCCTCACAGCTGGCGGCACTCGACACCGGTGTCGCCAACCTGCAGCGCATCGGCCGGCGCTACGGCCCGGCCACCCTGGCGGCGGCGTCGGAGCGGATCCAGGCACAGTCCGAGGCGGCGATGCGCGCCGCCATCGCGGCGATCCCGGACGGCACCTACCAATTCGAGGACTTCGTCGACGACGACGGCATCGAGCGCGACCGGCCGCTGAAGATCCATGTGGCGCTGACGGTCGCCGGCGACGCCGTGACCATCGACCTGGCGGGATCGTCGGAGCAGGCGGTCGGGCCGGTGAACTGCACCCTGAACATGTCGCGTTCGGCGGTGATCTGCGGCGTGATGATGGCACTCGGCGCCGACGTCCCGGCCAATGCCGGCTGCTACCGCCCGGTAACGGTGAAGGCGCCTGAGGGGCTGGTGGTCAATGCCCGCTCGCCGGCACCGGTGGCCAACCGGATGGCCACCGGCCACCGGATCGTCACCACCGTGCTCGGCGCCTTCGCCGCCGCCATGCCCGGCAAGGTGCCGGCGGCGTATTACGGCGTCAGCTACGCCTATGCGCTGAACTGCTTCCTGGCCGACGGCCGGCGGCAGGTCTATTTCGACCTGGAGTGCGGCGGCTGGGGCGCGCATCCGGAGGAGGACGGCGCCAGCGCCTTCTCCTGCGGCTTCCACAACATCGCCAATGCGCCGATCGAGATGCTGGAGAACACCCTGCCGGTGACCTTCATGGAATACGGCATGGTGCCCGACACCGGCGGTCGCGGGCGGACCCGCGGCGGCCTTGGGTTGGCGCGGGCGTTCCGGGTCGACGCCCCGGCCGGTGCCTTCGCCGCCAACCTCGAGCGCTTCAAGTTCGCGCCCTACGGCCTCGCCGGCGGCGAGGCGGGGCGTCCGGGGCGGCTGGCGATCACCCGCGCCGGAGGTTCGGGCGCGGAGGAATTGCCGTCGAAGCTGTCGGGCCTGAAGGTCGCCCGCGGCGACGTCATCCGCCTGCAGACCGCCGGCGGCGGCGGCTACGGCGACCCGGCGGAGCGGCCGCGGTCGGCGGTCGAAGCCGACCTCAAGGAGGGCTACACGACCGCCGGTTCGTGACGCGGCATCAGGATGTCCGGCCGGGCTTCGGCAGCTCGGCGGTCTTTTCGTGTGCCCAGCCCTCGCCGGACGACATGATGCAGGTCGGTCCGTTCGGGATGGTGATGGCGATCGTCCAGGTTCCGGACTCGGTGTTGCTGTAGACCTGCACGAGTCCGCCGCCGGCATCGACGCCGGCCGCAGAGAGCTTCTCGCCGTATTGCTGGCCGAGCTGCTGCGCGAGGGCGGCCGCCTGCGGCAGGCAGACCCGGCTGGCCTGGGCTTCGGCGGGGCCGGAGAGTGGCGCCGTCAGTGCCAGAGCCACCACGCCCGCGACCGCCGCCGTTCTGGCGAGATTTCCGCGATTTCGTGTCATGACCCACTTCCTTTCCGGGACCGTCGGCCGATCCCATGCCACGACGTTCTGTCGTTCAGGGATGTACGGGCCGCGGTCTGGCCGATGCGCCAGTCTTCGACCTCGTCACCTGATGATGGTGACTCGAGAATCCCTAATAATTCATGACCGCTTATTTCCGGTTGTCTTGGAATCAGCAGTCAGGATGCCCAGTCCGGGCGAGGGACCGGCTTCGGGATCCCTGCGAGCTGCTGGTCGTTCCAGCCCTCCCCTGAGGAAACCACGCAACTCGGCCCGCCGGGCAAGGTAACCGCGATCGTCCAGGTGCCGCTCTCCGAGGTGAAGACCTGCACGAGGTTGCCGGCGTCATCGACGCCCTCGGCGGTCACCGCTTCGCCGAAGTCGCTGCCGAGCTTGGCGGCCAGGGCGTCGCCGGGCGCGCAGGCCCTGGCGGCCTGGGCGACGGCCGCGTAGGGCGCCGCGAGAATGAAGGTGGTGAGGGCGGCCCCGATGAGGAGCCTGGGGGTGCTTGTCATGATCCAACATCCTTTCCGGAACCGATCACCGGCTCCTCGACGGAGTTCGCCGCCGACTTTCACGCGGGCGCAGCATCGCTGTGGTTTTCGCGCGCGTCGTCCTTGATGTCGTTCCAATGCCCTAAGGAATCATTGTCAGACGCGGATAATGATCTTTCAAAATCAGAGAATTCACGCTGTGAATTTGCTGTGTGATATTTGGTATACTGATATCGTTCAGTATTGGTACAACAACGCGGCGCAGGTTTGGTTGCACGGGGACGGTATCCCTGTACGCGGTCGCGGGCCTGTGGCTACCGTTCGGACGCCGCCCGCAGAACCGACCGCACCCGGTCGGCGATGCGATGCTCGTCGCCGGGCCGCAGCGCCACCGGGCTGAACACGACGATGCCGTCGTCGACCCGCGACGCGTTGGCATGCACCGAGGGCTCGCCGTCCTGCAGCCGCCGCACCACCTCGAGGGCGGTCAAGCCGAGCGCGTCCTCGTCGAGGGTGAGATGCACCGTCGGCACGATGGTGCGCCGGCTGCGTCCGACCAGCGTGGCGGTTGCGCCGGCGAGCCCGGCGAGGGCGGCGGCCAGCGTCTGCATCTGTGCCGTCCAGCGCGCCGTGCGGGTGTCGTCGCCCTCCGCGACGAACAGGTCAAGGGCGGTCAGCAGGCCGACCACCGCCTCCTTGCCGACCTTGGCGGTCCGGCCGATGCCGTGCTGCGGCAGGCCGGGCAGCCGCGCCTTGTCGAACAGCGCCGGCGGCGGATTCCACAGTTCCCAGTGGATGTCCTGGTCGAGATGCTGCAGGGCCGCCGCCATGACGAGGTCGCGCCGGCCGCACAGGATCCCGGAGGCCTGCGGGCCGCCGATCGCCTTGCCACCGGAGAAACACACCAGATCCGCTCCTTCCGCAATGAACCGCCTGAGGTTGGCGGCCGGCGGCAGCTGTGCCGCGGCGTCGACCAGCACCGGCACGCCGGCGGCGTGTGCTGCCGCCACCACGGCGGGCAGCGGCGGACGCGCGTCATGCCCGGCGACGTACAGCACCGCGGCGGTACGCTCGGTGATGGCGGCGGCGATTTCCCAGGCCTCGGTGTCGCGCACCCCGGCGCCGGCGTAGCGGTCCGACAGGCCGACCTCGACCAGCGTCACCCCGGCGGCGCGAACCGCGTGGTCGTAGAAGTTGCGATGGCTGCGCGGGACGATCACCTCGTTGCGCATGCCGGCGGTGTCCGGCAGCCGGTTCATCCGCGCCGGGTCGAGGCCGGTCACGCAGGCGGCGGTGCCGAGCAGCAGGGCCGCCGCGGCCCCCGCGGTGACATAGCCGGCCTCCGCACCGGTGTGGCCGGCGATGATCTCGCAGGCCCGCCCCTGCAGGGTCGCCATGTCGACGGTCCACTGCGTCGCCTCGCGCATGGCCTCGGCGACCTCGGGCCGCATGATGCCGCCGGACAGCCGCGTCGCCGTGGTGTGAGCGTTGATCACCGTCGGCACGCCGAGGCGGTCGTATACGGTCGAGTTCGTCATGGCCGTTCCCGTGCTCCCGCGTTCTCCTCCGCACATGGGACCGGCCGGGTGTGCCGGTTGGCAACCGAAATGCGCGCGGCAAAGCCGTTGCGGCCCCCGGCCTGCCATGCTTGGCTGCGCCCGCACCGCAGGAGATCCCCCGAATGTTCCGCCCCAACCACCTGAAGACCACCATCGCGTCCGGCCAGCCGGCGCTCGGCGTCTGGCTGCAGCTCGGTGAGCCGTCGATCGCCGAGATCGCCAGCCTGGCCGGCTACGACTTCCTGATCCTCGACAACGAGCATGGCCCGGCGTCGATCGAATCCACCGTGCATTCGATGCGCGCCGCCCAGGCCGGCCGGTCGACCGTGATGGTCCGGGTGCCGGGCCAGGATCCCGACTATCTGAAGCGGGTCCTGGATGCCGGCGCCGAGGCGATCATGGTGCCGATGGTCGAGTCCGCCGAGCAGGCGCGCGCGGTGGTGGCGGCATGCAAGTACCCGCCGGCCGGCCGTCGCGGCTACTCCGCACCCACGGTGCGGGCATCCGGCTACGGCGCCGACCCGGAGTATGCCGCCAAGGCCAACGACACGCTGTTCATCTGCGTGCAGATCGAGTCCGACAACGCGGTGGCGCAGGCCGGGGCGATCGCCGCGGTCGAAGGTGTGGACATGGTGTTCATCGGGGTCGCCGACCTGTCGGGCTCGATCGGCCTGCTCGGCCAGCCCGGCCGCCCGGAGGTCGACGCCCAGATCCGCAAGGCCGAGGCGGCGGTGAAGGCGGCCGGCAAGCCGCTCGGCACCATCCCGCGGCCTGGCCACAGCGTCGTCGACCTCGCCGCCGAGGGCTACATGCTGCTGGCCGGCGTGGCCGATTCCGGCGCGCTGCGTGCCGCCTTCGCCGCCGATGTCGCGGCCTTCGCGACGGCGAAGCGGAAATAGCACGGAAGGCGGTCAGGACAGGGCCGAGCGGATCATCACCACGGCGATGGCCAGCGGCACCGGGATGCGCAGCAACCACAGCCAGGCGGTGCCGATCGCGGAGCCGGCGAGGTCGGCCTCACGCAGGGCGAGGCCACGCTCGATCCGCCAGCCGACGAACAGCGCTATCGCCAGCCCGCCGAGCGGCAGGATCAGGTTGGAGACCAGCGCGTCGACGGCGTCGAGAATGCCGTGCCCGCCGATCCGCACCTCGGCCAGCAGGCCATAGCCGAGCGCCGCGGGCAGGCCGAGGACGAACACCGCGAGGCCGACCGCCAGCGTCGCCGGTCTGCGGTGCAGCCGCAGCCGCTGCATGGCGACGGACACCGGAACCTCGAGCAGCGAGATCATCGAGGTGAGGGCGGCGGCGGCCAGCAGCATGAAGAACAGCGCGCCGACCAGCCGGCCGCCGGGCATCGCCAGGAAGATCTGCGGCAGGGTGATGAAGGCCAGTTCCGGCCCGGCCTTCGGATCGAGCCCGAAGGCGAACACCGCCGGGAAGATCGCGAGGCCCGCCACCACCGCGAACAGGGTGTCGCCGGCGACCACCGTCACGGCCGAGGCCGGCAGCGGGATGCTGCGCGGCAGGTAGCCGCCGAAGGTGGCGAATACGGCGGCACCGACGCCGATCGAGAAGAACGCCTGGCCGAGGGCGGCGGCGTAGATGTCCGGCCGACCGAAGGCCTGCCAGTCCGGGCTCAGCAGGAAGTGCAGCCCGGCCGTGGATCCCGGCAGCATGAGGGCGTTGACCGCCAGGGCGGCGATGATCAGGGCCAGGACGGGCATCAGCCACAGGTTGAGGCGTTCGATGCCCTTCTGGACCCCGCCGATCACCACGGCGACGGCGAGGCCGAGCATCGCCGCCTGCCACAGCACCGGTTCCGTGGAGCCGGTGATGAAGCGTGCGAAATAGCCGCCGTAGCCGGCGCCGGCGACCGACCAGAGGCTGCCGGAGACCGCCCCCGCGGCGTAGCTGAGCGCCCAGCCGGCGATCACCGCGTAGTAGCTGAGCAGCAGGGTGGCGCCGCCGACCGCCAGCCAGCCGGCGAGCGGCCATGGACCGCCGCCCGGCGCCGTGAACGCCGTCACCGCGTCGCCCTGGGCACGGCGCCCGAGCGACAGCTCGGCGATCACCAGGGGCAGGCCGATGAGCGCCACGAACACCAGGTAGACCAACAGGAACACGGCGCCGCCGTTCTCGCCGGCGACGTAGGAGAAGCGCCAGATATTGCCCAGGCCGACCGCCGAGCCGATCGTGGCCAGGATGAAGCCGGTGCGCGACCGCCACTGCTCGTGCGCCGTCATCGCGGCCTCGGCCATTGCGGGCGGCGGCGGCGCTCGATCATCCCTGCCGTGCCGGCCAGTGCCGCGTGCAGCAGCCAGCCGAAGCCCAGCCCCGCGGCACCCCAGCGCGGATCGAGCGACAGCCCCGGGCTCCACTGCTCGTAGGCGCGCTCCAGGATCAGCCGGTCGTGGCTACGCGCCACCACCCAGGGCCGGGTCCACGGCCCGGCCGTGGCGAGGTCGCGCTCCAGCGCCGTCAACATGGCGACCCGTGCCGCCAGCCGGTCGACCGCCTCGCCGGTCTTGCGGAACGCCACGTCCTCGCTCTGCAGCAGCCGGCGCAGGTAGTCGTCGAAGGTGAGGCCGGAGCCGGCGGCCGCGCTCTCGAAGCCGGCGAGGGTGGACCGGGCCTCGTCGAGGGCGCCGCCCAGCCGCTGGGTGTAGGCATCGACGAAGGCCGGCACCTGGGATCCCGCCACGGCACCGGTCAGCACGAAGGCCAGGAACACCAGGTCGCGCAGCATCCGCATCGCGGTCAATTCCCGGCCGCGAAGCCGCGGAACGGCAGGCCGGACGGCCGCTTCAGCCAGTTGCCGGGATGCCAGCGCGCCGCAGCGTCGACCGCGTGCAGGGTGTAGGCCATGCGCGAGCGGGCGGAGGTGTTGGCGGCACTGCCGTGCGGCAGCAGGCCGTGCAGCACCACCAGCGTGCCCTTGCGCGCCGGCAGTGCGACCCTGGCCGCCTCGTCGAACGGCGTGGCGTCCAGCGTCTGCGTTGCCAGCGTCCCGTCGACCTCGTGGAACAACTGGCGCAGCGGCCCGCGGTGGCCGCCGGGGATGGCGAACAGGCATCCGTTGCTTTCGTCGGTATCCTCCAGCGCCAGCCAGAATCCGACGACGCTCGGTGGGTCGGTGACCAGGAAGGCGGCGTCCTGGTGGCAGGTGACCTCGCCGCCGATGCCCGGCGGCTTCCAGATCACCATAGACTGCACCAGCAGCGGCTCGACGAGGCCGAGGCCGCGAGCCAGCGCCGCCAGCTGCGGCCGCCGCGACACCCGGTCGAACACCGGATCGAGGTCGTGCATGGCATGGCCGAGCTTGTTGACGGCATCCAGCTTCGGCCGCGCCAGCGTGCCGTCCGTCCGCAGCGCGCCATCCTCCAGGAACACCCGGATCTTGTCGCCGGACTCGCGGAAATACCGGTCGGCGGCGTGGCGCGGCGCGGTGGTCGAGAACACCGCCGTCCCCTCGGCGGGATCCCAGGCGTCGACGATCGCGCGCGAGCGGTCGATCATCGCGTCGCAGTCGACCGCCGGAACGGCGTCCTCGACCACCAGCACTCCGTCGCGTGCCCAGGCATCCAGCATCGCGGCGGTCGGCGCGCCGTCGGCGGTGGCGGCGAAGCGGGGGATGGCGGCCGTCATGGGGCGCACGTCGCGAGGTGGGTCCCGGGTCGGGCTGCGCCCGCCCGGGATGACGTCGGAGAAGAGAACGGTCGCGCCGGCCGCCCCCTCCCGTCGTCATCCCGGACCGGCGCGCCGCAGGCGCGGCGGAGCCGGGACCCACCCGCCACTCCGAAGCCGGCGTCCGTCATCCCCGCCCCCGCAGCCGGCTGGTCCCGAGCGCCCCCGCGGCCAGCCCGAGATGCTCGGCGAGCGTGGCGCCGACGTCGGCGAAGCCGAGCTGCCCGAGGTCGCCCGCCGGCGCCGCCGGCCCCGTCAGCAGCACCGGAACCTGCTCGCGGGTGTGGTCGCTGCCCGGCCAGGTCGGGTCGTTGCCGTGGTCGGCGGTCAGCAGCGCCAGGTCCCCGGGGCGCAGTCGCGCCAGGAATTCCGGCAGCCGGCGGTCGAAGGCCTCCAGTTCGGCGGCGTAGCCGGCGACGTCGCGGCGGTGGCCCCACAGGCTGTCGAAGTCGACGAAGTTCACCACCACCAGGGCGCCGCCGGGCGCCCGGCCGGCAACTTCCAGCAGGGCGTCGAACAGCGCGGGATGGCCGCTCGCCTTGATCTCCTCGCCGGTGCCGACATGCGCGAAGATGTCGCCGATCTTGCCGATCGAGATCACCGCCCCGCCGGCTTGCGTGTGGCGCTGCAGCAGGGTCGGCGCCGGCGGCGGCACCGCAAGGTCCTTGCGGTTGCCGGTGCGGCTGAAGTCGGCGGCGGCGCTGCCGACGAACGGCCGGGCGATCACCCGGCCGACCGTGTCGGGGATCAGCCGGCGGGCGATGCGGCAGACCTCGTACAGCCGCTGCAGCCCGAAGGCCTGCTCATGGGCGGCGATCTGCACCACGCTGTCGGCCGAGGTGTAGAGGATCGGCTTGCCGGTGCGGACATGCTCCTCGCCGAGCCTGGCGATGATCTCGGTGCCGCTGGCATGGCAGTCGCCGAGCACGCCGGGCAGCCCGGCCTCGCGCACCAGGGCTGTAGTGAAGTCGGCGGGAAAGGCCGGCACCGTCGCCGGATAGTAGGTCCAGTCGAACGAGACCGGCACGCCGGTCAGCTCCCAATGGCCGCTCGGCGTGTCCTTGCCCCGGGAGGTCTCGGCGGCGTGGCCCCAGGCGCCGGTGCGGGCGGCGGTCGCCGCCAGCCCCGGCGGCTCGCTGCCGGTCGCACCGCGATGCGCCGCACCGAGGCCCAGCGCCAGCAGCTGCGGGATCGCCAGCGGCCCAGTCCGGCCGTGGCCATCGCCGCGCCCGGCGGCGCAGGCCTCGGCGATGTGGCCCAGGGTGTCGGCACCGGTGTCGCCGAACGCCGCGGCGTCCGGCGCGCCGCCGATACCGAGCGAGTCAAGGACGACCAGGAAGCCGCGGGTCATCGCGCCGCCCCGGTGCGGCGCTCGATGACCACCGGTCCCGGTGCCGCCGCGGCATCGCCGACCGTCACCGCCCGGCGCACCGCCTCGGCGGCGCGCGCGGCGTCGGCGTCGCTGCGGGCATGGATGCGGGCGATCGGGCGGGAGGCGTCGACTGTCTCGCCGATTCCGGCGACCGCGTCCAGGCCGACCGCATAGTCGATGCGGTCGGTCACCCGCCGCCGGCCGCCGCCGAGCTCGATCACCGCGACCCCGAGCGCGCGGGTGTCTACCGCGGTCACGATGCCGGCCGCCGCGGGCGTCACCGGCGACACCACCGGTGCCGTGGCCAGATGCGCGTCCGGCCGCTGCAGCAGGTCGGCCGGGCCGCCGAGTGCGGCCACCATGGCGGCGAAGCGCTCGGCCGCGCGTCCGTCGGACAACGCGGCCTCGGCCTGGCGGCGGCCGTCCGCCGTGTCGCTGGCCAGCCCGCCGAGCGCCAGCATCTCGCCGGCCAGCGCCAGCGTGACGTCGAGCAGCCGCGGCTCGCGGGCCGCACCGGTCAGGAAGTCGATCGCCTCGCGCACCTCGAGCGCGTTGCCGGCGCTCTGCCCCAGCACCTGGTTCATGTCGGTGACCAGCGCCACCGTCGGCAGGCCGGCGCGGTTGGCGGTCTCGGCGATGGCGTCGGCGAGGTCGCGCGCCTGTTCGAGCGAGGCCATGAAGGCGCCGCTGCCGGCCTTCACGTCCATCACCAGGCCCTGCAGCCCGGCCGCCAGCTTCTTCGACAGGATCGAGGCGACGATCAGCGGGATCGACTCCACGGTCGCGGTGACGTCGCGGATGGCGTAGAGCCGGCGGTCGGCCGGGGCGAGGTCGTCGGTCTGGCCGATCACCGCGCAGCCGGCCGCGCGGACCACCGCGGCGAAGGTCGCGAGGTCGGGCGAGGTGCTGTAACCGGGGATCGAGTCGAGCTTGTCGAGGGTGCCGCCGGTATGGCCGAGGCCGCGGCCGGAGATCATCGGCACGTAACCGCCGCAGGCCGCCACGATCGGCGCCAGCATCAGGCTGACCTTGTCGCCGACACCGCCGGTGGAATGCTTGTCGAGAACCGGGCCGGGCAGGTTGTTCCACGTCAGCACCCGGCCGCTGCCGGCCATCGCCCGGGTCAGGGCGGCGCGCTCGTCGGCGTCGAGGCCGCGGAAGAACACCGCCATCGCGAAGGCCGCCGCCTGGCCCTCGCCGATCGTGCCGTCGCTCAGCCCCGCCACGAACTCGGCGATGGCCTCGGCGGGCAGCCGGCCGCCGTCGCGCTTGGTGCGGATCAGTTCCTGAGGCAGCACGGTCGCGGTCCGGACGGTTGCGGGAGCTGGCACGCTAGCACCGGCCGGCGGGGCTGCAAAACGCCCGACGCCTAAGCTGCCATCCGCGCCAGATCGCGCTGGCGCTTCGCAAGCAGCCACTTGGCGCCATAGTTGGTCGCCTGGAACAGCGGCGAGTGCGGCTTCAGCCCGCAGGCCTTGAACACCATCGCCAGCGCCTTCTCGATGTGCGGGTCGCGGTAGTACTGGTAGGCGCGGCGCATGTAGGCGCGGGTGTTGCGCTCGCGGTCGTAGGGCTCGCCCTGGTTGTTGGCGGCGTAGAAGGCGTAGGCCAGCTCGTCGTCCTCGGTCTCCATGATGCGGCCCAGCGCCAGGCGCAGCCGCTTCAGGGTGCCGATGTTGTCCTGCTCCAGGAAGCGCTTGAGGTGGTCGTAGAACAGCTTGTAGTGGCGCAGTTCGTCGCCGGCGATGTAGCGGCAGATCGCCTTCAGCGCCGGCTCGGTGGCGGCGTCGCCGAGGGCGCGGTAATAGGAGCTGGTGCCGACCTCGACCATGCAGCGCGCCACCAGTTCCCCCGCGCGCGAGCCGCGGATCGACTCGGTGGCGTCGACGTCGGGGCGGAAGCCCTCCCGGAACACCGCGAAGCGGGTCTCGAAGTCGAAGGCCGGATCGGCCAGCGCCGCCCATCTGCCCAGCGCCTGGCCGTGCTGCCGCTCCTCCAGGCCCCAATGCTCGGCCGCCTGCACGAAGGCCGGATCGTCGCGGAACACGTTGCGCAGATAGCTGACGTAGTCGGCCGAGTTGTATTCCACCATGGCCGCCGCCTTGACAATGGCCAGCTGGTCCGGCTCGACCTTGGCGGGATCGAAGGCGTCCCACGGCACGTCATCGAGCGTCCAATGCCAGTCGGTCTTCACGTCGTCCTACTCCCTGGTGTTGCCGCCGGCCGGGCGGATCCCCGAACTCCAATCTCCAGGTGTGGTAAACGTCGCGGCGCCGCAAGAGTGCCAAATCCGCGAGAAAATCGGAAGAGCGGGCGGTTTTAGTAGCCGGCGTGCGGCGGTGCGGCCGTCAGGCCGTCAGTCATGGTCGCTCCACCCGGCGAGGAAGCGCGCCAGCAGGCGGGCGAGATCGCCGGCCATGGCGGAGCCCTGGGTCATGGTCTCGGCGTGGTCCAGCGCCGACCCGGCGACCATGCCGGCCGCCAGGTTGGTGATCCCGGAGATCCCGGCGACCCGCACCCCCATGTGCCGCAGCGAGATGGTCTCCGGCACCGTCGACATGCCGACGGCATCGGCGCCGAGGGTGCGGAAGGCACGGATCTCCGCCGGGGTCTCGAAGCTGGGGCCGAGCACCCAGTAGTAGACGCCTTCGGCGAGGTCGATGGCCTCGGAGCGGGCGGCGGCGTGCAGCCGCATGCGCAGGCCGGCGTCGTAGGCCTCGCTCATGTCGAAGAAGCGCTGGCCGAGTGCTGCCTCGTTCGGTCCGGCGAGCGGGTTCAGCCCGGTGCCGTTGATGTGGTCGGCGATCAGCATCAGCCGGCCGGGACCGACCTCGGCGCGCAGGCTGCCGGCGGCGTTGGTCAGCACCACGGCGCTGCAGCCGAGCCGGGCGAGCGTGCGCACCGGCCGCACCACGTCGTCGAGGCCATGGCCCTCATAGGCATGGGCGCGCCCCTGCAGCACCGCGACCCGGGTGCCGCCGAGGCTGCCGAGGCGCAGCCGGCCGGCGTGGCTGGCCACTCCCGGGCGGGGGAAGCCGGGGATGTGCTCGTAAGCGATGTCGACCGCGTCACGCACTGCATCGGCGGCGGCACCCAGGCCGGAGCCGAGCACGATCCCGACCCGCGGCGCCGCACCGGGGGCGGCGGCGCGGATCGCCGCCACGGCATCGTCGAGGGCACGCAGTTCCGCCATCACCGCTCCTTCACATAGGGCACGCCGATCGCCTTCGGCGCCACCGCCTTGCCGATGAAGCCGGCCAGCAGCACCACCGTCAGGGCGTAGGGCAGGGCCTGGATGAGGGCCACCGGCGCCTGCCCGTAACCGGGGATCTCCACCCCCTGCAGCCGGGTCGCGACCGCGTCCAGGAAGCCGAACAGCAGGCAGGCCAGGAAGGCCGGGACCGGCCGCCACTTGCCGAAGATCAGCGCTGCCAGCGCGATGTAGCCCTTGCCTGCGGTCATGTCGCGCACGAAGCCGGCCGACTGTGCGGTCGACAGATACGCGCCGGCGACGCCGCACAGCGCGCCGGTGATCAGCACCGCCCGATAGCGCAGCCATTCCACCGACACCCCGGCGGTGTCGACGGCGGCGGGCGTCTCGCCGACCGCGCGCAGCCGCAGCCCGAAACGGGTGCGGTAGACCACCCACCAGGTCGCCGGCACCGATGCCAGGGCCACGTAGACCAGCAGGTTATGGCCGCTCAGCAGCTCGTGATACAGGTGGCCGATCACCGGCACGTCGTGCAGCAGGTCGGCGAGCGGCAGCTCGATCGGCGCGAAGCGCGCCGCCTGGCCGAGCGGCGGCGTCTGGCCGCCCTGGTCGAACCAGGCGATGCCGAGCACCACGGTCAGCCCGGCCGCCAGGATGTTGACCGCCACGCCGCTGACCACCTGGTTGCCGCGGTAGGTGATGCAGGCGAGGCCGTGCAGCAGCGCCAGCGCGGCCGACACCGCGACCGCCACCAGCAGGCCGAGCCAGGCCGAGCCGGTGACCGCGGCGGTGGCGGCGGCGGCGAAGGCGCCCGCCAGCATCTTGCCCTCCAGGCCGATGTCGACGACGCCCGAGCGTTCGCTGAACAAGCCGGCCATGGCGACCAGGACGAGGGGGGCGGCGACCCTGAGGGTGGCGTCCAGGGTCAGCACCAGCAGCAGCAGGGTGTCGCTCACGGCGCGCTCTCCCGCCGCCGGCCGCGCCACAGCCGCAGTGCGATCGGGTGCATCATGTAGGCGAGCGCGCCGGAGAACAGGATCACCAGGCCCTGGATCACCACCACCAGGTCGCGGGTGATGCCGTCGAACTCGAAGTCGAGCTCGGTGCCGCCCTGGTACAGCGCCCCGAACAGCAGGCTGGCGAGCACGATGCCGACCGGATGGGCGCGTCCCATCAATGCCACCGCGATGCCGGTGAATCCGTAGCCGGCGGTGAAGTTCAGCAGCAGCCGGTGCTGCACGCCGAGCATCTCGTTGATGCCGACGAAGCCGGCGAGTGCCCCGGAGATGCACATGCTGCCGACGATCACCGCCTTGGGATCGATGCCGGCGTAGACGGCGGCGGCCTCGTTGTGGCCGACCGTGCGGATCGCGTAGCCCCAGCGGGTGCGGTTGATCAGCAGCCAGACGAACACGCAGGCGGCGGCCGCCCACAGGATCGACAGGTTCAGCGGCGAGCGCGCCACCGTGATGCCGACGCCGGCGAGCACCTCGTGCACGAACGGGATCCAGGCCGTCGGCGCGAACTCGCGGCTCTCCGGCGACATCTGCCCCGGCTGGATCAGCACGTTGACCAGCAGGTGCACCATCAGCGCCGAGGCCAGGAAGTTGAACATGATGGTGGTGATGACCACGTGGCTGCCGCGGTGCGCCTGCAGCCAGCCGGGGATGAACGCCCAGGCGGCGCCGAACAGTCCGGATGCCGCCATCGCCACCGGCACCATCGCCCAGGCCGGCAGGCTGGCGTCGAGCGACAGGGCGGCCAGCCCGGCGCCGAGGCCACCGAGATAGGCCTGACCCTCGCCGCCGATGTTGAACAGCCCGGCATGGAAGGCGACGGCGACGGCGAGGCCGGTGAACACCAGGTTGGTGGCGTAGTACAGGGTGTAGCCGATCGCCTCGTCATAGCCGAAGGCGCCGGTCGCCAGCACGACCAGCGCATCCAGCGGGCTCTCGCCGGCGACCAGCACGACGAGGCCGGCGACCAGGAAGGCCAGCAGGATGTTGACTGCCGGGATCACGCCGACGTCGATCCAGCGGGGGAGGTCGCTTCTCACCGGTGCGCTCCCCACCCGGCCCTTCGTGGCCCTTCGCTGCGCGAAGGGCACCTCAGGGCGACAGAGAAGTTTGGTGCGCCCTCCCCCTTTCCTGTCGCCCTGAGGTGCCGCGCGAAGCGCGGCCACGAAGGGCCGGCCGGCCACGAGCCGCAGCAACGACCACGCGCGCCCGATCGAAACGCCTCACAGCTCATCGGTGCTGTTCCCGTAGCCCGGCTCGAACAGCCGCCGCCACACCCGCTCGGCATAGGCGTCGGTCATGCCGGCGACGTAGTCGCAGATCCGTCGCTTCACGCTCTCATTCGGGTCCAGGCCTTCCCAGAACGAGCGCGGGATCAGCTCCTCGGGAGCGGTCAGGAACTCGTCGAACATCGCGGCGATCAGCCGGCGGCCCTTGCGGCGCAACTGCACCACCTCGGCGGTGCGGACCACCTGGCGCTGGGTGAAGTCCATCAGGAAGTCGCACAGCGCCCGGACCTCCGGCGGCAGCACGGCGTTCCAGCGCAGCAGCGGATGCTCGAAGCCGGTGTCCTCGGCCAGCGCCACATGCGTGACGAAGAAGTTGACCAGCGCCGAGATCGCCTGCTTGCGGTCGTGGCTGGACCGCGAGAACAGCTGCACCTGCAGCGCCTCGCGGTCCATCGCCAGGCCGAGCCGGGCGAGAGCCGCGAAGTCGAGTGCCGGGCCGGCGGTGCCGAGGGCGGCGGCGAACTGCTCGCGGACCACCATGCGCCGGCCGATCACGTCCTCCAGGTCGTGGACCGCGTAGGCGATGTCGTCGGCGCAGTCCATGATCGAGCAGTCGAAGGACTTGAACCGGGCCCGCCCGTCGGCGATCGAGGTGAAGCGGTCGCGATCGGCTGGCGAGAACGCCTCCAGGATCCACTCGACGGTGTCGCGCTCGGGGTCCATGTAGCATTTCGGCGGCCGCCCGCCGGGTTCCGGATGGTCGCGCACGGCCGAGTACGGCACCGGATACTTCAGCACCGCCAGCAGCAGCCGCCGCGTCGGGTTCAGCCCGACGCCGCGGGCCCGGTACTTCTCCAGCCGGGTGAGCACCCGCAGGGTCTGGCCGTTGCCCTCGAAGCCGTCGTCGTCGCGCATCTTGGCATGCAGCGCGATCTCGCCGTCATGGCCGTAGGGCGGATGCCCGAGGTCGTGGGCGTGGCAGGCGGCCAGCACCAGCGAGCGGTCCGGCAGCCAGGCCTGCGCCACCGGATCGGCAGTGCTGCGCGAAAGCTTGAGCAGCACGCCCTCGCCGATCTGCCCGACCTCGATCGAATGGGTGAGGCGGGTGCGATGGAAGTCGCCCTCGCTGGTGCCCATCACCTGGGTCTTGCCCTGCAGCCGGCGGAACGCGGCGGAGTGGATGACCCGGCCCTTGTCGCGCTCGAACGGGTTGCGCACGTCCTCGGGTCGCGCCGGCTCCGGCTGGCGGCGCTCCTCGAAGCGCTCCGGGGTGGCCATGCCGGGTGGCGCCGGGACGGTCATGCGCGGATCTCCTCCAGCGGCACGTTGGCCATCATCAGGCCGAGCGTGCGCTCGTCGGCTCCGGCGGCGGGAATGCAGCCGATCAGGCGGCCGCCGCACATCACCAGGATGCGGTCGGCCAGGCTCATGATCTCGTCGAGCTCCACCGACACCAGCAGGATCGCCGAGCCGGCGTCGCGCATGGCGACCAGCTGGCGGTGGATGAACTCGATGGCGCCGATATCGACGCCGCGGGTCGGCTGGCCGACCAGCAGCAGCCGCGGCCGGCCCTCGAGCTCGCGAGCCAGCACCAGCTTCTGCTGGTTGCCGCCGGAGAACAGCGAGCTGCGCAGATGCGGATCGGCCGGGCGGACGTCGAAGGCCTGCATCTTGGCGGCGCAGTCGGCGGCGACGGCGTCGTAGTCCATCAGCCAGCGGCCGTTGAAGGCGGGACTGTCGTGACGGCCGAGGATGGCACTCTCGGCGGCGTCGAACGCCGTCACCATGCCCATGCGGTGGCGGTCCTCGGGCACGTGGCCGACGCCGGCGGCGCGCACCATGCGCGGGTCGGCGGGCCGCTCGGGGGTGATGTCCAGGTCGCCGATGCGGATGCGGCCGCCGGCGATCCGGCGGATCCCGGCCAGCGCTTCCAGCAGCTCGCTCTGGCCGTTGCCCGTCACGCCCGCGAGGCCGACAATCTCGCCGGCGGCGACCGTGAAGCCGACGCCGTCGACCCGCGGCACGCCGCCGCCGTCGAGCACGCGCAGATCCTCCACCGTCAGCACCGGTGCGGACGGTGCGGCGGGGCGCTTGTCGACCCGGAACAGCACCTTGCGGCCGACCATCAGCTCCGCCAGCTCCTCGCGGCTGGTGTCGGCGGTCGGCCGGTGCGCCACCATCTCGCCGCGGCGCATCACCGAGACGGCATCGGTGACCGCCATGATCTCGCGCAGCTTGTGGGTGATCAGGATGACCGTGACGCCCTCGCGCTTGAGCGACCGCAGGATATCGAACAGCCGGTCGGTCTCCTGCGGCGTCAGCACCCCGGTCGGCTCGTCGAGGATCAGGATACGGGCACCCCGGTACAGCGCCTTCAGGATCTCGACGCGCTGCTGCAGCCCGACCGCCAGCTCGCCGACCAGGGCGCCGGGATCGACCTCCAGGCCGTAGTCGCGCTCCAGCCGCTCCAGCTCGCCGCGCGCCCTTGCCCGGCCGGACGCCAGCAACGCCGCCCCCTCGGCACCGAGCATGACGTTCTCCAGCACCGAGAAGGTGGGTACCAGCATGAAGTGCTGGTGCACCATGCCGATGCCGGCGGCGATCGCGGCGGAGGCGCTGCGGATCGCCACCGGCCGGCCGTCGATGCGGATCTCTCCCGCATCGGCCTCGTAGAAGCCGTACAGGATGCTCATCAGGGTCGACTTGCCGGCGCCGTTCTCGCCGACGATGCCGTGGATGCTGCCGGCGGCCACGGTCAGCGACACCTCGCGGTTGGCCTGCACGGCGCCGAACCGCTTGCTGATCCCGACCAGCTCAATGGCCGGAGTGGACTTCATCTGCCGGCGTCGAGGATGCGGGTGGGTCCCGGATTTAATCCGGGATGACGACGGGGGGAGGAGGATCGCCGGGCGGCCATTTCCTCCTTTGCCGTCATCCCGGACCGGACCGCCATCGGCGGGACGGATCCGGGACCCACGGCGCGACGTGCATCGACGCCGGGCATGCCAATCAGCCCGGGCAGGAGCTGTCGGCCATGTAGTCGTGCACCTTGATCGAGCCGTCGACGATGCCGGCCTTGGCCTTGTCGACCGCCGCCTTCATGGCGTCGGTGATCAGCGCCTTGTTGTGCTCGTCGAGCGCCCAGTCGATGCCGCCCTCGGCCAGGCCCAGGACCTGCACGCCCGAGGTGAACTTGTCGTTCTTGGCGTCCATGAAGGCCTTGTAGGCGGCGACGTCGACGCGCTTCAGCATCGAGGTCAGCATGGTGCCGGGATGCAGGTAGTTCTGGTTGCTGTCGACGCCGATCGCGAGCTTGCCGCTGTCGGCCGCCGCCTGGTAGACGCCGAGGCCGGTGCCGCCGGCGGCGGCGTAGATCACGTCGGCGCCGCGATCGAACTGGCTGCGCGCCAGCTCGCCGCCCTTGGTCGGGTCGTTCCAGGCCGACGGCGTGGTGCCGGTCATGTTCTGGAACACCTGGGCGTCGGCCCGGGCGTGCTTGACGCCCTGCACGTAGCCGCAGGCGAAGCGGCGGATCAGCGGGATGTCCATGCCGCCGACGAAGCCGACCTTGCCGGTCTTCGAGGCCATCGCCGCCAGAACGCCGACCAGGAACGAGCCCTCGTGCTCCTTGAACACGACCGAACGGACGTTCGGCAGGTCGACCACCGAGTCGATGATGGCGAACCGGACCTTCGGATTCTCCTTGGCCACCTTCTCGATCGCCAGCGCCTGCGCGAAGCCGACGCCGAGCACCGGGTTGGCCCCGCGGCTGGCCATGCGCGCGATCGCCTGCTCGCGCTGGGTCTCGTTGGTGACCTCGAACTCGCGGTACTTGATGCCGGTCTCTTCCTTGAACTTCTCGACGCCGTTGTACACGCCTTCATTGAAGCTCTTGTCGAACTTGCCGCCCATGTCGAACACCACGGCCGGCTCGATGTCGGCGGCGGCGGCGATGCCGGTGGAGGCGAACAGCGTCACCGCCAGTGCGGCGCCCAGAACTCGCTTGCTCATGCTGGATCCCCGTTGCGAAGCTCCCTTCCGCCGTAACGGCGGTTTGCACGCCAATCTAGGGCAAACCGTCTCGTGTTCCCAGCCGGGAACATGCGAGGGTGACGGCTCGGGCGGCCGAGGAGGCAGGTGATGACGGAGGCACGGCTGAAGTCGCAGGTGGTCGTGCAGGCGGCGATCCGTCGGGCGTCGATGCGCGGCATTCCCGCCACCGTGGCGCGCCGCGGCGACCCGGACGCCGGGGCGATCTACGTGAAGCTGAACCGTGGCCCGGCCGAGGGCTGCACGGTGCTGGCGCCGACCCGCGACTATGAGCGCGAGCTGACGCACTGGCGGCCGGCGACCGGCGCCGACCCGGTGCCGGAGGCCGACGCCGACGCCTATATCGAGCGCGAGCGCCGCATCGACCCCGACCTCTGGGTGCTGGAGATCGAGGATCGCGGCGGCTGGAACCCATTTGCGGAGGAGGCGTCGTGAGCGTTGCCCTGGACGAGATCGACCGCGCCCTGCTCGGCGGTGGCCACGGCGAGGCGGCGCGTTTCGCCATGAGCCTGCTGCAGCGCTTCGCCGAGGCGGTCGAAGCACCGGGCTTCATCGACGCCCGCTCGGCGCATATCGACGGCTGCCTGTATCATGGCCAGGTCAGCCTCGACTTCGTCGAGCACCTGGTGCGGCTCGGCGGCCGGGTGCGGGTGCCGACCACGCTGAACGTCGGCTCGGTCGACCTGATCCATCCCGAACTGTTCCGCGGCGACCCGGCACTGGGCAGCGCCGGCGCCCGGCTGATGGTCGCGCATGAGGAGATGGGCTGCGTGCCGACCTACACCTGCGCGCCCTACCAGACGCTGTTCCGGCCCGGCCTCGGCTGGCAGGTCGCCTGGGCGGAGTCCAACGCCATCGTGTTCGCCAACTCGGTGCTCGGCGCCCGCACCAACCGCTACGGCGACTTCGTCGACCTGTGCTGCGCCGTCACCGGCCGGGTGCCGTATTACGGCCTGCACCTGACGGAGAACCGCCGCGCCACCGTCGTCGTCGAGGTCACCGGGGTGCCGCCGGAATGGGACGACGCCGGGCCGGTCTGCGTCGCCGTCGGGCACGTCATCGGCCGGCGCTGCGGCGAGCGCATCCCGGCGATCGTCGGGCTGCCCGCCGCCACGACCGAGGACGACCTGAAGGCGCTCGGCGCCACCGCCGCCTCGGCGGGCTCGGTGGCGATGTTCCACGCCGTCGGCCTCACCCCCGAGGCCGCCACCCTGGAGGACGCGCTGCAGGGGGGCGTGCCGGAGGAGGTGATCCGGCTGGACGCCGAAGAGCTGCGCGACATCGTCCGGCGGCTGTCGACGGTCCCCGACGGCACCCGGCTCGCCGCCGTCAGCCTCGGCACCCCGCATTTCTCGATCGCCGAGTTCGCGCGGCTGGTGCCACTGCTCGACGGCCCCCGCCCGGCCGTCGACATCTACGTCAACACCGCCCGCGGCGTGCTGGCGGAGCTGGAGGCGCGCGGCTGGGACGCGGTGCTGCGGGAGGCCGGGGTGACCCTGGTGGTCGACACCTGCACCTACGTCACCGCGATCATGCGCGACCTGTCGGGGGCGGTGATGACCAACTCGGGCAAGATGGCCTACTACGCGCCGGGAAACCTGAACATCGAGGTGGCGTTCGGCTCGCTCGCCGACTGCGTGGCGTCGGCGCGGGCCGGCCGGGTGGTGCGGCGATGAGCGCCATATCTGCCGTCACACTGGTGCCCGGCACCGCCGCGGGCGCGGTGTTCGTGCTGGTCGAGCCGCTCAGCTTCTGGGGCGGGCTCGACGCCGCGACCGGCGCCATCATCGACCGCTGGCATCCGCAATGCGGCGAAGTGCTGACCGGCAAGGTGCTGCTGATGGAGCGCGGCCGCGGCTCCAGTTCCGGCAGCTCGGTGCTGGCCGAGGCGATCCGCGCCGGGACCGGCCCGGCCGCCATCCTGCTGCTGACCCGCGACGCCATCGTGACATTGGGAGCGCTGGTCGCCAACGAGCTGTACGGGACGGCGTGCCCGGTGGCGATGGTCGCGGCGGCGGACTGGCCGGCGCTGGCGGCGGCCGGGCGGCTGGCGGTGGAGGCGGGCGCGGAGGGGGCGACGATTGGCGTAGCATGAGAGCGTTGCGGCCGGACATCAGTAAGCCGTTGCGGCGCCGTCATTCATCCCGAACCAGCGCGACACGCCGGCCGGTCGCCGCCGCATAGCGGGCGACCATCTCCAGGCTGGGCAGACGGCGCGCGGTCTCCAGGCGGGCTATCACCGACTGTTTGGTCCCCATCCGCTCCGCGAGCTGCGCCTGGGTCAGCCCTGCGGCGTGCCGAGCATCGATCAGGGCGCCGACCACCTCGTAGACCGGGCCGAGACGATCGTACTCGGCCTTCACGCTCGGATTTGCCAGCATCCGCTCCCGGAGCTTTTCGAAACTGGTCATCGCTTCACGCGCTGCCTGTGCGGTTGGCCATCCTGATAAAATAGCCAATTGGCTATAACTGACAATCGCGTCCTTTTTGCTCCGTCACGGTCGACGCCGACGCTACACCTCGATCGCGAGCCGGCCGCGATAGCGCACCAGGCGGCCGAGCAGCGGCACGGCGATCGGCACGTCGAACAGGAAGCGGCCGTCCGGGTCCACGCCTTCCGACGCCTCGCTCGCCGGTGCCAGGCGGCGCGGCAGGCGCAGCGGACCGATCCGCCAGCCGGCGACGCGGATCGTCAGCCGGCCGGCGTCGACCCCGAGGGCGAGTTCGAAGGTGAGCGGGCCGAAGCGTTCCTCGACCCGGCCGGGGCCGAGCGGCGCCAGATGGCTGCTGAACCGGCGGCCGGCGAAGTCGCGCTCCCAGACCTCGGTGCCGTCGGCCTGCCGCCGCTTGACGACCCGCACCGGGACGCCCGCGCCGGCGGGCGGGAAGCCGACCAGCCGGGCGACCAGCCGGCCGGCCGGGGTCGCAGCACCCTCGACCGTCGCGGTGCCGGCCAGCCGGGTCACCGGGCCGCCGCGGTGTGCCGCCTGCACCGGCCCGGGCAATGCGTCGAACCGCCCGGCCAGGGCCGCTTCGAAGGGGGCGAGCGGATGCAACGTCGCCACCGCGGTGCGCATGCGCAGGCGGGCGAACTCGGTCGTGATCGCCTCCAGGTCGAGCACGCCGGCGGCCGGCCGGGCGCCCGGCTCCAGGGTCTCCGGAGCCTCCAGCAGCCGGCGGAGCACGGCGAGGGCCGGCAGGGTGGGGACGCAGGGGCCGTCGCCGGCCTCGGCCGCGAGGCTCCAGGTGGCGATCGCCGGCCGGTCGTCGCGGTCGCGGCCGGACGCCTCCACCAGCATGCCGCCGCGGTCGCTGCCGAAGCCGTCGAGTGCCGCGGCGAGCCAGCGGGCCGGGCCTGCCAGGGGTGCCAGGCTCGCAACCAGCCCCAGGCGCGGCAGCCAGGCGGCGAGAGCGAGGCCGTCATGCAGGATGCGCAGCTCCAGCCCGGCGCGGAACAGTGCCGCGTCGCGCGGCCGGTAGCGCGCCGCCAGCAGGTCGAGGTCGGGGGTCTCGGCCAGCGCCAGCCGGCGGCGCCCAAGGTCGCCGATGCCACGGGTCACCGTCCCCGACCAGCCAGGGCGTGAAGTCCAGCCGCCGCCGTCGAACACCCGCACCGGCCGGCCGGCCCAGGACAGGATGGCGGCGACGACCGACCGGCCGCGTGGCGCCCGGTTGCCGGGCGAGATCCCGACCTCGACGCGGTCGATCCGCCGCCAGCCCGTGGTGAGCCGGTCGAGGACGGCGTGCGACAGCGCCGGCGTCGAGCTGGCGCCGGTGATCGCGACGACGCCGGCGGCCCTGGCGGCGGCGTCCAGGGCCGGGAAGTCGGCGACGAAGTCGCGGGCATCGGCGAGGTCGATGTAGTGGATCCCGGCGGCGATGGCGGTCTGGGCGAGCACCGGCGCAGCACCCTGGAACGGTCCGGCGGCGTCGACCACGATCGCGGCACGAGTGGAGAGCAACGCCGCTGGCGTCACCGTCCGAGCGTCGAGCGTCAGGGCCTCGATCCGCGCGGCCGGATGCCGGGTCCGGATTGCCGTGACGGCCGCTGCGCCGCGGGCGGCATCACGCCCGGCGACGATGATTTCTGCCCCGGTGGTCGCCGCCAGGCCCTCGACCAGCCGGGAGCCGAACACCCCGGCGCCACCGACCACCAGGATCCGCGTCATGCCAGCTCGCCCGGGCCGGTTATGAACCGATGGCGGATAGCGGGTGACGGGATCATGCAGTGGTCGCGCCGGCCGAACAGGCGGTAGCGGTTGCGCGCCACCAGGTCATAGGCGGCATCGCGCACCGGCCGTGGCAGCAGCCGCAGCGCAGCGGTCCACCGCCAGCCCGGCAGGTCGCGCCCGACGACGATCACCGCATCGGCCTTGAACCAGGCGCGCCCATCGCGGAGCACCACATTCGACTGCGGTGCCTCGGGATCGATGCCGAACCGGGCGGCCAGCATGCCCCCAAACTCCGACTGCACCGGCACGAAGCGATAACGGCCGCCGGGATCGCGGGGGATGATGAAGTCGACCCACGCCGAGCACATGATGCAGACCCCGTCGAACAGGATCAGCCCGTCAGGCAGGTCGGAGGCGGGGTGCGGGCGCCAGTCGGTCATCGATGCATGCCGGTTTCGCCTTCGCCAATTGCGGACCGGCGCCCCTGGGGAAATCTCGCCGCCTAGCTCCCGATCTGCACCGATACCATCATGCCGAAGTCCTCGTGGTCGAGGACATGGCAGTGCATGACGTACCAGCCGGCATAGTCGTATTGCTGCGAGACCATGTGGACCGGCGCCCCGGCGGCCGTGCCGGAGTTCGGATCCGGGTCGATGCGGATGGTGTCGCGCCAGATCATCGCCGGCAGCAGCTCGAAGGCCTGGGTCGACCCGCCGCTCGAGAAGGAGCGGGCGGCGACCAGGAACGAGTTGATGTGGATGTGGAAGGCGTGCAGGGCGCCCGACGCCGAGGCCTGCCAGTAGGTCGTGTTCTTCTTCGCCGGATCGTACAGGTCCAGGGTGATCTGCGCGTTGTTCGGGTCGAACTGCTCGTTCACCGGCGTGCCGACGCCGCGCTGCACGTCGACGGCGGCGTTGCCCTGGCTGCCAAGATTGAAATTGAAGTTGACGCTCCAGGTCGACTGCCGGCCGCCGAGGATCGGCGGCGGCGGCACGATGCCGGAATAGTCGAACTGCGGGCGGATCAGCTTGCCGAAGCCGAAGGCGGAACTCGCCGGCATCGGGTCGGGGCTCGCTTTGGCGCCGGATAGCTGCACCGTGGCGATGGTCTGTGCCGGGGCGTTCTGGGTCTCGAAGAAGCTGGCGACCAGGGGGAAGGCCGCGCCGTTCTGGCCGCCGCCGGCGCTGGTCGGCGCCTGCACCAGGAGGTCGAGGCGCTGGCCCGGTGCGAGGATGGCGATCTCGTTCATGATCGCCTCGGCGATGCTGGCAGGGGCGGCCGGCGGCGGGCCCAGCGGGTATGGCACGGTGATGACGCCGGGCACGTGGGTCAGCGGCACACCGTCGGTGGCTATGGCATAGATCGAGGGCGCGGTGCCGCCGCCCGCGGTGGCGGCGCCGAACTGCAGGCTGATGAAGGCGCTGTAGGTGGCGTTGACGATCCGCCAGCGCTGCACCTCGCCCAGTTTCATGGCCACCGACGGATGCATCTGGCCGTTGATGGTGAGCTGCAGGTTCGTGGAGCCGGACTGGCCGAAATACAGCACGTTGGGGTCGACCACGCCCGGCGAGGAACTGGTGGCCGGCGTCGTGTACTCGATCTGCTGGATCACCATCACCTGCTCGGCCAAGCCGGCGACCCCGGGGATCTCGTCCAGGTCGCCGCGCACGATCAGCGCGCCGCTCATTCCGTTCACCACCTGGATCGCGGTCGAGCCGTGCTTGTGCGGATGGTACCAGTAGGTGCCGGCCGGGTGCGCCGGCGCCTTCGACGGGCCGGACGGGCCGATGTTATAGGCGTATTGGATGCTGCCGGTGGCGGCGGTGATCTGCGGGTTGTTCGAGGCGGTGGCGCTGTCCGCCGAGCACGCCGTGGCCCCGGTGGGGCAGAGCACGACATAGACGTTGTCCTGCGCCGGCGTCACGTGCAGGCCGTGGGTGTGGAGATTGGTGACGTCGAAGCCGTGCGGCGTCTCCCCGGCGCCCTGGACCGTGGCGGCGCCGTGCCCGGCATGGGCGGCGGCGGTGTTCGGCGGCAGGTTGTTGGTCAGGTCGACGGAGAAGGCGAACCCCGCCTTGGCGTTGTCCGGGATCGTGATGGTCGGGCCGACGATGTTCGGGTTGGGCGTCGGGTTGTTCGGGTCGGCATAGGCGTACAGGCTGGCGGTGTCGCTGCCGACCGAGAAGTTGCGCTGTGCCATGCTCAGGGCGTAGTTGCTGCCGCCGGCGGTGCCCGGGACGATCGCCGGCGGGTTGACCAGCGGCGCGCCGACCGTCGGCACCGGGAGCGCCGGCCGGCTGCGCTCGAACGCCGCCGCACCGCGCTGCTGTGCTGCGGCGGGCAGAGACAGTGTCGCCAGCGTGGTCGTCGCCAGGAGCCCGCGCACCACGGCGCGCCGGCCGACCATCATGCCGGGCATTTCGATGAGTTTCGTCGCCATTGAGTGTCCCCGTCCCGAGGTGATGCCTTCGCGGCGGACGGCCCCTTCCGTCCCCGAGCATCGTCAGGATAGCGGCTTCCCCGCTCAACCGTCAGGAGAAAAGCAACGTCATCGCGCCGCCGCTCAGCGTTTCCGCGCGGCCAGCTGCAGCAGCAGGATGCCGCCGATCACCATGCCGCCGCCGGCGACCTGCGCCGCCGTCATCGCCTCGCCGAACAACAGGTAGGCGGCGGCGATCGAGGTCACCGGCTGCAGGTTGTTGATGATCGCGCTGGTCTCGGTGCCGATCCGCGGGATCGAGGCGAAGTACAGCGGGATCGAGCAGCCCTGCAGCAGGACGACGCCGGCGGCGCCGAGCCAGCCGGTCGTCGTCACCGGCAGGGTGATGCCGGTGACCAGCGGCACCGCCACGCTCAGCACCACCGCCGCCACCAGCGCCATGTGGAACATCACCACCAGCGGGTCGCGGCCCTTCATCACCCGGCCGATCCAGGTGACCTGGAAGCCGCAGGCGACACCGGCGCCGAGGCCAAGGGCGAGGCCGAGCGGGTCGAGATGGGCGTGGTCGACGCCGAGCATGACGAACAGGCCGCCGAACGCCACCAGGAAGGCGGTCATGCGCAGCACCCCCGGCCAGCGCCGGTCGAGGACGGCGTTGAACACCGCCACCAGCGGCGGATAGACGAAGAACAGCAGGGCGGCGACGCCGACCGGGATGTACTTCACCGCGCCGATGTTGCCGAAGAACATATAGGCCAGCAGCGTCCCCAGGCCGAGGCAGTGCAGCCAGGTGGTCCGGCCGACCGCCAGGCCGCGCCCCGATGCCAGGCACCACAGCCCGACCACCGCCACGACGAACCAGGCCCGCACGGTGGCCACCGACTGGCCGTCGGTGCCGCCCTCGAAGGCGATGCGGGCGACCGCGATGGCCAGGCCGAGGCCGATCGAGGCGGTGAAGGCGAGCCCGAAGCCGACGGCGCGATCGCGGGCGGCCGCCTCAGCGCTCAGGCCAGAAATCGCCATGCGCATCCATCCAGCCGATGAAGTCCGCCATGGTCGCGTCGAGGTCGTCCGGCAGCCGGTGGCCGGTCTCGTCGGCCAGCCGGTCGGGCTTCATCGGCAGCCGGTCGCGGTCGCCCCAGAGGTCGACCGTCGGCTTCTCGCCGGGTCCGGCGAGGCGGTACTCGAAGGCCGGGAAACGCCGCTTCAGGGCGGCGCACATCGCCATGACGCTGACCTGCCGGGCCGAGGTGACGTTGAAGATGTCGCTTTTCAGCCGCTGCCGCGACGTCTCCATCAGCGCCTTCAGGGCGCCGCCGACATGGCGCGAGTAGGTCCAGTCCAGGCTGTCCTCGCGGGCGAAGATCGCCGGCTTGCCGGCCCGCGCCAGCAGTGCGGCCTGCATCGGCGCCGACAGCGTGTCGCGCGCCCCGGAGTCGATCTCCCAGGCGCCGAAGATGGTGGAGAGCCGCACCGACACGGCCTCCATGCCGGTCAGCTCGGCGTGGCGGCGCACCAGCCGCTCCGAGCCGAACTTGGTCATGCCGTAGATCTTGAACGGCTCCTCGCGGGTGCCGTACTCGTCGAGCGGCCCGTCCCAGCCGGTCTCGCCGAAGGCGCCGGTGCCGTAGGCGGCGCCCGAGGAGATGTTGACCAGCCGTCGCACGCCGGCCTTGTGGGCGGCCTTCAGGGTCTGCGCGAGGCCGACCAGGTTGACCTCGATCACGCTCTCCGGCGCGTCGCGCTCGCGCTCCGGCCCGGAGGTGACAGCGGCACCGTAGAACACCGCCTCGACCTCGTGGTCGGCGACCGCGCGGCGGATCGGCTCGGCCTTGCGGATGTCGCCGATCACCACGGTGCAGCGCCCGGGCAGGGCGTCGAAGGCGCGCCGCGCCACCGGGTTCAGGTCGTGGCGGTCGAACAGCACCACGTCCTCGCCGTCGCCGAGATAGCGTTCGGCGGTGGCGAGGCCGATGAAACCGCAGCCGCCGGCGATCAGGACCTTCATGATGGCCTCCCGTATGCGTCCCCGCCCCGCTGATAGCCCGAATCCGGACGTGCCGCCAGCGAAGCCGACTCCTGTACCGCACCGGCCGCCTCCGCTAGGCTCGCCGGAACCAGGCCGACACCCGAGGAGACGCCGTATGACCGCGATCGGACCCCTGCCGGCGGAGGTGCTGCCGTCCGGCGTGCGCGCCCGCTTCCTCGACAACGGCAACGGCCTGTCGATGCACCTGCTGGAGGCCGGGCACGAGGGCGGCGAGCGGCCGATGGTGCTGCTGCTGCACGGCTTTCCCGAGATCGCCTACAGCTGGCGCGACGTGATGCCGCGGCTCGCCGCGGCTGGATGGCACGTGGTGGCGCCGGACCAGCGCGGCTACGGCCGCACCACCGGCTGGCAGGCCGGCTACGACGACGACCTGTCGCCGTTCTTCATGCTGAACCTGGTGCGCGACATCCTCGGCCTGGTGGCGGCGCTGGGGCGGCGGACGGTGGCGGTGGTCGGGCACGACTACGGCTCGCCGGTGGCGGCCGCCTGCGCCCTGGTGCGCCCGGACGTGTTCCGCTCGGTGGTGCTGATGAGCGCGCCCTATGGCGGTCCGCCGCCGCTGCTGCCGGATCCGTCGGTCGGCCCCGGCGTCGCCGCCGGCCTCTCGAACGCCGACCTGACACGCGACCTCGCCGCCCTGCCGCGGCCGCGCAAGCATTACCAGTGGTACTACTCGACCCGCCCGGCCGAGCGCGACATGCTCGACTGCCCGGAGGGGGTGCACGCCTTCCTGCGCGCCTATTTCCACATGAAGAGCGCCGACTGGGCGCCGAACCGGCCGCACCCGCTCAAGGCCTGGCGGGCCGACGAGATGGCGAAGCTGCCGACCTACTACGTGATGGACCTGGACGCCGACATGCCGGCCACCGTGCGCCCGGAGATGCCGTCGGCCGACGCGATCGCCGGCTGCCGCTGGCTGCCCGACGAGGCGCTGGCGGTGTATGCCGGCGAGTACGGCCGCATCGGCTTCCAGGGCGGGCTGCAATACTACCGCGTGGTGACCGGCGGCCACCTGGCGCGCGAGATGCGGACCTTCGCCGGCAAGGCGATCGAGGTGCCGTCGGCCTTCATCTCCGGCAGCAGCGACTGGGGCACCCACCAGAAGCCCGGCGAGTTCGAGGCGATGCAGAGCCGCGGCCTGAAGGACCTGCGCGGCGTCCACCTGATCGACGGCGCCGGGCACTGGGTGCAGCAGGAGCAGGCGGAGACGGTGTCGGGGCTGCTGGTGGAGTTCCTGGAGGAGACGCGCAGCCGCCTCTAGGGAGCCACCTCCCGCCGCCACTGCAAGCGGAGCCCGGCCCTTCGTGGCCCCGCTTCGCGGTGCACCTCAGGGCGATAGAGTGAATGTAAGGGTGTTAGCGGCAGGGGAGCGGCGCCGCTTCCACCCCTATCGCCCTGAGGAGCCGCGCAACGCGCGGCCGCGAAGGGCCGGGTCGAGCCTGGCTCGCCGTCCACCAGGCTGCGGCGGCGCCTACAGCCGGTAAACCCGCGCCGCGGTGTCGTGGAACATCGCCGCCCGCTCGCTCGCCGAATAGCCCTTGGAGAGGATCTTGAAGCTGTTCCATACCACGGTGTAGCTGCAGCTCGCCTTGTCGACCGGGAAGTTCGACTCGAACATGCAGCGGTCAGGCCCGAAGGCCTGGATGGCGTGCTCGTACCAGCGCCGCGTCGCGTCGGCGAGCGCCTGGCTGGACGGTGCCGCCGGGCGGTCCTCCCAGCCATAGCCGTTGAAGTCCATGTTCACGCCGCCGAGCTTGACCACGACGTTCGGCAGTGCGGCGATGGCGTCGATCCTGCCGCGCCAGTCGGCGAACACCTCGTCGGCCTTGCCGGCATAGGGGCCGACGCCGATCGGGCCGCCGAGATGGTTGAGGATCATCGTGGTGTCGGGGAACGCCCGGGCGAGGTCGATCGCCTCGGGGATCTGCGTGTGGAAGCACAGCATGTCGAAGCTGAGGCCGCGGACCGCCAGCTGCCGGAAGCCGGCGCGGAAGTCGTCGCGCAGGAACAGCGCCTCGGGCGGGTTGGTGCGGTGGTTGCGCACATCAGGACTCGGGTGCCAGAAGGCGCCCTCGCGGATGCCCTTCACGCGGCCATTGCCGGCGGCGAGCTGGGCGTCGAGCACCGCGGCGACGGCGTCGCCCTGCGCCAGTTCGGCGGTCGCCACGATGCCGGCGGCGATGCGGGCCGGGCCGTACTGGCCCGACGCGCTCATCGCCGCCTGGCCGTTGGCGAATTCGGTCTCGCCCACGAAACGCATCGGCCGCGGGCCGTCGGCGCGCAGCATCGTCCCGCACTCGATGAACACGCTGGAGACCACGTTGTGGCCGCCGGCGAGGTCCTCGAGCATCTCGTCGAGGAAGTAGCGCTTCTGCACGCCGCCGGGGCGGAAGTCCCAGAGGTGGTGGTGCGGATCGCAGATCGGAAGGTCCGGCTCCAGGGCCGCCTCCGGGGTCTTCGCCAGCCAGTCGTGGTTGGTCGACTTCGTGGTCATCGCCGGTCCTCCCGATCCCCTCGTCCCGCGACTACTTGGCGTCGGCCGCGACCTGCATCTTGACGATCTGGTCGGGATCCCGCGGCGGCTCGCCGCGCTTGATGCCGTCGACCAGCTCCATGCCGCCGGTGACCTGGCCCCAGACGGTGTACTGGCCGTTCAGGAAGCTGCAGTCCTTGAAGCAGATGAAGAACTGGCTGTCGCCGCTGTTCGGGCTCTGCGCCCGGGCCATGCCGATGGTGCCGCGGCCGAAGTTGGTCTGGGTGAACTCGGCGTCGAGCTTCTGGCCGGAGCCGCCGCGCCCGGTGCCGGTCGGATCACCGGTCTGGGCCATGAAGCCCTCGATGACGCGGTGGAACACGATGCCGTCGTAGAAGCCCTGCCGGGTCAGTTCCTTGATCCGGGCGACGTGCTTCGGCGCCAGGTCCGGGCGCAGCTCGATCACGACGCGGCCGGACTTCAGGTCCAGGTAGAGGGTGTCTTCCGGAGACGCCGCCGCGGCCCCGCTGCTGTCCATGCTCATGATCGCTCCGATGATGCTTGCGACGAACGCCAAGCGGCGCATCGACGTCTCCCTGGTTGGTGGCTGTGTCTCGGGCCGCCCCTTGCCGGCACCATAGCCGAGCCTTCCGGGCAGGCAAGACCGCAGGGCGGCGCCCGGCCCGGCCGTGCTGCTTATGCTCGCCCCACCGGGGCGTTCTGCTCGTCCTCCTCGGCCTGGCGCTCCAACTCCTCCATCTCGTCGTCGGAGTAGCCGTAGTGGTGGCCGATCTCGTGGATCAGCACGTGCCGGACCACGTGGTAGAGGTCCTCGCCCGTCTCGACCCAGTAGTCGAGGATCGGCCGGCGGTACAGGAAGATGCGGTCGAGATCGGCCGGGGTTTCGCCGCTGGAGCGGTGGCCGATCGGCACGCCCTGGTACAGGCCGAGCAGGTCGAACGGCGTCTCCAGGTCCATGGCCTCGCAGGTCTCGTCGTCGGGGAACTCCTCGACCAGGATCGCGAGGCCCGCGATCGGCTTCAGGAGCTGGTCCGGCACGCTGGAAAGCGCGTCCTCGGCCAGCGCCGCCAGGTGATCGGCGGTCGGGGCGAGTATGTCGGGTCGGGCGGATTGCGCGCACATGTCGGCAGCTATAGCGGCTTACGGCCCGGCGGGAAAGGGAGGGTTGCGGCACGATCGGCCCCGCTGTCCGGGGCGCGCCGATCTGCCGGAATGCAGCAGCGGGGTTGCCCCCGGCAGCGACCGGATAAACATTGTGCGATGCAAACTCACCGGCCGTCGGCCCGCGCGCGGGCCGCGCCGCGCAACCGGAAGGAACCGAGATGAGCCTCAAGGGCAAGGCCGCGATCGTCACCGGATCGACCAGCGGCATCGGGCAGGGCATCGCCGAGGCGCTGGCCGCCGCCGGCGCCGACGTGATGCTGAACGGCTTCGGCGACGCCGCCGCGATCGCCGCACAGCGCGCCGCGCTGGAGAAGGCGCATGGCGTGCGCGTGGCGCATTCCGCCGCCGACATGTCGAAGCCGGAGCAGATCAAGGCCATGGTCGCCGACGCCGAGAAGGCGTTCGGCAAGGTCGACATCCTGGTCAACAACGCCGGCATCCAGACCGTCGCACCGGTCGAGGACTTCCCGGACGACCGCTGGGAGCTGATCCAGGCGATCAACCTGTCGTCCAACTTCTACGCCATCAAGGCGGCGATGCCGGGGATGAAGGCGCGCAACTGGGGCCGCATCGTCAACATCGCCTCGGCGCACGGCCTGGTCGCCTCGCCGTTCAAGATCGCCTATGTCGCCGCCAAGCACGGCGTCGTCGGCCTGACCAAGGTGGTGGCGCTGGAGACCGCGCAGCTGAACATCACCTGCAACGCCATCTGCCCCGGCTTCGTGAAGACGCCCCTGGTCGAGGGCCAGATCGGCGAGCAGGCGAAGGCCAACGACATGACCGAGGAGCAGGTGGTGCGCGACGTCATCCTGGCCAGCCAGCCCTCGAAGCGCTTCGTCGGCATCGACGAGCTCGGCGCGCTGACGGTGTTCCTGTGCGGCGACGCCGCCGCATCGATCACCGGCACCTCGCTGTCGGTCGATGGAGGCTGGACGGCGCGATGAGCGCCGGCGTGTCCGATCCGGAGAAGGCGGCGTCTGAGAAGGCGCGGGGCCGGCGCGGTGCCGCCGATCCGGCGCAGGCCAGGGCGGAGGTGCCCGGGCATCTGCGCGAGCAGGCGGCGGCCGCCGCCGAGCCGGGCCGGGTGGTGCGGCCGCCCGTGGCGGCGGGCGAGAGCAAGTGCATCAACCTCGCCCTGCAGGGCGGCGGATCGCACGGCGCCTTCACCTGGGGCGTGCTCGACCGGCTGCTCGACGACGACCGCATCGACTTCGACTCGCTCTGCGGCACCAGCGCCGGGGCGATGAACGCCGCGGTGTTCGCCACCGGCTGGGCGGAGGACGGCCGGGCCGGCGCCAAGCGGCGGCTGGAGCGCTTCTGGAACCGGATCGCCGACGTCGGGTCGTTCAGCCCGATCCAGCGCACGGTCGTCGACACGCTGATGGGCAACTGGCGGATCGACACCTCGCCCGGCTACCTCGCCGCCGACCTGATGGGCCGGGTGCTGTCGCCCTACCAGACCAACCCGCTGAACCTCAACCCGCTGCGCGGCATCCTGGAGGAGGTGGTCGACATCGACCTGGTGCGCCGGGCCAGCGGCCTGAAGCTGTTCCTGTGCGCGACCAGCGTGCACACCGGCAAGGTCAAGGTGTTCGACAACGACGAGCTGTCGCTCGACGCGGTCCTCGCCTCGGCCTGCCTGCCCTTCCTGTTCCAGGCGATCGAGATCGGCGGCGAGCACTACTGGGACGGCGGCTACATGGGCAACCCGGCGCTGTTCCCGCTGGCCTACTCCTCCGACTGCCGCGATGTCGTCATCGTGCAGATCAACCCGCTGCACCGCCCGGAGGTGCCGAAGACCGCGCAGGAGATCCTCGACCGCGTCAACGAGATCACCTTCAACTCATCGCTCATGCGCGAGATGCGGGCGGTCCACTTCGTCAACCGGCTGATCGCCGGCGGCAAGCTCGACCCCGAGGCCTATCGCATCACCCGCATCCACATGATCGACGGCGGTGCCGACATGGCGGCGCTGCACGCCTCCTCCAAGATCAACCCGGAGCGGCTGTTCCTGCACCACCTGCGCGACATCGGCCGGCGGGTGGCCGGCGAGTGGATCGAGGCGCATCTCGCCTGCGTCGGTGTCGAGTCGTCGGTCGACGTGCGCGCCACCTTCCTGTGAGCCGGCGGTTGATCGCCGGGACCGGCCGCCGATATCGCAGGGGCAACCGAAGGAGGATCCGATGCCGAAGGTCGAGAAGCTGTCCGGACAGGAGCGCGCCGGCGCACTGGCCGGTCTGGATGGCTGGAGCCAGGACGACGGCGACCGCGACGCCATCCACAAGCTGTTCCGCTTCAAGGACTTCAACGCCGCCTTCGGGTTCATGGCGCGGGTGGCGCTGCAGGCCGAGAAGATGGACCACCATCCGGAATGGTCGAACGTCTACAACCGCGTCGAGGTCACCCTGACCACCCACGACGCCGCCGGGCTGACGCGGCTCGATGTCGAGCTGGCGGCGTTCATGGACGCGGCGAGCAGGCAGCTGGGCGCGGGGTGACGGCGCCGCCGGGTCTGCATCTGGCCGTTCGTGGCACCGCCGTCGCGGCACTAGGTAGCAAACGCACCTTGGGCTATATCGGCGGAATCCCGCCATTTCCGTACAATCGGCGCCATGAACGCGCTGCTCATATCCGCCCAGCTCCAGAAGAAGGCCGAGATCCTCGGCGAGGTCGAGCGCCTTGAGGGTCAGCTTGCCGACGCTCGGCGCCAGGTTGTCCACCTGGACGGCACGCTGGCGTCCTTCGGCTACGAGAGCTACAAGGAGTTCAAGCCCTACCCTCAGCCGCGGCCGAACAGGTTTCGGCGCGGCGAGTTAATGCGTTTCATTTTCCGCCGGCTCCGCGCCACCGGCCTCAGGCAGCCGTCCAGCTACGAGACGGGCTGATCTGTTATAAGGGCCTGAACCGCGACGATCTGCGGCTAAAGAAGCTGGTGCACATCGAGGTTCTGAAAGCCCTGGGCCGGCAGCGAGAGCGCGGGCTGCTGGAATGGGGCGGCGATCTGCGGCACCCACGGTATTATCCCAGCGAAAACGACAGCGCGGGACGGTGGTCTGGGATATTGAGGCCTTGGCGCTGATGTGATTATGTTACCAGTCGCCGCCGAATAGGTCTGCTGGCTTATATTGATTTGGCAGAACGTCTTCCACCTTTGTTATGGAATACGTCTCTTTTATTAGTTCATTGTCAAATCCATAGCTATTCTCGATCGTAACCAGGCAACGCAACGCATCCCCTGGGCGAACATCGATTTCGCGTCCTTGAAATCGACTTAGCCAGTCACCGTCATCAATTTTCGCTGAAATTGACTTTTTCCCATGTCGGAATTCCCACTTAGACGTCCCGAGATAATCGGGCTTTTTCACTATCAAATTCAGTGGCATAGATTCAAATTTAGTCGTCTCCCGAACGCTTAATTCTGATAATTCTTCTGGAGACCAGCGAATAGCTAGGTCAAACTCAATACTTTCCCCCTTGTCGGTAATATATTGGATCCGATCTAATGGCTCCAGTTGAGCTTTGGCTTTATCGATCTCAAGCGCGGAATCCGCTAAATCTTGAAGAGAAGGAGGAGCATAGTCAGGGATATGCTTAACGTCAGTTTCCTCGGCAATTCCCTTAATTTCACGCGCTAGATCGACGATTGAACCGCCGTCCTTGTTCGCCCATCGAATGTAAGCGTACTTGGCTCGGGCAAGATACTTGCCAACGGCAGGTTTCCAGTCAAGATCCTTGAGTGCTTGATCATCTGTGCTCTGCAGTGCGTTCTTGAGCCACGCTTTTATTGACCCTGTCTCGAGGTCCTCAAGAAGCATGATCGGCTCAATGTGACTGTCGATCGCGCCACACAGCGTCTTATCAAGGTTCTGCAGGGCGCGGATCATCAAATCCGCCGCACGGAAGACCCTCGTTGGACTTCCGCGACCCTTCTCGAAGTCGATATAGATGGCGAAGTCCGCGTCGCTGGGCGGGCTGGGCGCGCGCGTGGCGATATGCGTGTTGCCGTTTGACATCGTGCGGAGAGTAACCTTCCCATAGGCCCATGTGAATCCCGCTTGATGCGAATCCGGCTTACACGCCATCGGGACGACCAGTCGGTTCAAGCGGCGTTGCGCTGCCAACAGCCCTTCCAATCCCGGCTAGCCGGGCGCGCCATGCTGGCGGCGATCATAGCGTGGAATGTCTCGCTGTTCGTGATCCGGCGGTGGTCCTCGCGCCACGCCATCTCGCCAGCGTAGGCGTACAGGTACCGGCCGCTCATGTGGTGATGCTGGCCCCACTCGGCACGACGCAGGCGCGAGAAGTAGCTTTCCGCCTGATTGGTTCAGGCCGCCATCGTCGATGAACGAGACGCTGTGGTTGATGCGCTCGGTCTCATAACCCGCGTGCAGGTCGTCTCACGAGGCAGCCTCATCGACGTATACGGTCGAGCCGGTGGCGACGCGCTGGCGGATGGTCGGGACCATCTGATCCTCGCTCTTGAACCCGAACGGCAGGGGCCCGAGACCACCGAGCACCAGGATTTGGTCAAGAAGCTCCTGAAAGCCGGGTTGAAGTGACGCGGCGTCGGCTGCCGCGAGTTGGCTGAGAAGGCGGGCGAACGCGGAATTCACGAGACAGAACGCAACCTAGCGAACAAGATCAGTCGTGGGGAATTCTCGGCGGCGTTCTTTGTCCAATGTCTCTTGGTAATCGGCTGCGTCAGCTTGCGGTGAGAGGATACCTGACTGCGGGTGTCGTTCTACTAACCGCTGGCGTTGGTCCTTGTGACGCACAAACCCTGGACCAGCAAAACGACAGCAAAACCGGCCAACCCAACTCCACTCGAGAGGAAGGACAACCCGAGAGCCGCGCCGACCCATCCTATCCTCTGGCCATCCAAAATCTTCTCAACCGCATCGTCCATGCGCTTGAAGCCGCCAATGCAAATCCCGAACCCCAAGAGGAACGTGACCGCGCACGTAAAGATGTAGATGCTCAGATTGATATGGCAATCTGGAATAAAGGGATGTTCTGGGTCGCCGTCGTTCAAGCCGTTCTTACGGCTGCCGGGTTGCTTCTCATATGGTGGACTCTTGTCCAAACCAGACGTGCCGCCAACTTTGCCGGAGACGCGGCTAAAGCAAGCGTTGCTGCTGTTGCAGCAGCTGAACGCGCCAACGCGATCGCCGCGAAAGCAAATACTGCTGTACTGAAAAGCGTTCGGGTGACCGAAGCAACGGCTGAGCGTCAATTGCGGGCCTATGTGCTTCCTGATAGCGCCCATATCCACAACATCGGTGTTGGGACCACTCCCATTGCCACCGTGGTAATCAAGAATTTTGGGAACACTCCAGCGAGAGACATGTATTGTTGGGCGCAGATCCACATCGCTAACTATCCGGCTGGCTTCGAGTTTACAGCGCCAGTGTTCGATGATCCCGACGGGGGTAGCAGATCGACTCTCGGTCCAGGCTCGCAGCACGACATCGAAATTCCATGTGGCCGTGAGTTGGCCGAAATAGATGTCGCCGCTATCGGCGCAAAGCATGCGGCTTTCTGGGTCCACGGTCACGTCGACTATGTTGACGCCTTTGGCGAAAAACGGACGACAGACTTTCGGTTTGTCTACGGCGGCCGGAGCGGCCTGAGCCCTTTGGGGGTCATGGTTAGCTGCCGCGAGGGCAATACAACTTATACCTAACGCCCACACATTTCCGGCCCCATTAGGACAGCAGCGCATACCAAGGTAGCCAGTGCGTGCTTCCAGCCTCGCTGGGCCACCTGTACCAAGGTACCTCCGTAATGCTTCATGGCGTCCGCTAAGTGTTTAGTTTTGCGTCCGGTGTCTTTGCTACCCAATGCCGCGCCGGGTCTGTAGCCGGAGCGCGGAGCCGAGAGTGCCTACGGGTTTTCCGTCACGGCGACCCAATGCGCCGGCGGTTTACCTTTCGTTGACCGTTGAACTGTTAGTTATCGCCGGCGCGCCCATCTGGTCGGGCGCAGAGGGGGGAGATCATGCCGAATCTTGCGGTGAAGCCGGTGGACGAGACGGATATCGCCTTCGCGGCACTCGAGGCGATGCAGCACGCCACCGACGAGACGCTGCACCGGCACGAGGTCAATGTCGGCCTGGTCACCCACCTGCTCGCGACGGCGCTGGGCCTCGGCGAGGCGACCGCCGCCGAAATGTCCTATGCCGGGACCATGCACGACATCGGCCGGCGGGTGATGTCCGAGGAGCTGTTCTCCAAGGACGGCCCGCTGAGCCGCCAGGACGCCGCCGAGATCCGCCGCCACACCGGCCATGGCGCCCTGCTGCTGGAGCGCTCGGGCTTCGATCCGGACGGCGCGGCCGTCCAGGCGGCGCTGTTCCACCATGAGCGCTACGACGGCACCGGCTACCCGATCGGCCTGGCCGGCGAGACGATCCCGCTGGTGGCGCGCATCGTCGCCGTCGCCGACGTGTACGATTCCATACGGGCGGCACGGCCCTACAAGCCGGCGATCGACCACGACACCGCCTGCCGGATCATCCTCGACGGCGACGATCGCTGCCGGCCGGACCACTTCGACCCGGTGGTTCTGACGGCATTCCGCAACAACGCCGAGGCGATCCGCCGGGTGTGGGAACCGGCCCCGCAGGGCTGACCGGCTATCCGGCCGGCCGGTACTGGTACAGCCAGGTCTCGCTCAGCACCGTCTCGCCGCTGCGCAGGAAGCAGCGGATCTCCACCGGGTCGTTGCCGTCGGTGGTCAGGTCGAACTGCACCCGCCAGTGGCCGGGCACGTCGTTCGGCACCGCTCCCGTCAGGATGTAGGAGAAGCTGCCGCGCGACGCGGTGAGCACCGGCTCGGGGAGCTGGCCGTGCGGCAGCTCGGCGAGCGGTCCGCCGAGGAATTCGACCATGAACTTGCGCACGCCCTGCGGCCGCGGCTGCCCGGGCTGTCCGCCGTTGCCGAGCCGGGTGGCGACGCAGCGCGCCAGATTGCCGAGATAGGGCTCGTCGGCCAGCCAGTGCAGGCGATAGGCGAGCTTGATGTGGGTGCCCGCCCCATGCGGCTCGTCCGGGACCCACATGGCGGCGATGTTGTCGTGGATCTCGTCGTCCGTCGGGATCTCGACCAGCTGCACCGATCCCGGACCCCAGTCGCCGCGCGGCTCGACCCAGGCCGAGGGCCGCTTGTCGTATTTCACGCCGTCCAGGTAGTGGTCGAAGTTGCGATCGCGCTGCGACAGCCCGAAGCCGCGCGGGTTGTGATCGCGGAAGCTGGAGATCGCGATCTGCCTGGGGTTGTTCAGCGGCCGCCAGATGCGCTCGCCGGCGCCGGTCCACATCGCCAGCCCGTCGGAATCATGCACCTCGGGCCGCCAGTCGACCATGGTCGGCTTGGCCTTGTCGGAGAACCAGTACATCGAGGTCAGCGGCGCGAAGCCGAGGCGTTCGATGGTCCGCCGCGGATGCACCTCGGCCTCGATGTCCATCACCACGCCGGAGGTCCGGCGCAGCAGGAAGCGGTAGGCGCCGGCGACCGACGGACCGCTCAGCAGGGCGTAGACCGTCACCGGATCCTCGGGCGCGCGCGCCGGCTCGAACCAGTAGGAAATGAAGTCCGGGAACTCCTCCGGTCCCGGCGCGCCGGGTGCCAGCGCGATGCCGCGTGCCGACAGCCCGACCTGCCCGAGCTCGCCGACGCCACGGAAATACGAGGCGCCCAGGAAGGTCGCCCAGGGCTCGACCTTGTCGAGGTCGCCGGCCGACAGCGGATCATGCACCCAGAAACCGGCGAAGGCCGACGGCTCCTGCCCGAGGCCGGCGGCGACATGGCCCTGCTCGACCGGGAAGTAGGTCGGGTCGTACAGCACCTCGCGGGCGCTGGCGCCGTCGATCGCGTGCATGCGCACGGTCTTCGGGAAGAACATGCCGACATGCTGGAACGAGATCGGGTAGGCGCCCTCGCGGTACAGCGAGAACTCCTTGCGGAAGCGCAGCTTGCCGTGGGCGTCGTAGTCGATCCGCGAGACGATGGCGGGATCGGGCCGCGGCGGCTCCTGGTAGGGCGCGGCCGCCAGGTCACGGGCGTGCTGCTTCAGCCAGTCATAGGAGAACGGCTCGGGCGTGCCGAATTTCAGGCCGGTCGCGGCCTCGGCGGGGGAGGCGCCGCCGACCAGACGGGCGGTGCCGGCGGCCAGGAGGAGCTGGAGGATGCTGCGTCGGTCGAAGGCTGCCATGGTCCGTCTGCGCTGGTGGACGTGAGGCCGGCCCGCTGGGGCGCGGGAGCGGCACCGGGGTGCGCAACGCGGGTTGCGCGCTGGGGTTCCCGGCTGCCGCGGCCGACCGCGGCAGCCGGCGGGATCGCGACTACCAGGTTCCGGTGTTCGCCATCGAGGCCCAGGGCTCGGCCGTCGGCTTGGCCTCGCCGTTCTGCAGCAGCTCGATCGAGATGCCGTCCGGCGACTTGATGAACGCCATGTAGCCGTCGCGCGGCGGCCGGTTGATGGTGACGCCGTTGTCCATCAGGCTCTGGCAGGTCGCGTAGATGTCGTCGACGCGGAACGCCAGGTGGCCCCAGGCCCGGCCGGTCTTGTAGTCCTCCGGATCCCAGTTGTAGGTCAGCTCCAGCAGCGGCGCCTTCTTGTCCGAGGCACCGTCCTTCTCGTCCGCCGGCGCGGCCAGGAAGATGTTGGTGAAGCGGCCCTTCTCGCTGTCGTAGCGGCGCACTTCCTTCATGCCGAGCAGGTCGCAGTAGAAGCGCAGGCTGGCGTCGACGTCGCTGATCCGGACCATGGTGTGCAGATACTGCATGGGCATGGGGAGTCCTCCGTTGGCCGGCTGCCGGCGGTCGTGAATTTGTCGGCCCGATACATAGCGCGGCGCGCGCAGGAGTCGATAGCCGATCGGCGGTTCCTAGCGTCGAAGGAGTGCCGGGATCACCAGCTCGGTGATGATCGCGGCAGGCACCCGCCAAGCCTGCGGATCGTTGTAGTTGCCGGCGGCGACCATCACCAGCAGCCCGGTCCGCGGCCCGAGGTAGAGCCGCTGCCCGCCGTTGCCGAAGCCGGCGATCCAGCCGGGCCGGCTATCGGGCGCCGGCGGTCCCAGCCACCACTGGTAGCCATAGCCGAGCTCGCCGGCGTCGGCGTGGCGGGTGAACGAACGCTCCAGCCATTCCGCGGGCAGGATGCGGCGGTCGCCGTGCATCCCGCCGTCGAGCGCCAGCTGGCCGATGCGGGCGGCGTCGCGCGGCCGCAGCCGCAGCCCGGAGGCGGCGAGGTGGCTGCCGTCGCTGCCCTGCACCCAGTCCAGCCGCCGGATCCCCAGCGGATCGAACAGCCGTCGCTCGGCGAAGCCGCGCAGCGACAGGCCGCTGCCGGATTCGATCAGCCGGCCGAGCAGCGCGCTGGCGCCGCCGTTGTAGCCCCAGGAGGTCCCCGGCTCGGTCGCCATCGGCCGCTCCAGCACGTAGCGCCAGCGGTCGGGCGCCGCCTCCATGGCGCGCTCGCTGTTGCGCGGGTCGGCGTAGGACAGGCCCTCGTCCCAGACGGTTCCGAGCGTCATCGTCAGGGCGTGGCCGACGGTCAGCCGCCGCCGCTGCGGGTCGGCCGCCAGATCGGCGTATTCCGGGAAGCCGTCGAGCAGCGGCGCCTCCGGCGGGGGCACGATGCCCTCGCCGAGCGCGATGCCGTAGAGCAGGCCGACCACGCTCTTGGTGACCGAGCGCAGGTCGTGCAACTCGTCAGGGCCGAAGGCCCGGCGGCCGAGCGGGCGCCCGAATGTCTCGTCGTCGCCGTCGAAGTAGCGCTCCAGCGCCAGCCGCCCGCCGCGCGCCACCAGCACGGCGTGCAGGTTCGGCAGGCGGCCGTCATGCACCGCCGCCTCCAGCCGCTCGCCGAGGTCGGGGGCGAGCCCGGCTTCGGCGAGGGCGGCGGTCGGCCAGTCGCCAGGGACATCCGTCGGTGTCATGGCTGCGATGGTAGCGCCGGGCCGGGAAGGTCGCCAGGACGGCGCTTCTCAGCTCGACTTTGGCCAATTCGGGCATGGCGAGAATGCCGGTAGCCGGGCGGTAGCGAAGCGGTCCGGGAATTTCCCGACGTCGCGGCTGCTGCCGGGACATGAAAGTATTTGCTTTGCCGCCGGCCAACCCCCACCCGTCGTCATTCCGGACGGACGCGCCGCCCCGGCGCGGCCGAGCCGGAACCCACGGGGCGACGGGCACAGGCAGCGGCAAGTGCTGCGCATCGGGTGGGTTCCGGCTCTGCGCGACTACGTCGCTCCGGCCGGAATGACGACAAGGAAGGGGGCGGCGAGGGGGCAGCCTGCGATCGCAATATGGCCAAAGTCGAGCTCAGGCCGGCGCACGAACGCCGACGCTTCCTCCGGTATCCGTGAGTGTCGCCGCCGGTCGGGCCGTGCGAGACTGGGCGGCGGACCACCAGGGGCGGGCATGCCCCGGACCCTCGCAGCCAGCCAAACGGACTCCGGCGATGCCGACCTCGACGATCCCGCTGCTTCACCGTCGCGGCTTCCTTGCCGGAGCGGGCGCCGGAATGCTCGTGGCTGCCACCGGGGGTGCGACCCGCGCGGCCGCCGGCCGCGAGTTCCGGCTGACGGCCGGGCCGGCGACCGCGCGGCTGGTGCCGGCGCCCTACCCGGACACGGCGGTGTGGGCCTACAACGGCAGCGTCCCCGGCCCGGAGATCCGGGTCCGCCAGGGCGAACGCGTGCGCGTGGTGGTCGAGAACGCGCTGGCCGAGGACACTACGGTACACTGGCACGGCATCCGCCTGCCGAACGCCATGGACGGGGTGCCGCACCTCACGCAGCCGCCGATCCCGCCGGGCGGCAGCTTCGTCTACGAGTTCGACGCGGTCGACGCCGGCACCTTCTGGTACCACCCGCACCAGCGCAGCGCCGAGCAGGTCGACCGCGGCCTCGCCGGGGCGCTGATCGTCGAGGAGGCGGAGGCGATTGCCGTCGATCGCGACGTCACCTGGGTGCTCGACGACTGGCGGCTGCTCGACGACGCCTCGATCAGCGGCGATTTCGACGAGATGCACGATCGCGTCATGGCGGGGCGCATCGGCAACACCATGACGGTCAACGGCATGGTGCGGGAGGGCTTCGAGGTGCGCGCCGGCGAGCGGATCCGGCTGCGCCTGGTCAACGCCGCCAACGCCCGCATCGTCGGGCTGGCGTTCGAGGGCCATGCGCCGACGGTGATCGCGCTCGACGGGCAGCCGGTCGAGCCGCATGCGCCGGACGGCGGCATGGTGGTGCTCGGCCCGGCCATGCGCGCCGACCTGGTGCTCGACATGACCGGCGCGCCCGGCGCGCGGTTCCGGGTGGTCGACCGCTTCTACCGTGGCCACGAGTACCGGCTGCTCGACCTCGCCTATGCCGCCGGGAGGCTGCGCGAGCGACCGCCGGAGGGCGAGGTGCGGCTGCCGGCGAACCCGCTGGCCGAGCCCGACCTCGCCACCGCAGAGCGCCACGCCGTGACCTTCGCCGGCGGCGGCATGGCGGCGATGCGCGGCATGATGGGGCAGGGTGCGCCCGGGATGGGCATGTCGGGGATGGCGCATGCCGGCATCTGGACCGTCAACGGTGTCGCCGCCCCGGGAGACAGCGTGGCGGGCCACGCCATGCCGCCGTTCCTGACCCTGGCGCGTGGCCGCAGCTGCGTGCTGGCGCTGGCCAACGACACCGTCTTCCACCATCCGATCCACCTGCACGGCCACTCGTTCCGGGTACTGAGCCGCAACGGCGCGCCGACGCGGCGGCGGGAATGGCAGGACACCGTGCTGATGGCGCCGCGCGAGCGGGTGGAGATCGCTTTCGTCGCCGACAATCCGGGCGACTGGATGTTCCACTGCCACATCCTGGAGCACCAGGCGGCCGGCATGATGGGCGTGATCCGGGTGGCAGACGCGCCCGCCGCGGCGCCGACGACGAGAACATGATCACACAGGGAGATTTCGCATGACCGCCGCCGACGACCTTCTCGCCCGCCTCGCCCGGCTGGAGACCGGCCAGGTCAGCGACGTGCTGGACGAGGCCGGCCTGCCGGACCACGCGCTGTCGTCGGCACTGGTGCCGCTGGCCGCCGGCAGCAAGTTTGCCGGCTATGCCGTGTGCGCCCGTGGCGAGGCGGCCACGCAGGGCCGGAACGCCCGGCCGGCGATGCCGGGGGCGGCGCTGGAGCAGGCGATGCGGCCGGACGGCGTGCTGGTGATCGACAGCGGCGGCTTCGGTCGCGGCGCGCTGTTCGGCGGCTTCGTGGCTTACAGCCTGCAGCGGGCCGGCTGCGTGGCGATCGTGACCGACGGGCCGGTGCGCGACGCCGACGAGATCCGCGGCCTCGGCCTGCCGGTGGTCGCCGGCGGCGTGACACCGGTCAACGGCTCGCGGCGCTGGCGGTGGACCGACGTCGACGTGGCGGTGACCCTGCCGGGCCAGGAGGGACGGCCGGTGCCGATCGCGCCCGGCGACCTGCTGCTGGCCGACGGCGACGGCGTGGTGGTGATCCCGGCCGCCGCTGCCGTCCAGGTGATCGAGGACAGCGAGCGGCTGGCCGAGATCGAGCGCGAGATCGGCCGCGGACTGCGCGAGGGCGGCACCCGCGAGGCGGTGTTCAAGCGCAACCCGCGCTTCGAGCATGTGCGGCCGGTGCGGCGCGGCTGAGCGGCCGCCGATGACGGCGCATCCCTCGGTTCCGGGCGCTGCGGCTACCGGGACCTGCGGCGGCGCACGAGGGCGGTTGCGGTCAGCGCCAGCAGCGACGCGGCGATGATCATCATTCCCATGCCCTCGCGGGCGGCCTCGCTCTCCCACCAGACGTCCCGGCGCCACCATCCCGGATCGGTCGGCCAGATCATCGCGGTCCCCACGAGGGCGGCCGCCAGGCACAATACGAGGCCGCGCACGGCCAGCGGCCGCCCGAGAAGGTCCGGGCGCAGGGCGGCGAGCCCGGCCCACAGGGCCGGTACCAGGTACAGTGGAATCCATAGATAGAAGTCCGGGTCGTTGTATTGGACGCCGGCGAACAGCAGCAGCACCAGCGCCAGCGCGCCATGGAGGTATCGCATCCCACCCTCCCTCATGCCGTGCGCGTCCCGAGCGCCGGCTTGCCCGCATTCTGCGGCTACTCTACGCTACCAGAAACTGAAAAGAGTATGACCGCGGCATCGAGCACAGGGCTGGCGGCACGACAGGCCAGCCGACTCGGAGCCTCCGGCAGATGAGGGGCGAGCGCCATGTCATCCACGTCCGGTCACCCGGGCTCCGACCGACCATCGGTTGCACCGGCGGCGGCGACGCCCGGCGACGGCCCGGCCGTCTACTGGCAGGAATTCACCGTCCCGTTCCGCTACCCGGTGCATTTCACCGAGGGCCTGTTCCAGCCGCACAACCCGCTGCTGGCCGATGTCATGGCGATGCTGGAGCCGGGGCGGCGGCATCGGGCCCTGCTGTTCATCGACGACGGCGTCGCCGCGGCACTGCCCGACCTGGCCGGCTCGATCGCTGCCTATGCCGGGCACCACGCCGGCCGGATCGAGCTGGTGGCGCCGCCGATCCCGGTGGCCGGCGGCGAGAAGATCAAGTCCGAGCTGTATTTCATCGAGCAGATGCAGCAGGCGCTGTACGACCATCACATCGACCGGCACTCCTACGTCATCGCGGTCGGCGGCGGTGCCGTGCTCGACGCGGCCGGGCTGGTCGCCGCCACCACCCATCGCGGGATCCGGCACATCCGGGTCCCGACCACCGTGCTCGCCCAGAACGACTCCGGGGTCGGCGTGAAGAACGGCGTCAACCTGCACGGCTCGAAGAACTTCGTCGGCACCTTCGCGCCGCCCTTCGCGGTGCTCAACGACCTCGACTTCGTCGCGGCACTGCCGGCCCGTGACAAGATCGCCGGGATGGCCGAGGCGGTGAAGGTCGCGCTGATCCGCGACCGGGCGTTCTTCCAGTGGCTGGAGGGCAATGCCGACCGCCTGGCGCTGTTCGATCGCGCGGCGATGGCGACCATGATCCGGCGCTGCGCCGAGCTGCACATGCGGCAGATCGCCCATGGCGGCGATCCGTTCGAGACCGGCAGCGCGCGGCCGCTGGATTACGGCCACTGGTCGGCGCACAAGCTGGAGGCGATGACCCGCCACCATCTGCGGCACGGCGAGGCGGTGGCGATCGGCATCGCCCTCGACACCCGCTACTCGGTGCGCCGCGGCCTCCTCGCGCCGGGCGAGGAGGAGCGGGTCTGCTGGCTGCTGGAGCATCTCGGGTTCAGGCTCTGGCATCCGGCGCTGGAGAAGGCCGGCCCACAGGGCCTCGCGGTCATGGCCGGTCTGCAGGAATTCCGCGAGCATCTCGGCGGCGAGCTGACCATCACCCTGCTCGCCGGGATCGGCGTCGGCATCGAGGTGCACGAGATCGACGACGCCCTGATGGCCGAGTGCATCGGCTGGCTCAAATCGCGGGAGTCCGTGTGATGCTGATCGCAGCCGCACCCGGTCTCGGGCACCTGACATACTGCACCAACATCCACGCCGGCGAGACCTGGCCGGAGGTGCTGGACGGCCTGCGGACCCACCTTCCGGCGATCAAGGCGCGGGTGGCGCCGGACCGGCCGATGGGCGTCGGCCTGCGGCTGTCGGCGGCGGCGTCCGAGGCCCTGGACCGGCCCGGCGCGCTGGAGGATTTCGCGGCGTTCCTGCGCGACGGCGGCTACTACGTCTTCACCCTGAACGGCTTTCCCTACGGCACCTTCCACGGCAAGCGGGTCAAGGAGGAGGTCTACCTGCCGGATTGGGGCGCGGCGGAGCGGCTCACCTATACCAACCGCCTGTGCGACCAGCTGGCCGTCCTGCTGCCGGACGGGATGCAGGGCAGCGTCAGCACCGTGCCCGGGACCTTCAAGACGTGGGCCGAGGGCCGGGTCGAGGCGATCGCCGAGAACCTGATCGCCCATGCCGCCCACCTGGTGGCGCTTCGCGAGCGCACCGGCCGGACCGTGACCCTGGCGCTCGAGCCCGAGCCCTGCTGCTTCCTCGAGACCATCGCCGAGACCGTGACGTTCTTCGAGGAACGGCTGTTCACCGATGCCGCCGCGGCGGCCCTGGCGGTCCGCACCGGGCAGAGCCGCGGCGATGCGGCCGATGCGCTGCGCCGGCATCTCGGCCTGTGCTACGACGTCTGCCATGCCGCGGTCGAGTTCGAGGATCCGCGGGCGAGCATCGCCGCCTTGCGGCGCGCCGGGATCGGGATCTTCAAGCTGCAGCTGAGTGCTGCCCTGCGGATCGAGCGGGTCGATGCCGCCGCCGCCGCCCAGCTCGCCCCCTTCGTCGAGCCGGTGTACCTGCACCAGGTGGTGCAGTCGCAAGGCGGCCGGCTGACGCGCTTCCTCGACCTGCCGGATGCGCTCGCCGCCCTCGGCTCCGGTACCGGCAGCGAATGGCGGGTGCACTTCCACGTGCCGATCTTCCTCGACCGCCTGAAGGATTTCTCGACCACCCAGGCCTTCCTGCGCGAGATCCTGGCGATGCACAGGGAGCAGCCGATCTCCGGGCATCTCGAGGTCGAGACCTATACCTGGGACGTGCTGCCGGACCGCTACCGCGGCGTGCCGGTCGGCGAGGCGATCGCCCGCGAGCTGAACTGGGTGGCGCAATGCCTCGCCTCCTGAACTGGTCCGACGCCCTGAAGCTCGGGCGCGTCTCCAACCTGCCGACGGTCTGGACCAACACGCTGGCGGCGGTGGTGCTGGCCGGCGGCACGGCGGCCGATCCCGGCGTGTTCCTGCCGCTGCTGCTGGCGATGACGCTGTTCTACGTCGGCGGCATGTACCTGAACGACGCCTTCGACGCGGAGATCGACGCGCGGCAGCGGCCGGAGCGGGCGATCCCGTCCGGACGGGTCGCGCGCTCGACGGTGTTCGCCCTCGGCTTCGCCATGCTGGCGGCCGGCGTGGCGGTGGTGCTCTGGCTGAGCACGGCGGGGTCCGGCCGGACCGGGTTCCTGCCGGTCCTCGCGGCGCTGGGGCTGTGCGCCGCGATCGTGTTCTACGACTGGTACCACAAGACCAATCCGCTGAGCCCGGTGGTCATGGGGCTGTGCCGGGCGCTGGTCTACGTGACCGCCGGGCTGGCGGTCGCTGCACCGCTGCCGGACGCGCTTCTGGCCGGCGCGCTGCTCCTGCTGTGCTACCTGATCGGTCTGACCTACACCGCCAAGCAGGAGAACCTGGGCGAGGTGAAGAACCTCTGGCCACTGCTGTTCCTGGCGGCACCGGTCGTCTACGGCGCGATGCTGGCGGCGGGCCGGCCGGTCGCCGTGGCCTTCCTGCTGCCGTTCGCCGCCTGGCTGCTGTGGGCGCTGCACCTGGTGCGCCGGCGCGCACCGGGCGACATCCCGCGCGCCGTGGTCAGCATGCTCGCCGGCATCTGCCTGTTCGATGCGCTGGTGATCGCAGGTGCCGGGCGTCCCGAGCTGGCGATCGTCGCGGTGCTCGGCTTCGGCCTGACGCTGCTGCTGCAGCGCTACGTGCCGGGGACCTGAGCAACTGGCCCGCCGCGCTCACGCGAACACGTGATCCAGCACCAGGCGTTTGAAGTCGGTCGCCTCGACCGCGCCCTGCGGCAGCAGGTCGGGGCGGGAGCTGATGACCAGCGGGCCCTCGCGCGGATCGTCCGGCCGCCGGCCATGCGAGCCCTTCACCAGGCGGGTGGCGCTCGGCGAGATCACCTGCAGCAGCGACCGCATGCCGAGCTTCTGGCGCAGGATGTGGAGGGCGACCCGGGCCATCGGCATCGGCAGGTCGGGGTCCAGGAACAGCTCGACCGGGTCGTAGCCAGGCTTGCGGTGGATGTCGACGGTCGGCGCGAAGTCCGGCGCGCGCGCCTCGTCGAGCCAGTAGTAGTAGCTGAACCAGCGGTCGGGGGCCGCGATCGCCACCAGCTCGCCGGAGCGTTCGTGGTCGAGGCCCTCGGCGCGCTTGCCATCCTCGTCGAGCACCCGGTCGACGCCCTCGACCGCTTGCAGCAGCGCCTTCACCTCGGCGATCCGCGACCGGTCGGCGACGTAGACATGGGCGAGCTGGTGGTCGGCGAGCGCGAACGCCGCCGATGCGCCGGCGTCGAGGAGTTCCCGGCCGAGCTCGACCTTGACGGTGAGCAGGCCGGCCTGGCGCAGCACCCGGTTGATCGGCACCGCCTCTGTCACCGGCAGGATGCCGTACTCGGAGACCACCACGACCTGCCTGCCGGTGCGCTCGGCGTGATCGAGCAGCAGGCCGCAGTCGGCGTCGACCTCCCGCAGGTCCTGCTGCAGCCGCGGGTGCGCCGGGTCCGGGCCGAGGCGCTGCAGGTTGTAGTCGAGATGCGGCAGGTAGCAGAGCGCCAGGGTCGGCCGCCGGGTCTCCATGACATGCACCGTCGCCCGCGCGATCCACTCGCTGGAGCTGTTGTCGGTCATCGGTCCCCAGAATTTGAACAGCGGGAACGCGCCGAGCTTCGCGGTCAACTCGTCGCGCAGCTCCAGGGGATGCGCGTAGTGGTCGGGGATCTTGCGGCCGTCGGCCGGGTACATCGGCCGGGGCGTGGCGCTCCAGTCGGCCGTGGAATACATGTTGTACCACCAGAACATATTGGCGCAGGTGAAGCCGGGATCGCGCGCCCGGCCCGCCTCCCAGACCTTCTCGCCGCCAACCAGCCGGTTCGACTGGCGCCACAGCCAGACCTCGGACAGGTCGCGGAAATACCAGCCGTTGGCGACGGCGCCATGGCCCGACGGCGGCAGGCCGGTCAGCAGGGTGGACTGCACGGTGCAGGTCACCGCCGGGATCGGCGTGTGCAGCGGCCGCAGCCCGCCGGCCCGGGCGAGCCGCTGGAGATGCGGCGTGTGCTCGCCAACCAGGGAGGGTGTCAGTCCGACCACCAGGATGACGAGAGTGTCCTTCATCCGGCAATGGTAGGCGGCGGAGCCGCCGCGCCGCAAGTCCGCCGGGCAACAGTCCGCCGGGCCGGCCGTAGCGGGGCCGGCTGCAGCTGGGCCGGCTTGTTCTCCGGCGCCCACGCTCCTAAGCTGTCGGCGGCGGGCGTTCACGCATCGCGGGAGGACGCATGATCGACTCCCCCTCGAGACTGTTGCGCGGCTGGCTGCGGCGCCAGCTACCACTGGATGATTTCGCCTGGCTCGAAGCGCAGGTCGAGCGCGCGCGCGGCGGCAGCGATCGCGACCTGCACATCGCCCTGGGCCTGGCGCCGCGCAGGCTCGGAAAGGCCGACCTCACCCTGTCGGACACCGATCTGGCCGACGCCGCGGCGGCGCGTTCCGGCTGGGACCCGCGGGGCTGGAGCGTCGACCAGGCTGCCCGGGTCCTGCTGCTCCTGGCCGGCGGCGGTGACGGCCACGCCTTCGCCGCGCGGTTTCGCGATCTGTGCCGCACGGCCGACCCGGCGGAGGCCGTGGCCTTCTATCGCGGGCTGCCGCTCTACCCGGCGCCGGAGCTGCTGGAGGCACAGGCCGGAGAGGGGCTGCGCACCAACATGCGGGCGGTGTTCGAAGCGGTCGCCCACCGCAGCCCGTTCCCCCGCGAGCGCTTCGACCAGGGCCGCTGGAACCACATGGTGCTGAAGGCGCTGTTCGTCGGCAGCACGCTGGCGCCGATCCAGGGGCTCGACGAAGGCGCCAACCCCGAGCTCGCCCTGATCCTGCGCGACTACGCCCATGAGCGCTGGGCTGCCGGCCGGCCGGTCAGCCCCGAGCTGTGGCGCTGCCTGGGGCCGTTCGCCGCCGAACTCGGGCTCGACGACCTGCGGCGCGTGGTGGCCGAGGGCGACGCTGTGGAGCGGCAGGCTGCCGCCCTGGCGCTCGCGGCCTGCCCGGGCGCGGAGGCCGCCGCGCTGCTGGCCACGATGCCGGACCTTGCGGCCGGCATCGCCACGGGGGCGCTGACCTGGGACGCGCTGACGCCGGACCCGTGACTGTCCGGCGACTGCTTAGCCGCCGATCGCTTACACGATGGAGAGCCCGATGTTCATCGATCCGCACACCCACATGATCTCGCGGACCACCGACGACTACGAGGCGATGGCGGCGGCCGGCGTGGTCGCGGTGATCGAGCCGGCCTTCTGGCAGGGCCAGCCGCGCACCTATGTCGGCACCTATGCCGACTATCTCTCGGCGATCCTCGGCTTCGAGCGGTTCCGGGCCGGCCAGTTCGGCATCCGGCACTACTGCACGATCGGCCTCAACTCCAAGGAGGCCAACAACGAGGAGCTGGCCGAAGGGGTGATGGAGATCCTGCCGCGCTTCGCCCTCAAGGAAGGCGTCGTGGCGATCGGCGAGATCGGCTACGACGAGCAGACCGCGCTGGAGGACAGGTATTTCCGGGCGCAGCTCGAGCTCGCCAAGGAACTCGGCCTGCCGGTGATGATCCACACGCCGCACCGCGACAAGAAGCGCGGCACCTCCCGGTCGATGGACGTGTGCGAGGAGCACGGCATGGACCCGGGCAAGGTGGTGATCGACCACAACAACGAGGAGACCGTCGCCGAGACGCTGCAGCGCGGCTTCTGGGCCGCGTTCTCGATCTACCCCAGCACCAAGATGGGGAACCAGCGGATGGTCGAGATCCTGCGCCAGTACGGCGGCGAGCGGATCATCGTCGACTCGGCCTGCGACTGGGGCATCTCCGATCCGCTGGGCGTGCCGAAGACCGCCAGGCTGGCGCTGCAGAGCGGCATTGCGGAGGAGACGGTGCGCCGGGTCTGCTACGGCAATGCGCTGGCGGCCTACGGCCAGAGCGGCCAGATGCGCGAGGAGGACTGGCTGAACCCGTCGGCGATCGACCAGCGCACCCTGTACGAGGGCAACTCGATCCTGCGCGGCGGCCGCGAGCCGAGGATCGATCCGCCGTCCGGACGCCTGTCGATGTCCGACCTCCTCATCGAATAGCGGTTCGGGTCGGGCCGATGGCGCGGGTGCTGCCGCTGGCGCTGACGCTGGTGCCGGTCGCGCTGATCGCGCTGCCGTTCCTGCTGTGGGGCGATGCCCTCGACGGCGGCCTTACCGGGGACGGCGCCATCGCCTGGCTGCGCGGCCATGGCGGGGTTGCCTGGATCGCTGCGATCGGGCTGCTGTCCTCCGACATCCTGCTGCCGATCCCGTCCAGCGCGGTCCTCGCCGCACTGGGCATGCTGTACGGACCGGCGATCGGCGGCGCCGTCGGCACAGCCGGGATGATCGTGGCCGGTCTGCTCGGATACGGCCTGTGCCGCTGGCTCGGCCGGCCGCTGGTGCTCCGCGTCCTCGACGCCGGACGATTGCGCGGCGCCGAACAGCGGCTCCACCGCCACGGCGCCTGGATCATCGCGCTGTCGCGCTGGGTTCCCGTGCTGGCCGAACTGATCGTCTTTGCCGCCGGGCTCGCCGGCATGCCGTTCCGCAGGTTCGCGGCGGCTCTGACGCTCGGCTCGATCCCGGTCGGCTTCTTCTACGCCGGGCTCGGCCATGGCGGGTCGGAGCACCCGCTGGCGACCCTGCTGGCCTGCCTGGTCCTGCCCGCCCTGCTGTGGGCCGGTGCCGCAATGTCCGCTCGCACCATCGACCGCCGGGGTGCGGGATGAGCGACCAGCGGATCACCGCGATCGCCGCCGACGGCAGCCGGTATCCGATCGACAAGCTGGAAGCCCATGCGCGTGACGTGCCGCATCTTGCGGTCTCGGTCTTCGTCTCCTGCGACGACCGGCTGCTGCTGCAGCAGCGTGCCGCGGGCAAGTACCACTCCGGCGGCCTGTGGGCCAACACCTGCTGCTCGCACCCGGCGTGGGACGAGCGCGTGGAGGACTGCGCCAGCCGCCGGCTGGCCGAGGAACTCGGAATCACCGTCCCGCTCGTCCCGATCGGCACCGTCCGCTACCGCTCACGGGTCCCCTCGCGGTCCCCGACGGCGCTGTACGAGAACGAGCTGGCGTTCTGCTTTCACGGCCGGATGGACGCCGCCGCAGTACCGCCCTCGGTCGCCGCCGACGAGGTGATGGCGGTCGAGTGGCTGCGCTTCGCCGACGTCTTGCAGGCGGTCGAGGCGCGCCCGGAACGGTTCACCTCCTGGTTCCGGATCTACCTGCGGGACCACCGCTCCATGCTGGAGCCGCTGTTCCGGCCCACCAGTTGATCCTGACCCGGCGATAAACCGCATGGCGTGCATAGACTCCACATATTTACCATCTTATCATCTTATACAGCAGCCCTGTCGGCGGAGCCGGCCATCCGGCTGCAAACAATCGGCGAAAAGCCGAACTCTGTTGGGAGGAATCGTCGACATGCGCAGGCTATCAGCAGTCATGACGTGCCTCGTATCGGCAGGCGTGGTCATCGCCCTGTCCGCCGGCAGTGCCCAAGCACAGGTGAAGGTAAAATTGGAGCCGTTCGTGACCGGGGTGAACGCCCCGCTCGCGATGGTGCAGCCGCCGGGCGACAAGCGGATGTTTGTCATCGAGCAGCCGGGCCTGGTCCGGGTGATCAACGAGGACGGCAAGCTCGAGGCCGAGCCGTTCCTGAACATCCGCAACCGGATCGTCGACCTGCATCACGATTTCGACGAGCGCGGCCTGCTCGGGATCGCCTTCCATCCGAAGTTCCAGGAGAACGGCAAGTTCTACGTGGCCTATAGCGGCCAGCTGAACTACCAGGCCGACCTCGGAAAGATGCTGTGGTGGTCGCACACCAACACGGTGTCGGAGTTCCAGGTCTCCAAGGACGATCCCGACACCGTCGACCCGCGGACCGAGCGGGTGATCCACCAGCTCGACTGGCCGCAGTTCAACCACAACGGCCACTGGCTCGGCTTCGGGCCGGACGGCATGCTGTACATCTCCACCGGCGACGGCGGCTATGCCAACGACTGGGGCATCGGCCACAACGTCACGACGGGCAACGGCCAGGACCTGCTGTCGCTGCATGGCAAGATGCTGCGCATCGACGTCGACAAGGGCCGGCCTTATGCGATCCCGCAGGACAATCCCTTCGTCGGCAACAACGACGCCCTGCCGGAGATCTGGGCCTACGGGCTGCGCAATCCCTGGCGCTGCTCGTTCGACACCGCCGACGGCATGCTGATCTGCGGCGACGTGCAGCAGAACAGCTACGAGGAGGTCAGCGTCATCACCAAGGGCGCCAATCTCGGCTGGCGCCGGATGGAGGCGGACAAGTGCTTCGACTACCAGAAGCCCGATGAGCATCCGGCGAGCTGTGACCAGAAGGACCTGGTCCTGCCGATCATCCAGTACCTGAACTGCACGGCGAAGCCGGACGGCTGCAAGGGCATCTCGGTGACCGGCGGCTACATCTATCGCGGCGCCCACAAGCCGTGGCAGGGCAAGATGATCTTCGGCGACTGGAGCAAGACCTTCGGCACCATGGAGGGCCAGATCTTCGTCGGCAGCAAGGGTAGCGACGGCAAGTGGTCGATGGAGGTGGCGGAAGTCGCCGGCATGACCGGCAGCAAGCCGTACATCCTGGCCTTTGCCCAGGACGCCGCCGGGGAGGTCTACGCCCTGACCTCGGTGACCACCGGCCCGAACGGCCGGCAGGACACGATCTACAAGATCGTGCCCGCCAACTGACCGCTCCGGTCCTCCGGACTTGACCGACACGCCGGCCCCGGCGAGCCTGCCTGGGCCGGCGCGATCGTTCGCCGGAACGGACGGGGCGCATGCAGAGATCTCGACAGCGGCATGGAGATCGAAGTGTCGACCCTACGGCTGATTGCGACTCCGCTTCTCGGCCTTGCGCTGGCGGTTGCCTCGATCGGCTCCGCCAGGGCCGAGGCGGACCGGGTTCCGGCACCGCCGGAGATGACCAAGGACTATCTCACGGATCCCGCCCACATCGCCGTCGGCAAGCAGGTCTGGGACGAGCAGTGCAAGCACTGCCACGGCGCCAGCGCCTATCCGGGCAAGGCGCCGCGGCTGACGCCCAGGCGGTATCAGAGCCGGCCGGAGTTCGTCTGGGACCGGGTGACCAACGGCTTCCGCAAGATGCCGGGCTGGAAGGACGTGTACTCCGACGAGGAGCGGATGGGCGTGGTCGCCTACATCCTCAGCAAGTCCTTCTCGCCCTGACCATACGCTCGGCCCGCCACGCCGCCAGGGGATGCGCGCCATGACATTCCGCGATCTGATGGGGCTCGCCCGGTCGCTGGCGGTGTATCACGGCAACCTGCCGAAGCGGCGGCGCGGCCTCCGCCTGTACCGGCAGTTCATCGAGCCGGGCGACCTGGTGTTCGACGTCGGCGCCCATGTCGGCGGCCGCACCAGCTGGTTCCGCACGCTCGGCGCCCGCGTGGTGGCGGTCGAGCCGAGCCCCCAGATGCTCACCGTGCTCCGCCTGCTGTTCGGCCGCGACCGGGACGTCGTGCTGGTGCCGGCGGCGATCGGCCGGGAGGTCGGCACCGCCCGCCTGCATGTCAGCACCGGCAACCCGATGCTGGCCACGCTGGCCGGCGACTGGGTCGATGAGGCCGCCACCACCGACGGGTTCCGGGAGATCGTCTGGGATCGGGCCGAGGAGACCGCGGTGACGACCCTCGACCGCCTGATCGAGACGCATGGCGAGCCGGCGTTCTGCAAGATCGACGTCGAGGCCGCCGAGGCCGATGTCCTCGCCGGCCTGCATCACCGGGTGCGCGGCCTGTCCTTCGAGTTCATCAACGGGCAGCAGGCACGCGCCGGCCTCTGCCTTGACCTGCTCGACCGTCTCGGACCCTACGAGTACGCGTTGTCCTTCGCCGAGAGCTTCCAGCTGTCGGCGGCCGGCTGGGGCGATTCGGTGATGTTGCGCGACCAGTTGGCGGCGCTGCCCGCCGAGGTCGGATCCGGCGACGTCTACGCCCGACTGCGTGGCGGCGGCCCCGACCCCTGAGAGCCGGGAGCGCCGCCCAGCCGCTCCGCCAGGAATTCCACGACCGCCCGTACCGACGGCAGCAGCCCCCGGCGGTGCGGCATCAGCAGGGTGGTGGTGACGCTGCCGGCCGACCAGCCGGGCAGCACGCGGACCAGCTCGCCGGCGGCGATGCCGGCGTTGCAGAAGCTCTCCGGCAGGCAGGCGATGCCGAGGCCGCCGGCTGCGGCGCGCAGCAGCACCAGCGACTCGTCGGCGACCAGCCGCGCTGCCGGTGATGCCTCGGCCGCGGTCCCGTCGGCGGCCTGCAGCCGCCACAGCGTCGCCGCCGGTCCGGTCAGCAGCGCGTCGTGAGCGGCGAGGTCGGCCGGCCGCTCCGGGGTACCGCGTCTCGCCAGATAGCCGGGCGACGCCACCATGACGATCGGCTCCGCCGCCAGGCGGCGCTGCACCAGCGAGGAGTCCGGCAGCGGCGCGAAGTGGCTGCGCACGGCGATGTCGAAGCCCTCCTGCACCAGGTCGACAAGGCGGTCGGTGGCGTGCAGCTGCACCCGCAGCTCCGGATAGGCTTCGGCCAGGGCCGGCAGGTGGCCGGCCAGCTGGAACTGCGCGGTCGGCACCGAGGCGGTGATCCGCACCACCCCGCGCGGCGCCGCCTGCCGCCGGCGCACCACGGCTTCCGCGGCCTCGGCCTCGATCAGCGCGGCGCGGGCATGGTCGTAGAAGTCGCGGCCCAGCTCGGTCAGGGCGAAGCTGCGCGAGGTGCGGTGGATCAGCCGGGCGCCGAGGCCGGCCTCCAGCTCGGCGATGCGCTTGCTGACGGTCGATTTCGGGATGCCGGCCTGGCGGCCGGCGGCGGTGAAGCCGCCGGCGTCGACCGCCTGCACGAACAGCCTGAGGTCGTTGAGGTTCAGCATCGCGGCACCCGGATCGTCCACAGATATGGACGATGAGTTTGAAACTGCGCGGCTACCGGCGCAACGGCCCGGAATTCATCTTCCGCGGCGTCGGGGGCACAGGGCCCCCGCAGCGCGAGAAGGAAACGCAGATGGTTCCGATCCTGTTCTACGGCGTTCCCGAGGGCTGCTCCTTCGGCTCGATCGTGGCGCTCGAATGGCTCGGCCGGCCGTACCGGCTGTGCCGGGTGGCGATGCCGGAGGTGGTGTCCGGCCCCGAGTACCGCCGCCTCAACCCGGTCGGCGAGACGCCGACGCTGCTGACCGAAGGCGGCGAGGTCATCAGCGAGAGCATGGCGATCCTCAACCACATCGGCGCGCATGCAATCGACGCCGGCCTCGCCTTCCCGCAAGGCAGCCCCGGCTTCGACCGGCTGAACGAGGCGCTGGCCTTCCTCAACACCAGCTTCTTCAACGCCTTCAGCCCGCTCTGGTACGCCCTCGAGCACGCCGCCGACGGGCCGCGGCAGGAGGCGCTCGTGGGCTACGGCCGTGACCTGGTGGCCCGCGCGCATGCGCATCTGGAGGCGAAGCTGGCGGGGCGCGACTGGCTGCTCGGCGACCGCCGCAGCCTCGCCGACGCCTATTTCGCCGGCATCGCCCGCTGGACCGACTTCCACGGCGTCGTCGACCGCGGCGACTACCCGGCGGTCGACCGGCTGTACCGGCGGCTGCTCGACGACCCGGCGGTCCGCTTCGCCGACGCGATCGAGCACGGGCGGCCGGCGGCGAGCGCCGGCGGCTTCCAGGGTGAGGTGGGGCTGGCGGAGGCGCTGCGGCTGGCCGGGCGGTAGGCGACGCCGCGCGGCGAGCGGTGGTGCGGGCGGTCGGGGTCGAACCGACACTCTGTCACCAGAACTGGATTTTGAGTCCAGCGCGTCTGCCAATTCCGCCACGCCCGCGGCAGAGCCCTTTCCTACTACGGAGCGGCGGCGCGTTCCACCGGTCTGTGCGGGCGCCTCAGTGCAAAAACGCCAGCAGCACGTAGCGGGTGCCGCGGGTCACCGGCCGCGCCTCGTGCAGCAGCGAGCAGGAGAACACCACCGCCTCGCCGGTCGCCGGGCGGTAGCCGATGTCGCCGTATTCCGGGAACACCAGGTGGCCGCCGTCGTAGTCGCCGGTGTTCAGGTTCAGCGTCACCGCGAAGCGCCGGGTGCGGCCGGCGGTGGAGGTGTTGTCGCGGTGCGGCCGGAAATGCCCGCCTTCCTCGGCGACATAGCGCACGATCTTGAACAGCTCGTGGCGCTGGATCGGCGAGTGCGTCGCGCGCACGATCTCCGGGATCACCCGGCGCTGGAAGATGTGGCGGATCTCGGCCTCCAGCGGCGAGCCGCCGGGCACCACATGGTCGCGCCGCACCTTGACCTCGGCGTCCGACAGCAGCACCGACTCGCCCTTGACCTGCTGGATGAAGCCGGACGGCTCGTTGCCCTGGGTGTCGTGCACATGGATCAGCCAGCGGCACCATTCCGGCGACAGCACGTTGGGGATCACCATGACCGGGGCCTGCGCCGGCGGTCCGTCGCGGTAGGGTGCGGCGGCCAGGCGGTCGCGGACCAGCGCCAGGCAGGCGTCGGCGTGGGCGTCCGGGTCGCCGCCGGGCGGCAGCACCGCCGCCAGCCGCGACGCACGGTCGAACACCGCGGTCGCCAGGCCCTTCAGGCCGAGATTGTGGGCCAGCATGCCGGCGGCGTCGCCGAGCAGGGTGATGCCGTCGGGTGCGGTGCCGAGCGCCTCGGGGCGGGCCTGGCGCACCAGATAGAGGTCGGCGCCCGCCGCGGTGAAGCCGGCCGCCCGGGCTGCCAGGGCCGCCGCCGTCGCCGCGGCGTCGGCGGCGCCGGGAACGACATGCACCACCGCGGTCCGCCCGGCCATCCGGGTGATCGGCTTGGTCTTGCCGTCGGCGCTGCGCAGCTCGACCACCGGGGCGACATCGCCGGCATCGAACCAGGGGTGGAGAGGCGGTTTCTGCATCGCCGGCATCTTGGCGGGGCGCGGCGGGATCGGCAACGGCCGTGCGCGGGTGGATCAGGGCGATCGGGTGGATGGCCGGAGCGGCGGGTGGATCTCGGAGCCGGGCGCTTGCGCGCCCCCTCCGGGATGACGAAGGAGAACGGGCGGGCCGCTCCCAACATCGTCATCCCGGAGAGTCCGCGGGAGCGGACGGCTCCGGGATCCGCGAAGCGACGGGCTGCCAGGAACAATCCGGTCGTGCGATAGCCATCGCGGGGTGGACGCGGCTTTCCGGCATGGCAAGAATTGCTATATTTGGTCATCAAGATCAGGAGACGGCGATGAACGTGTCGCTCACGCCGGAACTCGAGCGGCGAATTTCCGAGAAGGTCGAGTCCGGCCTCTACACAACCGCGACCGAGGTCGTCCGCGAGGCCCTGCGGCTGCTGTTCGAGGCCGACGAGGCGCGGGAGCAGCGTCTCGCGAGGCTTCGGGCCGATATTCAAGTCGGGCTCGACCAGTTGGATCAGGGAGAGGGACTCTCCGGCGAGCAGGTGCGCAATGAAATGACGGCTCTTCTGGTCACCCGTGCCGGGCGCCGGTGAACGCTACCTGATCGCGACTTTGGCCAATTTGGCGCGGCTTCGCCACAGGGCCATCTCCACCCCGTCGTCATTCCGGACGGACGCGCCGCCCCGGCGCGGCCGAGCCGGAACCCACGGGGCGACGGGCATAGGCAGCTGCAAGCCTGTGCGTCGGGTGGGTTCCGGCTCTGCGCGACTTCGTCGCTCCGGCCGGAATGACGACAAGGGATGAGATGGCGGCGCCACGGCGACCCGTGGTCGCGATATTGGCCAAAGTCCCGCTGATCGCGCCGGCGGCGCCGGCTTCCCCGCCATCATCGGCAGGGAAGCCGGCTTCGCCCGTCACGCCGTGGTCAGGCCGCGGCTGAACGGCAGGTCGCGGATGCGCTTGCCGGTGGCGGCGGCGACGGCGTTGGCGACCGCCGGGCCGATCGGCGGCACCCCCGGCTCGCCGACGCCGGTCGGTGCTGCGTCGGAGGGCAGGATGTGCACCTCCACCGCCGGCATGGCGTCGATGCGCAGCGGCAGGTAGGCGTCGTAGTTGCCCTGGTCGACGCTGCCGTCGGTCAGTGTGATCTCCTCCTGCAGGATGGCGCCGAGGCCGAAACCGATGCCGCCCTCGATCTGCGCCCGGACGTTGTCGGGGTTGACCGCCACGCCGCAATCGACCGCGCACACCACCCGGTGCACCCGAATTTGGCCATCCTCGACCGAGACCTCGGCGACCTTGGCGACCGGCGTTCCGAAGCTCTCATGCACCGCCACGCCGCGGAACCGGCCTTCCGGCAGCGGCTTGCCCCAGCCGGCCTTGCCGGCGGCCAGCCGCAGCACCGCGGCGTGCCGCGGATGGTTGGCCAGCAGTTTTCCAGGCGGAACTCCACCGGGTCGCGCCCGGCGGCGGCGGCGATCTCGTCGAGGAAGGCTTCGGTGGCGTAGGCGGTGTGGGTGGAGCCGACCGACCGCCACCACAGCACCGGCACCGCGACGTCGGTGGTGGTCAGGCCGACCTGCAGGTTCGGCACCGCGTAGGGCAGGTTGGCGGCACCCTCCACCGAGGTGAGGTCGATGCCGTCCTTGACCAGCATAGCCTCGAACGGCGTGCCCTTCAGGATCGACTGCGCGACGATGTGCTCGTCTCAGGCGACCAGCCGGCCGGACGCGTCCAGCCCGGCGCGCATCCGATGCACGCAGGCCGGCCGATAGCGCCCGGCGCGCATGTCGTTCTCGCGGGTCCACTGCAGCTTGACCGGGGCACGCCAGCCGATCGCCCGGGCGACGGCGGAGCGCATCTTCCGGATCGCCGCCACCGACGACTTCCACGCCGCCGTCACGGCGCGCCTGCTGGCGCCGATGCAGCGCGAGGCGCCGGGCTGCCGGCTGGCGATGACGACGCCGGGCCGGGACCGGCTCGAGCGCCTGCTGCTCGACGGCGACATCGACCTGGTGCTCGGCATCTCTTTCGTAATGCCGCCCGACGCCGTCTGCGAGACGCTCTACCTGGACGACTTCCTCTGCGTCGCCCGGCACGATCATCCGGCGTTCGGCGATCCGGCATTCGGCCGGGCGCTCGACCTCGACACCTACTGCCGGCTGCCGCATTTGCTGGTGTCGCCGCTGACCGGTGACTTCACCGGCCATGTCGACGACGAGCTGTCGGCGCTCGACCGCCGCCGGCGGGTGGTGGCGTCGGTCGGCAGCTTCCTGCTGGTGCCGGAGGTGCTGGCGCGCACCGACCTGGTCTGCACGGTGGCGGGCCGCCTCGCCCGGCTGTGGCAGGGCCGGCTGGCGATCGCCGAGCCGCCGCTGGAGGTCGCCGGCTTCGCCGTGCAGCTCGGGTGGAGCCCCGCCGCCGATGCCGACCAGGGGCTGGCGTGGCTGCGCGGCCGGCTGCGATCGCTGTGCGCCGAGCCGTCCGGTGGCGCGCCCTGAGGCGAGGCCGCGACGGAAACTCCGGTCCCGCCCGTTGAGTATCTTCGGGGACGGCGACTGCAGGAGACACGGCATGTCCGTTCTGTCGCGTTCGCTCACCGCTCTCGCCCTCGCCGCCGGCCTCGCGGCCGCAGCGCCGGGGCCGGCACGGGCGGATTCGTTTTCCTTCGGCTTCAGCATCGGCGACCGCGACGAGAGGCGGGGCCATCGCGGCGACCGGCGCGACCATGACGGCTACCGCCGGGGACATCACCGGCATCACCACCACCGGGGCCCGCGGCATTTCGGGCCACCGCCCTGGGCTTTCCACCGCGCGCCGCCGCGCTACTACGTGCCGCACTGCCAGATGGTGTGGAGCCATTGGCACCAGGGGTTCGTGCAACTCTGCCGATGACCGCTGGGCGATGACCCCCGGGCGATGACCCCTGGGCGATGACTGCTCGGCAGTGACCGCTCGACAGTGACCGCGGCGTCCGGTGCCGTGTCAAAGGCGCGGCATCGGCCGCCGTCGCTTGCCGCTTCGTCCAGGCGCTGCTATCGGGAGCGCCTCCGCCACCCGCTGGGGTCCCCGATGCTGCGGCCTTTCTACGACTGGACCCTCCGGATCGCCGCCGACAGGCGTGCCGACTGGTGGCTGGCGCTGGTCTCGTTCGTCGAGAGCTCGGTGTTCCCGATCCCGCCCGACGTGATGATCGTGCCGATGGTGCTGGCGGACCGCAGCCGGGCCTGGCGGGTGGCGACCGTGGCCACCATCGCCTCGGTGCTCGGCGGGCTGGCGGGCTACGCCATCGGCTACCTGTTCTTCGACACCCTCGGCCAGCCGATCCTCGACCTCTACGGCTATGCCGACAAGTTCGCGTCGTTCTCCGCGAGCTACAACGCGTGGGGCGCGTGGATCGTGTTCGGGGCCGGGCTGACGCCGTTCCCCTACAAGGTGATCACCATCGCCAGCGGCGTGACCCAGCTCGACCTGCTGGTGTTCACCATCGCGTCGGTGGTCGCGCGCGGCATGCGGTTCTTCGCGGTGGCCGGCCTGCTGTGGTGGTTCGGGCCACCGATCCGGCGCTTCATCGAGAAGTATCTCGGGCTGCTGACCTTCGCCTTCTTCGCGCTGCTGATCGGCGGCTTCGTCGCCCTGCGCTACGTGTTCTGACGTCATGCGGCGCCGCGTTCCCCTGGCCGGGCTGCTGATCGCCGCCGCCGCCGCCGCGGCCCTCGGGCTGGCCTTGCTGAGCCAGCACGGCTTCGGCCTGCAACCCTGCGTGCTGTGCATCTGGCAGCGCTGGCCGCACGCCGCCGCCGTCGTCCTCGGGCTGGCGGCCTGGGCGCTGCGTGGCCGGCCCGGCCTGTCGGCCGCAGTCCTCGGCCTGGCGGTGGCCGCGGAGCTGGCGACCGGCGGCATCGGCGCGTTCCATGTCGGCGTCGAGCAGGGCTGGTGGCAGGGAACGGCGGAGTGCGGCAGCACGGTCTCCGGCAACGAACTGGCGGCGTTGAAGGCGCAGATCATGAGTCAGCCGATCGTGCGCTGCGACGAGGTGGCGTTCGCCGTGCTGGGGATTTCCATGGCAGGCTGGAACGCGATCCTGGCGGCCGGCTTGGCGGTGCTCGGCCTCGGCGCCATCGCCAAGGACGCGGCTCGATCGAAGGAGGACAGGGCATGACCGGTACAGGTGGCGCCGACGGCGGCTCGCGCCCGCGGCGGTTGCCGGGGGAACTCGGGCAAGACGCGCTGATCGACCGCATCCTGCGCGTCGACCACGCCGGCGAGTTCGGCGCCCAGCGCATCTACGAGGGCCAGCTGGCCGTGCTCGGCCGGCATCCCAGTGCCAAGACCATCCGCCACATGAAGGAGCAGGAGGATCGCCATCTCGCGACCTTCGAGGCGCTGATCCGCAAGCGCCGGACGCGGCCGACCATCCTGCACCCGCTGTGGCACGTCGCCGGCTTCGCGCTGGGGGCCGGCACCGCGCTGCTCGGCGAGAAGGCGGCGATGGCCTGCACGATCGCGGTGGAGGAGGTGATCGACGATCACTACCGCCGGCAGGCCGAGCAGCTCGGGCCGGACGAGGCCGAGCTGAAGGCGACGATCGAGGAGTTCCGCGCCGAAGAGGCCGAGCACGCCGAGATCGGCCGCGAGCACGGCGGCGAGGACACGGTCGGCTACCCGGTGATGCGGGCGGCGATCCGGGCGGGGTCGCGGGCGGCGATCTGGCTGAGCGAGCGGTTCTGAGGCGCGGGCAGCCGGCGGGAAAAGCTCAGAACGCCGGCGCCGTCGTCATCCCCGGCCGCCCGCCGTCGTCGTCCTGGTCCAGCTCGATGTCCCAGTACAGGTAGTCGCGCCAGCTCTCGTGCAGGTAGTTCGGCGGAAAGCCGCGGCCGGCGTCCTGCAGGTCGTAGGCGCTCGGCGGCCGCGGGGCGGCACGCGGGATCATGCCGATCTCGCGCGGCATGCGGTTGCCCTTGCGCAGGTTGCAGGCGCCGCAGGCGGTGACGACGTTCTGCCAAGTGGTGCGGCCGCCGCGCGAGCGCGGCACCACATGGTCGAAGGTCAGGTCCTGGGTCGGCAGCCGGTGGCCGCAATACTGGCAGGAGAAGCGGTCGCGCAGGAACACGTTGAAGCGGGTGAACGCCGGGCTGCGCGACTGGTGCACATACTCCTTGAGCGCAATCACGCTCGGCAGCCGCATCTCGAAGCTGGGGCTGCGCACCACGGTGTCGTATTGCGAGACGATGTTCACCCGGTCGAGGAACACCGCCTTGACGGCGTCCTGCCAGGACCAGAGCGACAGCGGGAAATACGAGAGCGGCCGGAAATCGGCGTTGAGGACAAGCGCGGGGGCGTTGTCCGGCTCGCTCACCGCGCCGGCCCCCATGCGGTAGGACGGGGGCAGCTGGGCGGACTCGCCGGCCGTTGCGGGCGGCGCCGCCACGACATCCTGGCCGTCTGCTGCTGTCTCATCCGCGTCGATCGCTTCCGTATCGTGGGGTACCCGGTCGAGTCGCGTGCTCTGTATAGGTAGATGTTGTTACAGTTTCAT